>ERZ802830.1411-NODE-1411-length-22970-cov-54.9356_pt1 | contig 22970 bp, 20 predicted proteins | sample MGYA00345654_ERZ802830 | MGnify/ENA primary metagenome ERZ802830 (study PRJEB30503, sample SAMEA104212375) | marine metagenome | biome: Westerlies Biome; feature: [SRF] surface water layer (ENVO:00010504) within the epipelagic zone...; material: water...
AAGTATTACAATCTTAATGGAAAATTAGTTAACACAGTTTATAGAAATAAAACACCTCTTAAGAAAACTTCTTCTATATATGATGTGAATGAAACTCTAATAAAAAAAGAAATATTAAGAATGATTGATTCAATTGAAAAAAATTGGAAACAAAATAATTTGATAGATACTAGTATATTAGATGAAGTAGATTTAGTTATTCCGATCACCTCTATAATTTCTACTAAATTAGAAAATAAATTATTATTTAACGATAAAGTATTATACGTAGAATCAACCGAAGGTTTTTCAGAAAAAGGATTTCTTAAAATTAAAAATGAGACTGTTTTTTACAAAAATAAAACACTTAAAAGTTTTAAAAATATAACAAGAAATATTTTTAACTCCTCTAGCCAGTTGAAATACGAAAAGAATATTCCTGTAATTCAAAAGGATATAACAGTTTGGCCAATGGTTCTAAAAAAATTGGAAAAATTACCCTTTGTAACTGAAGTAAGAGTAGTTTCTATTACTAACTCAGAAGGTAGAATTATAGTAAAGTTTATGGGTAAAAAGAAAACTTTTTTTCAAGCTGTTAATGAAAAAAAACTAATATTCGAAAATTTAAATTCTAGACAATATGTACTTGTTAATTAATTTAGATTAAGGTTCGAAAAATGTCAGATTATTTAAAAAAAATTTATCCTTATGCATTTATATTACTATTATTATTAATTGTAATTTATTTGTTTGAAGTATTAATTCCATTTGCAATAGCTTTTATTATTGCTTATCTAGTTAATCCATTAAAAATATTTTTTGATAAATATCTTAACACAACATTTTCAAGTTTTTTATCCGTAGTATTTTTTATATTAAGTTTTTTCTCTGTTTTAATTTTAATTTTGCCTATTATTTTTTATCAATTACAAAATTTAATAATTATTGCACCTGAATATTTGAATGAAGCCGAAAAAATTATTAAGGAAATAAATAACAAATATTTACTTAGTGAAAAAATAAAAGCTATAGATTATACCAGTTTTTTTAAGCCATTATCTAATAATCTTCTTAACTCTGGTAATCATTTGATAAATAATGGAATAGAATTTTTCAGTAGTGTGTTTAACATTATTTTAATATTTATTATAAGCTTTTATATGAGTTTAGAGTTTAATAAAATTAAACTATTTTTATATGATTTTGCAAATAAATCTCATTTTCGAGATTTCCCAATTTTAATAAAAGAAATAGACCAAGTTTTAGCAAAATTTATACGTGGTCAGGGTTTGGTATGTGTAATTTTATCTATTTTTTATGGAATAGGATTGTTTTTAGTTGGTATAAAATTTGGAATTATTCTTGGTATATTTGCAGGTGTTATATCTTTTATACCTTTTGTTGGAGCTTTCTTAGGAGGTGGGTTTACTTTAATTTTAGGCTTTACTCAATTTGGAATATCTTTTGAGTTATTAACTTTATTATTAATTTTTGTTTTTGGACAATTATTTGAAAGTTATTATTTAACTCCAAAATTAGTTGGAGATGCAATAAAATTAAATCCAATTTGGATTATATTTGCGTTATCAACAGGAGCTTTTTTAGCAGGTTTTGTTGGAGTATTGATATCTTTACCAGTTGCAGCGGTTCTAGGTGTGCTTGTAAGGTACTATTTCATAAAACTATTTTAATGATATTAGTTATATGACCTCAAAAGTAAGAAATATTAATAAATATGTTTTTAATAAACAAATGGCACTACCATTAACTTTTAAAACATTTAAGAATAGAGAAAATTTTATTATTTCAAAATGTAATGAAGAAGCTGTAAAGTTAATAGAAAATTCATCTTTTTGGCAAAATAAAAGAAAAATTAATTCTATACCAGCTGCGATTATTTTTGGACCAAAAGGTTCTGGTAAAACACATTTGTCTTATATGTTTAAAGAACATAATCGGTGTGAATATTTATCTTCTTTATCTAGTTTTAATTTAGATAAAATAGAAGAAGGTAAAAAATTTATATTAGATGATTTTATTCCTGGTGAAAAATATCCATCAAAATTAGTTATGCATTTTTTAAACAGAGTCACCTACCAAGATGGTTCAGTCTTGTTTTTATCAAATCTATCACCCTCAAATATGGATTGGAAACTTGACGATCTTAATTCAAGAATACGCAGTTTAATTTCTAGTAAAATAAATTTGCCAGATGATGTGCTTTTATATTCCTTCATGGTTAAGTATTCAAATGATAAGAAATTATTAATAAATGATAAACAGCTTTTATATATATTAAAAAGATTAAACAGAAATTTTGGGAGTGTTATAAGTGTAATTGATAAACTAGATATTTATTCTTTAGAAATTAAAGAAAAAATTAGTTATAAAATCATTAAAACTATTTTAAATGAAATTAAGTAATAGTTAAAAATTTAATTTTTTTACTTTATTATTTTTAATAGTGAAACCTAATTTGCCTTCTAATAGTAAATCCACAAAATTTCCAAAGATCTCATATCTCCAACCTTCAAATACTTTCAGACCATCTCTTTTACCATTTAAGATAGACTTAAGATCAGTTGAATCAGCAATTAACTTTTCTGCTAATCCACTTTCCTCGGAACAGTATAAGAGTAAGAGCTTTAATAAATCTAAACTAGATTTATCTGCATTACATTTTTTATTAATTTTAGAAATTTGCGGCCAAGTATTAGCGTTCATTCTTTCTGCAACTTTAATCATTTTTATAATTTCATTCAAATCACTATGAGATAAGTTTTTTGGTATACCCCTAATTTTTTTAAAGAAATCAATTTTGTTAGGTTTAAATAGAGATATATTTACTAAAGTTTCATCTCTAATTAATCTATTTCTAGGAATATTTCTTCTTATACATTCTTCTTCTCGCCACTTTGCAAGAGTTTTAAGTATGTTTAATGTTTCTGGTTTAGAATATTTTATTTTAATTCTTTTCCAAGCATCTTCAGGATTTACATAATATAAATCTTTTTTATTTAGTTGTTCAATTTCTTTACTAACCCATTCTTGTCTACCTGAATCCTCAATTAATTTATTAATTAAAGGAAATAATTTTATTAAATGTGTTACATCTGAAATTGCATAATCTAATTGACTTTTTGTTAGTGGCCTTTGTAACCAATTTGTAAATTGATTTTCTTTATTTATAGATAACCCTAAAAATCTATCTACTAATCTTTCATAACCAACCTGATCACCTAATCCACAAAACATTGCAGCTATTTGTGTATCATAAATTGGTTTTGGAATTTCTCCAGTCAAATTTAAAAAAATTTCTATATCTTGTCGCCCGGAGTGAAAAACTTTTAAAATATTTTCATTTGTAAGTAATTCCCATATTGGTTTCATGTTTATATTTGAAAGTGGATCAATTGCAGCTGCAAAATCTTCACCTGCAATTTGAACTAATGATAATATAGGATAGTAAGTGTTATCTCTAATAAATTCAGTGTCAATGGCTAACACTTTTTGTTTTAAACATTTATTATTAAATTCTTTTAATGTATAATCATCTGTGATTATCTGATTTGTTTTGTTCATTCTTAATAATCTAACTTAATTCTCTAAGAAAATATTTAAATATTAATAGCATGATATTGGTAATGAGGTATAAAAATGTTTTTTAAAAATTATATTTATCTTTTGTCTGTTTTTTTAATTCTAACTACAAGCCCATCTTTTGGTATTAAACTTTTATCACATAAAGCTACTTATACACTTAATGTTGAGGATATAGAAGAAAACAGTTTTCTTGAAGGTGGGCAAGGACAAACATATTTTGAAATAATAGAAAAATGTGATGGTTGGAATGTAAAAGAAGACTATGTTCTTGTATACGAGTTACCTGAAAAAAAAATGACTAATAGTTATTCTCGTTATTCAACATTTGAGAATTTCTTAGGAACAAAGCATAGTTTTGAATTAAATGAAAAAAGTGAATTAAATGGTGATAATTCCTATCAAGGTTTTATTGAAAAAAATAATATTAATATTTCTGGATCAGTAATTAATAATTCTATTAAACAATTATCGTTTAATAAAGATACATTATTGCCTATAGAGCATTTAAAAAAACTTATTGAAGCTGCTAAAAATGAAAAAAAAATATTTACAAAAAAAGTATTTTTTGGAAATGAGGATAAAGAATATATTAAAATAGTGTCTGCATTTATAGGTAAAAAACAAAAATCTAAATTTAAAAAATTTGACTATTTTAAAAATAAAATTATTTGGCCCATGAAAATAGCTTTTTATAAAGAGAACACCAAATCGGAAAATCCTGATTATGAAATAAGCTTGGATTTAGATGAATATGGGGTAGTACATTCATATAAAGTTGATTATGGGAATTTTAAGATTAAGGCAGTGTTAAAAGATTTTAATATTTTGCAAAAAGAGAGCTGTAAATAAAATTTAATTATTTAATTTTAGCTTCTTTAAATAATACATGCTTGCGAACTTTAGGATCATATTTCATAAGTTCTAATTTTTCAGGCTTTGTTCTAGGATTTTTTTTAGTAACATAAAAAAAACCTGTATCTGCAGAACTTAATAATTTAATTTGTAAAGTTGCTGGTTTAGCCATTAAAATCTCCATCCAATTCTGGATAATTTAGCTCTTTTTTTTATAAAGTCAAGTTATCCAAGTTTTATTTTTAATCAGATTTTTTATTATATTTCCATTTTACAGTAATACTTCCTGTTAAAGGAACAACTTCAATAATCTTAACCTTTAATTGCATTCCAATATAAAATTTATTACCACTCCGTTCACCAATTAATGTTTGTTTAACTTGGTCGTAATTATACCAGTCATTTGGAAGTTCTCTTATTGGTAGTAATGCGTCAGCAATTCCTCCGTCTATAGAGACGAAAACACCAAATTTATGTATTGATGTTATAGAGCAATCAACAATTTCATTAATCTTTTTTTGGTATAATAATGAGATATATCTATCAATAGTCTTTCTTTCTGCAACAATCGATTTTCTCTCAGTATTAGAAATATGATCACATATTGATTTAAGATCATTATTTTCAATGTGTTGAAATAATTGTTTATTCTTACTTAAAACATTATTATTATTGATTATTTCAATAATTTGTCTATGTACTAATAGATCAGCATACCTTCTTATAGGTGAAGTGAAATGAACATAATTTTTTAGAGCTAAACCAAAATGTGATTTGTTTTTGTTCTCGTATTTTGCTTGAGATTGACTTCTTAAAATTGACTGATTAACAGTTTCATATTCAGGAGATCCCTTACTTTCACTTAATATTTTATTCATTAATGAAGGGTGAGGTACTTTACCAATTAAAATATTTGATAAAGGTTTTCCTATCAAGTCTATCAGTGATTTATACTTTTCTTGGCTAGGAGGTTCATGAGATCGATAAATCGATTGATTAGCAACCTTATTTATTTCCTCTGCTGCAGCTACGTTTGCTAAAATCATTAATTCTTCAATAATTTTATTACTTGTAACTCCATAAATTTTTTTGACATCTTGAGGCCAACCCTCTTCATCAAATAAAATCTTCTTTTCAGGTAATTCTAGATTTAAAGCACCTCTCTTTTCTCTCAGACCTTCTAAAATTTTGTAGACATTGTGAAGAGATTTAATAACTGTTAGTATATTAGTTTCAAAATCTTGATTTAAGAATTTACTTTTTATAACGTCTTCCACTTCATTATATGTCAGACGTTTTTTTGAGTTAATAATAGATCTAAAAAAAGAATGAGATTTTTTTTGTCCATTATTATCTAGAATAATTTCAACTGTTAAACACGCTCGATCCAAGTCTGGTTTAAGAGAGCAAAGGTTATTTGATAATTCTTCTGGTAGCATTGGAATCACATAATTGGGTAGATATACTGAATTCCCTCTAAGTCTTGCTTCTTTATCTAAATAAGAGTTCGCTTTGACAAAGTGAGAGACATCAGCGATAGATACTAGAATACGCCACCCTTCTTTTTGACTTAATTGTTCTGCATAAACTGCATCATCAAAATCTTTTGCATCTTCTCCATCTATTGTGACTAGTGAAATTGTTCTTAGGTCTGCCCGTGAATTTGTGTCGATGATATCTAGTTTTTCAATTTCATTTTTTATGTTTATATCGAAATCATTTTTTAAGTCATGTTCTTTTACCGCAAGATAGGAAAAAACTTTAGGATCTAGGGATGAGCCAATAACTTCTATAATTTCAGCGTGAGTTTGTTGAATTTTAGTCCTAAGTTTATGTCTTTTGTTGGCTTTTATCTTTTTTATTTTTAATTTTTTTAAAATTTGTCCAGAAGCAATCTTTGCTTTGACTATATCACCATTTTTAATTAAAAAATCTTTAGGTATTATTGGTTCTATAACTTCTTTACTTTGCATTCCTCTTTCTAAAACTTGAAGAAGAAACTTACTTTTAGAATTTAATCTAACTTTTGCAAAAAAATATTTCCTTTCAATTTCAATTTTCTTAATTATTTTTGTTACTTTATATTTCTTATGTTTTAATTCCAATTCTACCAATAAATTATCATCGACAGAAAAGTTTAAGTTATTTTTATTAAAAGGTATTTCTATAGTTTTTATTGGATGATTTTTTTCTGTTATTTTGCCAACTGCGTAACCATCATTGTCTAATAGTGTGACTTTTAAGGGTAATATTTCTTTGTTAGTTAATTCCAAGATATTAAAAGATCTTTTTTGTCATTTTATAAAGGTTTACCAAAATTTACGCTTATTTTTTTTTAACAGTTTTCTTTTTTGTTCTGGGAGGTTTTGCAGCTTTTGCAATAATTAACTCGATTGCTTGATCAAGACTAATCTCTTCTAGTGAAATAGATTTTGGAAGAGTAGCCCTGATTTTATTATATTCAACGTAAGGTCCAAATCTTCCGGATTTAGCTAATACCTTTCCGTTACCATCAGGATGATCACCTAAAACCTTTCCTAGCTTTTCGCTGTTTTCACCTATTAAAACTACAGCATGATTTAAGCCTATATTTATAACAGTTTCGTCAGCTGGTATACTTATAAAATTTATATCATATTTCAAGTAGGGACCATATCTTCCAATTCCAGCAGAAATATCTTGACCTGTTTCTGGATGTTTACCTATTAATCTTGGTAAAGAGAGAAATGCAAGAGCTTTTTGAAGATCAATTCCTTTAGCTTCTACTAATTTTGGAATACTAGTTCTTTTAGGTTTCTTTTCGTCACCTAATTGAAGATAAATACCGTAGGGTCCTTTTTTAATAATCGCGTTTAAACCACTTTCAGGGTCAATACCTAAAACGCCATCATCATTTGGCATAAAAGTACTATTAGCATCATTCTCTTCCTTGTTTTGATTGCTTGCAATTTGCTTTGTGAATTTACATTCAGGATAATTTGAGCATCCTATGAAAGCACCGTATTTTCCTAGTTCCAAACCCAATTTTCCATTAGAACAAGTAGGACATTTTTTATTAGGTTCACCGTTTTTAGTTAAATCTTCTTTGGGAAAAAATAAATCAGAGAGTTCGTTTTCAAGAGCTTCAAGGATCTTATCTCTTTCTAATTCAGACATTTTATTTAAATGTGGTTTAAACCCATCCCAAAATTCTTCTAATAATTTCTTATAGTTTAATTTTCCGTCAGATACTTTATCTAACTTTTTTTCAAGATCAGCAGTGAAATCGTATTCTATATATTGACCAAAGAAATTGTTTAAAAAGGCGGTGAGTATCCTTCCTCTTTCTTGAGGTATATGTTTACCTTTTTCTTTTTCAACATAACTTCGGTTTATAAGTACTTGAAGTATAGAAGCATACGTAGAGGGTCTTCCGATACCTAACTCTTCCATTTTTTTAATAAGGCTTGCATCTGTAAATCTAGGTGGAGGTTGAGTGAAATGTTGTTCTCCGTCAGCTTTTTCTAAATCAACATCTTCATTTTCAACTAATTTAGGTAATATTTTATCATCTTCTCTATCTCTATAAACAAAAAAGCCTGGAAAATATACTTGTGATCCGTTGGCTCTAAAAATAATACTCATATCTTTATTTGAAATATCAGCGGCAGTTTCATCTAATTCAGCTGATTGCATTTGACTTGAAATTGTTCTTTTCCAAATTAATTCATAAAGTTTTAATTGTTCATTATCTAGGTATTGCGACATATTTTCTGGGTCACGTGAAATTGAAGTAGGTCTAATAGCCTCATGAGCTTCCTGGGCATTTGCCGCTTTAGATTTATATACCCGTGGTGTTTGAGGAATATAATCTTTACCATGTCGATTTGTAATTTCATTTCGTAATTCATCAATAGCTTGAGAACTTAATTGAACGCCATCTGTTCTCATATAAGTTATTAAACCAGTTGTTTCACTACCAATGTTTATACCTTCATATAATTTTTGAGCTATTCTCATTGTTCTTGAAGCACCAAAGCCTAATTTGTTTGAAGCTTCTTGCTGAAGTGTTGATGTTGTAAAAGGTGCCAAGGGATTTCTTTTAACGCGTTTAGTTTCAATTTTAGATATATTAAATGAAGATTTTCTAATTTTATCTAATGCTTCATTAGCATCATCTTCACTTTTAAGGTCCATCTTCGCTAATTTTTTGCTATCAAGAACAAACAACTTTGCTGAGAAATTTTCATTGTTATTTTTTGAAAATATAGAAGATATTGACCAATATTCTTCAATATTAAACTTTTCAATCTCAATTTCTCTTTCACATATAAGCTTCAATGCAACAGACTGAACTCTACCAGCAGATTTTGAACCTGGAAGTTTTCGCCACAATATTGGAGAGATTGAAAAACCAATTAGATGATCTAAAGCTCTTCTAGCTAAATAAGCCTCAACTAATTCTGTATTAATTTCTCTTGGTTTTTTCATTGCGTCTAAAACAGCATTTTTAGTTATTTCGTTAAAAACAACTCTCTCAACTGGTTTCTGCATAATAGTTTTTTTTGAATTTAAAATTTCTTTTAAATGCCAACTTATAGCTTCTCCTTCTCTATCAGGATCTGTAGCCAGAATTAAACTATCAGCTGATTTTAATTCTCCAATAATTTCTTTAACAACTTTTTCTTTATCTTTATGCATCTCCCATGACATTTTAAAGTTATCATTAGGAAGTACTGCTCCATCCTTAGATGGTAAATCTCTTATATGGCCAACAGACGCAATTACTTTATAATCACTACCAAGATATTTATTAATAGTTTGTGCTTTTGCTGGAGATTCAACTATTACTAACTTCATTTATAAGGAGCCTTAAATCTATTAAACTTAAAATTCTATTATTTTAGTGCAGATAACATTACTTTTACTAAATAACAATAAATATGTTTTTATATTTTAGCTTCTGATCGATTTAGTATTCTCTTTATATTTTCTCTATGTTGTAAATAACAAATTGAAGAAATTAAAAGAGAAGCAATAAAAAATGAATTTTCAGAAGATAAAAAAAACATTAAAATTGGTACGAAAAAATATGAAACTAATGCTGACATAGAGCTTATTTTGAATAATTTTGCAATTAAAGCCCATATCAAAAGTGCTGTTAATCCAACAAATAAATTAAGAAAAAGTATAACCCCAAATCCAGTTGCTACCCCTTTTCCACCTTTAAAATATAACCAGATTGGAAAACAATGTCCTATTACTGCAGATATGGCAACTACAGCTTCAAAAGACTTAATATCATTGCTAAAGGTAAACGGTATATAATTTAAAGATAACTTAACAAGATAGATAGCAAGCGCACCCTTTATACCATCTAGAATTAATGTTAAGAGAGCTAATTTTTTGTTTCCAGTTCTCAAAACGTTTGTTGCACCAATATTTCCACTACCTATATCTCTTATATCTCCTAATCCAGATATTTTAGTAAGTATTAAACCAAATGGTATAGATCCTATAAAATATCCAAATAGGAAAAAAGTTGTCAAAAAAAATATGTAACTATGTTCTAAAGTCATTTTATAATTTTATCTTTAAACATTTGGCTGATATAGGCTGCTTGACCATTTATAAAAGTACCTAGAATTTTTCCATTGATTTTTCTAAGATCAAAAGGTGTAGGGCTGGTTTTTAAATTATTCTGATTTATCATATCAGGAAAATTCTCATCAAAAATTATAAATTCAGCAAGTTCGTCTTTTTCTAAACTTGGTTTTTTCATATTAAGAACATTTGCTGGATTAGTAGTTAATAAGGATATCGCCTTATTTAAGTCAATAATTTTTTTATGTACTAACTCTAATGTCATTACAAACAACGTTTCTATTCCAGATGCACCAATTGATGCGGCTGAAAAAGGCTGTACTTTTGTATCTTTTGATCGAGCTCTATGATCAGAAGCAATAGCATCAATTGTTCCGTCTTGAATTCCTTCAATTACAGCTAACCGGTCATCTTCAATTCTTAAAGGAGGAGATAATTTAAACGCGGTATTATAACTTAATAAAGAAGTCTCATTTAAAGAAAAATAGGGAGGTGCAGTATCACAGGTGATTTTTAAACCGGCTTTTTTAGCTTCTCTAATTACATTAATTGAATCTCGTGTAGATACATGGGCGACATGATAATTAACTCCTGTTAATTTAGCCAATCTTATATCTCTTTCGATTATAATAACTTCTGCACAAGATGGGATGCCAATTAACCCTAGACGGGTAGAAATTTCACCTTCATTCATTTCACCATTAATTAATGTGGTTGATGCTTTATTTAGACCTGATAAATCTTCATCTTCTGCATGTTGAATAATAGGACGATTAATCATTGCTGCATAACTCATTAAACGTCTCATAACTAAACTATTTTTTATACTTTTGTTTCCATTTGTAAAACCGATTGCTCCCATTTCTGACATAAGGCCAATTTCGCTCATTTCTAAACCTTGATCATCTTTGGTAGCTGCACCATAGACATTCACTTTAGGAAGTTTAGAGTTCTCAGATTGTCTTTTAATGTGATCTATTATTGATGGATTATTCAATTTGGGAGTCTGATTTGGAAGAATGACCATTGATGTAATACCATTCTCCGCTGCAATTTTTTGAGTGGATACTAAATTCTCAGTTTTCCCAATGTTAACACGCATGTCTATGATGCCAGGTGTCATAGTTAATCCATCACAATCATAGATATCAATTTGATTATTTTGTTTTAAAACTTCAGTTTGGAAGTCTTTAGAAATTGAAAAAATCTTATTTTTATGAATAACAACATCTAATATTTCATTTAAATTTGTTGCGGGATTCAATAATTTGATTGATTTGAAAATCGTATATGTCATTTTTAATTTTTTAGAATTTCATTTTTTGTATTATTTAAAGCTTCAATTATAGACATTCTTACTGCAACACCCATTTCAACTTGAGTTTTAATTAAACTTCTATTTGAATCGTCCGCCAGTGCAGATGCAATTTCCACACCTCTGTTCATAGGACCAGGATGCATAATTACTGCATTAGGGCTAGCTAAAGCAAGCTTTGTTTCATCAAGGCCAAAAAACTTAAAATATTCTCTCTCTGAGGGATTTTCAGTTCCTGACATTCTTTCATTTTGCAAACGTAAAAGCATAACAACATCAGCGTCTTTTATACCCATTTTCATATCATAAAAACATTTTACACCTAAATTTTCTAAATTTGAGGGCATTAATGTAGATGGTGCAACACACCTAACGTCTGCACCCATTATTGTCAATAAATGTATATTTGATCGGGCTACTCTACTATTCGCTATATCTCCACAAATACTGATCTTTAAGCCTTCTAGATATCCTACTCTTCTTTTTATTGTGAGTGCGTCAAGCAATGCTTGAGTAGGATGTTCATGTCTTCCATCACCAGCATTAATAATGCTACAATTTAAATAATCTGCAAATAATAGTGGAGCACCACTATGAGGGTGCCTTACTATTAACAAATCTGGCTTCATAGCATTTAGTGTGCTTGCAGTATCTAGTAAACTTTCTCCTTTTTTAATGGATGAATTAATAAGGGATATATTAATAACTTCAGCTCCAAGCCTTCTTGCAGCAAGTTCAAATGATACTCTTGTACGGGTTGAGTTCTCAAAAAAAACATTAAGGACCACGTAACCTTGAAGGGTTTTTGTATTGCTGTGTTTATCTAAATTTGCAAAATAATCGGCTCTATCAATCAGATTTTGAATTTCAGACTTTTTCATTCCCTCAATGGCTAACAGATGATTTGATGATAGTTTTACAGGAGAGGAAAGAAAGCTTTCAGTTTTATTATTTAATAATTCATTCATTAAAAATATCCTATTACATCTTTTTTTGTAATCCGTCTAGTGCAGTTTGTAATATCCAACATGCTGCAAGTTGATCTGTTCTAGAACTTCTTTTCTTTCTTGTCATATCTTCATTTATCATAGGTCTTTCCACAGCCATTGTAGACATTCTTTCATCTTGAAAGAAAATTGGAAAATCATTAACCACTAAAATACTCTTTGTAAAATCTCTAACAGAATCACACCTTGGCCCTATACTTCCATCCATATTTAAAGGCCAACCCATAACTAAACCTGCAATATCGTAATGGTTAGCAATTAATATTAACTCATTTATATCAGAGCTTATTTTTTTTCGTTTAATGGTCGTTATTGGGGAAGCAACAGTTAAATCTGTATTACTCACAGCAACTCCAATGGTTTTTGTTCCTGGATCAATACCTATAAGTCTTTTTTTAGGCAAAATATTTAAGAAAAATTCATCAAGCTTGAAGATAGGCATAATTGATGCTAACAGAAATCTAAAAAAAATAAAAATTATCAATCCAATGAAGGATTAAAAATGTCCAACAAAAATACAATCGTTGATATTCCAACTGTAAACAAAATAGCTAGATTATCTCGTTTAGATATTCCAGAAGCTAGTAAACAAAGTCTGACCAATGATTTAAACAATATACTAGGTTTTGTAGCTCAATTAGAAGAAGTTGATACTTCAGACGTAAAACCCTTAGCTTCAGTAACTGGACACAGGTTACCTCTTAGAAGCGATGAAGTAACAGACGGAAACATTGAAGATTTAGTTTTAAAAAATGCTCCTGAAAGTTCTAGTGGATTTTTTGTTGTTCCAAAGGTAATTGAATAATGTCCGATTTACTCAAGTTTGATTTATTAAGCGCGTCTATTGCTCTTAAGAATAAAGAATTTTCTTCATTAGAATTGACTAATGCTTATTTTGAAGCAATTGAAAAAACATCAGCTTTAGGAGCTTATTTAGAAATTATAAAAGATCATTCTATGAATATGGCTAAAGCATCAGATAAAAATATTAATAATGGAACATCAAGACCTCTTGAAGGTCTTCCGATAGGTGTAAAAGACATGTTTTGTACTAAAGACATAAAAACTACTGCATCTTCAAAAATACTTGAAAACTTTTGTCCTACTTATGAAAGTACTGTTACTCAAAATCTTTGGGATGACGGAGCGGTTATGTTAGGTAAATTATCTTGTGATGAGTTTGCAATGGGATCTAGTAATGAAACAGCAGCTAAAGGAAATGTTGTTAACCCATGGCTAAAAAATAGTAAAATGTCTCCAGGAGGATCATCTGGCGGATCAGCTTCAGCAGTGGCTGCAAGGTCAGCACTTGCTGCTACTGGTACAGATACAGGTGGATCAATCCGGCAACCAGCAGCATTTTGTGGGGTTACTGGTTTGAAACCTACTTATGGTCGATGCTCCAGATGGGGAATAGTTGCATTTTCTTCTTCTTTAGATCAAGCAGGCCCACTGACAAGGACAGTAAGCGATGCTGCTCTCATGCTTAATTCTATGGCTGGGTATGACAAAAAAGATTCAACCTCGGCTAATTTAGAAATGCCTGATTTAATGAATTACTTAGATAAAGGAATAAAAGGAAAAAAAATAGGCATACCCAAAGAATATACTCAAGACGGTATTTCTCAGGATATTGTTAAATTTTATGAAAAATCAATCAATTGGTTAAAGGAATCTGGAGCTGAGATATTGCCTGTTTCTTTACCGCATACAAAGTACGCTTTACCTGTTTATTATATAATAGCCCCTGCAGAAGCATCTAGTAATCTAGCTAGATATGATGGCGTAAGATATGGAAAAAGAAATGAAGCTGCAAGTTTAGATGAGATGTATGAAGTTACACGTGGAAATGGTTTTGGTGAAGAAGTAAAAAGAAGAATAATGATTGGAACTTATGTCTTATCCTCTGGATATTATGACGCATATTACCTTAAGGCTCAAAAAGTTAGGAGATTGATAAAAGAAGATTTTGATAATGTTTTTGAAGAAGTTGATTATATTTTAACTCCATCAACACCAACAACATCTTTTGAACTAGGACAAAAACAAGATCCTCTGACTATGTACTTAAATGATATATTTACTGTCCCAGCAAGCTTGGCAGGATTGCCAGGGATATCCTTACCTGTTGGTTTAGATAAATCAGGCCTGCCAATAGGAATACAATTAATTGCAAACTCTTTTGATGAGCCAGGTTTAATAAGTACTGCAAGAGCTCTAGAAAGAAGTGCAGAATTTAACTTTATACCCGACGGAGCTGCTACATGAGTGAAACTGGAATTTTAAAACCAGGTCATATTAATGGAGAGACTGGAACATGGGAAATGGTTATTGGTTTGGAAATACATGCGCAAATTTCGAGTAAATCTAAGTTATTTTCTGGGGCTTCTGCTTCTTTTGGAGCTGAAGCTAATTCGAATGTATCTTTAGTTGATGCAGCAATGCCAGGAATGTTACCAGTAATTAACGAGTTTTGCATTGAGCAGGCGGTTAAAACTGGATTAGCGCTAAACGCAAAAATCAACAACGTTTCGGTTTTTGACAGAAAAAATTACTTTTATGCTGACTTGCCACAGGGATATCAAATTAGTCAGTTCACAAAACCAATAGTTGGGGAAGGTGAGATTATAATTGATTTAGATAATGGTAAACAAACAACTATAGGCATAGAACGTTTACATCTTGAACAAGATGCAGGAAAATCTCTTCATGATCAGCACCCTAGCAAATCTTTTATTGATTTGAATAGAACAGGCGTAGCTTTAATGGAAATTGTATCTAAACCCGATATCAGATCTCCTCAAGAAGCAGGTGCTTACGTAAAAAAAATTAGATCTATTTTAAGATACGTTGGAGCGTGTGATGGAAACATGGAAGAAGGTTCGCTAAGGGCAGACTGCAATGTTTCAGTAAGAAAATCAGGCGAAGAGTTTGGAACAAGATGTGAAATAAAAAACTTAAATTCTATTAGATTTATAATTCAAGCAATTCAATCTGAAGCTGAAAGACAAGTCGATATTCTTGAATCAGGTGGTAAAATAAATCAGGAAACAAGACTTTTTGATACATCTACGGGAGAAACCAGATCTATGAGAAGTAAAGAAGATGCTCATGACTATAGATATTTTCCAGATCCAGATCTGTTACCTCTGGAATTTAGTGATAGTTGGGTCCAAGAGATTAAAAAAACACTTCCTGAACTTCCTGACTCACTTAAAAAAAGATTAGTCAACGATTTTGAAATAACTCCCTACGACGCTTCAATTTTAGTAGAAGAAAAAGATTATGTTGATTTTTACCAAAAGGCAGCAAAGGGCCAAGATGGAAAGTTAACAGCTAATTGGATGATTACAGAACTTTTTGGTGCATTAAAAAAAGAAAATCTAACATTGTCTAATAGTCCTATTTCTCCTGAAAATCTTGGTAAGCTAGTCTCTTTGATTTCTAAAGGTACAATTTCTGGTAAAATAGCAAAAGATGTGTTTGCAGAAATGATGACAAGTAAAAATTCTCCATCAGATATTGTAAAAGATAAAGGCCTAGAACAAGTTTCTGATGACACAGAAATTTTAAAATTAATAGATAAAGTTATTTCAGAAAATAAGGATAAGGTTAATGATTATTTAGGTGGTAAGGACAAGCTTTTTGGTTTCTTTGTAGGTCAAGTTATGAAGTTATCTCAAGGAAAAGCAAATCCAGGTATAGTAAATAATCTACTTAAGGAAAAATTAAAGTAATTTATAATTAAGCTTTAATTTTCGACTTCCAGTTAGCTAAAATAATAGCCATCAAAATTGAAATGAATCCTATACCTAATTTAAAAGTTATTTCTTCATTAAGTATAATCGATCCAAGCAAAATAGCTGTCAAAGGATTAAACCCGAGGGATATTGCGGCCTGAGTTGGAGATATTAATTGTAGTGCCTTTCCCCAGCAATACATCATTACAACTCCTCCTGGAATGATTAACATTAACAAAGCAGCAGCTTCAAATTTATTTATTTCTAAAAGACTTATAATTGAATTACCAAAAATCATGGATATTATTAAATTAAGTATTGTACCTATTAAAATGACAAAAATCATTACAGGTATATTTCCATATTTTTTTAAATACTTACCTGAAAAGACTGTAAAGCATGACGCTGATAAAACACCAATCATCATCAAAAAATCACCTTTTAAGGTGTCCTGGAAGTTGTTATCAACTCTTTCTGACATACAAAATGATACCCCTAAAATAGCAAGCAGAACTGCTAATGACTTATTGAGTGTGATTTTTTCAATATTAAAGAAATAAGCAATTATTATTGTACATAAAGGCATAGTAGCATAGAGCAACCCTGCTCTTGCAGCAGTTGTATGCTCTAGACCTAAAGCCATAAAATTTGGAAATAAAGTGATCATAGCTAAACCAAGAAAACACATAGGAATTAAGTCTGCTTTAGCAAATTTTTTGTTCATATAAACAGATATAGATAGTAAAAATAGAATTAAACCAGTCAAACCATAACGTAAAAAGCTTAATGTAAATGGGTCAATGCTATCAACAACATATCTTGTAAATACAAATGTAGACCCTCCTAACATTGCAGATAAAGAAGCAAAAAATGATCCTAGTAGTAGAGTTTTAAGAATTGTTTTATCTTTATTCATTACAGATTTTCTAATAAGTTGTTATGAGGATATGAGTTTAAAATTAACCTAATACAACTTTTAACAAATAAAGATAATATTATTATGAAAAAAAATAAATTAGGAAGAACAGGATTAAATATATCGCAGGTTATACTTGGAGGAGGTTGGGTAGGAGGGCTCTTTATTGATCCAAAGTATGAAGTTATGGAAAAAGCTATCGAATTTTCACTTAAATCAGGGATTAACTGGATTGATACAGCAGAGAGTTACAGTGACGGGCAGTCTGAGAAAAATATTGGAGACTTGTTAAGTTCACTTTCAAGTGAAAACAAGTTACATGTTTCTTCGAAAGCTAGAATAGATCCTGCAAGTACAGAAACATTTGAATCCCAGTTGGATAGAAAATTAGATAATAGCCTTAAAAGATTAAAATTGGATAAATTAGAATTATATCAATTACATAATAAAATAACCATTCATGAAAGCACTGACACCTTAACGTCTGCTCAAATTTTAAAGACAAATAGTGTTTCTGACATCATGGAAAAAATTAAAGAAGACGGTAGAGTGGATAACATTGGACTTACTGGTTTAGGAGATACTGTCCCTATAAGAGAAGTTGTTAATAAGGGTTCTTTTGATACTGCTCAAATATATTATAATCTTTTGAATCCAACAGCTAATTTTAATGAAAAAGGGTTGTGGAATGACCACGACTTTTCAGGTTTGATATCAGATTGTCAAAAACAAAATATGGGTATAATGGGTATAAGAATTTTTGCTGCTGGTTTACTTGCAACTGATATAAGACATGGTAGAGAAATTCCTGTTACACATGTTATTGATATAAGTGAAGAAGAAAAAAGAGTGAAAAAAATATTTGAACTTGTAGGTGAAGCTTATGGTAACAGGGCTCAATTTTCACTCAGGTATGGATTATCAACTAATAATTTGCATTGTGCTGTATTAGGTTTAGCATCATTAGATCATCTTCAAAACTCAATTCAAGCTGTTGAAATGGGCCCATTACCTAAAGATGTTTTAGATGAAATTTTAAAACTACAAAAAACAAATTTTATTTGAGTAAGATTTAATTTAATTCAAATAGATTGAGGTATTAATGAAAATATTAATTTTGGGAATAGGTGGTATTGGTGGTTTCTTTGGAGGATATCTTCAACAAAGTGGAGCAGACGTTACTTTTTTAGTAAGACCTAAAAGAAAAGATTTACTATTAAAAAATGGCCTTAAAGTAATTAGTCCACTAGGAAATCTTAATCTAAAACCTAATTTAGTTTTAGCAAATGAGCTAAAGCCAATTTACGACATAATATTAATTTCGTGTAAAACATATGACTTAGATCAAGCTATTCTTGATTTAAGACTCACTAAAGGCAGAGGTCTTATTATCCCTTTTTTAAATGGTATGACTCACCTGATGAAATTGGATGAGGAGTTTGGAAGTGAAAAAGTCATGGGAGGTGTTGCTCATATCAGTTCAACTATAAATGAAGATGGGACAATAGAGCACTTTAGTCAGTTCAAAAAACTTACTTTTGGAAATAGGATACATAATCAAAATTATCTTTTAAAACCTTTTTTAGATGTTTGTGAAAAAACCAAATTTGACGTTGTTCTTAGTGAAAATATTACTCTAGATTTGTGGAAAAAATGGATTTTTATTTCAACCGTTGCAGGAGCAACAACTCTTTTTAGCTCAACCCTAGGTGAGATTAGCAATCATGAAGTTGGTAAAAAAACTCTTATTGATTTGTATATGGAATGTAGGTCAATAGCTAAATTAAACGGTTTTAAGATTGATGATAATGAAGCAAATAGTGTTTTAGATAATATTACAGCAGAAGGTTCTCCTATTAAAGCTTCAATGCAAAGAGATGTTGAAAAAAACGCCTTTACAGAACATGAAGAGATATTTGGACACTTGATTTCTAAAGCACAAAATTATAATTTTGATAGTCGTATACTGACGTCATGTTATTTAAAAATGAAGTTATATTACGAAAAATTAATTTAGTATTATGTCCCAATTTTAAACGAAGATTTTAAGCCCCTTAAACAAGCTATAACGCTTAAGCCAGTAATTTTTCCAGTCCCTGGGTTCTCAGGTGTTTGAACATTTTGAATGGACATTTCAAAAATAGCACTGTCTGAATCAACTTGAACTTTATGGGTGTTTCTCTTCAAGTTAGGGTCAGCCCATATTTCAAGCTTTGTTTTATTTGCGCCAATGCCGGCTAGACCAACTGCAGCAGCGACATTTACATTGGCAGGAAAAGCTTTTGCACCATCGGTTGCAGATCCTTTGAATATTAATTTTGGTTCTAATAAATTATTTAATTGGATATTATTATTAATAACGAATGGAGCATTAGATAGAGCGTTAGGGGGTTTCCGTGTTGTCATTGTGACAGAATTAATATTTGATTCTGCAGCCGCTCTTAGGGCATCCAAGCCTAAAATTGCTCCTGTGGCTAAAATAATTTGGGAGTTGTTTGTCTTTGCTAATTCCTCCAGATCTAAATTATCAAGTATGCCTGAACCACTCACAGTTATCAATTTTCTTTCTTTATTAATACATTTAGTAGCAATGTCTCTAAAAGCTTCTTTTGGAGCGCAGTCAATAATAATCTCACAATTATCAACTAGAGCCTGCAAATCAAAAATTTTTATATTTTTATCTAATTTATCAATTCTTTCTTGAGCATTTGATTTGCTTCTTGATGTGATACCATATAAAGAAAAATCTTCTACTCCATTGATAAGTGCTCTAGCAACTTCTGTTCCTATCGATCCAAATCCAACAATCCCAACATTCATTTTTTAATCCTTTAGTATTTATCTTCCAATTGCATAACCTTGCATAAATCTTGGATTTGCGGCTCCTTTTAATATTTGGCCATCTTTAGAGGCAGCCGTCATTCTTCCTAAGCTCCAATCAGTATCAACTGAAACTTTATGTCCTTTTTTCTTTAGCTCATCAATAGTCGTTTTAGGAAATCTTCCTTCAATTGCTAAGTGACCTATATCAGTTTCTCTTGGATAAAAGGAGTTCGGAAAGTGAGCGGTGCTAAAACCTGGCGCATCAATTGCCTCTTGAAGATTTAATCCAAAGTGAACATGTCTCAAAAACAAGTGAAGCGACCATTGATCTTGCTGGTCGCCGCCAGGTGTTCCAAACACCATATATGGAACGCCATCTTTAAGGGCTAAGCTAGGAGATAAAGTTGTTCTAGGTCTTCTCTTTGGTCCTATACAAGCAGGTGAGTTATCATCTAACCAAAACATTTGACCTCTATTGGATAAGCAAAAACCTAGTTCTGGTATAATAGGAGAACTTTGTAACCAACCTCCACTGGGTGTTCCTGCAATCATGTTACCCCATTTGTCGATTATGTCAAAATGAGTGGTATCCCCTTTAGTATCTCCCAAGCTATTTGGACTAGGCTCATCAAATCTAGCTACTGTTGGTTCGCCTATGTCAAATTTAGAGAAAGATTCTGGAGTTGTGCCCTTTGGTCTTACCGTTACTTCCCCTCCAAATCCAGGAATGTTTCCAGGCCTAACTTCCATAGAAGATTTTTCAGAAATTAAACGTCTACGTTCAATATTATATTCTTCACTAAGTAATATATCCATTGGTACTTTATTAAAATTTGTATCTCCATAAAAAGCCTCTCTATCTGCAAAAGCCAACTTAGTTGCTTCAACAACTAAGTGAACAAATTCTGGTGAGTTTTCGTCAAGCACATCTAAATCAAAATCTTTCAATAATGCTAATTGCTGAAGGAAAGTTGGTCCTTGTCCCCATGGACCAGTTTTACAAACAGTAAAGTTTTTATAATCATAAGTTAATGGTTTTTCTATTGTAGCAGACCAATTAGCTATATCATCGGCAGTAAGTAAGCCTTTATGCTTACTTTCAGTTGTATCCATTACATGATTATTTTTACAATAATTTTCAATTTCTTCTGCGACGAAACCTTTGCTCCATATATTTCTAGCTTGATTAATCTGTTCTTTTTTATCTTTAGACTTTCCTTCTGCTTCTTTAATAATCTTTAAATAAGTTTCAGCCATTTTTTTATTAGTGAAAAAATCACCCTCTTGAGGCAATTTTCCGCCTGGAAGATATATTTCCGCAGAGCTAGTCCACTCATTTCTAAATAATTCCTCAACAGACTTTATGGTATTTATTATATTTGGAACTAAGTGATAACCTTTTGTTGCTATGCCAATAGAAGGTTCTAATACATCTCTTAATGACATAGTTCCAAAATTTAATAATAATAACATCCAAGCATCAAAAGCACCTGGGACAACAGCAGGTAACAAACCGCTTCCAGGAACTATATTTAACCCAAGATCATTGAAGCTCTTTAAAGTTGCTAACTCTGGCGCCACTCCTTGACCACATATAACAATTGGATCTTTGTTATTTGGAGCTAAAATTAATGGAACCTCTCCCCCAGGACCATTTAAGTGAGGTTCTACAACTTGAAGGGTAAACCCAGTTGCAACAGCTGCATCAAATGCATTGCCTCCTTTTTCTAATATTGACATTCCTACTGCAGAAGCAATCCAATGAGTGGATGTAACTATGCCAAAATTACCAACAATTTCAGGTCTAGTAGTAAATTTATTCATAAAAAAACTCATAAAAAATATAAAAAAATTGACTCTATATTATTATCTAGCAATTATTAAACTAATCTATAAATCAAGAAATCAATAACAAATTAAACTAATATGTGGAGATAACAATGCCAATTAAAAATTTATTTAAAGTAGGTTTAGCAGGTGCTGCTTTTCTTGCTTTATCAGTAACAGGTGCCGTCGCTGCGCCAGACATTCCTTGTGGAACAGCCAAGCTTATTGTTCCTTGGGGAGCAGGTGGAGGAACTGATATTATTTTTCGTCAAATAGTAGAAAAAGTTAATAAAAATGGAGCAAAACCACAGTTACAAGTTGTAAATGTAGGTGGTCAAGGTGGAAATAAAGGTGCCAAGCAAGCTGCAAAGGCAAAGCCTGATGGTTGTACTTTATTTGCAATTCATCAAAGTGCAATTACGAGTTATTTTACCGGAAGAATTGACATAACTTGGGATGCTTTTGAACCTGTTTCTATGGTAACATCTACTCCTTCAATAATTGGAGCTAATGTAAACACTCCTTTTAATAACTTAACTGATTTAGTAGCTGCAGCTAAGAAAGACCCTAAAAGTATTACAGCTGGCGGTACCTTTGGATCAACAAGTCAATTTGTTTTCCTATTATTAGAAGATGCTGCTGGCGTAAAGTTTAAGCACGTTTCTTATGATGGAACTAAACAAAGAATGACAGCTTTGTTAGCTGATAACATAAAGCTTGGTGAAATAAATTTAGCAGCAGCTATTAAATATATTAAAGCTGGTAAACTAAAAGCATTAGGTGTAACCAACCCTGCAAGATTAGACCAAATACCGGATATGAAAACTGCGCAAGAACAGGGTTATAATCTTGTTTATGCTGTTGAAAGAGGAGTTGTTGCTCCAAAAGGCACTTCAAAAGCTATTATTGATCATTATGCCTCAATGCTAAAAGGCGCAGCTGCAGATGCAGATTTCAAAGAGGCTATGCATAAAAAAGGTATTTTGATAACATATAAGGGAGCAAGTGATTACAGAGATCATTTTCAAGCCACTTATGACAAATGGTTGCCGATTGCTAAAAAAGTTGGTGTATATAAAAGAAAATAAATTTTAAACTCAGAGATTTAGAGAGATTATCTCTCTGAGTTTTTATTAGGATTTGAATGACTAACAATAAAACAGATATAATAATTTCTGTATTCTTACTTTGTTTCTCTGGCATCATGATAAATGACGCCTCTAATATTAGAGATCTTGGTTTTGAAGGAATGAAAGCAGACGCTTGGCCTAGAGTTGTTTTATGGCTTTTGGTAATAATATCTTCTGTTATGTTGGGTAAATCGT
>ERZ802830.1412-NODE-1412-length-22959-cov-9.18831_pt1 | contig 22959 bp, 21 predicted proteins | sample MGYA00345654_ERZ802830 | MGnify/ENA primary metagenome ERZ802830 (study PRJEB30503, sample SAMEA104212375) | marine metagenome | biome: Westerlies Biome; feature: [SRF] surface water layer (ENVO:00010504) within the epipelagic zone...; material: water...
ATCATGGTGAAAGATGAGAGGCATCTAGATCGATTTGACAGAGCTTTTTCTCATACTTTCAATGGCTTGGATGAGCTCTCTTTAGAAGAAATAATTGATAAAGCAGAGCTACCTAGCGATTGGTTAAAGAAACTAGCTGAAAAGCACTTGAATAAAGAAGAAATGGCCGAAATTAAATCCTTGGGCGGCTTTGAAAAGCTAATGGAGACACTAAAAAAACGACTAGAAGAACAAAAAGCAAGACATCAAGGTGGTAATAAATGGATAGGAACTGCGGGGACAAGCCCTTTCGGTGCCTACGGTTATAATCCAGAGGGAATAAGAATAGGTCAAAATGAAAGTCGCCATAAAAGGGCCGTTAAAGTTTGGGACAAGCGAAACTTCAAAAATCTCGATGACACTATCGAAATAGGGACACGAAATATTAAAGTTGCATTAAAGCGACTGCGTAAATGGGCAAGGGACGGTGCAGAGGAAGAACTAGATATTGATAAAACGATCCAGTCGACAGCGGAAAATGGCTATTTGGATGTAAAAACGCGTCCAGAACGGCGAAATGCTGTAAAAGTTTTACTATTTTTAGACGTAGGGGGCTCAATGGATCCCTATATAAAACTTGTCGAAGAGCTGTTTTCAGCCGCACGAAGTGAATTTAAACATTTAGAATATTTTTACTTTCATAACTGTATTTATGAGGGTGTATGGAAGGATAATCAAAGAAGGTGGACAGCACAAATACCGACAGACGAAATAATTAGAACTTACGGAAATGACTATAAATGCATATGCGTTGGGGACGCATCAATGTCTCCATATGAGATAGCTTTTCCAGGTGGCGCTAATGAACACTACAATACTGAATCCGGTCAAGTTTGGTTGGACAGAGTTCGATCTCAATGGCCAAGCAACCTTTGGATAAACCCTGTAAAACAAAATCTTTGGGGCTATACGCAGTCAATAGAGATGATAAAAGATATTTTTGAAGACAAAATGGTCCCCATGACTCTCGAAGGTTTGGAGAAGGGAGTGAAAGAGTTAGCTCGTTGAAAATTTTTAGGTTATTTTTCATATGACAACTGTATTAATCCCTATAGTTTTAGCTGGCCTCTATGGGATAGTCATGTTTCAATTTTCTGCTTGGTCAATGAAAAGGCAGCTATCTCAGCAATCAAACCCACTGTTGGATCCAAATCTAGAAAAAATAATGCTCAAGTTTGCGAATGTACTTGAAGTTGAGAAAATTCGAATAAATATTTTCGAAACAGAACCGATTAATGGCCTAGCAGCACCTGATGGTAGAATTTTTATTACAAGAGGCTTTTACAAGAAGTATCAAAATGGCGATATCACAGTTGAAGAAATTTCTTCTGTAGTAGCTCATGAATTGGGACACGTGGCTTTAGGTCATATTAGAAGAAGAATGATTGATTTTTCGGGACAAAATGCTGTTCGGGCAGCTCTCGGGGCTTTACTTTCCCGTTTAGTTCCTGGGTTAGGAGGTATGATTGCTAGTATTATTGGAAATCTACTCATGGCCAAGCTTTCTAGACAGGATGAGTATGAGGCAGATGAATATGCTTCAGCTTTAATGATAAAATCTGGTTTAGGGATAGAACCGCAAGTTTCTATGTTTAAAAAGTTGGATAAAATATCTAACCAGCAAGGTTCAGTACCAGCTTGGTTGATGAGCCACCCACCAACACAAGAAAGAATAAATTCAATTAAAACAAAGCACACAAAAATCTATCACAGATAGGTTCATTACCGCATAGTTTTAGAGATCTTGATTAAGTTTTGGGTTGAAGTGTTTAAATCTTTGTTTTCAGAATTTCCTAGTAAAATTGTTTCTAGCTCGTTAGCTAATTCTTTACCCAATTCAACACCCCATTGATCAAAGCTATTTATCCCTAAAATTTTACCCTCTACGAAAACTCTATGCTCATAAAGTGCAATTATCTTGCCCAAAATTTTAGGCGTTAATTTTGGATATAAAAGGGTTGTGGAAGGTCTGTTTCCAGGAAAAACTCTATGCCTTGCTTGATTTTCGAATTCTTCCCTTTTTATATGATCCTTATCCGCCTTAGAACATACTTCTTCAAAATTTCGTCCCAGCATCAAAGCTTCCGACTGAGCAAAGCAATTCGATAATAATGATTTGTGATGATGATCTAAATACGCCTCATGGGATTGAGCCGCTACTAAAAATTCACAGGGAATTATTCGCGTGCCTTGGTGTAATAATTGAAAGAAGGCATGCTGGCCGTTAGTACCAGCCTCACCCCAGACAACTGGTCCAGAATGAAAATTTAAGGGACGTCCATCAGTGTTGACACCCTTACCATTACTTTCCATTTCCAATTGCTGCAAATAGGCTGGAAGTTTACTAAGCCTTTGATCATAGGGCAGCACGGCTCTAGTTGAATAATTACAAATTTGATTATGCCAAACACCAACTAAAGCTAAAATTATTGGTAAGTTTTCAACCATTTCGGCATTTTTAAAATGATTGTCCATTTCATGAGCACCATTTAAAAATGACTCAAAGACTTTTGCTCCTAAAGTAATAATTATAGAAAGACCTATTGGACCCCAAAGTGAGTATCGGCCCCCTACCCAATCTTCAAATCCAAAAACACGATCACGAGAAATACCAAATTCATCAGTTTTATGAAACGCAGTAGACACAGCAGCAAATTGCAAGGAAGGATCATTCACAACTTCAGACATCCAGGCATAGGCTGTTTGAGCGTTTTTCATTGTTTCCAAAGTGGTAAATGTTTTGGAAGCAATAATAATCAGCGTCGTTTCAGGATTTAACCCAGATAGAACGTCATGAATATGCGATCCATCCACATTAGAAATAAAATGACAGTTCGGGCCGTCTTGATATGGTGCTAAAGCCTTTATAACCATGGCCGGGCCCAAGTCAGAACCCCCTATACCTATATTTACTACATCAGTTATAGCCCCGCCTTGACCTAAAAAATGACCAGACCTTAAACGCTCAGAAAAATCTTTCATTTTTTCTAACGTTTGAATAACAGAAGGCATTACATCAATTTCATCGACATAGATTGGACTACCTTCTAAATTCCTCAGTGCTGTGTGTAATACAGCCCTTCCCTCGCTAGTATTAATTGGCTCTCCACTAAACATTGCATCCCGCGCTTCAAAAATTCGTCTAGATCTAGCCAAATCCATAAGTAATTTCAGTGTCGCCTTATCAATGTTTGTTTTGGAAAAATCAAAAAACAAATCTTCTTGAAAAATAGAGAAAGTTATTGCTCGCTTTTTGTCTTGGTCAAACAAGGAAGTAATTTTTCTATCTCTAACTGTATCGAAGTGCCGTAATAGCTGATCAAACATTAAAACCTCATTAATTATGCGGCCCAGTGTACACTTGCTCCCGGCAAAATAGCCGAAATGGGCGCAAGCCTATTGGGTAAATCTATAGCTTTTTCCAAGGCTGTACGTTTTTCTTTACCAAAAATCACCAAATGCTTTATCCTAGAACGGTTCAAGACTTGGGCTGTAAGTGTTATCCTAGCTTCTAAAGCACCTTCTGCTCGCATTGGTAGTAAAGTCGGTGCATTACTTGAAAGTGCCTTCTCAAGATTATCTCCTCCTGGGAAAAGCGAGGCCGTGTGCATATCTGCGCCCATGCCGAAAAGTAGAACCGAAATAGGCAAATTCTGCTCTATCCGCTCTTGCAATTTCGGAATTCCGACCTCCGGTGTTAAAACGTCAGAGTACATCGAGATATATGTTGCCAGAGAAGCTTTTTTAATTAAAAGCCTTTCTCGCAATAACTTAGTGTTTGAACGTTCACTAGTTTCAGGAACCCAGCGCTCATCATTCAGAATTATACTTACTCTTTTCCAATCCAGATCAAATTCACAAAGCTTATCAAAAATTGGCCCTGGGGTGCTTCCACCTGGAACAGAAAAAATAGCATTACCTCCGCCTTTAACTGATGAGATTAAATCAGCAGCCAAAATTTTTGCAACTTTTGAGACCAAATCTTCTCTATGATTATACTCCAAAAAATCAATCAAAGTATTTCGCGCCACTTTCGGCCTTCACGCTCTAGAAGCGTCAAGCTATCCTGTGGACCAGCACTTCCACTATCATAAGGCTTTGGAACGTCACCCCTGTGAATCCAGCCATTAATTATGGGATCCGTCCACGCCCATGCCGCCTCAACCTCGTCACCCCGCATAAATAGAGTTTGATTTCCTCGTATAACATCCATTATTAATCGCTCATACGCATCAGGCACGGCGTTTTCTTCAATTCCTAGGGTTTCAGAAAATGTCATATCCAAAGGAACGTCAATCAAACGCATTCCACCTGGGCCAGGTTCTTTTATAGTTACATCCATCGTAATGCCCTCATCAGGCTGAAGCCTAATGATTAGAGCATTTTGGTGGTTTCCCGCTTCTGGACCGAAAATACTATGGGGCTTTTCCTTAAATACTACAGCTATTTCAGATTTTCGCGCTTCAAGTCTTTTACCAGTGCGAATATAGAAAGGTACGCCAGCCCAACGATAATTACTGATGCTAACTTTAAGGGCTACGAAACTTTCAGTCATGGAATTTGATTTATTTACACCAGTTCGATAATCTGAATGGTCACTACCTGGTCCATACTGACCCCGAACGATATGATGTGGAGCTACAGGATCAAGTGCTCTTATCACCTTCAATTTCTCATCTCGCACTGAGTCAGGTTCAAAGCGTGCCGGGGGCTCCATCGCAATTAAACACAATAGCTGCATTAAGTGATTTTGAACCATATCTCTCATTGCACCAGACCGGTCATAATATTCGCCTCGATCCCCAACTCCAACAGTTTCAGAAACTGTGATTTGAATGTGATCAACATACTGGGCATTCCATAGGGGCTCAAACAACATATTCCCAAATCTGATAGCCATAAGGTTTTGTACTGTTTCTTTGCCCAAGTAATGATCGATGCGATATATTTGGTCCTCAGTAAAATGCTCTGCTAAAATTGTGTTCAGTTGTTTGGACGTTTCTAAATTGCGCCCAAATGGTTTTTCTACAACAATTCGACTATTTGCAGTGATAATCTCGTTTTCATGTAAACGCTCCGCTAAACTTCCAAATAATAAAGGTGAAACAGAAAAATAAAACGCTCGTATTTTTTCAGGTCTAAGAGCTTTTTTTAGCTCATTCCATCCACCTGCCCCAGCAGCATCAATCTGGACATAATTTAAGCAATTTAAAAAATCCCGAAGATCATGTTGTTCAAATTTTATCTCGGCAAAACTTTTGATAGAATTTTCGACGAGAACACTGAAAGTATTTTGCGATAAATTTGACCGAGCGGCGCCAATTATTTTGGAATCATTTGGCATTTGGCCAGCAAGAAAACGTCTAAATAATCCTGGAAAAATCTTTCTCTTTGCCAGATCACCTGTTGCTCCAAAAATAATCAAATCAAATGACTCTACTGGGATAATTCGAGAGACCATGTTTACCTTCTTTTAAATGTCACATTTTCATAGCATATGTTAGCGCTAACGGAAAGCTAAAAAATGCCTATAAATAAATAGTAACAGGGAAATTTCTCTTTCACAGATGCAAATTTGCAGATAACCCGAGGTTTGCATGGCGTTACTGAAAACACCGGTAAGAAATACAAAAAAATTTTGAAAACTTTACCTTGCTATAACCTAATTTTCTTAGCTATAGCCCATGTTAGAACGTTTACGCACTAACTTAAAGAGGCTCAGAATGTCTTACATACCAAAAAGTGACTTTTTGAAGATAATGATTGAGCGCGGATTTGTATCTGAATGTACTGACTATGAAGGTCTTGATAGTACAATACTTAAGGGGAATATTGCAGCTTATATAGGTTTCGATGCAACTGCTAAATCCTTACATGTTGGCAGTTTAATTCAAATAATGATGCTGCGATGGTTACAGAAGACAGGCGGTCAACCAATAACTCTTATGGGTGGAGGCACGACAAAAGTTGGCGATCCGTCCTTTAGGGCAGAAGAAAGGCCTTTACTTGGAGAAACACAAATTGAGGATAATATTTCTGGCATAAAGAAAGTTTTTTCAGAGTATTTAAATTATGGTGATAAATCAGATGACGCCTTAATGATCAATAATGATGAGTGGCTATCTAATTTGAATTACTTGGAATTTCTACGAGATGTTGGACGCCATTTCAGCGTGAATAGAATGTTAAGTTTCGAAAGTGTGAAATCGCGCCTAGACAGAGAGCAAAGCCTATCATTTTTAGAATTTAATTACATGATACTTCAAGCCTATGATTTTTATGAACTTAACAAGAGATATAAGTGCAAACTGCAAATGGGTGGCTCAGATCAACTTGGTAATATTATAAACGGTATGGAATTAACGCGTCGCATTTCTGACGAACGTGTCTTTGGGCTTACCTCTCCATTACTGACAACTTCTGACGGCAAAAAAATGGGAAAATCTCAGGATGGAGCTATTTGGTTAAATTCAAGTATGCTTTCCCCATATGAATTTTGGCAGTTTTGGCGAAATACAACTGACGCCGACGTACCCCGTTTTTTGAAATTATACACAGAGCTACCTTTAGTTGAGTGTAATCTTCTTGGTAAACTTGAAGGTTCTGAAATCAATGATGCCAAAATTATATTAGCCAACGAGGTTACAGCACTTTTACACGGAAGGGACGCAGCAAATGCAGCAGCTAAAACATCTGCAGAAGTTTTCGAAAAGGGTGGAATTGGAGAAGATCTACCAACTATTACTCTCAAAAAAAATGATGTATCCGACGGCTTACCAATTGTTCAAGCTCTCGTTAAGGCAGGTTTAGCCAAGTCTGGAAAAGAAGCAAAACGTTTAATTTTAGAAAATGGAGCCAAACTTGATGATGAATTAGTGACCAGTACAAATTTACTCATAACCTCCGAAATGCTATCAATACCTGTAAAGCTTTCGGCCGGAAAAAAGCGTCACGTCCTGGTGACACTTATTTAAATTCAATTACAATGACTAATTCATAAATTTTATTATGGAGACTGGTGGTTTTGAAAAATCACCTATCGAGAAGTCACTATAGAAACCATCTTATCAGGTTTACCTAAAACTGCACCGTTTGAACCTTCACCTCTTTTAATTTTGTCGACGACTTCCATTCCGGAAGTAACCTTTCCAACTACAGTGTACTGTCCATTTAGAAAGTAACCGGCTTCAAACATTATAAAAAATTGACTATTGGCACTATCTGGATTTCGAGTTCTCGCCATACCAACGATACCCCTATCAAAATCTATATCAGAAAATTCAGCTGGTATATTTGGAAGTTTGGATCCACCACGACCAGCCAAAGATATATCGTTTCCAGCTTTTCCATATTCCACATCACCGGTTTGAGCCATAAAACCATCCATTACACGATGAAAAACAACATCATTGTACTGCCCCTGTTCCGCGAGTTTTAAAATTTGGGTAACATGTAATGGTGCAATATCTTCGAAAAGGTCAATTTTTATTTCTCCCTTAGCATTACCGTCGACAGTAATTGTCAACTCTGATCCAAAAACCGGAGACCCAAATAAAATAAGTAAACATAGAGTTTTATACATCAGCAGCAACCTTAAAGCTAAGCATCCTATCCGGATTTGCAGGTGGCTCACCTCTAACAATTTCATCGACAATATCCATTCCCTCTATTACACGCCCATAAACTGTATACTGACGATTTAAAAAATGGTTATCGTTAAAATTGATAAAAAACTGGCTGTTAGCACTGTCTGGGCTCTGACTACGGGCCGCTCCTATGGTTCCTCGGTCATGAGGAATTCCTGAAAATTCTGCCGTCAAATTAGGCAAATCTGATCCTCCTGTACCTGCTTTATGTGGCTGATATTCACTTTCCATATTTCCAAATTCAACATCACCTGTTTGCGCCATAAATCCATCAATAACTCGATGGAACGAAACATTATCGTATTTACCTGATCGAGCCAGTTCTTTCATTCGTTCACAATGCCCTGGCGCTATATCTGGCAAGAGCTCAATTGTAACGGTCCCATTCTTCAATTCCATTATGATTGTATTTTCTGCATCTTTGATCTTAACCATCGGTTACTCCTTTTAAATTTTTCCCCTTCCTACGCTTTACAAAGCATAAGAACAAGATATGGGTTGACGAAGAATTAATCTCTGCCGAAAAGGTATATATTTTGATGTGAGTGAACGTGATGTCTTGGAAAACACTTAGCCAAATGGATCTAAAAGGGAAACGCGTTTTAACGCGCGTGGATCTTAATGTGCCAATTATCGACGGAAAAGTTTCTGACGCGACACGCATCGAAAAAATAGTTCCTACAGTAAACGAGATTATCAAGAAAGGTGGCACTCCCATTCTACTTTCACATATGGGACGTCCAAAAGGCGAGAGAAATCCAAATTTGAGTCTTTCACAGCTTCAAGAAAAATTGGAAAATTACTTCAAATCTAGAGTTGTTTTTGTTGCCGATTGTATTGGACCCAGTGCAGAAACTGCCCTCAAAGTTGCAAAAAAGGGCCAAATTATCTTACTTGAAAATACCCGTTTTCATCCAGAAGAAGAAGAGAACGACCCTGAATTTGCTGCCTCGCTAGCAGCATTGGCTGATATATTTTGTAATGACGCTTTTTCAGCGTCTCACAGAGCCCACGCAAGCACAACTGGTCTGGCAAAATATTTACCTTCATGTGCAGGAAATTTGATGGAGTCAGAACTTAAAGCTCTAGAAAGTGTTTTAGTTCAGCCCGAACGGCCTGTTGCGACGGTAGTTGGCGGAGCTAAAATTTCTACAAAAATTACATTGCTCGAAAATTTAATAGAAAAGGTGGACTCTATTATTATAGGCGGAGCTATGGCTAATACCTTTCTGTTTGCCAAAGGATTTAACGTTGGTCGATCACTGGTGGAAAAAAGTTTTAAGCCAACTGCACTAAAGATTCTTAAAAAGGCTGAAATATATTCATGTGAAGTTATTTTACCGACTGACATTGTTATTGCAAAAGAGCTGTCAGAGAACACATCCACATCCGTCGTTTCTGCTGATGAATGTCCGGAGAATTATATGATACTAGATGCAGGCCCATCAACAGTTGATAATATAAAGCACTGTATAAACAATGCAAAAACACTTTTATGGAACGGACCATTAGGTGCATTTGAAGTGGCTCCTTTTGATCAAGCCACTAGCCAGACCGCAAAATTTGCATCCAACGAGACAAAAAATGGTCACTTAATATCCGTCGCAGGAGGTGGAGATACTGTAGCGGCTCTTAATCAAGCAGGAGTAACCGACGCATTCACCTATGTTTCAACGGCAGGTGGTGCATTTCTAGAATGGCTTGAAGGTAGAGAGTTACCAGGGGTTCTCTGTCTTACGCAAAAATGAAAATTCCATTTTTATAACTTTTCACGAATTATGGTAGCGCAATCAGGATTGAATTGTATTTCTCGGTCTCTTACATCCGTTTGTAATCGAAATGGAGAATATCGTGAATAGAACAGAACAGATAGCAAGAATGCGCTCAGATAAAGGCTTTATAGCAGCGTTGGACCAAAGCGGAGGATCAACGCCTAAAGCCCTCCAATTATATGGAATTTCTGAAGATCAGTTCACGGATGAAGAAGAAATGTTCAATCTAATGCATGACATGCGAACGAGAATAATCACAAGTTCATGTTTCAGCGAAGCCCACATAATTGGAGCAATATTATTTGAACAAACTATGGAGCGCCATGTGTCTGGAATTCCAACTGCAGAGTTTCTCTGGAATACAAAAAAAATTGTTCCATTTTTAAAGATTGATAAGGGTTTAAAAGATCCAAAAGATGGTGTTCGACTTATGAAAGACATCCCCAATTTACATGAGACACTAAAAAAAGCTTTAGATTATGGAATTTTTGGTACTAAAATGAGATCCGTTATTGATGAAGACAACGTTGTAGGAATAGAAAAAATTGTAGATCAGCAATTTGAAATTGGGAAAATAACTTTGGACGCCGGATTAACGCCAATTATTGAACCAGAAGTAACCATAAATATTTCGCAGAAATTAAAAGCTGAGAAAAATCTTAAACAAAGTTTAATTAAAAATTTAAATAAACTAGCCCCCAAACAAAAGATTTTACTAAAATTAACCCTCCCAGAAAAAGAGAACTTTTATCAAGATTTAGTAAAACATCCAAATGTATTGAGAGTTGTCGCATTATCTGGAGGTTATTCGCTTGAAGAAGCAAATAAACGCTTACGAGAAAATTATGGGGTAGTTGCATCTTTTTCTAGAGCACTAACGCAAAGTCTATTTGTTCATCAAAATATAGATGAATTTAATTCAGCGCTAGAACAAACGATATCTGCAATAGCAGATGCATCAAAAACTTAAATTTTAAAAAAAAGTGATTTTTTTCAAATTAGGGGATTCCCTTGCGAATCATTCTGTGATTCTATCGACCTAATCCCGTTCAATCGGCAATAGAGGTAGGCTATGAATTCAGCAAGGTTATCAATTCCTTGGGTTATGTTGGCAGTATTTGCTGTAACCTTGATGCTTGGTCTTTATTTCACTTTTGCTGCAGTGCAAGGTGACTATGGATTATTTAGAAGAGCAGAAATATTAAGTGATGCAAAAAAACTAGAGGCAGAGCTTACGATGCTTCAAAGTGAAGTTGATAGAATGCGTAATCTAACCTGGAGAATGTCCGATGAGTACCTGGACTTAGACCTTTTAGATGAACAGGCTCGAGACATATTAGGGCAAATACGTTCGGACGAAGTAATAATACAATAAACAAAAGCCCTAAAAAAACTTCCAAGACAGAATAAAACTTTAATTTTGTGTTTTTTTATGAACTATCATTCATTATTTTAACTAATTTTTATTTTCCTGTCGCATTCTAAAGTTAACTAGTATAAAGATAGTTTAACGCTAAACTATTTTTGAGGTAAGCTTTTATGACTTCTCGCAAAGGTTCTAAAAAATCCAACGTAAATACGGAAGAGTTGCTTTCTTACTATAAAGATATGCTCTTAATTAGGCGGTTTGAGGAAAAAGCTGGCCAGCTTTATGGAATGGGATTGATCGGCGGCTTCTGTCACCTTTATATTGGTCAAGAAGCTGTAGTTGTTGGATTAGAGGCTTCAGCAGAAGCAGGGGATAAAAGAATTACATCCTATCGCGATCACGGGCATATGCTTGCATGCGGTATGGATCCTAATGGTGTAATGGCTGAACTCACAGGCCGAGCTGGTGGTTACTCAAAGGGAAAAGGCGGTTCTATGCACATGTTCAGCAAGGAAAAAAATTTCTATGGAGGGCATGGTATTGTTGGCGCGCAGGTTCCTCTTGGAGCAGGACTGGCTTTTGCAGATAAATATTTAGAGAATGATCGAGTAACCTTTACTTATTTTGGCGATGGAGCAGCCAACCAAGGTCAAGTCTATGAGACATTTAATATGGCTTCTCTATGGAAGTTACCGGTAATTTTCGTCATTGAGAATAATCAATACGCTATGGGTACATCGCAATTACGCTCGACTTCAACACCAGATATATATACCAGAGGTGCTGGTTTCGATATACCCGGTGAGGCTGTTGATGGAATGGATGTGCTTTCTGTAAAAGAAGCAGGAGACAAGGCAGTTAAACACTGTCGCGCCGGTAAGGGCCCCTATATCCTCGAAATCAAAACTTATCGATACCGAGGACACTCAATGTCTGATCCAGCAAAATACAGAACTCGAGAAGAGGTCCAAAAAATGCGAGAAGAAAGAGACGCTATCGAAAATATTAGATCGATCTTGTTAACTGGGAAACATGCAAGCGAAGATGATTTGAAGTCAATTGATAAAGAAATTAAGAAAATTGTTAATGAATCTGCAGAATTTGCCAAGGCTAGCCCTGAGCCAGAACTTGAAGAACTTTATACTGATATTTACGCGTAAGGGGATCGCAAATGACAACTGAAATTTTAATGCCCGCCCTATCTCCAACAATGGAAGAAGGAACCTTAGCGAAATGGTTAGTCAAAGAAGGGGACACAGTTTCCGCAGGTGATATCCTTGCCGAGATAGAAACTGATAAGGCAACTATGGAATTTGAAGCTGTTGATGAGGGAACCATTGAAAAAATACTAGTTTCAGAAGGTTCAGAAGGAATTAAAGTTAATAGTCCAATTGCTATATTAATAGATGATGGTGAAAAGATCACAGAAACAAAAATAAATAACGCGCCAAAAGAACAAAAAGCATTTGCTGAAAATAAAAAAATATACCCAAAAGTTGAATTATTAAGCACAGAACCAACCTCTGAACCTGAATGGACCGACACGACAAAAATTGGTCAGAAAACCGTCAGGGAAGCCCTGAGAGATGCTATGGCAGAAGAATTGAGGCGCGATGAAAAAGTTTTTCTTATGGGCGAAGAAGTTGCAGAATACCAAGGGGCATATAAAGTCAGCCAAGGGCTACTCGAAGAATTTGGCTCGAAAAGAATTATTGACACACCGATTACTGAACATGGCTTTGCGGGCATAGCTACCGGTGCCTCTTTTGCTGGACTAAGGCCTATTGTTGAGTTTATGACTTTTAATTTTGCTATGCAGGCAATCGATCAGATTGTGAACTCTGCAGCAAAGACACTTTATATGTCTGGCGGACAGATGGGAGCACCCATTGTATTTCGTGGCCCAAACGGAGCAGCCGCTAGAGTAGGCGCACAGCACAGTCAAGACTACACATCATGGTATGCCCACATCCCCGGTCTAAAAGTTGTAGCGCCGTATTCAGCGTCGGATGCTAAAGGTTTATTAAAATCCGCTATTAGGGATAATAATCCTGTAATTTTTCTTGAAAATGAAATTCTTTATGGGCGTAGTTTTGATGTGCCTGAGATCGAAGACTACATTGTTCCATTTGGCAAAGCGAGAGTTTGGCGCAAAGGAGCAGACGTCACAATAATCTCATTCGGTATTGGCATGCAATACGCACTAAAAGCTGCTGAAGAGTTAACTGCAGAGGGAATAGAAGCAGAAGTTATAGATTTAAGAACTATTAGACCAATTGATTATGAAACAGTAATCCAGTCGGTTTCTAAAACAAACCGGTGTATAACAGTAGAAGAGGGCTTCCCAGTTGCTTCAATAGGAAATCACTTATCCGCCTATATAATGGAACACGCGTTCGATTATCTTGATGCTCCTGTGATTAATTGTACTGGCAAGGATGTACCTATGCCCTATGCCGCAAACTTAGAAAAGCTTGCTCTTGTGACGACCGAGCAGGTTGTAAATGCTGCAAAAAAAGTTTGTTATCGGTAAAGGAGAGCATCAATGTCTGTGAATATATTAATGCCTGCACTTTCGCCCACAATGGAAGAAGGTACCCTCGCCAAGTGGCTTGTAAAAGAGGGAGATAGGATACAAAGTGGAGATCTTATTGCTGAAATTGAAACCGACAAAGCAACGATGGAGTTCGAAGCAGTAGATGAGGGAATTATCGGAAAGCTTTTAGTTACTGAAGGCAGTGAAGGTGTCAAAGTCAACAGTCCAATAGCTATTATTTTAGATGATAGCGAAGATCTCGAAGTCCAGGAAAAAAAAGATATAACTTTGCAAGTAGAACCTAAAGAGCAAACAGTCATTTCAGCAGCACCTTTGGAAACAAAAAACCCCCTAACTGGTGTTGCTCAGACTTCTAGTTTGCGGATTTTTGCTACACCTCTTGCAAGACGATTAGCCAAGGAAAACGGAGTTGATTTGGGGAGTATCAATGGCTCTGGTCCCCATGGGAGAATAGTAAAAAATGATGTTTTGAACATAAACGCCTTCAGTCCTATTGCTAATCAAGAAACCTTGGCGGACCCAGTATTGCGAACAAATACCGTACAAGCTTCTGGATCTTCAGTAAAAAATTTATACGCAGATAGGGAATTTAAGGAAATACCACTCAACAGTATGAGAAAAACAGTTGCTACCAGGCTGACTGAAGCAAAACAAAACATTCCCCATTTTTACCTTAGAAAAGAGATAAAAATAGATGAATTATTACAAGTAAGATCAAGATTAAATGCACATCTAGCCGAAAGAAATAATAAACTTTCTATTAACGACTTTATTATAAAATCATGTGCATTGGCACTTCAATCAGTGCCCATGGCTAACGCCGTTTGGGCGGAAGACAAAATTCTTCAACTTAAACCATCTGATATCGCAGTAGCTGTATCGGTAGAGGATGGACTATTTACACCAATTATACGAGATGCCGATGAAAAAAGCTTATCTAATCTTTCAAAAGAAATGAAAGAATTAGCCGAAAAGGCTCGTTCTAAAAAGCTTATGCCAAGTGAATATCAAGGAGGAAGCTTTTCAATTTCAAACTTGGGTATGTTTGGGGTTGATGATTTTGATGCAGTTATAAACCCCCCTCACGGGGCCATACTTGCAGTTGGCAGAGGCCTTAAAAAGCCAATAGTCAATGACGATGACACTATTTCAGTAGCTAATGTTATGTCACTTACACTTTCCGTAGATCATCGTGTAATTGATGGTGCTCTGGGTGCCGATTTACTCCAAAACATTGCCAAATACCTTGAAGATCCAGTGCTCATGTTGACATAAAAATCACTTGGATGAGAGTGTCTGATCCATTTCAATTGAAGGCGTACTACAACCAGCCTCTCCAACTATTTCAGCTGGAACGCCTGCAACTGTTTTCTTTGGAGGTATCTCTTGCAACACAACTGAGCCTGCTGCGATACGACAACAATTCCCAACTTTTATATTTCCGAGCACCTTAGCCCCTGCACCTATCAAAACTCCGTCACCTATTTTTGGATGACGATCCTCATCTTCTTTACCAGTTCCACCTAGAGTAACCGAGTGGAGCATGGAAACGTTATCACCAATAACCGATGTTTCGCCAATAACGATCGAATGAGCATGATCTATCATTAAACCTTTACCAATTTTTGCAGCTGGATGTATGTCTATCCCGAAAACTTCTGAAGTTCTCATTTGAAAAAAATATGCCATATCTTTTTGACCAGTAAGCCAAAGCCAGTTTGACACCCGATAAGCCTGGACTGCAAGAAAGCCCTTGAAATACAAAAGTGGCTGCATATACCTGGAACAAGCTGGGTCCCTATCAACTACCGCCATAATATCAGCTCTTGCAGCATTAGAAAGTTGAGGATCAGAAGAAATCGCCATGCTGCAAGTATCCCTTAGAGTTTGCCCAGAAATCTCAACCGACGCTAACTTTGATGCAACGCGGTGGGCTAAAGCTCCTTCAAAGCTTGAATGTTGAAGAATACTAGTATGAATAAAACCACCAATCGCTGGCTCAGATATTAAAGCTTCTTTCGCCTCATTTCGCAATCTATCCCAAACAGGGTCTATCTTAACATATTTTTCTTCAAACTTTTTCATCAACTTAACCCAATTGCTATTAACGTTATATAGTACTTACACGGTAAAATCTCAACAATTACATGAAAATCTTATACTAAGGTTTAGTCTTTGCTATTTTTTTCAATCGCTCGCCACTTGGCAACATTTTTATTGTGGTCAGTTAAAGTAGTGGCAAATGAATGACCGCCAGTGCCATCAGCAACAAAAAAAATGAAATTAGTATTTTCTGGGTTCAAAGCAGCAAAAATACTTTCCTCTCCAGGGTTTGCAATTGGCGTTGGAGGTAATCCCTCCCTCAAATATGTATTCCACGGGGTATCTTTCCGGAGCTCACTCCGACGAAGACCTCGGCCTAAAATTTCCTGACCTTTAGTTATTCCATAAATAACTGTCGGATCAGTTTGTAACGGCATACCCTTTTTTAAGCGGTTTATAAATACACTAGCAATAATCCGCCGTTCACTTTTGAGCCCAGTCTCTTTTTCAATAATTGAAGCTAAAATTAATGCTTCTTCTGGCGTCTTTAAAGGCAAACTGTCCAACTTGGACTGCCACGCCCTTTGTAAAATACTGTCCTGCTTTACAGACATTCGCTTCAATATCGTTGAACGAGAGTCTTTTTGACCAAATTCATAACTATTAGGTGCCAAACTACCCTCTTCCGGAATAACTTTTATGTCCCCAGTAAGATATCCAATTCCATTTAAAGCCTGAACTATTCGCCAGGATGTAGTACCTTCGGCTACTACTATTCTGTGCCTAGTAGTTTTATCACTAACAAAAGAGTTAAATGCAGATGGTTCTGGATCATCAGATTTAAAAGCAAACTTTTCTTCTAATTTTGAGGTCTTTGGATCTAGCTCTCTAACTCGTATGGTCGTTGAAACAATACCTACTCCGTAGACAATTTCAGTGCCGCAAGTATTTGCCCCGCCTCGGGTAACTATATTAGAAATATCCTGCATTGTTGAAAAAGCCGGGATAAGAAAGCTGCCTGCTTTCAGCTTCGTGCTTTTTTCTTCATAACGGACGCCTATCCTAAAAAACCAAGCTGATTGCAGCGCGCCTTTTTTCTCTAATTCTTCAGAAACTGTACGAAATGAACTACCAACTGGAATTCGAACACATATTGGCGTTTCTAAAGGGCCCGCAGAACTATAAAAAGATTTTCCTGTTAAACCTATTCCTCCACCCAACAACAACAATACCACTAGTAAAGACATTATGTTTGAGGCAGCACTTCGCCACATTTTACAATTTTGCCAAAAGCAAACTAGCGTTCGTTCCCCCAAAACCAAAGGAGTTAGAGATAGCAAATTTAATTTCTCTTGATACCATTTGATTTGCAGCCAAATCAACTTTTGTTTCTATAGCAGGGTTATCCAAATTAATTGTTGGTGGAGCAACCTGATCCCGAATTGCCAAAGTAGTAAAAATAGCCTCTATTGCTCCGGCAGCACCCAGTAAGTGACCTGTTGATGACTTAGTAGATGACATAGTCAATTTACTAGCCTTATCACCCATCATGCGCTCAACTGCCGCTAATTCAATAACGTCCGCCATAGTTGAGGTGCCGTGTGCGTTTATGTAATCTATTTGCCCAGGCTCAATTTTAGCTTTTTCAAGTGCAGCCAACATTGACCTTTCCCCGCCTTCGCCATCTTCCGAAGGGGCTGTTATGTGGTAAGCATCGCCTGACAATCCATATCCCACAATTTCTGCATAGATTTTGGCTCCTCTGCTTTTTGCGTGCTCATACTCTTCCAAAACAACAATTCCAGCCCCCTCACCCATTACAAATCCGTCACGATCCGTATCATACGGACGAGCTGCCTTAGTTGGGTCATCTGCTCTTTCAGTTGATAAAGCTTTGCAAGCGTTAAATCCACCAATGCCTATTTCTGAGATAGCCGCCTCGGCTCCACCCGCGACCATAACATCGGCATCATCAGAAGCAATAAGCCTTGCTGCATCACCGATTGCATGTGCGCCAGTTGAACAAGCTGTGACCACCGAATGGTTAGGGCCCTTAAAGCCAAATCGGATGCTGACCTGCCCAGATATTAAATTTATTAACGCACCTGGAATAAAGAATGGTGAAATTCGTCTGGGCCCACGCTCATGAATCATTACTGCAGTTTCTGCTATCGAGTTTAAGCCACCAATCCCCGAACCAATCATAACACCTGTTCGAAGTAAACTGGCCTCGTCAGTGGGCTTCCAATCAGAATCTCTCACAGCCATTTCAGAAGCAGCAATACCATACAAAATAAAGTCGTCTACTTTTCTTTGTTCCTTGGGCTCCAACCAATCATCGGCGTTGAACGTTCCATCGAGACCATCCCCGAGAGGCACTTCGCAAGCATATTTTGTTACGACCCGATCAGCGTTAAAGCGGGTTATCAAACCGGCGCCAGAATCGCCGTTAAGAATACGTGACCAAGTTTCCTCAACGCCACTGGCAAGAGGAGATATCATTCCCAAACCCGTAATAACTACTCGACGCATGTTCTTCTCATTTTAGCCTATTATGATTGCTAATAGCGCGTAAAAGCCCAGTTGGGCAAGTATTGTCAGCTCAAAATCGTGCTACAAATAAAAAACCCTCGCGTGAACGAGGGCTCTAAAAGTCTAAAATTTTAACTATGCGGCATCCCCGATGAACTTAACAGCATCCCCAAAAGTTTGAATATTTTCCGCAGCGTCATCTGGTATTTCAATTCCAAACTCTTCTTCAAAAGCCATTACTAGCTCAACCGTATCTAAGCTATCAGCGCCCAGATCATCAATAAACGAAGCGTTATCAACAACTTTATCTTCATCAACGCCTAAATGTTCTACAACAATTTTTTTAACGCGGTCTGCGGTATCGCTCATCGTATCTTCCTCATTCTGCAGGGATCAAACCCAATTTTCCCCTGAAATCTACAAGGGGTTTTGCCCAATTGGGCGGTTATATTTTATAAAGAGTGTGAGCCAAATTTTCACGAAAACGGCTATACATCAACTTTTCACGAGCGCTATAACATAAGAATTTAAATTAGCAAATGTTTTGCAATAAAAAGAATACAAAATTTAATATTGTTTTAATAATACTTAATTTCTAAACCTTTAGATCATTGCCATTCCACCGTTGATATGAAGGGTTGCTCCAGTCAAGTAGCTTGCCTCAGAACTTGCCAAATATAATGCTGCAGACGCTATTTCGGTTGCAGTGCCCATTCTTCCCACAGGAACCTGTGTCAAAATATTGGTTTTTTGATCTTCATTTAATTTATCCGTCATGGGCGTTTCAATAAATCCGGGTGCAATAATGTTAACTGTTATACCCCGGCTCGCCACCTCGTAAGCTAATGATTTAGACATTCCCACCATTCCAGCCTTTGACGCTGCATAGTTAGCTTGACCCGGGTTACCTGTAGCCCCAACAACCGAACTGATGTTAATAATTCGACCCCAACGATTTTTCATCATACCACGTATTGCGCCTTTACAGAGCTTCATTGTTGCCGTTAAATTTATATTCAACACGTCCAGCCACTCTTCATCTGACATTCGCATAAATAAATTATCGCGTGTAATTCCAGCATTATTTATTAAAATATCTATCCCACCCATCTTTTCAGAAGCAGCTTTCAAAAGGTCCGCGATAGCCAATGGATCATTCAAATTGCATGTAAAAATATGAGTTCGATCGCCCAATGTCTCCGCTAAAGCTTTTAAGCTTTCTAGGCGGGTACCGCTAATTGCTATTTCGGCACCAGCTTCATTAAGGGTTTTTGCTATTTCTCCACCTATACCACCTGTCGCACCAGTTATTAAGGCTTTTTTTCCTTTAAGATCAAACATTAATTGATACCTTTTAATTTAAAATTCTAATGTTTCAATTTCCTCAGGTGAGGAAATATTTTTAAGATTTATATTTTTATCGATCCTTCTTATCATTCCATTCAAGGCTTTACCTGATCCAACTTCCCAAATTTCATTCACATTATTTTTAGCCATCCACATTATAGATTCACGCCATCTAACTGACCCAGTAACCTGGCTAACTAATAATTTTTTTATCTCACTGGGGTCGGAAATAGCTTGAGCACTTACATTCGACACAATTGGAACAATTGGCTGCTCAACTTTAATAGTTTCTAATTCAATCTTCATCTGCTCCGCAGCAGGAGCCATCAATTCACAATGAAATGGAGCACTTACAGGCAGCATAACAGCTCTTTTAGCTCCACTATTTTTAGCAAGCACAATGGCTAACTCTACGGCAGTTTTTTCTCCAGATATAACAACTTGTGAAGGATCATTATCATTTGCAGCTTGGCAAATGCCCGTAGCTTGAACTTCACTGGCCAAAGACTGAACTGTCGCAAAGTCTAATCCCAATATAGCGGCCATAGCCCCAAGGCCAACGGGAACGGCTTCCTGCATAGCAAGCCCTCTAGCTCTTAGCAGTCTTGCTGCATCCGATACAGAAATAGCTTTACTCATAGCTAGTGCAGAATACTCACCTAAAGAATGCCCCGCTAGGTATGCACAGCTATCGACTTCAAAACCTTTGCTTTCTAATCCTCTCAATGCCGCTAAGCTCATTGCCATTAATGCTGGCTGAGCATTTTGGGTAAGAGTCAATTCTTCAATGTCTCCCTCCCAAATTAAAGAAGATAACTTTTCGCCTAATGCATCATCAACTTCTTCAAAAATGGCTTTGGATTTTGGATATTCTATTGCTAGGGATTTACCCATTCCTATACTCTGAGCACCTTGTCCTGGGCATACTAAAGCTCTAACCACCGATAACTCCTTGTGTTTGAGTTGCAGATATCTGTCTTAGTAGTTTCTTGCAATCCTTTTAGTTTATAAAAAAGGCGGATATTTTTCTGAAAAGCCTGTAATTCTATGCCAACTCTCAGCAATATTTAGAAGGTTGTTATCAGAAAACTGCTTGCCGATTAATTGAATTCCAAATGGTAATTTATTTTTGCAAAAACCAGCTGGAAGATTAATTGCTGGAAGTCCTATCAAGCTTGCGGGAACTACCACTTGCATCCATCTATGATAAGTATCCATTGGATAATTAGAAATGAATTCTGGGTATTCTTTTTTTATACTGAATGGCTGCACCTGTGTTGAGGGCAAAACGGCAGCATCATATTGGCCAAGCACACAGGCCATTTTTTTGAACCATTCGCTTCGTGTCTTAGATGCTTGTACTATTTCATCACTTTTGAGTGATAGCCCTCGCGTTATTTCCCATATCAGTGGTTTCTTCATCAACTTACGTTTTTCCGGATCATTAAATTCCTTAAAAAGAGAGTTCGAGATAGACCATGATCGCAAAGTAATCCATGCCTCCCAAACTTTTTCCATGGACATAGGCAAATCAATAACTTCTACAGAAGCGCCTAATTCTTCAAATTTTTTTAACGATTTCTCCGTTAAATCTCTTATTCCTTCTTCAAGTGGAAGATCCCAGCGCATAAAAGATACTATTCTTTTATTCTGTAAAGAGCGGTCCTTTAATGAAACATCGACTTCAAAAAAAGGAACTCCGTTTGGTTGGCGTTCATCTTTTCCAGCCATGACCCCTAATAAAGTTGCCAAATCGCGCGGGTTTTTGGCCATAGGCCCAGTTGTAGACAATTTATGCAAATATAAGTCATCACTAGGTTCACTAGGCACTAAACCCCAGGTAGGTCGCATTCCATAAACGTTATTCCAAGCCGCGGGGTTTCGAAGAGACCCCATCATATCAGATCCGTCAGCATATTTTACCATATCACAAGCCAGAGCAACCGCTGCCCCACCGGAGGAACCTCCAGCTGACTTGCTCAAGTTGTAGGGATTTTTCGTAACTCCAAATACTGGATTAAAAGTATTACTACCTAATCCAAGCTCTGGCGTATTAGTTTTTCCGATTACAATAGCGCCGGCCGCGCGCATTCTTGCAACAATCAAGTCGTCATGACTAGCTATTTTATTAGCAAAAATTGGTGAACCTTGCGTTGTTCTAAACCCTTTTGCATTCGCCAAATCTTTTATCGCAATGATTTCACCATGAAGAGAACCTCGCTCCTCAGCAGCCAATTTTTCTTTATTATATGCGTCGTCCAGAATTTCATTTTCTCTTCGCATTGATACAATAGCATTTACTTCAGGATTCCATTTACGAATTTGCGCAAGCCTGAATTCAATTTTTTCTGTTATTGATTGTTCAACTTTCAAGATTTAGTCTTTATTTAAAATTGAAATACTATTAATTTATTCATTGTCTTTTGCTTCAGCTCTGGACTTACCGGAAACATTCATTGCCAAAGTTGCAGCCATGAAATCATCCAAATCACCATCTAATACTCCTTTAGTATCAGAGGTTTCGTGCCCAGTTCTAAGGTCTTTTACCATCTGATACGGCTGTAAGACATAAGATCTTATTTGGTTTCCCCATCCAGCATCACCTTTATTCTCATGAGCCTCAACAACTGCAGCACTTCTGCGATCCAACTCCAGTTGATACAAACGCGATTTCAAAGCTTTCATTGCAATATCTCGATTTTGATGCTGAGATTTTTCTGAGCTTGTCACAACTATTCCTGTAGGGTTATGCGTTATTCTAACCGCTGAGTCCGTGGTATTAACATGTTGTCCCCCAGCCCCTGAGGAGCGAAAAGTGTCTACTCGAATATCTGCTGGGTTTACCTCAATATCGATATTATCATCTACCACAGGATAAATCCAAATTGAACAAAAGGAAGTATGCCGTTTCGCAGAACTATCAAACGGAGAAATTCTTACGAGCCTATGAACGCCACTTTCCGATTTCAACCAACCATACGCATTATGGCCACTTACTTTGTAAGTTACAGATTTAATTCCAGCTTCTTCGCCGGGAGTTTCAGATTGTAAATCCACATTATAGCCTGATTTTTGAGCCCATCTTAGATACATACGAGCCAACATAGCAGCCCAGTCACAACTTTCTGTACCGCCAGCACCCGCATGAATTTCTAGAAACGTATCGTTTGCATCAGCCTCACCATTCAAAAGAGCTTCTAGTTCTTTGGAAGAAGCATTTTTTGCTAAAAGACTTATAGCAACCTCAGCTTCATTAATAATTTCGCTATCGTCCTCCTGCTCGCCCAATTCAATCATTTCAATATTATACAGCAAATCATCTTTAATTTGGTTGTGCCCCTCCATCGCATCAACTAATGTTTGCCGTTCTCTCATCAATCTCTGAGCCTGATCAGGCTTATCCCAAAGGTTGGGATCTTCCACGCGAGCATTAAATTCCTCTAGGCGGCTGGACGCAGTATCCCAATCCATTCTTTGACGTAGTAGCTCCAGGGTTTTTTCAATAGAAGTAACCAAATTTTCTATATCTGCTCTCATAATTTTCTCTTTATATTTTTCACTGCTAATTTTGAATACTCTGTTAGTAAAGACCACCAGAGTTAAGAGTTCCTAGGCTTGCTGTGCCACCAAAGGTTACAATTTCCCCACTCGAAC
>ERZ802830.1415-NODE-1415-length-22940-cov-30.4739_pt1 | contig 22940 bp, 19 predicted proteins | sample MGYA00345654_ERZ802830 | MGnify/ENA primary metagenome ERZ802830 (study PRJEB30503, sample SAMEA104212375) | marine metagenome | biome: Westerlies Biome; feature: [SRF] surface water layer (ENVO:00010504) within the epipelagic zone...; material: water...
CCGTGCCGGACCACTGGATCCGCCGCCAGACCCTGGCCAACGAGGAACGCTTCATCACGCCGGACCTGAAGGAGCGGGAGGGGCGCATCTTCCAGCTGAGGGCCCGCGCCTGCCAACGCGAATACGACCTGTTCTGTCAGCTGCGGCTGCAGGTGGGGGCGGAAGCGGAAGCCATCCGTCGCGCCGCCCGGGCCGTGGCGGCCCTCGACGCCCTCTGCGGCCTGGCGGAGGTGGCCGCCACCAGCGGTTACTGCTGCCCGCAGATCAGCGACGACCGGGTGCTGAAACTGGAGGAATCGCGCCATCCCGTGGTGGAGCAGTTGCTGGTGGAGCGAGCCTTCACCCCCAACGACGTGGCCCTCGGGGATGGCCAGGACCTGGTGGTGCTCACCGGCCCCAATGCCAGCGGCAAGAGCTGCTATCTGCGGCAGCTCGGGCTGATCCAGCTGCTGGCCCAGGTGGGCAGCTGGGTGCCGGCGCGGTCGGCGCGCATCGGCCTGGCGGATCGCATCTTCACCCGCGTCGGCGCCGTGGATGATCTGGCGGCCGGCCAGTCCACCTTCATGGTGGAGATGGCGGAGACCGCCAACATCCTTCACCACGCCACAGACCGCTCCCTGGTGCTGCTCGATGAGATCGGCCGCGGCACCGCCACTTTTGATGGTCTCTCGATCGCCTGGGCCGTGAGCGAGCACCTGGCGGGCGATCTGCAGGCCCGCACCGTGTTCGCCACCCACTATCACGAGCTCAACGCCCTCTCACGGGAACGGAGCAACGTGGTGAATTTCCAGGTGCTGGTGGAGGAGACCGGCGATGACCTGGTGTTCCTGCACAAAGTGAGTGCCGGTGGCGCCAGCCGCAGTTACGGCATCGAGGCAGCCCGACTCGCCGGTGTGCCCCCCAGCGTGGTGCTGCGGGCCCGCCAGGTTCTCGATCGTCTCGATCAGGACGACCTGCCTCTGGCCGCCTGACGCTTCAGACCTTGCCCGCCATCTTCTGACGCAGCTGCTTGATGCGGTCGCGCAGGTTGGCGGCGTCCTCGAAGTCCAGCTTCTTGGCCGCCTCCTTCATCTTCCCTTCCAGCTGATCAATCAGCTCCGGCAGCGCCTCCAGCGCCAGGCCGGCATCAGGGTCCTCCTCCAGCGCCTGGGCGGCCTTGCCGGCCACCTGCACCAGATCGGCATCGGGGCCGTCCTGCTTCAGCTTGCGGCTCAATTCCAGGAAACTGAGAATCGAATTGCTGGCCTTCTTGCCGGCGGCGGTGGGCACCACACCGTGCTTCTCGTTGTAGGCCTGCTGAATCGCCCGGCGGCGCTCGGTCTCCGAAATCGCCTTGGCCATGGAATCGGTGAGGTTGTCGGCGTAGAGCAGGGCCACACCCTCCACATGGCGTGCCGCCCGGCCGATGGTCTGGATCAGCGAACGCTCCGCCCGCAGGAAGCCCTCCTTGTCGGCATCGAGGATCGCCACCAGGCTCACCTCCGGCAGGTCCAGCCCCTCCCGCAGCAGGTTCACGCCCACCAGCACGTCGTATTCACCCAGGCGCAGGTCCTGAATGATCTCGATCCGCTCGATCGAGTGGATCTCCGAATGCAGGTAGCGCACGCGCACCTCGTTCTCCGCCAGGTAGTCGGTGAGGTCCTCCGCCATGCGCTTGGTGAGGGTCGTCACCAGCACCCGCTGCTGCTTCGCGGCCCGGTCGCGGATCTCTCCCAGCAGGTCATCCACCTGACCGGTGGTGGGCCGCACCTCCACGATCGGATCGAGCACGCCGGTGGGGCGGATCACCTGCTGGGCCACCTGTTCACCGCTCACCTCCAGCTCCCAGTTGCCCGGGGTGGCACTCACAAACACGGTCTGACTGGCCTTCTCCCAGAACTCCTCCCCCTTCAGCGGCCGGTTGTCGGCAGCGCTGGGGAGGCGGAAGCCGTGCTCGATCAGCACCTTCTTGCGGGCCTGATCGCCGTTGTACATCGCCTGCAGCTGCGAACAGGTGACGTGGCTCTCATCCACGATCAGCAGCCAGTCCTTGGGGAAGTAATCGATCAGGCACTCCGGCGGAGAACCCTCCTCCCGGCCGGCCAGATGACGGGCGTAGTTCTCCACGCCGTTGCAGTAACCCACCTGCCCCAGCATCTCCAGGTCGTACTTGGTGCGCTGCTCCAGCCGCTGGGCCTCCAGCAGCTTGCCCTCGGCATTGAGCACCTCCAGCCGCTCCCGCAGTTCGCTGCGGATGGCGCCGATCGCCGACTCGAGACGATCCTTGGGCGTCACGAAGTGCTTGGCGGGGTAGATGTTCACCGCATCGATGCTCTGGAGGATCTCACCGGTGGTGGGGTCCACGTAGCGGATCGCCTCCACCTCGTCGCCGAACAGCTCGATGCGCACCAGCCGGTCTTCGTAGGCCGGGCCGATCTCCAGCACGTCCCCCTTGATCCGGAAACGCCCCCGGGCGATCTCCACATCGTTGCGGCTGTACTGGTTGTCCACCAGCTCGCGCAGCTGACGGCGCACATTGAGCGTTTCCCCCACCTCGAACTTCACCGCGGCCTTGAGGTATTCACTGGGGATGCCCAGGCCGTAGATGCAGCTGATCGAGGCCACCACGATCACGTCGCGCCGTTCGAACAGGGATCGGGTCGCCGAGTGACGCAGCATGTCGATCTCCTCGTTGATCGACGCGGTCTTGGCGATGTAGGTGTCGCTGACCGGAACGTAGGCCTCCGGCTGGTAGTAGTCGTAGTACGAGATGAAGTATTCGACGGCGTTCTCGGGGAAGAACTCCCGCAGCTCATTGCACAGCTGCGCGGCCAGCGTCTTGTTGTGAGCGAGCACCAGCGCCGGTCGTCCGGTCTTGGCGATCACATTCGCCATCGTGAAGGTCTTGCCCGTGCCGGTGGCTCCCAGCAGGGTCTGATAACGCTCGCCGCCGTTGACGCCTTTCACCAGCTGCTGGATCGCCGTCGGCTGATCCCCCTTGGGGGAGTAAGGCGCCGTGAGGTCGAAGGCAGGCATGAACGCCGGCGTGGCGGTCGCTCAGCTTATGGGCAATGCCGCACGAGTGAAGTCCACATCCGCCAGGCCGAGGGCGTTGATCACGATGGCGCTGATCACGCCGTAGGCCACGGCTCCCAGCACGGCGCTGGAGAGGCCGTTCTTCAGGCTGAAGCCATTGATCATCCGCGCCGCCATGGCAAACAACACCACGGTGATCAGCCAGTTGAACAACCAGGTGATCGGTGCGATCAGGCCCCCCAGACTGGCCACAGCCCAGGGCAGAGCGAGGATCAGCTTCAGGGGCAGGATCAGCAGCGTGCCGAGCAGGCCGATCACCACGGCCGACGAGAGCGCCGTGCCGAAGCTCGCCATCTCAACACCGAGAGGAAGCGCCCCCACAAGCAGCAACACCAAAGCCCTGACGGGCCACTGCAGCAACCAACCGATCATTTTCGAACCGTGGGGGAGGACTCGACGCTCAACGTAGAAATCAAGCCCTCCGCTGTCAGCAACCGGGGCGACTCAGACACGGCTGGGGACGGCCTGCAGCAACGCTGCCCGCAGACCGCGAACCACGGCCACCATCGCCAGCTCATCGCTGAGGCGGTTCACCGCAGAGCCGACACCGACGCCTGCGGCACCAGCGGCAATCGCCATCGGCAGGGTGACCGCCGAAAGTCCGGACGCACAGAGCACGGGCACATCCACGGCCCGGCTGATGCTGTGCGCCGCCGCCAGGGTGGGAGCCGCCTTCTCGATCAGGCCGAGGCTGCCGGCACTGAAGGGCCTGGCACTGGTGCCGCCCTCGGTCTGGATCAGGTCAGCTCCGGCCGCCACCAGATCCACAGCCAGCTGCTCCTGCTGGTCCAGCGGCAGCACATGGGGCACGGTCACGCTGAGCACCACCTGCGGCAGCAGCTCCCGGGTGCGACGGGTGAGGGCCAGCACCTCCTCAGCGCCGAACACGCGGCCCTCGGGATAGAAGGCATCGAAATTGCCGATCTCCACCATCACCGCACCGGCTGCGACCGCCGCTGGAAACTGCTCGGGCTCCACCGAAGACACGCAGACCGGCACACCACCGGACTCACGGATCGCCAGCGACACCAGTTCCGGATCGCAGGCCACGTCGATCAGATCAGCCCCGCCATGGCCGGCCGCACGAGCCACACGCGCGACGCTGGCCGCATCGAAGTTCATCAGGCCGGCGATCACCTTGAGCGCCGAACGCTGCTCGAGGCTGCGCTGCAGAGCGACGGGCAGCTGCTGGAGACGGGACATGGAGACTGGACAGCGATCCGTTGATTCTCACACCGTGGAGGAACCCTGTCCGCCACCGTGAGCTAAGACCGTGAGCTGGACTCCCTGGCACGATCGACTGCATCGCCGCTTGCTGCAGCAGCCGGCCTTGCTGCCCAGCGGAAGCCGACTGCTGCTGGCGATCTCCGGCGGCCAGGATTCGATGGCGCTCTGTGCCCTGCTGACGGAGCTGGTGCCGTTGCACCGGTGGGACCTGACGCTCTGGCATGGCGACCACGGCTGGCATCCGGACTCCGGGCGGATCGCAACGGAACTCAGCGACTGGGCCCGCAGCCATCAGCTGGCGATCCGGATCGAACGGGCGGAGCCCACCGCAGTCGCCAGCGAAGCCGCTGCCCGGAGCTGGCGTTACACCTGCCTGATGGAGCAGGCCAGCGCCGAACAACGCGATGTGGTCACCGGCCACACGGCCACCGACCGGGCCGAAACCCTGCTGCTGCAGATGGCCCGCGGAACGGACCTGGCCGGCCTCGGCAGCCTGCGGCCGCTGCGGCCCCTCTCGGCCGCCGCACCCGAGGGGCCCTGGCTGCGGCGGCCGCTGCTGAGCTTCAGCCGCCATGACACCGGCGCCATCTGCCGCGACCTGACGCTGCCGCTGTGGCTCGACCCCAGCAATGCAGACCCCGCCTACGCCCGCAACAGGGTCCGCCTGGAGCTCCTGCCGGTGCTGGAGGCCCTGCATCCCGGGGCGGAGCGGCGGATGGCGGATCTGGCGGAGCGACTGTCCCAGGTGCAGGACACCCGCCAGGAACTGGCGGAGCTGGCGCTGCAGCACCTGCAACGCCCCGATGGTCTGGACCGCCGCGGCCTCGGTCGTCTGAGCGGTGCCAGCCGACGACAGCTGCTGGCCCTCTGGCTGGACCAGCAAGGGGTGACGGGCTGCGATGCCGAACTGCTGGAGGAGCTGAGCCGGCGACTCGCGCTCGGTGCCGCCGGCGGCGGCTGTGATCTGCCCGGGGGCTGGCGCCTCAGCTGGCAGGGGAATGATCTGACGCTGCTGCCGCCCGCAGCAGCGCGTTGACGGCCGCCCCCACCAGACCCGCTCCGCCGCGGCTGCTGTCGAGCCGGATCTGGGGCAGATCACTGCAGGCCAGATGACGCTTGCTGTCCTCAACGCCAACGAAGCCCACCGGCATGCCGATCACCAGACTCGGGGCTGGCTGGCCAGCCGCCACCTGATCCAGCAGCAGCTCCAGGGCCGTCGGCGCACTGCCGATCAGCACCAGCGGTGCCGGGGCGACGGCACTCAGCTCCCTCCAGGCGAGAGCCATGCCGGCCGCCGTGCGGGTCGAACCCGCGGGCGCCTGGTCTGGGGCCCAGTCCAGAACACAGTGCACCGGCGTGCCCAGAGTGCGGCCGGCCATCGGTGCCACCGCCGCGGCCGCCATCGCTGTGTCGGTGAGGATCGCCGCGCCACGCCGCAGCGCCTCCACCCCCCGCTCGCAGGCGCCGGGGCTGAACCGCAGCAGAGGGGCCAGCCCTGGATCGCCGCTGCTGTGCACCAGACGTTCCAGCACCTGCTGCTGCAATGGATCAAGTCCGGTGTTGCCCAGCAGAGCACGGATGCGCCGGATGCTTTCGGTGAAGATCGGGTGGTCCTGGGCCATCAACGCCATCATCAGCGCATGCCCATTCATTTGATCTGGGGAGATGACGCCGCGGCACGGGACCGGGCCATCGATGCGCTGATCAAAACGCTGGTGGACCCCGCCTGGAGCAGCATCAACCTCAGCCGCCTCGACGGTGCCGAAGCCGGGCAGGCGGCTCAGGCCCTGGAGGAGGCCCGCACGCCGCCGTTCGCCAGTGGCGGCCGCGTGGTGCTGCTGCAGCGCAGTCCGTTCTGCAACGCCTGCCCCACGGAGCTGGCGGATCGCTTCGAAGCCTCCCTGGAGCTGCTGGCGGACGACGCCCATCTGGTGTTGGTGAACCCCGCCAAACCGGATGGCCGCCTGCGCACCACCAAGGCGCTGCAGAAGCGGATCAAGCAGGGACTGGACCATGAGCAACGCTTTCAACTGCCGGCGGTCTGGGACGGCGCCGGTCAGCGCCAGCTGGTGGAACGCACCGCCGATGCCCTGGGACTGCAACTGGAACGCGATGCCATCGACCCTCTTGTGGAAGCGATCGGCAACGACAGCGCCCGCCTGGAATCGGAACTGCGCAAGCTGTCGCTGCGGGCCACCACCATCAACGCAGCGCTCGTGGAGGAGCTGGTGGGCGGTCTGGCCACCAACGCTCTGCAGGTGGGGGATGCGCTGCTGGAGGGGAATGCGGGCGAGGCGATCGCCCGTTGGGATGCCCTGATCGATGCCGGTGAACCGGCCCTGCGCATCGTCGCCACCCTCACCGGGCAGATCCGTGGCTGGCTTTGGGTGAGCCTGCTGGAGCAGCAGGGAGAGCGGGATGTGGCGGTGATCGCCAAGGCCGCCGGCATCGGCAACCCGAAGCGCATCTATGTGATGCGCAAACAGCTGCAGGGGCGGCCTGCCAAGCGGTTTCTCTCCCTGCTGGGACGCCTGCTGGAGGTAGAGGCACGACTGAAGCGGGGATCGCCACCGGAGGATGCCTTCCGCGACGGCCTGCTGGGGTGAGAAACTCCAGCGTTACTGGGATCCCGCGCATGGCCCTGTTGGTGCAGAAGTTCGGCGGCACCTCCGTCGGCAGCGTCGAGCGCATCCAGGCCGTGGCTCAGCGCATCGCCCGCTGCCGGGAGGAAGGCCACGACGTGGTCGTGGTGGTCTCCGCCATGGGGCACACCACCGACGAACTCACCGGGCTGGCGGCAGCGATCAACGCCGACCCGCCGCGACGGGAGATGGACATGCTGCTGGCCAGCGGCGAGCAGGTGTCGATCGCACTGCTGGCGATGGCTCTGAACGCTCTTGGGGTGAGCGCTGTGTCGATGACAGGCCCGCAGGTCGGCATCGTCACCGAATCCACCCACGGCCGTGCGCGCATCCTCGAGATCCGCACCGACCGGGTGCAGGGTCGCCTGGCGGACGGCTCCGTCGTGGTGGTGGCCGGGTTTCAAGGCACCAGCAGCGGCAGCGGCGGAATCGCGGAGATCACCACCCTGGGCCGCGGCGGATCGGACACCTCGGCCGTTGCTCTTGCCGCGGCGCTCGGCGCCGACGCCTGCGAGATCTACACCGATGTGCCGGGTGTGCTGACCACGGATCCGCGCAAGGTGACCGATGCCCAGCTGATGACCGAGATCAGCTGTGACGAGATGCTGGAACTCGCCAGCCTGGGAGCGTCTGTGCTGCATCCCCGGGCGGTGGAGATCGCACGCAACTACGGGGTTCCCCTGGTGGTGCGCTCCAGCTGGAGCGACGCTCCAGGCACACGGCTCACCAGCCGCAGTCGCCGCCCGATCGGCCGGGACGGCCTCGAGCTCGGCAGTCCCGTGGACGGCGTGGAACAGCTGGATCAGCAGGCGGTGCTGGGGCTTTCAAGAATTCCCGATCAACCCGGCATCGCCGCCCGTCTGTTCGAGACGCTGTCCGGGGCGGACATCAACGTTGATCTGATCATCCAGTCGACCCATGAGGGCAGCAGCAACGACATCACCTTCACCGTGGCGGAAGCGGATCTGGAGCGGGCCAAGGACGTCTGTGCCGGACTGCTTCAGAGCCTCGGGGGCGATCTCTCGGCCGAAGGAGGCATGACCAAGCTGAGCATCAGCGGCGCGGGGATGATGGGGCGCCCCGGCATCGCCGCCGGACTGTTCACCTGTCTGTCGCAGCAAGGCATCAACCTGCGGCTGATCGCCACCAGCGAAGTGAAGGTGAGCTGCGTGATTGACGCCGCGAACGGACGCAAGGCGCTGCAGGCCGTGCGCGAGGCCTTCGAAGTGCAGGATGCACAGGTTCAGCTGAATCCATCCGTCTGCGACAGGGGCGAACCGGAGGTACGAGGGGTCGCCCTCGACCGGGATCAGGCGCAGCTGAGTGTGCGGCACGTGCCGGACCGTCCGGGGACGGCGGCAGCCCTCTGTTCAGCCCTGGCCGAAGCCGGCATCAGTCTTGATGCGATCGTCCAGTCCGAGCGGCAGCACGGTGATGGGTCGCGGGACATCAGCTTCATCCTGCGCAAGGAGGACCGGGACCGAGCTGATGTCGCCCTGGCCCCCCTGCTGGCGCAGTGGCCTGGAGCCGCCTTGGAGGAAGGGCCCGCGATTGCCCGGGTGAGCGCTGTCGGGGCCGGCATGCCGGCCACCGCCGGAACCGCGGGCCGCATGTTCCGGGCCCTGGCGGAAGCCGACATCAACATCGCCCTGATCGCCACCAGCGAGATCCGCACCAGCTGCCTCGTGGCGGACGCTGCCGGCGTGGCTGCTCTGAAGGCGGTCCACGCCGGATTCAAGCTGGGCGGCGGGGAGCATCATCAGGCGCAGGGAACCGCCTCACCCCTGGACAACGACTGATGGACGGCGATTTCCAGCAGCGATACCAGGCAGCCGAACAGGCGTACGGGGAAGGGCGGTATGCCGATGCCGACACGCTGGCCACGACTCTGCTCCAGCAGCTGGAAGCCACCCCGGACTCGCCCGAAACCCGCGCAGCGAAACTGGGCTGGCGGGCCATCGTCGGCCTGTTGCTGGGCCACATCACGCTGTACGGACAGCAGCAGCCCGACCCGGCAGCGGGCTTCTATCAACTGGTTCTGGACAGTGATCCCCAGGAGACGCTGGCGGAACTCGCCCGTCAGGGGCTGAACCGTTGTCAGGCACAGCAGCCCGGCGAAGCGCAGCGGCCGGACCTGCTGCAGGATCCGTTCGTCAATTCCGGCTCGGCAGCAGCACCATCCGCACAGCAACAACAAGCGCGGCCCACCGCCATGCCTTGGCTGGATGCACCGTCGCCTGCGGAGCCGGAGCCTGAACCAAGTCCGACGCCAACACCAAGCCAGGAACCTCTCCAAGCCCAGGAACCCTTCCAAACCCAGGAAAGTCCCGCAGAGGCTGAGCAGGAAGAGACTGAGCAGGAAGAGGCTGAAACCAGCGACCCTGAGCAGGTGCTGAGCGGCGCCCTGCTGAGAGTTCGGCTGGACGCCATGCAGGAGGCAGACCCTGAGCAGAGAGCCGATGACAGTGCATCAGCCTCTCTGCTCCAGCGGCTACGACGACAGCTGAGGCGTTCAGACCGCCGCTGAACGACGGCGACGGGTGCGGCCAGCAGGAATCTCCGGTTCCGGCTCCACCTTGGGCTCCACCTTCTCGGCAACTGCCGCCTTGGCCGCGGTGGGAGCCACCTTGACGGGCGCTGGCGCAGGATCACGACGGCCATTGCTGGCACTGGCGGGGCGCCCTGCGCGACCACGGGAAGCGGGACGGTCGTCCTTCTCCTCCATCGCCTTCGACTTGTAGGCAGGCGTTCCGGAAGGAGCCGGCTGCACCAGGCAGAGAATCAGCGGCTCCACCTGCAGCTCACGGCGCATGCGCCGGCCGAGGCCCACTTCCACTTCCCGCTGCACACCCATCCAGTCCACTTCCGGTGCCTTGCCGCCGGTGTTGCGGCAGAGCTGCTTCCACTTGTTCTCGAGCACCCAGGTGATCTCGCGCTCGGTCCACATCGACATCTTGCGGGCATCGGCGGTCGTGACCACACCGCGCAGGTTGACCCGAGGCGGCGCCACCATCTGACCGTCGGTGCTGATGGCCGCGAGGATCGTGATGATGCCGTCCTCCGCCAGCTGCTGACGCTCCTTCAGCACCCTGGCGTCGACGATGCCGTTGCGGGATTGATCGAGCAGCTCGATGCCGGCCTTCACCGGATCCCCCTTGCGGATCGAATCCGGAGTGAGCTCAACCACATCACCGTTGTCGATGATCAGCGTGTTGTTCTCCGGCACACCCATGGAGTGACCGGTCTTGGCGTGCTGAACAAGCATGCGGTGCTCGCCGTGCACAGGCACGAAGAACTTCGGTTTGGTCAGGGCCAGCATCAGCTTCTGGTCCTCCTGGAAGCCGTGACCGGACACATGGATGCCTTCGCCCTTGCCGTAAACGACCTTGGCCCCGAGCATCATCAGGCGATCGATCGTGTTGACCACGGAAATCGTGTTTCCAGGGATCGGGCTGGCGGAGAAGATGATCGTGTCGCTGGGCTTCACCTTCACCTGGGGATGCTCCCCACGGGAGATGCGGCTCAGAGCGGCCAGCGGCTCACCCTGACTGCCGGTCATCAGCAGCAGCGTCTCGCGATCGGGCACATCATTGATCTGCTTGATCGGCACGAACAGATCATCCGGAGCACGCATGTAGCCGAGCTCGCGGGCCTTGGCGATCACGTTGAGCATGGAACGCCCGAGCAGACCAACCTTGCGGCCGTTCTTGAGAGCCAGTTCGAGGATCATCGAAACCCGGTGGATCGAACTGGCGAAGGTGGTGATGATCACTCGCCCCTCGGCACTGGCCATGTGGCGATCGAGGTTGGGGAACACCGAACGCTCCGGCGGGCAGAAACCCGGCACCTCTGCGTTGGTTGAATCGCTGAACAGGCAGAGAACACCCTGTTCACCGTGGTGTGCCAGGCGGGCGATGTCGAAGAATTCGCCATCCACCGGTGTGTGATCGAACTTGAAGTCGCCGGTGAAGATGATCGTGCCCACCGGAGTGGTGATGGCCAGCGAATAGCTGTCGGCCATCGAGTGGGTGTTGCGGATGAATTCCACCGAGAAGTGCTGACCCACCTTCACCACTTCCCGCGGGGTGACGGTCTGCAGCGTGGTGCGGTCGGTGACGCCCGCCTCTTCCATCTTTCCGGTGAGCATCGACAGGGCCAGGCGCGGCCCGTAGATCACCGGAATGTTGAAGTGCTTGAGGTGATGGGAGATGCCACCGATGTGGTCCTCATGCCCATGGGTGACGATCATGCCCCGGATCCGCTTCTGGTTCTCGCGCAGGAAGCTGGTGTCAGGCAGCACCACATTCACGCCATGCATGCCGTCGCTGGGGAAAGCGAGGCCGGCATCCACCAGCATCAGGTCATCGCCGTACTCGAACACACAGGTGTTCTTGCCGATCTCGTGCAGGCCGCCGAGGGGGATCACCCGCAGGCAGGGCTCCTGGCCTTTCGCGGATCTGGAACTGTTGGTCATGGAAAAAAGGGAACGAAAGAGAACTTGTGTGCGTAAGCCTTTGAACCGGACCTAGGTCTGGCGTAGGGCGGACAGGATCTGGGACAGGGCATCTCGCATGGCGTCAGGCAGAGGGTTGAGGGGAAGACGGGGATCGCCGACGGGGAAGCCGCTGAGCTGGAGAGCTGCTTTCACCGGGATCGGATTGGTGGTGGCAAACAGGGCCTTGAAGAGGGGCTGCAACTGTTCGTGGTGGCCGAGCGCTATCGCTCCCTGACCACTGAGGTGAGCTTCGATCATGGCGCGGATGCGACGCCCTGCGATGTGGCTTGCCACGCTCACCACACCGACGGCGCCCACGGCGAGCATCGGCAGGGTGAGGCCATCGTCGCCGCTGTAGATCGCCAGGCGCGGACCACAGGCCAGACGCAGCTGCGTGACCTCCTCCGTGGTGCCGCTGGCCGCCTTGAAACTGGTGATGTTGGGGCAGTCCATCAACCGAGCCGCCGTGGCGGGTTGAAGGCTGCAACCGGTCCGACCGGGAATGTTGTAAAGCATCAGGGGCAGATCCGGTGCTGCAGCCGAAACAGCCCGGAAATGAGCCTCCAATCCATCCTGAGGCGGCTTGTTGTAGTAGGGCGCCACCACGAGAGCACCGTCCGCTCCGGCCTCGGCAGCCTCGCGGGTGGCCGTCACCGCTTCGGCGGTGCTGTTGCTGCCGGTGCCCGCCAGCACCTTCACTCCAGGACCCACCGCCTGCCGCACGGCTTCCAGCAGTTGCCGCTGTTCCTGCCAGCTGAGGGTGGGTGACTCACCGGTGGTGCCGCACACCACAAGGCCATCGGACCCCTCATCCACGAGATGACGGGCAAGACGGCCGGCCAGCGCCAGATCAACGGCTCCCGCCCCATCGAAGGGGGTGACCATCGCCGTGACCAGACGGCCGAAGGGAGTGGGGGATCGTTCAGCGGAGGAACTCATGACCGCACCAGCAGCTCAGCGATCTGAATGGCATTCAGCGCAGCACCCTTGCGGATTTGATCACCGCAGAGCCAGAGCTCCAGAGCGTTGGGGTCACTGATGTCCTGGCGGATGCGACCGATGGCGACGGGATCGCGCCCGGTCACGTCCGTCGGCATCGGGAAGCGGTTGCAGCCGTGATCCTCGATCAGCTCCACACCGGGCGCCTTCCCCAGCAGGGAACGAGCGGTTTCCACCGGGAACGGTTGCTCGAACTCGATGTTCACCGCTTCGGAATGGGCCCGGAGCACGGGCACCCGTACACAGGTGGCCGAGAAGCGCAGATCCGGCAGACCCATGATCTTCCGGGTTTCATTCACCATTTTCATCTCCTCCTCGCAGTAACTGTTCTCCTGCAGAGGTGAGTTGTGGAGAAACAGATTGAAGGCCAGGGAATGAGGGAGCACCTCACTGGTGGGAGTTCCTCCATCCAGAACGGTCTGCGAAAGGGTTTTGAGTTCCTCCATCGCCCGGGCTCCTGCACCGCTGGCGGATTGATAGGTGCTGACGAGCACCCGTCGCATCGGCTGATGCGCCGCCAGAGGCGCCAGGGCAAGCGTGAGCAGAATCGTGGTGCAGTTGGGGTTGGCGATCACGCCCTGATGCAGGAACGCCGCATCGGGATTCACTTCCGGAACCACCAGGGGGACCCCCTCCTCCATGCGGAAGGCGCTGGAGTTGTCCACCATCACCGCGCCGGCCGCCGTGATCGCGTCACGCCATTGACGGGAAATCGATCCACCGGCGGAGGCCAGCACCAGATCGATGCCCTCGAAACTGGAGGCATCGACTTCCTGCACGGTGAGGGAGCGGCCGTTCCAGGTCTGGGTCTGACCGGCGGAGCGGGCTGAAGCCAGAAGTTTCAACTCGGCGACAGGAAATCCACGCTCCTCGAGAAGAATCAGAAGCTCCTGCCCGACGGCGCCGCTAGCGCCGAGAACAGCAACGTTCAGGGGTCGATCTGGAAGGGATGGTGGCAAGCGTGCGGTCTGGTCTGAACAGAAAGCGGGCCGAAGAAGTGCCGGATGGCGCGCCGCATTGCAGGGGGCTGGCGCGTCCGGTTCAGCGATGGCCCCACCCTACTGGGGAGTGGCGTGGCCAACCATTTCTTAAAGTGATGGGCTGCCCTGTGATCCAACCGACCCGCCATGAGCGCAGCAGCCCTGAAGGTGAGCACCGAATCCAAACCGGGCAGTCGACTGTCGGTGAAGGTCACGGTGCCGGGGGAGCGCAGCAAGGCCAGCTACGAGGAGGCGATCAGCAGCCTCAGTCGCAACATCAACCTGCCGGGCTTTCGCAAGGGCAAGGTTCCCCGCACGGTCGTGATGCAGCAGCTTGGAGCGGTTCGCATCAAGGCCACAGCGCTGGAAAGCCTTGTGGACACGGTCTGGCGCGAGGCGATCAAGCAGGAAGCTCTGGAACCGCTCAGCCAGCCGGATTTGAGTGGCGGCTTCGAGGGTCTGCTGGCGACGTTCGAACCCGGTTCGGAGTTGACCATCACCCTGGAAGCGGATGTGGCCCCAACACCGAAGCTGAAAACCACCCGAGGGCTGACAGCGGAATTCGAACCGGTGGCCTACGAGGCCTCGAAGATCGACGACATGCTCGAGGACTCGCGCAAGCAGCTGGCCACCGTGGTGCCTGTGGAGGACCGGTCCGCCGCCAAGGGCGATATCGCCGTGCTGGGCTTCAAGGGCACCTACAGCGACGACGGCAGTGACATCGAGGGGGGCAGTGCCGACTCGATGGATGTGGACCTGGAGCACGGCCGCATGATCCCCGGCTTCATCGAAGGGGTGATCGGCATGAGCATCGGCGAGACGAAAACCGTTGACTGCCAGTTCCCGGAGGACTACCCCAAGGACGACGCTCGCGGCCGCAAAGCGTCCTTCGAGATCGAGCTGAAGGATCTCAAAACCCGCGAACTGCCGGCGCTCGACGACGCCTTCGCCCAACAGGCCAGCGAACAAGACACCCTGGCCGATCTGCGCAAAGACCTCGAACAGCGATTGAAGGATGACGCCGAGCGTCGTCAGACCAGCAACCGCCGCGATGCCCTGGTCGGGGCCCTGGTGGAGCAGCTGGAGGTGGAGCTTCCGGAAGCACTGATCCAGCAGGAGAGCCGCAATCTCCTGGAGCAGACCGCTGCTCAGTTCGCACAGCAGGGCATGGATGTGAAATCACTGTTCACACCCGAGCTTGTGCGCAATCTGATGCAGAGGTCCAGACCGGAGGCCGAGGAGCGTCTGCGCCGCAGCTTCGCCCTCACCGCACTGGCCGAAGCGGAAGGCATCAAAGTTGATGAGCCGGCTGTGGAAGCCAAGCTCGAGGAGGTGAAAAAGGAACTCTCGGCTGACGCCAAGATCGATCCGCAACGTCTGCGTCAGGCCGTGATGGATGACCTGATCCAGGAGCAGCTGATGAGCTGGCTGGAGGAGAACAGCACCCTCACCGAACGGGCAGCCACGACGCCATCGGAGGCCTCCGACGCCAAGCCTGCTGGCAAGAAAAAGGCTGCCAGCAAGAAGACATCCGACGAGTCCGGGTCCAAGGCGGACTCCGACGCGTGAGCACCGCCCATAGATTGATCCCACTCAGACAGGCAACGAGCGCGTGATCGACGCCCGCAGTCACCACCCCATCCAGAACCGCTGGCGGGCCGAAATGCCCATCTCGGCACCCGGTCCTCTACCGACCGTGGTTGAGCAGTCCGGCCGTGGCGACAGGGCCTTCGACATCTACTCCCGATTGCTGCGCGAGCGGATCATCTTCCTGGGCACCGGGGTTGATGACGCCGTGGCCGATGCCCTCGTGGCCCAGATGCTGTTTCTGGAAGCCGAGGATCCGGAAAAGGACATCCAGATCTACATCAACTCGCCGGGAGGCTCCGTGACGGCGGGACTGGCGATCTACGACACGATGCAGCAGGTGGCTCCTGACGTGATGACCATCTGCTATGGGCTGGCGGCCAGCATGGGCGCCTTCCTGCTCAGCGGCGGCTGCAAGGGCAAACGCCTCGCCCTGCCGAACGCCCGGATCATGATTCACCAGCCTCTGGGGGGAGCCCAGGGACAGGCCGTCGATATCGAGATCCAGGCCAAGGAGATCCTGTTCCTCAAGGAGACCCTCAACGGACTGATGGCGGAGCACACCGGTCAGCCCCTCGACAAAATCTCCGAAGACACCGACCGGGACTACTTCCTTTCACCCTCAGACGCGGTTGAATACGGCCTGATCGACCGTGTGGTGGACAGTTCCAGGGACGGAGGAATCGTTACGGAGGGCTGACAGCGCCTCGCCGACTCACGATCCTTGGTGTTCAGGGAGACCCTCCTCCGGTCGTGCTCTGACCACCCCTCGTTGAAGTGAACGGCGTTCGATGGCCAAGTTCGATGCCCACCTGAAATGTTCCTTCTGCGGGAAGTCGCAGGACCAGGTTCGCAAGTTGATCGCCGGCCCTGGCGTGTACATCTGCGACGAATGCATCGACCTGTGCAATGAGATCCTCGACGAGGAGCTGGTGGACAGCCAGGGCAATGCGCGTCAGAGCGCTGAGCAGCACAGGAAGTCCGCTCCCGCCACGCGCAAGAGCGGCAAGCCGGCTCCGACCCTGGCCTCGATCCCGAGACCGCAGGAGATCAAAACCTTCCTGGATCAGCAGGTGGTGGGTCAGAACTCCGCCAAGAAAGTGCTCTCCGTGGCGGTTTACAACCACTACAAACGCCTGGCCTGGCAGGGTGACGGCAACGGTGAGACCGAGCAGACCGCCACGCGACTGCACAAATCCAACATCCTGCTGATCGGCCCCACCGGCTGCGGCAAGACCCTGCTGGCCCAGACCCTGGCGGAACTGCTGGACGTGCCCTTTGCCGTGGCGGATGCCACCACTCTCACGGAGGCCGGCTACGTCGGTGAAGACGTGGAGAACATCCTGCTGCGGCTGCTGCAGAAGGCCGACATGGATGTGGATCAGGCCCAGCGCGGCATCATCTACATCGACGAGATCGACAAGATCGCCCGCAAGAGCGAGAACCCTTCGATCACCCGTGACGTCTCCGGAGAAGGGGTGCAGCAGGCTCTGCTCAAGATGCTGGAGGGCACCGTGGCGAACGTGCCTCCCCAGGGAGGCCGCAAGCACCCTTATCAGGACTGCATCCAGATCGACACCAGCCAGATCCTGTTCATCTGCGGCGGTGCCTTCGTCGGCCTTGACGATGTGGTGCAGAAGCGGATGGGCCGCAACGCCATCGGCTTCATGCCCAGCGACAGCCGCGGCCGCAGCCGCACCAACCGGGACCTGCAGGCGGCCCAGGTGCTGCGCCATCTCGAACCGGATGATCTGGTGAAGTACGGGCTGATCCCGGAATTCATCGGCCGGATGCCGGTGAGTGCCGTGCTGGAGCCCCTCGACGAAAGCGCACTCGAATCGATCCTCACCGAGCCCCGCGATGCGCTGGTGAAGCAATTCAGCACGCTGCTGAGCATGGACAACGTCCAGTTGGACTTCGAGCCTGCAGCGATCGAAGCCATCGCCCAGGAAGCCCATCGCCGCAAGACCGGCGCCCGGGCTCTGCGCGGCATCGTCGAAGAGCTGATGCTCGATCTGATGTACGACCTGCCCTCCCAGACGTCGGTCTCCTCGTTCACCGTGACCCGAGCCATGGTCGAAGAGCACAGCGGGGGCAAGGTGCTGCCGCTGCCGGGCGCGGACCAGCAGAAGACCGCCTGACGCCTTGGCCACCGCAGACCACCTGCAGGTTCCGCGGCAGCACGGACTGTTCAACCATCACGGCATCGACCTGGGAGACGGCACCGTGGCCCATTACCTCGAGGGCCGCGAAATCCTTCGCAGCCCCGTCGAGGAGTTCTGCCAGGGGCAGCCCATAGCGGTGATCGAACACGAGCAAGCCTCACCATCGGGAGTGACCCTGAGACGGGCGATGGGCCGGATCGGGGAACAGAACTACAACCTGCTGTTCAACAACTGCGAACACTTCGCCACCTGGTGCAAAACCGGTCGGCACCGCAGCGGCCAGGTGGAATCGGTTCTGGAACGGGCCCGCCACTGGAGCCAGCTGATGCCGGCGGCCCTGATGAGCGGACTTGAGCTCCTGGTCCAACGCGGACTGCTGGATGACAACGCCCGCCGGATGGCCCGTCAGGGGGTGGCCAAGCTTGAGAAGCTGCGGGTGAAGCTTCTCAGCAGCCTGGAGACCCTGCTGCAACAGGCCGGTGACGGCAGCAACCGCCAGCTGTTGCTCTCCGGCCAGAGCCTCGCCGATGAACTGGCCGCAGTGGAGGATCTCAAGGAACGGATTGATGCCCTGCTGGATCAGCCTCCGGCCCTGCCTGAGGCCGGCTCACCTGAGTACCCTCGCAGCAACGCCGGCGGCGCATGAGTCCGGGCTATCAGCCGCTCCACCACAAATATCGTCCCCAGCGCTTCGATCAGCTGGTGGGTCAGGAGGCGATTGCCGCCACCCTCGGCCATGCCCTCACCAGCAACCGGATCGCACCGGCGTATCTGTTCAGCGGCCCGAGGGGGACAGGCAAGACCTCGAGCGCCAGAATCCTGGCTCGCTCGCTGAATTGCCTCAACAGCGACGGGCCGACACCGGAGCCCTGCGGGCACTGCGAGCTGTGCACAACGATCGCCGCCGGAACCGCCCTGGATGTGATCGAGATCGATGCCGCCTCCAACACCGGCGTCGACAACATCCGGGAGCTGATCGAACGCTCGCGCTTCGCGCCGGTGCAGGCCCGCTGGAAGGTGTACGTGGTGGACGAGTGCCACATGCTCTCCACCGCCGCCTTCAACGCCCTGCTCAAGACCCTCGAGGAGCCTCCACCACAGGTGGTGTTCGTCCTGGCGACGACAGACCCGCAGCGGGTGCTGCCGACCATCCTGAGCCGCTGCCAGCGCTTTGATTTCCGGCGGATCCCACTCGATGCCCTCGAGACACATCTGAGCTGGATCGCCCAGCAGGAAGCGATCGACATCCGCCCGGATGCCCTGCATGTGGTGGCACAGCGAGCCCAGGGAGGTCTGCGCGATGCCGAGAGCCTGCTGGATCAGCTCAGCCTGCTGCCGCCCCCGATCGAAGCCACAGCGGTATGGGATCTGCTGGGAGCAGTCCCTGAACAGGAGCTGCTTGAGCTGGTGAAGGCGATGACCGCCGCCGCACCGGTGGAACTGCTGGAGGCGACCCGCAATCTGCTGGACAGGGGCCGTGATCCTGGAGCAGTGCTCCAGGGCCTGGCCGGGATCCTGAGAGACCTGGTGCTGACGGCTGCCGCACCGGATCGACCGGAACTCACCGGGGTATCGCCCCAGTTCCGCGATCAGCTGCCCGATCTGGCCAGGGCCCTCGGTCGCCCGCGACTGCTGCAGTGGCAGAACCAGCTGCGTGGGGCGGAACAGCAGCTGCGTCAGAGCGTGCAACCGCGCCTCTGGCTGGAGGTGCTGCTGCTGGGGCTTCTGGCAGAGCCGGCATCGTCGAAGGACCCCGTTGTCGCTGCGCCAGCCACCAGGCCCGTGGCAGCCGCGATCAGTCCACCTCCCCCGACCTCTCCACCGGCAGCGAGTCCTGAACTGCCCTCCGTGAGCCCACCGGCACCGCCGGAACCTGCTCCCGTCGGCGCCAACCTGCCCGAGCTCTGGCAGCAGATCCTCGGCAGCCTGGAGTTGCCATCAACCCGCATGCTGCTCTCGCAGCAGGCTCAGCTGGTGCGCCTGGATGCCAACCGTGCCGTGGTGCAGGTGGCCGGCAACTGGATGGGGATGGTGCAGAGCCGAGCCAGCCTGCTGGAAAAGGCCGTGGCTGCGGCTCTGGGCGGCAACCGCCAACTGGTGCTGGAAGCCGGGGGCAGCACGATGACGGCCCCTGTTGTCGCCGCTCCGCCTGCTCCGGTGGTGACGCAGCCGACCGGTCCGGCTCCAACACCCGCTCCACCGTCACGACCAGCCCCGGAACCAACGGTCTCCGTCAAGCCAGCAGCTCCTCCGCAACCCACATCCAGCCCGGCCGGTCCGACCACCACGGCGCAAACCCCACCGGAACTTCCGTCCGGACTCGATCGCAACGCCCGACAACTGGCTGATTTCTTCAACGGACAGGTGCTCGACATCGAACAGCCCGTCGACAACCCTCAGGCCTGAACGGGCTCCTGCTCTCCATGACTGGTCTTCGCCCAGACCAGACGCTTCGGGAGAACAGCCATCTTGAGAGCCACCCAGGGGATCACGACGAACCAGTGGGCGAGATAGAAGATGGCCAGAAGCAGTTGCAATGGACCAGCCGAGGGAATCGGTGGACCTTCACTGCTGATGCGACAGCCGCGCCAGTAAGCCAGCCCCGACACGCTGAAGGCCACAAAGGACAACGGCCAGTAGCTCGGCGCCGTGCGGGTCACCAGGCTGGTGCTCAGATCGGCGAAGGACACGACGGGTAGGCCGTACTGCAGCAGGAAGAAACAGGCGAGATCCCAGCGCTGGCGAAGGCTGAGCTGGCCTGAGGTGAGCGTGGGCCAGTAATCGAAGAAGCGCTGCAGTCCACCTTCCGCCCAGCGCTGACGTTGCTTCCAGAGAGCCGCCAGACCCGGCACCGCCTCCTCTTGCACCGGCGGATCCCAGAGAATCCCCACCAGAGCTCCGTGGGTGAGCAATCGGAAGCTGAGATCCAGATCGTCAGTGACCGTGTCCTCGTTGAATCCCCCGGCCGCCTCCAGCACCGAGCGGCGGATCAGCTGACCGTTGCCGCGAAGCTCCGCCACGCCGCCGCCTGAGAGCCGACCCTGCTGAATGACGGCATCCAGTGCCATTTCCATCGCCTGGGCCCGGGTCAGCCAGTTGCGATCGGCATCGATCACGGCCTTGCGCAGCTGAACAGCGGACCAGCCACCGTCGAGGGCATAGGGGATCAAATGCTCCAGCAGATCCTCCTGAAGCTGCGCATCCGCATCCAGCACCAGCAACCACTCCCCACGAAGCTGCTGCAGTGCCGTGTTGAGAGCCCCGGACTTCCCACCGCCCGCATCCCGGGGCCGGTGGATCACCCGCAGCGAAGCATGGGTGGCGGCGAGGTCGTCGAGCAGCTGCGGCGTGCGATCCAGACTTCCGTCATCGATCACCCAGGTGGACAGACGTCCGGATGGGTACCGCAGGGCCGTCAGACGCTCCACCAGGCGGGTCACGACACTTTCCTCGTCGCGGGCGGCCACGACCACATCAAGGGTTGGCAGATCGCCTGGGGTGCCGGCCGGGAGCCGACGGGAGGGTTCGCCCTGCAGCACAGTGCGCAGGCCATATCCACCCAGCATCAGCGCCAGGCTGATCGCCGGCCAGAGAGACCGGGCCGGATCGAGCCAGTGGGGTGCTGCGCCGGCGCAGCCGCAGGCGAACAGGAACGCTGCCGACTTCACCCTGCGGTGATCTCCAGAGGCAGCGATCGGAGCCATGCACCATTTCAGGTGGGCAGGACTCTAAGGGGACTGAGTCTGGGGCGACAGCGGTCCATAGAGCGTCCCCGGGTAGTAGTGGCTGAGGATCCGTTCCGTCGACCAGCCGCGCCAGGCCAGATCGATCGCACCGGCCTGGGAGAGTCCGGCTCCATGGCCGAAGCCACCGCCACGGACCAACCAGCTGGCCTCGCCCTGTGGCTGAAGCACGAACAGGGTGCTGGGAAGAGTGCGGAAGGTCCGCCGGATCCGGTCGAGCCGCAGCACCACTGGACTGGCCGATCCAGAACCCTTGATCTGCAGCGCCAGAACCCGTCCGCTGGCCCCCCGTTGAAGCACGGAAAGACGGATCGGAGCACTCAGAGCAGCTCCGGCTGAACCGAGGGCGCTGCGGATCCCTGCCGTCGTGAGCGTTCGCGTCCATCGGAAGCGGGGATGGTTCCTGCCATAGGCGCCGGCTCCATCCGCCAGAAGGGCATCCACCCCCTCCGTCGCGATGAGCGGCAGAGGATGGCGCTTCACCCAGCCGGCATCTCCATCGGCCTCCGCACGGAGATAGGGCTGGGGCTCCATCGCCCAGGCCTCGGTGCCGCTGGCCATCACACCGCCGTTGCTGGCGTGGTACACCGCGCTGATCGGGCTTCCGTTCCAGCTCAGCAGTCGACCACGGGTGGCAGCAATCGCCTGAAGCACCGCAGAGCCCGCCTGACGCGGGTCGCTGTACACCTGGCACTGGGTGTCGCTGCACAGGTGGTAGCCATCGATCCGGAAGCGATGGCTGTTGGCCAGAGCCCAGGTGCGGGCAAGCACCGTCTGAGCCTGCAGAGCCGATAGCGGCGAGCCAGCCCCGATCTCATGGGGAACCACGCCTTCCAGGTAGCGCTCCAGAGGCACCTGCTCGATCAGTGTCCAGCTGCCGTAGGCATCCCGCTGCAGGCGGAATGGCCCCCCGTAGCGCCCGCCCTTCCACTTCAGACCCTGAGGGGCGTTGATCCGGATCGGACCCTGGAGCGTGAAGCCTCCTTCAGCCGTCTGAAGCACAGGCAACACCACCGAGTCGATGCTGCCGTGCCAGTCACGCACCGCCAGGCCGTCCGGCAGCGGCGCTCCCTTCGGAGCCCAGACCTCCCAGTCGTCAGGATGAGCCACAACAGCTGCGACCCCGATCTCCCGCCAGCGTTTGGCCACCCGTTCCGCGGACTCGAAGCTGGCGAATGGACCGGCCACGCGACGCGACAGCGTCAGCGGTGTCTCCCGCGGCACACGCCGCCAGGTGATCGTCAGGACCGAACCGCTCCAGTCACGGCCACTGGCATCGCTCAGCGACAGCGGACTGCCGGCTCCATGCAGCGTCAGCGGGCCGCTCTGATCAGGCCGACCGAGATGGGCCTGCAGAGAAACCCACAGCCGATCCTCCGGACCGTTGACCGGCGGCGGCGGCGGCACAGACGGATGGGTCACGGCCATGGGCACCTGAGGAGGAGACACCGGTCCCTCCGCCTGGATCTCCCTGGCCCGGCAGCCCGTCGACGACCAGACCAGCACAGCCACCGACAGCAGCCGGATCAACACGCTCATCGTGCGAGAGCCCTCATCATCGGTTCAACAGAGGAAGGTGCACGTGGCGTCGTATCCTTATTGTTTGTGCCCGAACGAGCAGACATGCCCAAGCTGAAGACCCGCAAAGCTGCCGCCAAGCGGTTCAAGGCGACCGGCAGCGGCAAGTTCATCCGCCGGCGCGCCTTCCGCAATCACCTGCTGGATCACAAGACTCCCAAGCAGAAGCGCCACCTGGCCACCAAGGCCGTGGTTCACGAAACGGACGAACTGCGCGTGATCCGGATGCTCCCGTACGCCTGAATTGCTTCGTTCCGTTCCGACCTGATTACACCCTTCCAACGTCATGGCCCGCGTCAAGAGAGGCAACGTCGCCCGTAAGCGCCGCAACAAGATCCTGCGGCTTGCCCGTGGCTTCCGCGGCGGCAATGGAACCCAGTTCCGCACCGCCAATCAGCGGGTGATGAAGGCGTTGTGCAACGCCTACCGCGACCGTCGTCGCCGCAAGC
>ERZ802830.1417-NODE-1417-length-22919-cov-13.3445_pt1 | contig 22919 bp, 16 predicted proteins | sample MGYA00345654_ERZ802830 | MGnify/ENA primary metagenome ERZ802830 (study PRJEB30503, sample SAMEA104212375) | marine metagenome | biome: Westerlies Biome; feature: [SRF] surface water layer (ENVO:00010504) within the epipelagic zone...; material: water...
TCATTAATTCAAATGGCTAAGCGGACGAGATATCCCTCTATTTAGGTTGACTTCAACCCTCCTTCGGGGGGGTTTTTTATATACAAAATAGTGTCTGACACGATTTTTATATGACTTTTTTACAAACCTGACCAGAAACTATTTACAAAGAAAAAACCCCTACTTAACGTAAGGGCTTGATTTTACTAGGTTTATAAGCGGTTACTTGCTTGCTCCTCCTCAAGGGCTCGAACCTTGGACCCTCTGATTAACAGTCAGATGCTCTAACCAACTGAGCTAAGGAGGAATATGTAAACAATAAAGTAGATTAACAGCGTATTTAATATAAATTTAGCAATTAGTTAAAAGCAAAGATTAACGTGTTTCACTAAATGACACTATTTCAACTACTATTGTTTCAGTGGGCAAATATAACATTATTGGAACTTATTATAAAAATAATTAAAGTGTAAAAGTGCAAAGGCTTTTCACCTTACTTTAAACTGTTCGAATATTCATTAATAGATTATTCCGCTAATTATTCTCACTGCAATTAAAATTAATATAAAAACCGAAAAATTTTATTTAAATATTTCATTTACAATTAAGAATTTATAAATAATTTTATTGGATATTCCCGTATTTTCTGCTCTTAAGGGTCAAGTTTTTAATATGTTCGCTAGAATTAGTAAATTTACATAAACCAAAGAAAATTGTCATGTGTGATTGTAATTGCTCCCCCTGTTTAGAAGAAAATTGTTCTGAATGTATTTGTGAGGCATGTTCCTGCGCAAGTTGCGAATGTTGAAACCTAAATCTGATTTTTTGAAATTATCCTTTTTAAATTTATAATGTCATTTGAATTAAGGAACAGATTCTTTAATCCAATAAAATAATTCTATAATAAAATTCCAGTTTATTAAATTTATAATTGAAATAACGGTTCATTAAATTATTAATGAGAAAGAGAAGTATAATTTTTGCGGTAATATCTACAATAGTCCTAATTGGACTTCTGTTTATTCCTTTAAATGGAGATTTTAACAATAAATTTGCTTTTTTTCTTGGTAGATTTCACCCAATTATCCTTCACCTTCCTATCGGTGCTTTAATGGCTCTGTTTTTTATGGAACTTATTAATGGATTACGGCCAAAGCTTAATTTGGAAAGTGCTTGTAACATCCTACTTTGGTTTTCAGTAATTAGTATTATTCCTACTTTATTTTTAGGATTTTTATTGGGTTCAACTGGAAGTTACGATGATGAACTTTTAAATTCACACAAATGGTTAGGTTGGTTTACTGCATTGGTATGTGTATGGATGGTTGTAATACGTGAGAAAAAATCAATTTCTACCCCTAGTAAAGTATCAAGTTTTTATAAGATTTTCTTGTTTGTGAATGTTGTGTTATTAACTCTAGCTGGGCATTATGGAGGATACCTTACACACGGTGAAGATTATCTAACGAAGTACATGCCAATAGCTATGAAAAAAATTATTGGCCTTGAAAACGATAATACTGAATATATAGTAATCAATGAGGAAGTTGATACTAACTCTGATGAAGCTTTATATTATGAAAATACCATAAGACCTATCATTAAGACCTATTGTTTTGAATGCCATAATGATGATAAACAAAAAGGAGACATGCGTTTAGATACTTTACATTGGAACATGAACAATCAACGTCATGCTGAAAGATGGCACAATGCGTTAAATGTCATTAATTTAGGTGAAATGCCTCCAAAAAAGAAAGAACAATTACAAGATGATGAGAGGAGAATTTTAGTTAATTGGCTAACCGAAAATTTAGAGAAAGCATCTATCGCAAAACAAAAAGATAATAAGGGTGTTATGCGAAGGCTTACAAAAAGACAATACACCATTAGTTTAAATGAATTACTTGGCGTTTCAGTCGATTTTGGAGATGTTTTACCTGATGACGGAAAATCCAAAATGGGATTTAGTAATAATGGGAATATTCTTCAAACATCTTCACTCCATCTTGATTATTATCAAAAAATAGCAAGGGAGGCTTTAGATAAAGCTATAGTGTTTGGGAAAAAACCTGAGGCGAAACATTACAGGGTAAAAATTGGAAAAAATATTGGAAATGGTATTTCAGGAGCTGAATTCCGCGGATATCAAACTGCACCAATTAAAAATGAAAATATACTTGTTGAGATACTAAACAGTGATGGTAATCCAATCAAAAATTCAGAAAATAACCAGTTGGATTTAAGCCCCATCAAAAATAAAATTGGAATTGGGATGAGAGGCTCCCATAGCAACAGATATAATGTTGTTAAAGAGGGTATGATTTTAAGTTCAGCTTTACCAGCTAAAGAGGTTACTCCTAAATCTTGGCAAGGTCCATCACCTAATCTAAAACTCTTAATAAAAGAGAATTTCCCTAGAACTGGTGATTTTGCGTTTCGTGTTCATACCTCAAAGGGCTATAATTCTAGGTCGATTGAGAGACTTATTGATTTGAGAGATAAAAGCCCAAGATTAGAAAAATTTAAGGCAGTTTCTGTTTCCGCAATAGATATCATGAGGAAATTAAAGCAAAACGGAAAAGCAAAAGATTTCATATTAAAGGATAATAAATGGCTGATGCCCAAAGATTTTGCCAATTGGGTTTGGACAGAATTCAATTATAATATTCCTAAATCTGGGTTATATCAAATTGATTTAATTCATCCTTATGTGCCAAATGACGCAAATCCGTCCTACCGTATATCAATATTTGGTGAAAATGATCAAGGTATAGTTTCAAAGCGCATAGTCATTGAAGATAATAAAAAAGAGAATGACGAAATCTTAACTCCTGTAACCCTTGCATATTTATCTAAGGGTAATCACAAAGGGTTTATTGGGGGGAAATTTTTTGTTGGATTTAGCAACCTTAATTTTACCCCTGTGTCAGATGATGATCCACTTCCAAAAATCCTTGAAGAGGAGGCAATAGAGGATGATTTAAAATATGCGTCTGTTAATCCTACAATACAAGTTTTTGCTGGCACGAGAACAGATGATGGGATGGATTATAAAACTTTTCATAGCCCCGTTGAGGTTAAAGCTTCTTTTGGAAAAAATCAGACCTTTGAGTTTACTGGTAGGCTAGAAAATTTACCTATTCCTCTAGCTAGTGATGATGTTAGTGGAGAATTAGCAAATATTTTTACGATTGGCTTATGGAATAATCATCTTGTAAAAGAGAGCAGTTTAAAGGGCCCCCCATTACTAATAAAATCAGTAGAGTTTGAAGCTCCATATTTTCCAATTTGGCCACCAAAAAGTCATAAACTAATATTTTTCGATTCCCCAAATGAATCAAATACTGAAAAATATGCTGAGGAGGTTATTTCAAGCTTCATGAGGCGGGCGTTTAGGAGGCCACTTAATCCTGGTGAGCTAGATAGATATTTAAGTTTCTGGAAAAGCACTAAAGATGATTTTGATACTTTTCAGCAAAGCATAAAGGAAGTTCTAATAGCTATTCTTTGCTCTCCAAACTTTCTCTATTTATTTGAAACCGAAAATCAAGAAACAAAAAAAATAGACAATCAATTTTATTTAGCATCTCAATTATCATATTTTCTTTGGAATTCGCCTCCTGACGAAACCTTGACTTCTCTGGCTGTTGATGGGGACTTGTACAAAAAGTTACCTAAACAAATTAATCGGATGATTAATAGCCCAAAAATAGAGCAATTAATAAAAACCTTTACTGATGAATGGCTGAGACTTGATAGGTACAAAACTATGGATGTTGATGTTGAAAAGTATGAGGATTTTACCCGTTTTGTTCAAGAGGACATGCTTAATGAAACTTACAACTTTGTTCACCATGTATTAAAGAATGATCTAAGTATTATGAATTTTATTGATTCAGATTTTGCAATGCTTAATCAAAATCTTGCCGAATTTTACGGTATTAGTGGAGTCAAAGGCGATAAGTTTAGACCAGTAAAATTATCTGAAAAATATAGAAGAGGGGGTTTGCTTTCACAAGGATCTTTTTTAAGTGGTCACTCTGATGGTGTTCAGGCTCATACCATTAAAAGAGCTGTTTGGTTAAAAGAAAAAATACTTGGTGAACATCCACCACCACCACCACCAAACGTTCCTGAAATTGACCCAGATACTCCTGGGTTTGAAAATTTAACCTTAAAAGAGCAACTCTTTCTGCATAGAAATAAGGTCTCTTGTATGGATTGTCATCGGAAAATTGATCCTTTCGGTGTAGTATTTGAAAATTATGATGCTGTAGGGAGATTTCAATTAACTGCAAAAGAAAAACCAATTGATGCAAAGTCAACGCTACCAGATGGCACTGAAATTGAAGGTATAGAGGGGATTAAGGATTATATATTAGAATTAAAAAAAGATAATTTTACTAAATCATTGGTAAAAAACTTATTTGCTTATGCTTTAGGCCGTGACGTAAATTTTGCTGATGAAAAAGAAATTAATAATATTGTAAAAGAAGTTATAGATGACGATTATCGTTTTAGAACAGTCATTGAGCAAATTGTTTTAAGTCCGTCATTTTATAAAAAAGAACAAAGTTGGTTTAATAAACTAGTTGGAAGATGAGTAAAAAATCTTGGCATTTAGACCGTAGAACGTTTCTAAGGGGACTTGGAGTAACATGTATGCTGCCATATCTTGAGGGAATGGCAATGACAAGCTTTTCAAGACTTACCGAGCCTTTACCCCCTAAACGCCTTTGTTTCTTGTATTTTCCTAATGGCGTAGGGCTTCCTCCAGAGGAAAGTGTTTATCATAAAGATTGGAGTTGGTTTCCTAAAGTCGAGGGAACGAAATATAGATTATCAAAATCTTTATCTCCATTGTCTGCACATAGAAGTGATATGTCCATTTTGGGAGGCTTAAGCCACCCATTTAGTCGTAATGTATTAGGCCATATGGCTGGCGATTCATTTCTTACTGGTGGTGATCTGCGTGGTGAGTATAAAAATAGTATTTCAGTGGATCAAGTTGCGGCAATGGAATTGAGTAAGTATACCCGATTTCCTTCACTTACTTTATCAACTGACGGTGGAGTAGGCTATAAATCAAGAACATCCACACTTTCCTTCAATTCATCAGGTAGACCCATTCCTTCGGAACATCGTCTTCGTGAAATTTTTGAACGCTATTTTTCTCCAAATGGAACTTCTACTACAAAAGAAAGAAGAAAAAGTATTCACCATGGTAAGAAGATTGTAGATCTTGTTCTAGAGGATAGCAGAAATCTAAAAAATCGTTTAGGCTCGAATGATAAAGTGAAATTAGATGAGTATTTATCATCTCTTAATCAAGTCGAAAAACAGTTGAATAGAAACGAAAAGTGGTTGGAGGTACCAATGAAAGATTTTGATTCGAGTTTAATAAATCTCGATGTAGATCCTACAACTACACCAAAAGACTACGTTCGTTCGATGATGGACATAATTGTTCTTGGATTTCAAACAGATGCTACTAGAGTAATATCTTATATGATGGCTCGTGAAGACGGGATGGGTTTTGGAGATAATTTTCCAAAAATTGCTCTAGGACTCAAAGGTCACCATACTATTTCGCATGATAAAGTGACTGGACATTGGGAAGAATGGGGACGATTAGATAGATGGTATGCACAGCAATTTTCTTATTTTATTGATAAAATGAAAAAAACTAAGGACATACATGGATCATTGCTTGACAATACGTTAATTCTTTACGGAAGTTCACAAAGTACTAATCACAATGCTAGAAACTGTCCACTTATTCTTGCAGGAGGCACTAATTTTGGCGTAAAACACGGTGTGTTTAGAAAGTTTGAGGAAAAAGAAGAAAGATTGTCTAATCTTTATGTAAGTATGCTAAATAGAATTGACGTTAAGACTGAAAATTTTTCGGACAGCACTGGAAAACTATCTACTTCTATCCTATAATTAAATTTATTTTACGATAAATCAAATAAAATATTTTGGAGAAATATTATTTGGTCAGTTAGCCCTGTTTTTTGGTTTTTTATTTGGAATTCTGCCAAAATTTCCAGAACCATCATAATCAAGGGTATCTGCTTCAACTCGATTGGAATTATCCTTTTTAGTCTCCTTTGAATTAAAAATAATACCTAAGACAAATAAGATAAACACAAATAGTCCAAAAATGAAAATTACAGGCAGACTCATTATTTTGTAATTTGTTTAATGTACGCCCCTGCGGCTAAAATTGAAGGTACCCAAATTCCCACATATAGCCCCTCTTGCTGTTGTCCGTCGAACCAGAGGTACACTGAAAAAAGGAAGCTAATAAATGCAGCAGTTAGTATGCAATAATCAGATTTTTTCATCATAATTTTGATTAAGAAACTTAAGTTAGTATGTAATATGAATTATTCTTCTGACTCGATGACCCTAAAGAACTCTTCATCCGAGTCTATCCATGAAAAATCACTTGTGGCTTTTTGGGTAATTGGATTATAAAAAATTTCTAAATACTTAAGCCTTTTAATTTCCTTAACTTTCACTTGAGCAATGAATACATGATAGTGATATTTATCAAAAGGGCTTAAAAAAGTTGTGTAGGAGTCCCATATAATATTTCTTGAGTATTCTACATTGTTGTAATTACTTTTAACAAAACTTCTAATAGTCTTATTTATCTCAACCACATTTAGAGGAATAATTTCGCCTTCTTTAAGATTTTTGCTTTCCATAACATCTAAAAAACCTTGGTGTTCAGATATAAAATCGTCTAGGGTTGCTTTTTGTTCTGAGTTGCCAATTCCTAAATCAATTAAATCTGGTTTTTTCTTTTGATCCTTCTCCTTATCACCAGATAAATAAAATTCTTCGTCATCCTCTATCCACTCATAATCACCAAGAACCTCATCGTTGTAGGGATTGAAATTTACTTCAACATATTTTAAACGATCAATATCATTAACTTTTACTTGGGCAATGAATGTATGATAGTGATATCTATCAGAGGGGCTCAAAAAAGTAGTATAAGAATCCCAGATGATATTTCTCGTATATTCTACTATTTCGGGATACTTTTCCTCTACAAAAAATCTAATTTTTTTATTAATTTCCTTTATGTTAATTGGCGTAATTTCTCCAACTTCATTCTCCTCAAATCCACTATGCTCAACAATAAAATCTTCAATTTTGATTATATCTTGGCTTGAAACGGAGTGATTAAAAACAAAAATTAGGGACGCAACTGCTAAAAACTTTCTTAACATGATAGATGATTTTTCTTTAAAGATAATAAATATCAAATTCAATAAAATTTTGATGAAGAAAATTAAATTTCAGGTGGATTCTTGAATAATGATAATTAGAAATTCATAGAAAAAAATTATACATTGATTTAAAATCTTTTCTTAGGTTGAAAAAAATCTAAATAAGTCATTACCATTAGCATATATAACTAAAGCCATAAGAAGAAAGAATCCAGCAATTTGAGCATATTCCATAAATTTATCATTCGGTTTTCTACCAGATACCATTTCATAAATCAAAAACATGACATGTCCTCCATCCAAAGCTGGGATTGGTAATAAGTTCATGAATGCTAAAATTATGGAAATAAAAGCCGTACTTGCCCAAAACCCTTTCCAATTCCAAGTATCAGGAAAAAGACTTCCAATAGCACCGAAACCGCCTAGTTGAGAAGCTCCTTTTTTGGTAAAAACGTACTTAAATTGAGCTACATAATCATATAATGTCCAATATCCGTAGCTAAAACCCTCTACTACACTTTGGCTAAACGACAATTCAACTTGATCTAATTTTATTACATTCCTTGGCATTACTCCCATTTTCCCATTGCCGTCAAGTCTCATGCTTAAAGTGTCAATTGACATATCATTCACAACAATATAATTGACCACTTGATTAGCATTATCATTATTGAACTTACTAAGATCCATCCAATCATCTATTGTTACGCCATTTGCTGAAATGATTTTATCTCCTGTTTTAATACCAGCTTGACCGGCAGGTTTATTTGCCAAAACACTGTCGACAATTGCAGGTGATCTAGGGTATAAAATACTTAACTCACCAGATTCAAACATTCTATTACCAATATTTTCGGGGATAGGGATTATAACTTTGCTTTGGTTAGCTCTTTCAACTACAACTTCTTTTACACCTCTAATAAGTAACATTTTATTGATATCTAAAGCAATATCTAATTGTTTCCCGTCGACTAAAAGAATTTGATCTCCTTCTTCAAAACCAATTTCTTTTGCCAATGATGATACTCCCATTCCCATTGGAAGTGAACTGTTTGGAAGCATATTTTTCCCCCAAACAAATAAAATCATCATGTAGATTAAGAAACCTAAAAATAAATTTACAGTAACACCTCCTAGCATTATAATTAACCTTTGCCATGCAGGTTTACTTCTAAATTCCCATTCCTTAGGAGCCTCTTGCATTTGTTTAGTATCCATGCTCTCATCGATCATCCCAGAGATTTTAACGTACCCTCCTAATGGCAACCAACCAATTCCATAAACTGTATCGCCTACCTTCTTTTTAAATAATGCAAATTTTACATCGAAGAATAAAAAGAACTTTTCAACTCTTGTCTTAAATATCTTGGCTGGAATAAAATGTCCAAGTTCGTGCAAAATGATTAAAAAAGATAAACTTAGTAGCAATTGAATGCCTTTAATCAAAAAGGGTTCCATAGTATTCATAATTTTTGGAGACCAAAAATACCAATTTTTAATAGACTTTTTGACGAAATTAAATTAAAAACTAAAGGAGTCGTTTTTTTTGATTTTTTAATCGATTATCTTTGATGTCAATGGATATATTTTCAAAATATAGGCGGTTTTTTATTTTACTTGGATTAGTTTCTTTAATCATAATATTGCTTTTCTATGAAGCACTTTTACCTCCCAAAAAACTACCTGTATTTCAACCTGCAATGGTAAATTTTGAATTGGTGGATAGTACGATGCAACATGTTAAAAAATTTCATCGAGTTGCAGAGTTTGAGTTGATTAATCAAAATGGGAAAACTATAACCCACGAAAATTTTAGAGGTAAAATATATATTGCGGATTTTTTTTTTACAACTTGTCCGACTATCTGCATAGCTATGACAGATAATATGTTGAAAATTCAAAAAGAAGTCCAAAATAACCCTAATATACTTTTGATTTCTCATTCTGTTACCCCAAAAATTGATTCGGTCACTCAATTAAAAAAATATGCAATTGAAAAAGGTGTAATCGATAATAAATGGCACTTGGTTACAGGAGATAAAAAAGAAATTTATGAGCTTGCTAGAAAATCTTATCTAGCAGTAAAGGATGAGGGAGATGGAGGGCCCTTTGATATGATTCATACAGAGAATTTTATTTTAGTTGATCCAGATAAGAGGATTCGTGGGTTTTATGATGGTACTGACCTAAAGGAAATCGATAGGTTACTTTTAGAATTGGATTTATTAAGCTCCGAATACTTTAATAATTAATTTTTATGGTGATTTATGTAAATAATTTTAACATTTTTAAGAGTTCACTATCCATGTTTTTAATAATTTTTTCTTCAATTCTTAATTCTCAAGAATTGGTAATTGGTGAGGAAAGACTCAAACCAGGGATCGCAATAGTTTTTGAGGGAGCAATTAAAGATAAAATATATCCAACCAATATTAATCTTGATGTTAATGATACAGATGTTCATATCGAAGCTAGGATAAATTGGGATAGTAATGCTGGCCCCTCTGGGTCTCCAATGGGTGGGTTTATTCCATATTTAAATGTAAAAGCAAAAATTACAAATCAGAAAACTGGTTTTCATATTTTAGTTGACCTTATTCCACACATTAATTTAAGTGACAATTTTCACTATGCGAGAAATATTTCTTTGCCAGGAAATATTGATGATTTATACAATATTGAATTTATAATTAAACCTCCTAAAAAAATTGATTTATCATTTCATAATGATTGGTTAAAAAAATATGGTGATAGATTGATCGATGAGCAAAATTTTAAATACAGGAATATCAATTTTTATGAGGTAGCTAAAGCGACTAGAAGCTAAATATATGTTCTTATTATTCGTTATTTTTTAAGCTTTCTTAAGTAAAAAGTGTCACCTTGAAGACATTAAAAATTCAATCTCATCTGGATCTTTTGGTATATTTTTAGTCAAATTAATAGGCCCACCTTTTTCTTGAACGACAACATCCTCCTCGATTCTTATTCCAAAACTTTCTTCAGGAATATATATACCAGGCTCTACTGATAAGACCATATTAGGCTCTATTGGTTCTTCAATCAATCCATAGTCATGTGTGTCTAATCCTAAATGGTGTGAGGTACCATGCATATAATATTTTTTATAAGCTGGATTTTTTTTGTCTTTAATATTTAAATCTTTCTTATCTAACAAGCCCAAATCAATTAATGCCGAGGACATGATTTTACCTACTTCCTCATTATATTCCTTAATGAGCGTTCCCGGCACTAATAGTTGCATGGATTCCTCTCCAATTTTTCGGACTGCATCATAAACCCTTCTTTGACGAGGGGTGAATTTTCCTGAAACAGGAATGGTTCTGGTCATATCACTAGCATAATTTCCATATTCTGCTCCAACATCTATAAGGATTAGGTCACCTGATTGGCATTTAGAATTGTTTTGTGTGTAATGCAACACATTGCTGTTTCTCCCTGAGGCAATTATAGGAGAGTAAGCGAAACCTTTAGAACGGTTTTTTATAAATTCATTTACAAATTCTGCCTCAATTTCGTATTCCCAAACTCCAGGCTTAACAAAATCTAAAACTCTTCTAAACCCTTTTTCAGTAATATTAATAGCTTGCTGAATTTGGCATATCTCTTCTTTATGTTTTAAAGACCTCAGCCTTTGTAAAATAAAATTACTTTTTTCATGTTGGTGGGTTGGATATTTTTTCTTTGCCCATTCAATAAAACGATCCTCTCTGGTTTGCGTTTCTATATTAGCGCGATAATGCTCGTTAGTATTAAAGTAGATAGATTTAGCCTCTTTTGTTAACTGATTAAATAATGAATTAAAATCATCTGTCCATAAAACAGTTTGGATACCAGATATATTAATCGCTTCTTTTCGGGATAGTTTTGCACCTTCCCAAACCGCAATATGATTATTTGTTTTTTTGACAAACAATACTTCTCTGTGATTAGAATTTTTTGCATCTGGGAATAACAAAAGAACACTCTCTTCTTGATCAATGCCACTGAGATAAAAGATATCTCTATGTTGCTGGAAGGGCATTTTACTGTCTGCACTGATTGGATAAATGTCGTTAGAATTAAAAACAGCTAATCCCCCTTGAGAAATAGCATCCATAAATCTAGCCCTGTTACTTCTATAGAAACTTGAGCTAAGGGGTATGTATCGCATATTAATATATAATTAAAAATAGATATATGAATTTAGAAAATTTATTAAAATATCTAATCTATAATTAATAATCTATTGGATTGGCTCAGAAAATATTGTGTTTTAGTTTTTTCTATTCGATGTTTATGGAGTAATTTTGCCATAATACAATATCTAGATGATTAAAACTTCGATAGCCAGAAAAGTAGCTATGGCACTTTCAGGCCTGTTTTTAATACTTTTTTTAGGACAGCATTTCACTATCAATATTACTTCTGTTTTTAGTGAAAAAACTTTCAATATGCTTTCTCATTTTATGGGTAATAACCCTCTGGTTCAATTTGTCTTACAGCCAATATTAATTTTTGGTGTGGTTTTTCATTTTGTTATGGGATTTGTCTTAGATATAAAAAATCGAAAATCCCGAAGTGAAAAATATATAAGTTTTAAAGGAAGTGCTAATGCGAGTTGGGTATCTAGAAATATGATTTTTTCTGGGATAGTCGTACTCTCATTTTTAGGATTGCACTTTTATGATTTTTGGGTGCCAGAGATAAATTATAAATACGTTGAATTTTTGCCTCAAAACCCTGACAGATATTTCTCAGAATTAGTACATAAATTTCACAGTCCCATTAGAGTATTAATATATTGTTTGTCATTTATTTTTTTAGGATTACACCTATTTCACGGGTTTTCTTCTTCATTTCAATCCGTAGGATTTAATAATAAATATACTACAGGTATTAGGTGGTTAACCGTATCTTTTTCAATTTTAATACCGATTGGTTTTATTTTTATAGCAATGTTTCATCATTTAAACGGATAGCTCATGTCAAAATTAGAATCTAAAGTGCCAGAGGGACCATTGGCCGAGAAGTGGACTAACCATAAGAGTAAGATCAATTTAGTTAGCCCTGCTAATAAACGTTCAATTGATATAATTGTTGTTGGAACAGGACTTGCAGGAGCATCTGCTTCTGCGACTTTAGCTGAATTAGGATATAATGTAAAAACATTTTGTTTTCAGGATTCACCCCGTCGTGCACACTCGATTGCTGCGCAGGGAGGAATCAATGCTGCCAAAAACTATCAGGGAGATGGTGATTCAACTTATCGTCTATTTTATGATACTATTAAAGGAGGGGATTATCGCTCACGAGAGGCAAATGTTTACAGATTGGCAGAAGTTTCTACTAATATAATTGATCAATGTGTTGCTCAGGGGGTTCCTTTTGCTAGAGATTATGGAGGGTTACTTGATAATCGATCTTTTGGAGGGGTTTTGGTTTCTAGAACTTTTTACGCCAAAGGCCAGACTGGTCAGCAACTTTTATTGGGAGCTTATTCAGCAATGAATAGGCAAATAGCCCGAGGGAAAATAAAAATGTACAACCGTCATGAAATGATGGACTTAGTCCTCGTTAATGGCAAAGCAAGAGGAATTATCGCCAGAAATTTAGTTAATGGTAAAATTGAAAGGCATAGTGCTCACGCAGTTGTTATTGCCTCTGGAGGTTATGGAAATGTTTTTTTTCTTTCAACCAATGCTATGGGTAGTAATGCTTCTGCTTCATGGAAAATTCACAAACGTGGTGCACACTTTTCCAACCCCTGCTATACTCAGATACATCCAACTTGTATTCCTGTCTCAGGAGAGCATCAGTCTAAATTAACTCTGATGTCTGAGTCATTAAGAAATGATGGTAGAATTTGGGTTCCTAAGAGGCTTGAGGATGTAAAGGCAATTAGGTCTGGAAAATTAAAACCAACAGATTTAAATGAGAACGAGAGAGACTATTATTTGGAGCGCCGATACCCTGCTTTTGGAAATTTAGTTCCCCGAGACGTTGCTTCAAGAGCTGCAAAAGAACGCTGCGATTCTGGATTTGGCGTCAATAAGACTGGAGAGGCTGTATATTTAGATTTTGCTGCTGCAATTACCCGTTATGGAAAAGAGCAAGCTCTTGTAAAAGGATATGACGAAAATGACGCTTTATTAGTTAAAAAACTTGGCCAGGAAGTTGTTCGTTCAAAGTATGGGAATCTTTTTCAGATGTACGAAAAAATAGTTGATCAAAATCCATACGAAACTCCTATGATGATATATCCAGCAGTTCATTACACCATGGGAGGTGTTTGGGTTGATTATAATTTAATGACAAGTATTCCTGGATGCTATGCTATTGGAGAGGCAAACTTTTCCGACCACGGTTCTAATAGATTAGGAGCTTCAGCATTAATGCAGGGACTGGCAGATGGATATTTTGTTCTTCCATACACAATTGGTGATTATCTGTCGGATGATATTAGAACAGGACCTATTTCAACAGATTCGCCTGAATTTAAATCTGCTGAAAAAGAAGTGAAAGATCGTATAGATTCTTTTATAAATAATAAAGGAACCAATTCAGTTGATTTTTATCACAAAAAATTAGGGAAAATTATGTGGGATAAGTGCGGAATGTCAAGAAATACTAAAGGATTAAAGGAGGCAATGATTGAAATTAAAGAATTAAGAGAAGATTTTTATAAGAATGTCAGCGTTCCTGGATCTTCGAGTGAGTTTAATGAGCAACTTGCCAAAGCTGGCCGTGTCGCTGATTTTTTAGAATTAGGAGAATTATTCGCTAAAGATGCTTTAGAGAGAACCGAGTCTTGTGGAGGACACTTCAGAGAAGAATCTCAAACACCTGAAGGAGAGGCTCTTAGAGACGATAAGAATTTTAGTTTCTCCTCCGCTTGGGAATATAATGGTGAGCCTTCAAAAGCAAAGTTACATAAAGAGCAACTTAAATTTGAAGCAATAGAGGTTAAAACACGGTCTTATAAATAAAATTAATATGGATCTTACACTTAAAATATGGCGTCAAGCCAATGTTGATGAGGATGGAAAAATGGTAGATTACTCCATTTCAGACGTTTCTCCAGATATGTCTTTCTTGGAGATGATGGACATGCATAATGAGCAGCTAATTAACAAGGGAGAAGACCCTGTCGCTTTTGATCATGACTGTCGAGAGGGAATTTGTGGAATGTGCTCAATGTTTATTAATGGTGAAGCACATGGACCGGACCGACTTGTAACGACTTGTCAGCTTCATATGCGAAAATTTAAGGATGGTGATACTATCGTAATTGAGCCATTTAGAGCAAATGCATTTCCTGTAATTAAAGATTTAGCAGTAGATCGTTCTGCTTTTGATCGAATTCAACATGCGGGGGGATTTGTAAGCGTAAACACCTCTGGAAATACTCAAGATGCGAATGCAATTCCAATTGATAAGCATAATGCAGATAAGGCATTTGACGCTGCGACTTGTATTGGTTGTGGTGCTTGTGTAGCAAGTTGTAAAAATGCTTCAGCTATGCTTTTTGTATCCGCTAAAGTATCACAATACGCTCTTTTACCCCAAGGAAAAGTTGAGGCTACAGATCGAGTTTTGAACATGGTGAAGCAAATGGATGAAGAGGGGTTTGGAAATTGTACCAATACTGGAGCATGTGAGGTTGAATGTCCAAAAGGAATATCTTTAGAGAATATCGCTAGAATGAATAGTGAGTATTTATATGCTAGCTTAAAAGGGTAAAATTGTATTTTAATTTTTATACATTCTAAAACTGAATCCCAATACCCACAAAGTGAATACCTGAATTAACTAGTCCTATATCTGCTATACTTCTAGTATACTGATATGAAAATTTCATTTTTTTATAGTTTAAACCTGCGATTGGAGTAAAGTGCTTATAGTTGTCTTGAACCATTTTCGCTCCATTATTATATGCTAACCTAATCTTATTTTGCCTATATGAGGAACCTAACCACAATCTTCCGTCTTTGATTAATCGATAAATTTTAAAATTTAAGTCTACACTATTATCTTGAGTTTTCTCCTCATACTGCAGGAGAATGGATGGCTCGAAATTCCAACCAGAATCAGTATAAATCTCATACTGAATAGACCCAATAAAAATCTTATTACTTTTAATATTATAGTTAATTTCTTGATCTATATTTTCCTGATTTGAAGGTGTAATTGAGATATTAAGTATTGAAAACTGAATGGAAAATCGAGTAGAAACGTAGGCAATGCTGGCATCGAATGAGGTAAATTGTTTTTGATTCAAATTTTGAGCTACCAAAGGGTCTGATGTAGGTCTTTTCCAACTACTTTGGTCCAAACCAGTTCCAGAAAACCCAACACTTAAGCCAAAGGATAACTCTTGAATATTATCATTCTTTGTAGGAAAGGACCTTCGAGTATTCCAGAATTCATTATTGAAAAAAATTCTATAGCAATAGGTAAAATTATACTTATAATGAGTGTGATAACCATTTATATCACTTACTCCTGAAAATCCAAGAGTGGTATTAGCTGAAGATTTGTATTCTAATGTAAGCATCTGGGTAGAGGGTCGATTGGCCATGCTGAACCACTGTTGTCTAGTACCAAAATCTATTCTAACACCATTGAGATTTACCCCCGCCATAGCAGGATGAATGCGATAATAGTTCTCGGCCAAATACTCGTTAAAGTAGAGTGGATTCATTTGTCCGCTTACAAGAATAAAAAAACTGAAAAATAAAAAAAATAAATACTGTCTCAGCATACTTTAAAGATTTCTTAAAAGGCTAAAATGACCACTGTGTTCTCTTCCATCTTCAAAAAACACCTTAAACCAATAATCGTCTTGTGGCAATTGACCACCATTAAAAGTTCCATCCCACCCCTGTTGAGATGGTTCAATATATAGTAGTAACTGTCCAAACCTATTATAAATGTAAATCCTGCTTTTGGGCTGAAAATTTTCATTAACTCCAAGGATATGCCAATAGTCATTCAGCCCATCTCCGTTTGGAGTGAAATACTTCATATGACCCAATAACGACATTTCAATTTCGGCGATACCACAACTATTTTTATCCCTTATAAATAGTTTACTTATTCCAGGGTATACTTGATCAAAATAAGGGCTGTCTTGGTAAGGGCCAAATCGATCATTTATTGAAAACTCATAATCTCCCAGGCCAAGATTTTGAGTTAAAACCTCAATAGTCCCAGTATCTCCAACTAAATCAACTACAATCAATTCTGATTGGGTTATACTTGCAATTTGTGAGGGAGTAATTTTAAATTCAGCGGACCTTGAACATAGCGTTCCATCTATTGTAGTTGCAGTAACCCGATAATCTCCTCCTTCACTAATAAATATAGTTGAATTATCCTCGGAAACATTTTTTGGAAACGGTTTGCCGTTTAATTTCCAAGAGTAGTTATAATTCCTTTCATCGGTTGATCTTACACCTATAGGAATGGGATCTAGATTTAAGCAAACAATTTTAGTATCATCTGCTCTTTCAAATTCAGGTAGTGGATTTACCCTTAGTGAGGCCACTTTCTTTACACCCAAACAGCTGATTTGATTTAAATTCAGATTATCAATTCTAGCCCATATATTCTCCAAATAAGGGGTCCTCATCAAGTATTTATTTTCGGAATCAAAAGAAACCTTGTTTTGAGCAGTAAATGCCTCATCTTCGGTCTTGTAGTAGGTAATTTTAATACGTTGGTTTTGAAATTTGACATCTGAATTAATAATTGATGTATCTAGATAGTCAAAAATTGATTTATCCCATTTTTCCAATCCATTTCCCCAGCTTTTTATTACTGATTCGCAAGTTTCATGATTGGCAAATATATCATCTTCAATTTCACTGGCACTAACTTTTAATAGGATTGAAGTGTAATCAAAACAATTACTTGGGGTATTAACTTTTACATAAATCTTTTGCTCGAAGGCGATATTTTGATAATTCGTTGGGTTATTAATCTTTGAGCTCAATGAGAAATTTTTATCAGTATAATATTCAAAAATTTCATTTTCATAATACTTAGATAAACTACTTTCAAATTCAGTCAAATTAAATATAGTAATTCCATCATTTGAGTTATCCTGATCACACTGTTCAATAGATAGCATTGGGGTCAGAATAACTGGATAAGGATAAATTGTAGCTGTGATGGGAACCCTCTCTGATTGAGAGCAATCTTCAGGATATATGTCTAACCAAAACGTAGTAGAGCTAACTAACTTTGTGATAAAACTAATTCCTGTATTAAGTAAATTATCACCTGTTTTAGTTTCGAACCATCTAACATCACTAACATTGGTATTAATTTCCATATTAATTAGGTCACCTTCGCAGGCTACAATGTTTTCAATCTTTTCTATTCTAGGCATTATTAGTTTAGTGCTTGTAGAAATCTTCAAAATTGGGTCACCTGGCATTCCCCCGTATTCCACCAAATAACCCTTTGCTTGATATGCTCCGCTAGATTGTGTTTGATTTGGCAAATCATTCCAAGAACCTGAAATACCAATTGAATTATCAGTTATATGCGCGTAATCCTCTCCTTGACAGCAGTTGTTTGGTTCATCATTATTCCAATAGGCAAAATTAGAGGTAGATCCGTTTATATTTCCACTCCAAAAAACTGTTCCCTCTTCTGGACCTGAGGCCCATTTCCATACCCCTTCTTCTTCCTCATCAGTTCCACCTATCCACCCAGCTCCTGAGCTTAATTCTCCAGCTAATTGTGATTCGTCTGAGGACATAATGGTTACCAAATACCCCTTAATACCATAATAATTTTTATTTTCTGCTGCAGTCTTTGCTTCAGTCCAAGTAATATTTAAATCTGAAATAAATTGATAATAGTGTCCAGTAGAAGGTAAATAATTCGCATTTCCAAGCGAAATAGAAATAGATTTATTGTTAGTTGGGTTAGGAGAGCTACTGTAAAAACTAACGGATTTTACCGCCTCAACTAAATCTAAATAGGGGACGTCAACCCCTCCAATTCCAGTTAAGGTTAGTTTAGCCTCACTAATTGACCAGCTTGAATTGATTTTATTTGCATCTCCTTTAAAAATTAGCTGATCTCTATTTCGCTCATACCCTGATGAAATTTGAATATAGATCGCTTTTGCAGAATTTTCACCGTTATTTTGAATGGTAAAATTATTAACAATGGGCTGTTCAGTTCTGGGACAGTAAAATTGGGACTCATTAGCACTTAATTCTGGGGCACTACTACTTTGAGAATGTAACTGGTAAAAAAGAATCCAAAATATATAAAATAAAAATAATTTTTTTTTTTCCACTTAAATGAATTTACTACTTATCTAAATTTTTGGGAGTTATTCAGGGTTTAAAAGTAGAAAAAAAGAAAGATAATACGGTTAGAAGGATTTTTTTAAAAAACCCCAGCTTAGCTGAGGTTTTTTGTTGGCCTACTAGGGCTCGAACCTAGACTCTTCTGAACCAAAATCAGACGTGTTACCAATTACACTATAGGCCATAAATAATATTTTGCAAATTTATATTAAACTTTTTTGATGCCAAATAAATCCTTTCAAAATCTCAGAAACAATTCAGTACTAAATAAGGTCATTTTTTTTATAATTCATACATTCGTGATTCAAAATCAAACTGTCCGTGAACACTTTTAAACTTTGGAATCGTTCTTTTGGCTGGGGGATATTTGTTATTGCCCTTTTTACCTACGGTTTCACTGTAGAACCTACTGCTAGTTTTTGGGATGCAGGGGAATATATAGCTACCTCTGCAAAACTTCAAGTTGGTCACCCTCCTGGGGCTCCTCTTTTTCAAATGATGGGTGCTTTCTTCGCTATGTTTGCCACCTCACCTGAAAAGGTTGCTCTTATGGTTAACTTTATGTCTGTTTTCTCCAGCGCGTTCACCATTCTTTTTTTGTTTTGGACACTAACGTTACTGCTAAAAAAACTTCCTGCTTTTAAAACATTAGAAACGACAAATCAACGAATTACTTTTTTTGGAAGTGCCACAGTTGGCGCATTAGCATTTTGTTTTTCCGATAGCTTTTGGTTTAATGCAGTTGAAGCAGAGGTATATGCCATGGCTACGTTTATACTTTCTTTGATATTTTGGCTTGCCTTACGTTGGGAACAAGATATGCATGAGCCTCGTGGAGATCGTTGGTTATTACTAATTTCATTTATTATAGGTTTATCCTTTGGGGTTCACTTTATGGGACTACTTACCATCCCTGCTTTGGGAATGATTTATTTTTTCAATAATACCAAAAGTATCAATTTTAAAAACTTTTTGATAGCCAACATAATATCCGTAGCCATATTATTATTTATATTCAAATTATTACTTCCTACTACGCTAGCTTTTTTTGGAAAATCCGAGGTGTTTTTTGTAAATAACATTGGCTTACCTTTTAATTCTGGAACAATTATAGCGGGAATTTGTTTTTTATTATTCTTTTTTTACTTTCTGCGCTTCACAGAAAAAAAGAAATGGGTGAACCTTAACACAATTACCTTATGTATACTATTTGTGTTAGTGGGGTTTTCTTCCTGGTTAATGATCCCTATAAGAGCAAATGCCAATACCGTAATTAATGAAAACTCCCCAACAGACGCCAGGGCTTTATTAGCTTACTACAACCTTGAGCAATATCCCGAAACTCATCTATTCTACGGACCACTTTTCTCGGACGTTTATGCAGGACAGGATGAAACAGAGCCTTATTTTGACGATAAACCTAAATACGAAAGAGATTATAAAAAAGGGGAATATATAATTGTTAACCACTGGGAAAAGGCCAGAATTAATTCTAACAGTAATCATCGGGGATTTTTGCCAAGACTTTGGAGCTCAGAACATGCAGGAAACTACATGAATTTTACTGGGCCACTTGAGTTTACAATTGCCCCAGAGTACCGTTCAAATCAAATGCTTGTGAGTCGAGTGAATGATTTTAGAAATGAAATTCGAGAGGGAATGGTGACAGGGGACGATTATCATCAGTTTTTCAGGACATTATCGCCCTATTTACAAATTGAAAAACCCAGCTTTTGGAGTTCGCTACAGTTTTTATTTCAATACCAAATTGGCTATATGTATTGGCGGTATTTTATGTGGAATTTTACTGGAAGACAGAATGATATTGCCGGAACATACGACACTTTGAATGGAAACTGGATTAGTGGGATTAATTTATTTGACAGTTTACGCTTGGGAAATCAATCTGAGATCTCCGAGGATGCTAAAAATAACAAAGCCCGAAACACCTATTTCTTTTTACCTTTTTTATTGGGATTAATAGGCCTATATTTTTTATATCAACAAGATCCAAACCGTTTTTGGGTGCTCTTACTTTTTTTCCTCTTCACAGGATTAGCTCTAAAAATTTATTTAAACGAACGCCCTTTTGAACCTAGAGAAAGAGATTATGCTTTGGTTGGATCTTTTTACGTATTTGCCATTTGGATTGGGATGGGTGTTTTTGCACTGGCTCATAAAATAAAAGTAATTATTAAATCCAATGTGGCTCCTTTGGCTACTGTTGTTTTATGTCTATTTGTACCATTTTTAATGGCCTACCAAAACTGGGATGATCATGACAGGTCAGGCCGATATACTGCTCAATCTATGGCAAAGTCATATCTGGAGTCAATTCAAGAGGATGCCGGGGCCATGATCTTTACAATTGGAGATAATGACACTTTTGCCCTATGGTATGCACAGGAAATTGAAGGTTACCGAACTGATGTCAAAACGATCAATACAAGCCTTCTGGCAACCGATTGGTATATTGATCAAATGAAAAGGAAAACTTATGAAAGTGAATCGATACCCTCTCAAATGACGCATGACTTATATGCCTATGGCATTAGGGACTATATTAAACACGAATCCTTAATAGATTCTGTTCGATGGGATATTAAAGATTTTATTAATTGGGTTGCCAGTGACCATCCAAGAACCAAATATAAAAGTTTACTCCTTCAAGCGGGAGAAGATCCTAATCGATTGCCAATGGGAACCCAAGAAATGATCTTTTATCCTACCAATAAAATTCGGGTTCCTGTTAATAAGGAAAATGTTATAAAAAGTGGTCTGGTTAAGCCCAAAGATTACGACTTGATTGTTCCTTACATTGATATTGATCTTCCTGAGGGAGGAATGACAAAAAATCAAATAATGATGCTAGATATACTAGCTAACAACGATTGGGAAAGACCAATATATTTTACGGGGGGGAGTTATGCTGATTCAGAGTACATGTGGATGAAGGAGTATTTGCAACTGGAGGGCTTGGTCTACAAGTTAGTTCCAATAAGAACTCCATTGAATAGTAATAATCCCTATATCATGGGCCGGTTAGATTCAGACTTAATGTATGATATTGTTATGAAGTGGAGCTGGGGGAATTCTGAGAGCACTTCGATTTATCACGATCCCGAAACCCGAAAAAACAGTATTTCCTTCAGAAGTAATATGGCTCGATTAGCAGAAAAGCTAATTGATGAAGGTAAAAATAAGAAGGCTAAAGAAGTTCTTGATTTGGCAATTCACAAAATGCCCTTAGATTATTTTGGTTATTACAGTTTGGTTGTCCCAATGATAGACACTTATTATAGATTAGATGCTGTAAAATCTGCTCAGCAATTAGCACTGAAAGTGGGGGAAAAATACAGGGATGAAATGGAATATTTCTCATCATTAAAACCCAGTGAACAATACCTTTTAGGAGAAGAGATTATTACTCAAGCAGAAAGATATCGTACACTTATGGAAGCAGTTTTAGTGAATAAAGACAAAATTTTACTTTCAAAGTCACTTAATCAATTCATAGAAGCAATAACCCCTTTCGTTAATTTATATGGAGAATATGATTTTTATACAAGTTTATCAATGTTTGTTGAAGGATATTACTTGGCCGGTGAGCAAGTGAAAGCTAAAAATTTAATTGAGGATATTGCCAAGCAATACGAAGGGCGTTTTGCTATGATAGCTAATTTTTCTCAAAACGACCAACAATTAGTTTTTGACCGAATTAAAGAAGAGATTTTAGATTTTCAGCAGATGATAGATTTAGTTAAAAACTTTGATCAAGACCAAGCAGACTCTCTTCAACTAAGATTTGATAAATCAATGAGTCAATTTAAAATTAATGAAAAAGTAGATTAATTTAAGTGATCTTGCATTAGGCTAATTAAAGTATTGGCGTCTTGTTCACCACTTTGTCTCCAAACCATTTCTCCTAATTTATAAATCATTAATGTGGGTAGAACTCTAACTCTAAGAGCCTCGGAGAGTTTATTGTTTTTGTCAGTATCAATTTTTATGACCTTTCCCCTGTCACCAAGGGCCGACGCAACATCTTTAAGAACTGGGTGGATACTAGGTGAAACTTCCTCATTTTCATTATAGAAAACCAAGAGAAGAGGTAATTTGTCATCAATGAGTTCACCAAACTTCGACATATCTCAATAATTTCTAGTGTTTCGCTCTAGCAAATGTAGTTTTTTTTGCGATTAAACCAAGGAATTCTTCTTTTTCAGGGTAATGACAGTGATTTCAGGCCAGATTCCAACTCTTCCAGGATAGGCAAGGTAACCAAAGCCTCTATTGACATTCAATTTCTGATTTTCACTCTCGTAGATCCCAGCCCATTGTTTGTATCTCCATTTTA
>ERZ802830.1419-NODE-1419-length-22897-cov-9.94444_pt1 | contig 22897 bp, 34 predicted proteins | sample MGYA00345654_ERZ802830 | MGnify/ENA primary metagenome ERZ802830 (study PRJEB30503, sample SAMEA104212375) | marine metagenome | biome: Westerlies Biome; feature: [SRF] surface water layer (ENVO:00010504) within the epipelagic zone...; material: water...
TTGGTTATAAGGGTACTAACCCATATGACGCTGGTATGTTCTACTGCCCATACGTACCATTACAGATGGTTCGTGCGGTTGGTGAGAATGACTTCCAACCACGTATCGGGTTTAAGACTCGTTATGGTATGGCGTCTAACCCATTCGTTGGTCCTACTCCAGCAGATGGTATGGCAGCGAACCGTACAAACCAATATTACCGCATCTTTAGGGTAGATAATATCCTAGCGTAAATTGGTAACACTATAAAAATAAGAATCCCCACAAGGGATCGTTTTTTGGGGGCACTTCGGTGCCCCTTTTTTTTGCGTATAAATAACTTGTACTGATTATTAAGAGACCTAACCATGGCAAACTTTGAGTGCGGAACTAACTTCCTGCAACCAAATGGTTTCAAGATTGTTATAAATCGAGAGAACTATTCGAACCTCGAGTTCTTTGCGCAATCTGTACAACACCCCGATCTGAACATTGACACGTCAGAGGTGAACTTCCGGAAGGCAACTCCAATTCCATTTTCGGGTGAGTCGTTGCAGTTTGGACAGTTGACATTCGATGTGTTGATGGACGAAGACATGAACGTCTATCAAGAACTGTATCTGTGGTTCGAAGGTATGGTCGAATACAATCACCGTCTCAACATCACGCAAGATCCATTACCCCCATCATATCAGGATATCACATTATTCATACTTACCAGTTCAAACAATCCAAACCGAGCGTTCCGTTACGTGAACGCGACTCCTATCAATATCGGAAATGTTAATTTTTCATCTACTTCAACAGGCGAATATATTACCTTCCCAGTCACATTTAGATTTGACTATTTCACTCTTGCATAGTACAATATAGTCTATACAGTAATATTAGGAGCAATACATCATGAATTTAGAGCAGTTGCATGCTGAATGGAAATCTGACTCGCAAATTGAATTTAACAAACTGGACGTGAGTTCAGTCGAAACGCCAAAACTTCACGCCAAGTACCTAGAACTTTTATCAACTTACAAACTAAAGTTGAAAGACGCTGAGTTTAAGCAGAAAGAACTCATGAAGAATAAGTGGTTATGGTATAATGGTAAACTTGATCAAGATGAGATTGAAAAACTAGGGTGGGATCCTGACCCATTTGACGGGTTGCGTATACTCAAGGGTGAGATGCAGCATTACGTCGAGGCAGACCCCGAGTTGGTTGCCAGCGAGGCGAAAATGGCATACCTAAATACAATTATAGAAACACTGAAAGAAATACTTGAGAACATTAAGTGGCGACACCAAACGATCAGAAACGCCATTGAGTGGAAAAAGTTTGAAGCAGGATTTTAAAAGAGGCACTGAAAGCATTGGCATACTCAGATAAAGTTATCGATCATTATGAGAACCCGCGCAACGTCGGAAAGTTAGACGACACCAAAGATAACATTGGTACAGGTATGGTCGGCGCACCCGCGTGCGGAGATGTCATGCGACTACAGATCTTGGTCGATGATGATGGTATCATCGAAGACGCAAAGTTTAAGACCTATGGGTGCGGTTCTGCAATCGCATCCAGTTCTTTATTGACCGAATGGGTCAAAGGCAAAACTTTAGATGAGGCGGGTGCGATCAAGAATACACAGATTGCCCAAGAGCTCTCACTTCCCCCAGTAAAAATTCACTGTAGTGTCCTTGCCGAAGATGCAATCAAAGCAGCGATTAAAGACTACCAGCAAAAAAATACCAAGTAATGGAAGTAATTAAACTAAGAATGAAAGATTATTCGATGCTCCAGATGATAGAGTGCTCGCCGCACGTCGTCCACGAGTTATCAGAATATTTTACATTCGAGGTTCCTGGTGCTAAGTTTATGCCAGCAGTCAAAAAGAAAGTCTGGGATGGCAAGATCCGTATGTTCAATCGAACTAACGGTGAAATAAACGCGGGACTGTACTGGGCGATTAAGAAGTTCGCGATTCAGCGCGGGTACGGCATCAAAGTAGAAGAGGGTCCGTTCGGATATCCCTACGATAAGAACTCAATCAATCATATGAAGACCATAGAGTGGTTTGACACGCTCGACTTGCCATTTAAACCTCGTGATTACCAGTATGATGCTATCTCCCATGGAATCGAGAACAAGCGATGTATTCTAATATCACCTACGGGATCCGGTAAGTCCTTCATTATATACCTCTTATCGCGCTGGTATCTACAAAACCATAACAAAAAAATACTGCTCGTTGTACCAACTACGTCATTGGTAGAGCAGATGTATAAAGATTTTTCTGAATACGGTTATGATGCGGAAACGAACTGCCATCGAATCTACTCAGGGAAGGATAAAGAAACGGAATGTCCGATTGTCATCTCTACATGGCAATCGATTTATAAGTTACACCCCAACTGGTTTCATCAGTTTGGTTGTATCATTGGCGACGAGGTACATGGATTTAAGTCTAAGTCGCTGTCTTCGATAATGAATAAAGCGATTCATGCCGAATACCGATTTGGCACCACGGGTACGTTGGATGGTACGCAGGTTCACGAGTTAGTCCTTGAAGGACTGTTTGGACCAGTGAAGCGCGTTATCACAACGCACGAACTTCAAAAGAAAGAAGCGTTGGCACAACTCGACATTGATATTATTTTGCTAAAGTATGCTCAAGAGTTCTGCCGACCAACAGAGAATAGGAGTTACCAAGATGAAATCGATTTTCTTGTCACTTATGAAAAAAGAAACAAATTTATCGCAAACCTTGCAGTCAATCAAGATGGAAATACATTGGTTTTGTTTAACCTTGTGGATCGGCATGGCAAGGGTCTGCGGGATTTAATTGAGTCGAGATTGAAAGATGGACAAAGACTCTTTTTCGTCTCGGGCGAAACCAAAACAACCGACCGTGAACAAATCCGGAATATTGTGGACAAGCAAAAGAATAGCATTATACTCGCTTCTCTGGGCACTTTCTCCACTGGTATTAATATCAAAAATCTGCATAATGTTATTTTTGCATCTCCATCAAAAAGTCAAATCCGAGTACTCCAATCAATAGGAAGGGGACTCCGATTATCTGATGATGGATCGGTGACTAAGCTATATGATATTGCAGACGACTTGCATTGGAAGTCCAAAAAGAACTTTACACTGCTGCATAGCGGTGAAAGAATTAAGATATATACTAAAGAGCAATTCCCCTATAAGATCACACAGGTAGAAATTTGATGAAGCAGTCCACGATGCATTTTAAGATGACAAATGGTGAAGAGGTTATATGTCAGGTCATCGACTGGGCGGAGGATACCGAGGATGATTATATTGTAAAGAATGCATTAAACGTGGTCCAAACTACGATATCAGAAAAACATACGAGATATATGTTCAAACCTTGGTTTACTATGGCAGAGAAGTCAGATCAATATATCTGCATATCAAAAGATCATATCGTTGCTTGTACTTTACCTAATGATACACTCTTCACTGAATATCGGCGCGCAATTAATCAGATGATATCTTCTTCGAAAAAAAGACCAACCCCAACTCTTGATTCAATATCGTCAGAAGAACTATTTCTCCGAGAAAAGAATGAGTATGATCAGGTTCAAAAAGAAATTCTAGAGTTAATCGAAGAAATGGAACGCAGATCAAATGAAGAAATTGAAATAGAGGAATTATCTGGTGACTCATCTGGACCTAGCAACAATATCATCAAGTTCCCTGGTCCAGATTCAATTCACTAATATATTCCTTTCCCTGCGAGTCAAGCTCTATTCTACCTATATTTTCAGAAAAAGCAACCCCTTGCTTTTCTCCTCTTTTTTTTGTATACTTGATGAAGATAAAGTTGTAGAGGTAATATTATGAAAGCGAAAGACAAACCACATTATGTCAATAATGCAGATTTTTCTGCAGCAGTTGTCGAGTATGTGAAACACGCACGCGAAGTAGAGGCGAGCGGTAAAACCAAACCACAGATCACCAATTACATTGCTCAGTGTTTTCTCAAGATTGCCGAGGGTTTATCGCACAAGGCAAACTTCGTTCGCTACACATATCGCGAAGAGATGATGATGGATGCAGTTGAGAATTGTTTAAAGGCGATTGACAACTACAATCTTGAGACCGCCACTCGCACAGGTAAACCCAATGCCTTTGCTTATTTTACGCAGATCTCTTGGTATGCATTCTTGCGTCGTATCGAGCGAGAGAAAAAGCAGCAAAATATTAAGATGCGATATTTGACAGAGAGCGGCATCGAGGATCTCATTTCAGAGGAATCTCAGAATGATGAAGCGTTCCGTCAAACACAGGCATTTGTCGATGAGTTACGAGAGCGAATCGATATGGTAAAAGAGTCTGATAAATCAGTGAAAGAATATGAGAAAGGGCAGCGACAGCGTCGTAAGCGAAAGGTTGACTCAGACCTAAGCACCTTTATTGAAGAGGACGATGAGTATGGGGTGGTTTAAGTTCCTCAAATCAGGTCTGCGTCTGGCGGCGAGACCAAACGCTGACCCTGACCCAGAAGAGATCAATGTAGAAAATGCATATAAGACGCGCTGGGTTTGGTACCATACTATTCTCGCTTTAGAACTTTTCATGACTAATTTACTTTTATTCATCATTGTTGTACAGTTGGCAAATATATAATGAAGATCGCAATTCTTAACGACACTCATGCGGGTATTCGTAACTCGTCTGAGATATTCATGGACCATCAGGAAAAATTTTACCGTGACGTTTTCTTCCCATATCTTGAACAGCAAGGTATCAAAAAGATTCTGCACTTGGGCGATTATTATGATAATCGTAAGTTTATTAATTTCAAAGCACTCGAGCACAATCGGAAGATCTTTCTGGAGAAACTCCGAGAACTACAGATACACATGGATATCATACCAGGAAACCATGATGTTTATTACAAGAACACAAATAACCTTAATGCTTTAAAGGAACTCCTAGGGCATTATATGGGAGAGGTTCGCATCATTGAGAAACCAATGGTGGTGAACTATGATGGTCTAGACTTCGCATTGGTTCCTTGGATTAACCACGAAAACGAAAAGGAATCAATGCGCTTTTTATCTAAGTGTAAAGCGACCCACGTAGGAGCGCACCTAGAGATCGCAGGGTTCGAGATGCAAGCGGGTATACCTTGTACAGAAGGAATGCCTGCAAGCGTATTTGAGCGATTTGAGAGCGTTCTGACGGGACATTTCCACACTAAGTCGTCAAGCGGTAATATACATTACCTCGGGTCGCAAATGGAGTTCTTCTGGAACGACGCACATGATCCGAAATTCTTTCACGTATTCGACACAGACACGCGTGAACTCGAGGCAATACAAAATCCTGTACGAATCTTTGAGCGCATCTACTATGACGACACAAAGGAAAAGTCAGAATACTATTACAATGCCGGTAAGCTCCCTGACGTTGACGATAAGTTTGTCAAGATCGTTGTAGTCAACAAGTCCAACCCCAAACTGTTCGAGAAGTTCGTTGACCGTATCAACTCTCGACGCATTCATGAGTTGAAGATTGCTGAGAACTTCGAGGAGTTTGTGGGATCGTCTGTTGAGGACGAGAAAGTTTCTCTTGACACAACCGAAGATTTATTGTATAGTTATGTTGATGCTGTGGATACTCCTCTTAATAAGGATCGTATCAAGAACATGGTTCATGAACTGATGATTGAAGCACAAACTTTAGAGATTGTATGATATTTTTTAAAACTTTGCGATACCGTAATTTTTTATCTACGGGCGATTCCTTTACAGAAATTGATCTCAACCGAAACTCATCGACGTTGGTTGTCGGGCAAAATGGTGCCGGCAAGTCTACAATGTTGGACGCACTTTCATTCGGGTTGTTCGGTAAGGCACACCGAAACGTCAACAAACCGCAGTTGGTTAACTCTATCAATCAGAAAAACTGCTTGGTTGAGGTTGAGTTCAGCGTCAATGGTTCCGATTATAAGATTGCTCGTGGGATTAAACCCGTCTGTTTCGAGATCTGGAAAGACGGGAATCTGATCAATCAGGACTCGCACAATAAAGAGTATCAGCAGGTGCTCGAACGAAATATTCTGAAACTAAATCACAAGTCCTTCCATCAGATTGTGGTCCTTGGTTCTTCTTCGTTCGTGCCTTTTATGCAACTTCCCTCGCACGTGCGTCGCGATGTAATCGAGGATCTGCTGGATATCAATGTGTTCTCAAAAATGAATAACATACTGAAAGAGCGCAACTCAATCTTAAAGGAGCAAGTTCGTGCCAACGCAGCTGACCTAGAAACCATTGAGATGAAAGTCAAGACGCAGAAACGCTACGTCGAAAAACTGCACAACCTTAATAAAGAAGCGAAGTCTGAAAAACTAAATGAAATAAAATCATTGGAGCAAATGATCGAAGACGTTCGATCAACCATAGATTTGATTGACGAATCGCAACTTGATCTTCTTAGGGATCAATCAAACAAAACTATCAAATCAATCTCAGAGGTTGAGAAGTATGATTATCAGTTTGGCGTGAAACAGAAAGAACTCAACAAAGAGATTTTGTTCTATGAAAATAACACCACTTGTCCCACCTGCGATCAAAGTATTGACGAAGGACTTAAACAAGAGAAAACCCAAACAGCAGCGAAAAAGTGGGATGACTTCGAAGAAGGAAGGCACCTCGCATCAGCAAAAGTCACAGGACTGAAGCAAACTCTATCTTCTCTCGAAGACTCCATCGCTGATATCAGCAGAAGAGTGAATGATGCTGACAGAAAAAACACACAGATCGCAGAGTACCAACGAAGGATCACTGAGATACAGCAACAGTTGACAAAGTTTGACGAGTCGACGGGCGACATCGAAAGTGCCGAGAAAGAGTTGGAAGTCTTGAGTGAGAACAGGTACGAAGTTGTTGATCAAAAGTCTGACCTTGCTGACAGGGCATCATACCATGTGGTGATCACTGAGATGCTCAAGGATACTGGTATCAAAACCAAGATCATTAAACAGTATCTGCCAGTCATCAACAATCTAACTAACAAATATTTACAGGTACTCGACTTCTACGTTTCGTTTCACCTCGACGATACATTTAAAGAAACAATTAAATCTAGGCACCGTGACGCATTTTCATATGACTCGTTCTCTGAGGGCGAGAAACAACGCATTGACTTGGCTTTGCTATTCACATGGCGTCAGGTTGCTAAGATGAAAAATTCAGTAGCGACCAACCTTCTGATCCTTGACGAAACATTTGATTCAAGTTTAGATGCAGAAGGTGTCGATAACCTGACCAAGATTTTGGACACGTTGGACAATGATACCAACGTATTCATCATATCCCACAAGGGGGAAATGCTTGACGGAAAGTTCGAATCTAAGATAGAATTCGTTAAGCGAAAAAACTTTAGTCAAGTAGCTTGATTTTATGTTCTTTTTTATGTACTATAGTTGTATAACTTATGAGGATTAATTAATTATGGAATTAACTGAAAACACACTGCAGGTTCTTCGTAACTTCGCATCCATTCATCAGAACATCGTTATTCAAGAAGGTAATGTACTTCGCACAGTATCTGAAGCAAAGACAGTACTTGCCCGATCTGAGATCGATGTTGAGTTTCCTTCTTCTTTTGGCGTATACGATCTCGGTGAATTACTGAGTGTACTCAGTTTGGTTGAGTCCCCCCGTATCGCATTCGATGAAAAGTTCTTGACCATCGCCGATGGATCAGGGCGATCTAGCGTCAAATATTTCTACTCAGATCCAAACATTCTCACGTCGTCGAGTAAAGATATCTCGATGCCTGACCCTGATGTTTCGTTTCGCCTAGATCGCGATACGATGAATAAGATCAAGCGAGCGGCATCGGTGTTTGGACATACTGAAGTATCAGTGACAAAGGAAGATGGATCAATTGTTTTAACTGTATTGAACAACGAAGATCCAACTTCAAACACAATGAAGATTGTAGTTGACGGTTCTTCTGATCTGGATGATTTCAAGTTGATCTTTAATATTAACAATCTTAAGATGATTGATGGAGACTATGACGTTTATCTCTCATCGAAACTAATTTCACACTTTGTGAATACAGAATCCAATGTTGAATATTGGGTAGCGCTACAAAAAACCAGTAAAATTTAAGGAGTAATTTCATGAATACTGAAACGATCGATCTAGTGAATCGTGTCGCCCGAAGCACTGTTGCTGTGGTCGATACGGTTTCTTCTCGCGGTGGGTTCCGCGGAGAAGAGCTTTCGACGATTGGACAGTTGCGCGATCAGTGCATCTCTCTGATTCAGCAAGTCGAAACGGCACAAAACGAAAGCGAAGAAGAAGCAGAGGAGTAATGTGATGGAGATGGCAATCGTACTGCTATTGTTACTTGCTGGCGTTGTTTACTTCATTGTCCGACCAGGCAGTAAAGTCGTAGATGAAGTAAAACCTACTCCAGCACCAGCACCAGCACCAGCACCAGCACCGTCGGTTCCACGGTTTGAATCAAGCGAACTTGAGACAATGACCAAGGCAGATCTTTTGGATCTCGCGTTAGTAAAAGATGTACATGTTGCTAAGTCTTGGAACAAAGGTCGTATTGTTGCTGCTCTTACAGCAGAAAATTAATTGTGTCGGGGGCGCAAGTCCCCTCTTTATTATGGTGATTTATGAACGATTTCTTGTGGGTCGAAAAGTATCGACCGCAAACTATTTCCGAGTGCATTCTTCCTGAGTCACTCAAAAAAACTTTTTCTGATATCGTCGAGACCGGCGAAATACCAAACATGATGTTTACCGGCACTGCCGGTCTGGGTAAGACTACGGTCGCCCGAGCAATCTGTAATCAACTCAACCTAGATTATATTATCGTCAACGGTTCAGAAGAGGGTAATATCGACACCCTTCGGACCAAAATTAAACACTTTGCCTCTACCGTATCCCTTGATGGTGGTATCAAAGTAGTTATCCTAGATGAGGCAGATTATCTAAATGCGCAGTCGACTCAACCTGCCTTGCGCGGGTTCATCGAGGAGTTCTCTGACAACTGCCGATTTATCTTGACATGTAACTTTAAGAACCGTGTGATTGAACCGTTACATTCTCGGTGCAGCATATATGAATTTAATACGACTAAGAAGGGTATGCAAAAACTTTGCGCAGATTTCTTTGTCCGAACAATTCATATCCTAGAAAACGAGGGGATCGCAGTTGAGAATAAAGATGAGATTGCCAATCTGATCATGCGATATGCCCCTGACTGGAGACGTGTCCTGAACGAACTACAACGGTCATCTATCGGCGGCAAGTTGAATATCGCTACGCTTCAGGGTAGTAGTGATCAGTATGACGATTTATTCGAATATCTCAAGGATAAAGACTTCAAGAAAATGCGCAAGTGGGTCTCAGAAAATATGGACGTTGACTCGTCTGTCATCTTCCGTAGTATCTACGACAGCATGTACGAGAAAGTAGAACCCTCGTCTGTCCCGCAGTTAGTATTATATCTTGCCGACTATCAATATAAGAATGCGTTCGTTGCAGATCACGAACTAAATATCGTTGCATGCATGACTGAGATAATGGCGAACGTTGAGTTTCAGTAATGGATTGGCAAAAGCGTACCACTCAGATGCTTGGGCGGTTTCAACCATGGCACGAACGGCATACTGAATTATTTCGCGCCGCGTTCCATGATTATGGTCAAGTCATTATCATGCTCATTGAATCTGATGGTACGGCGAGAAACCCTTTGAGCTTGGATCAACGCGCTAGTTTTATTGTTGAAACATTAGAGCGAGAAGGATATGTTTACAAAACTGATTTTGAGATCATGCCAGTACCTAACATCGTCGCAGTATCGTCAGGCAAAACTGTTTATAAAATGACACATAAAAGTATTGAGGACGAAGAATGAAAATATTATTAACAGGAACGAAAGGTTATCGCCCAGGATTTATCGCAAATAATTTCATACGATTATATGAAGACAAGTATGATATCACTGAGTATGAGGGCGATATTCGAGATTGGGACAGGTCTGCTGAATACTGGCGAAATTTCGATATGATATTACACCTTGCCGCGATGGCAGGTGTCAGACGTTCTCACGAAGAACCTGAATTGTATTGGGACGTAAACGTCACAGCATCTAAGAAAATATTTTCTGTGGCGGAAGAAGTACCAATTTTATATGCATCTTCTTCTAGCATTTATGAGTGGTGGTTGTCCCCCTATGCAACTACGAAATACGCTATGGAAGCAATCGCTCCGGAAAATACGCTTGGATTACGATTCCATACAGTGTATGGCGATAATAGTCGCAGTGATATGTTATACGATAAACTTCTGAGACGCGATGTGTCATACTTAACAGATCATACAAGAGATTGGACTCATGTCGAAGATATTTGTTCGGCGATTGATATTTGTATTCAAAACTTCCATACATTAAAGGGGCATCGTGCGATTGATGTTGGCAACGGTCATCCCGTTTCAGTTGTTGACATGGCGAATAAAGTCTGGCCAAACAATAACCTCCCTGTCAGAGAGGTGAGCGGCGAGCGTCAGGATACGTGCGCAGATCCAAGTATATTGCTCGGTTATGAATGGGAACCGAAGCATCATATTCTGGACGATTAGTGAAATACCTCGCCCTCTTTACAGCAATTAGTATCGCTGCGGTTGCGGCATACTTCTCAATCATCGGATTGGCGAGTATATTCTCTGGCGCATTCATATCTGTAGTGGTCATGGCAAGTATTCTTGAGGTTGGTAAACTAGTAGCAGCGACTTGGTTACATTTAGAGTGGAGGAGTACAGGATGGTTCACTCGGATATATCTTACCTTTGCTGTGATTGTTCTTATGTTTATTACCTCAATGGGCATCTTTGGTTATCTTTCAAAGGCGCATATGGAGCAGTCTATAAATGACGGAGGAATAAATGAACTACAAATACAAAACATTGAACGGCGTATTGAAAATGAACGCCGAACTATTTCTGACGCAGAGACAGTTCTCTCTCAACTTGACGCATCGGTTCAAACTCTCATCGACTTCGACCGGATCCGAGGAGATGATGGTGCGATTAATATTCGCGAAAATCAAAAGGAAGAGAGGCAGACTCTCAACGAAACGATCGATGAGTCGTACCAGACAATTGAAATATGGCAATCAGATCTATTCGAACTTAAACGCGACCGGTTGGCGTTGGAAATTGAAGTTGGACCGATTAAGTACATCTCGGAATTAATATATGGCGAGAATGCCGAAAATTACTTTGACAAAGCCGTCAGATTAGTTATACTATTGATTGTTGTGGTATTTGATCCCCTGGCGATTATGTTGCTCATTGTTTCGACAAAAGCGATACGTGAAGAAGAGTACATACCGCCTCCTATTATTAATGAAGATCAGATTATGGTAATGCGATGAACCCCTTTGACTATGTAAATGCGATAAACTTCACCAAAGAAAATTTAATGGACGGAGAATCCGAATCCGACCCGAAAGCGTATAATTCATTTCTCATAAATCGTGCACTTTCCTACTTTCCCGATACAGTACTTGCCGCGAATATTATAAATAAGTATCACGGTCTGGACAATAAATTACAGTTCGACTTTTTACTAAATATAGTTCGGAAGAGAAAACGGTTCTCTAAGTGGAACAAACCTGAACTAGCAGATGGCGTGGAAGCGGTAAAAGAATATTATGGATACAGCAACGAAAAGGCAGAAATCGCCTTGTCCCTCCTTTCACAAGAACAATTGGAAATAATAAAAACAAGGATCTATAAAGGTGGAAGAAACTAAAATTTGGTCTCCGGCAGATATGCTCGAGATAACCCTCAACGAACCAGATGATTTTCTGAAGGTTCGTGAAACATTAACACGCATTGGTGTGGCATCCCGCAAAGAAAAGAAGTTGTTTCAGTCATGTCACATCCTACACAAACAAGGACGATACTTTATCGTTCACTTTAAAGAACTTTTCTTGCTAGATGGAAAGAAATCGAACCTAGAACTTTCTGATCTACAGAGAAGGAATAGCATTGCTACATTATTATCAGACTGGGGTTTAATCCAGATTGTTGACAGCGAAATGGCAAAGGACTGTGCTCCGCTTCGTCAAATTAAAATAATCGGATTTAAAGAAAAATCTGAGTGGGAGTTGTGTCCGAAATATAACATAGGAAACAACAAATAGCAATAAACTTGGGGAAAAATGAACGCCGATGAATTGATGAGAAAATTCAGAAGGCGATACCCTAACTGTCCACATCCAAGGTTCCAACCAAAGATATTTGATCGTTACTATCAAATGTTCTTACGAGAGGAAGGGTTGACAGTTAAAAAGGCGAAAATTAATATTTGGGTATAATGATTTAACATGGAGAAATTATGAGACTTGATTTTTTGCAAACTCTACAAATGCGCTACCGAGCAGAAATGCTGGCAGCAAATGCTAATGTCAGAACGTATCTTGAGAACCCTGCGGGTATCGGTGAACACTCTGACCTAATTGAATCAGTAGATGCTGAGGTTCGTAAATACAATGAAGCGAAAGAACTGATAACATCAGTTGGCAACTTGATTGAATTTTACAAAAAGAAACAGGAAGAACAAGAACTCACCGCTGCACCAAAACCTGCGCCTATCGTAGAAGAGAAGGCAGAGGAACCAGCGCCGATGACTACTGAAGTTCCTGCTTCTGAATGATAGTATCGCTTTTTTTACCTAGTCCGAGGATTGGGTAATTTTTTACGTTTATAATAAATGAAAGTTATGGACGTATAAATAATCGTGACGGCGCGGAATAGTCCGGTCGTCTATACAACAAACCTTGCTTTAATCAAAGGAGGAACCGTTTATGGTATCTAAAGCATTTAGTTTTCCGCAGTCACACTTTATTGGTTTTGATCACATTTGGAGAGAGATAGAGCGATTGTCTGCTGTTTCTACAGACAACACTAAACTTTATCCGCCTCATAATGTAGTCAAACACGATGATAGTACCTACTCAATAGAACTCGCCTTGGCAGGATATGACAAGGATGAGATAGATGTTGAAGTTCAGGAGGGTATTCTCGTTGTCAAGGGTTCTTTTGGAGGGACACCTGATCGTGAGTATATTCACAAAGGGATTTCGTCCAAAAAGTTCACGAGAACATTTAGGTTATCAGAGCACGTTGTTGTTGATGGAGCAGACTTCGAAAATGGATTACTCGTCATTGATTTGAAAGTAGTCTTGCCAGAAGAAAAGCGTCCCCGTAAAATTTCCATTGGCAAACCTGACTAAAACCTAGGAGTAAACATGTACCGCGATAGAGATGTTCTCTATGTATGTAGAGAAGAACGCGGACAATATACTGAAGCAATGAAATCAATGCTAGTGATGATCATGTCATTCGCATTGCCGATTGTGACAGTTTTTGCTACCGCGCTCTAATATAACGACATGGGGGGTTGTCGCTAAATCCCCCCACTTGCTTTTCTCTTCTTTTTTTTATATGATAGTTGAATGAAATTTTATACAAATGTATCACGACTTGGCGACAACATCCTCTACCGTGGATTCGAGAACGGCAAACGTATCGAAGAGCGGATCCCCTTCCAACCAGTTTTATTTGTAGAATCTCAAAACTCCACCGGAAAATACAAAACGCTACAAGGCGTTTCAGTTGAGCCAGTGCAACTTGATTCTATGCGTGAGGCGAAACAGTTTTTGGAGAGATACAAGCACGTCGAAGGGTTTGGTGTGCATGGACAAACCAATTACGTGTCTCAGTTCATATCAAACAGATTCCCAAACGACATCAAGTTCAATCAAGATCAGATAAACATTGCGACGATTGATATTGAGGTTGCGTCAGACGCTGGGTTTCCCGAACCTGACGAAGCGGCGCATCCTGTCATTTCTATCACGATCAAAAACAATCAGTCCGATACCTATTATGTCTGGGGTTTGTATGATTATGACACCTCGCTCTCCGAAAAGAATGTCAAATATTATCATGCGAACAATGAGCAAGCGTTGTTGTTTAACTTCTTAGATTGGTGGGAGCGTAACTGCCCCGACATCCTAACAGGTTGGAACTCACGACTGTTCGATATCCCTTATCTCGTTAATCGTATTAAAAACATTCTGAACGATGAGACCACTAAAAAGTTCTCACCGTGGCGTGCCATACGTGCGCGCGAAATCCCCACGTTGGGCGGAAGAATGCAAACTGCTTATGAGATTGAAGGTCTTGCGCAACTCGACTACCTTGATCTGTTTAAGAAATTCACCTTAAACACTTTTGGTCGGCAAGAGTCATACAAACTGGACCATATCGCACATGTCATACTTGGGGAGCGCAAGTTATCCTATGATGAGTATGGTTCACTTCACTCTCTGTACAAGCATGACTTTCAGAAGTTTATTGACTACAACATCAAAGACGTCGAACTAGTGGATCGCCTCGAAGAAAAAATCGGCATCATCTCTCTGGTTCTAACGATGGCATATTCTGCCAAGACTAATCTAGCTGACGCACTGGGCACCACCAATATCTGGGATACTGTGATCTACAATGAACTTCTTCCCGATAATATCGTAATTCCGCTCAAACCTTCAGTCGATCACGATGCCGGCAAGATTGTTGGCGGATATGTGAAAGAACCGTTTGTTGGTGGACATGACTGGGTTGTCTCGTTTGACTTGAACTCACTGTACCCTAACATTATTGTACAGTACAATATGTCGCCCGAGACGATTGCACCTGAAGGAACCAAGACTGCTAATGGTGTCAACTATCGTACTGATAAAGAGGGCATCATTCCCAAGGTTATTCGAAAGTTCTATGACAATCGTGTTGAGATAAAGAATCAGATGCTTGCGAAGAAGCAGGAGTATGAGCAAGCGCCGTCACGTAAACTTGAGAATGAGATTGCTAATCTTGATAATCGTCAGATGGGCATAAAGATTCTGATGAACTCGCTCTATGGTGCGTTAGCGAATAAGTGGTTCCGCTACTTTGATCATCGTATCGCTGAGGGCGTCACCAAGTCCGGTCAGCGTGCGATTAAGTGTGCCGAGGCAGTCGTAAACCATGAGATGAATAAACTGCTACAGACAACTGACGAGGACTACGTGATCGCAATTGATACTGACTCAGTCTATATCAATATGGCGCCACTGGTCGAGAAGTTTGATCCACCCAACCCTGTAAAATTCTTAGATAAAATCTGTGAACAGCACTTCGAAAAGAAGTTGGAAGATGGGTATGAGAAACTAGCAAAGATTACTAACTCATACGAAAATCGTATGATAATGAAGCGCGAGGCAATTGCTGATCGTGGTATCTGGGTTGCTAAGAAGCGATACATTCTGAACGTACATAACAACGAGGGAGTCCAGTACGCAGAACCCAAACTCAAAATGATGGGCATCGAGGCAATTAAATCTTCGACTCCGCAAATCGTGCGCGACAGATTCAAAGAGATTTTTAAAATCATTGTTAATAGCACCGAACAGGAAACACAGCAATTTATTCTCGAGTTCAAATCAGAGTTCAGAAAACTTGCGCCTGAGACAATCGCGTTCCCCCGAGGTGTGTCTGAACTAACTAAATTTTCTGATCGAGAGGCAATCTATAAGAAGGCGACTCCGATTCATGCGCGTGGATCTTTGCTCTATAATCGCAGACTCCAGGAACTGCATCTAGAGCAGAAATATGAGAGGATACAGGATGGAGAAAAGGTCAAGTTCATCTATCTACGGAAGCCAAATCCAATCAAAGAAAATGTGATTGCTTTTCCCACAGTGTTGCCCGAAGAATTTAATTTGACTTCTTATGTGGATTACGATACAATGTTTAGTAAGACATTTTTAGATCCGCTCGAACCTATACTTGATGCTGTTGGGTGGGCGGCAGAACCACGTGCATCACTTGAGGATTTTTTTATATGAGCGGTAACAGAACTGGAAACTACACCAACAATAAAGTTGTAACTTATGGTAAAGGTAATAAACGAGTTAGAGGCACTAGAAGCAAAAACAAGTTATCTGATATGGAGTCCTACAGTCAAAACAAATGGGACCAAAAAGTAGATAAGTGGATAAAACAAAACTCAGATTGATTTAATTATGTACTCGTTGACTATCTTTAAGAATCGGTATGACAACAAAACGCACAAACGCATGGACTTTGATTCGTGGAGTGAGTTCGTTGAGTTGTTGCGCAACCTTTCTCTGAAGGAAGAGACAAAACAGACTGCTGCTCTGATCAGTCCAGCAGTTTACACTAAAGGAACAACACGGAGCAATAAACATGTCGAATGCTGGGGAAACTGGGCAGCAGTCGATGTCGACGATCTACTCTTGGATTCAGATGTTACAATCACCGATTATATATCTGAGCGTTTCTCTGATTATGATTTTGTTTGTTACAGCACAGCATCCTCTAAGATGGATCATCCGAAGTTCCGCCTTGTGTTTAATCTTATGGGCGTTATACAGCGCGATGATATCAAACGGTTTTGGCATGCACTCAATACAGAACTTGGTGACATTGGTGACAAGCAAACTAAAGATCTGAGTCGTATGTATTATGTTCCAGCAAATTACGTTGACGCATACAACTTCTTCTTCGTCAATAAGGGCAAACCTGTTGACGTTGATTATCTCACAGCGAAACATCCTTATAAGGAGCGCGATGGTAAGAGTTTCCTCGATCGTTTGCCTGAGGAGATGCAGCGTGCTGTCATTGAGCATCGCAAGCAATCTTTGAGCAACACTTCAATTACTTGGACGAGTTATATGGATTGCCCGTTCTTTCCTAAAAAACTCGCCATGGAATACAAAACGATTACCAGCACAGGTTGGTATCACAAAATGTTTCAGATCATGGTTTCTATCGCTGGGAATGCAATTAAACGCGAGTACCCTATAACGGCGAAAGAAATAGCAAACCTTTGTTCAGAATTTGACAAAGACAACGGTAATTGGTATAATAGTAGACCGCTAGAACTTGAAGCGGATAGTGCACTTGAATATATTTACAGGAATGGTTAGGAGAAATTATGTCTATAATGGCAAAACTTAAGAAGAACTCAAAGGTTTCTGGTACTTCAGTACTGAGTCAGTCAGAGTTCTTTAATGAAAAAGAAATCACGACAATTGATGTGCCGATGCTGAATGTAGCATTGTCGGGTCGAGTCGACGGTGGGTTGACTAGCGGATTGACTGTTCTTGCTGGTCCATCAAAACACTTTAAAACATCATTCGCCCTCAAGATGGCAGGTGCGTTCCTCGACGCGAACCCTGAAGCAGTTATGCTGTTCTATGATTCTGAATTTGGTTCACCCCAGTCATACTTTACCAACTTCGGTATTGACACAGATCGTGTACTACACACGCCTGTGATGAACGTCGAAGAACTAAAGTTTGATTTGATTGGACAACTCGAGAGCCTTGACAAAGAAGACAAAGTTATCATCGTGATTGACTCGGTGGGCAACCTAGCATCAAAGAAAGAACTTGAAGATGCGATCAATGAGAAGTCGGTTGCAGATATGTCGCGCGCCAAAGCACTGAAAGGTCTTTTCCGTATGACTACGCCATACCTGACAATGAAAAGTATCCCGTTGATTGCAATTAATCATACATACAAAGAGATTGGTTTGTTCCCGAAAGATATCGTCTCGGGTGGCACAGGTATCTATTACTCTGCCGATAACATCTGGATTCTTGGTCGGCGTCAAAATAAAACTGGAACGGAGGTTACAGGATATGACTTTATTGTCAACGTTGAGAAGTCCCGTATGGTTAAAGAGAAGTCTAAAATCCCTATCAGTGTTTCTTGGGATGGCGGCATTGAGCGTTACAGCGGTCTGCTGGATGTTGCTCTTGCTGGTGGGTTTGTTGTTAAGCCTAGCAACGGGTGGTATCAATTGGTTGACACTGAAAGTGGAGAAGTTGTTGGATCAAAAGTGAGACAGAAAGATACGCTCGAATCTGAGTTTTGGTCTGACCTTCTGAAGAACCAGCGGTTCCTAGACTTTGTACAAAATCAGTATTCCATCGATCGCCGATCAGAAGTTGAATTAGACTTCGAGGAGGCACTTGAGGCATGATCGCTCAAAGATTCAGCGAAGGTGTTGATTATGAACTAATCCCATGCGAAGATGTCGGAAACGACCAAGCGTGGGACGTTCGAATCCTTCGTGGCGATTTCATCGAAAGCGTGATTCGTTTCGGCAATATTAAGTTCAATGAAGAAACTGATTGCCTTAACTTTAATTTTTTAGTAGTATCAAGTCCTGATGGTGAATTAACTGAAGAAGATATCGGGTTGCAAACTCATGCGGGTGATATCTTACAGTCGGTTCTTGAAGATGCAATCACGAATAACGCGCTGTTAACTAAGGAACAAGATGAAGACTGATCTTGAACAGGTCATTTTACGCAACATCCTGACAAACGAACGGTACATGCGGAAAGTCATTCCGTTTATCAAGAAAGAATATTTCGAGGGAACATACAAACTATTGTTCTCTGAGGTTGTTCGTTTCGTACAGAAATATAATCGTTTGCCCACGCAAGAAACGCTCACCGTTGAGATACAGGAAAGCGATCGCTTCAACGAGAATACATATACTGAAGCGATTGATATACTGCCACGTGTTTTCGAGCGCAATGATGAAAACGAGCAGTGGTTATACGATACAACCGAGAAGTGGTGCCAAGATCGTGCGGTTTACCTAGCGATTATGGAATCTATTACAATCATTGATGGTAAACATCAGTCATTGTCTAAAAATGCCCTGCCGGATATACTGCAGAAAGCATTATCGGTTTCGTTTGATACCAATATCGGTCACGACTATATCGAGAACGTGGACAACCGATATGACTTTTATCACATGCAAGAAGAACGTATCTCCTTCGACTTGGAATACTTCAACTCTATCACTAAGGGTGGATTACCTAATAAAACCCTCAACATCGCTTTGGCAGGTACGGGTGTCGGTAAGAGTTTATTCATGTGTCATTGTGCTGCGTCTGCCTTATCGCAGGGTAAGAACGTATTGTACATCACTATGGAGATGGCAGAAGAACGTATTGCAGAACGCATTGACGCGAACCTCATGAATGTACCCATCGATCAGATACAGAATATGTCTAAGGAAATGTTCAAAGATCGAGTACAGCAGATAGGTAAGAAGACTGCAGGTAAGTTGATTATCAAGGAATATCCTACGGGTCAGGCGCACAGCAGTCACTTTCGCGCATTGCTTGAGGAATTGAAACTGAAAAAGAAGTTTGCTCCGGAGATAGTATTCATAGATTACCTAAATATATGTGCGTCTTCAAGAATGAAAGGAATGGGAGGGTCAATAAACTCATACACTTACATCAAGGCAATCGCTGAGGAACTTCGGGGTCTCGCAGTTGAGTTTGATCTTCCAATCGTATCTGCCACACAAACGACGCGTTCTGGTTTCTCAAACTCTGATCCTGGTCTCGAAGATACTTCTGAATCTTTTGGTCTACCCGCAACTGCTGACCTGATGTTTGCCCTTGTCTCTAACGAAGAACTAGAGAAGCTTGGGCAGATCATGGTGAAACAGTTAAAGAATCGATATAATGATCCAAATATGCATAAGCGGTTTGTGGTTGGTATTGACCGATCAAGGATGACATTGTTTGATGTAGATGAGCGACAACAAAATCTCACCATCGAAGACAAAGATGATGATGTACCAATGTTTGATAAGACGCCTTCGGGGGAGAAACTTAAAAACATAAAAATGTTCTAAGGGGATCAACATGGACGGAACGCTACACACAATAATCGCAACAGGAATGTTGTTCGTTGCTTATTCAGCAGGTAAGTTTTTCGGACGTCGTGAAGGTGAACACTATGTATGGGATATTATTGGAAATATCTTCAATGCTGCCAAGATTGAGATAACAGAACTTGGCGAATTAATTGTTACTGATATGAATGGAAATGAAAAGAAGGTTAAATGATGGATTACAAATATCGTGAAGGTGAACTGATCGCTGAGTTCAAAAGATACATTGACTCAACGTATCAACAACATTATGTGACTGACGGAAAGCAGACAATGGACAGCATCATTGCCAATGGGCATGGGACTGGTTTTTGTCTGGGCAACGTAGACAAATATAAAGATCGTTATGGTAAGAAGGGTGAGACTCCAGATGAGTGGCGCAAAGATCTGATCAAGGTCATGCACTACACTCTGTTTCAATTGTTCATTCATGACAAAGAGCATGGCATCGCAAGCGAAAGAGATACTGTACAGAGAGAGTTGTTGTTTGATCTACCGAACCCCGTCAGTATGACAAATATTGACTGGAACCATGCGCCAGGAACTATGTTTCTGACAGAGGTTGACATGTCGAGTAAAAATAGGCAGAATAGAAGTATAGATGATGCAACACCCGAGGAATGGAATGATGCCGCAAGACAAGCAGGATACCCGTCAAACCTCTAAGGTAGTTTCTTTAGAGGAGTTTCGGGGCAGAAAAAACTATCAGGGCGGGATCGTAGAGTATCCCTGCGTTGATATAATTTCATACGAACTCACTGACTTTGACGGTGAGAAGTTTACAACGATAAGGTTTGATGATGAGTGAGATATTTGACTTTGGTTTCACGGCAGTCACCGAGGAAGAACTTGAATCAGTACAGACGCTTCAACAGACAGTCGTTGAGTCAGAAGGGTTTGAAGAACGATTGAACAATTTGTATAATGCAATTCAACCGTTGCTGAACAATCTGAGGAAGGATCCGGAAAAAGAATATATACTTTGGCCGAATCGTTTGGAGAGAGTAGAACAGTTCTCCGATTATCTTGATGCAATTTACAAAGGCGAGAAGTAATTTTGTTGAAGGCACTAAAGACGCCACTACGTTATCCTGGTGGCAAGTCAAGAGCGACTCGTTATCTTCACAGGCACATACCTGAGAGGATGACAGAGTTTGTTGAACCGTTCCTTGGCGGCGGTTCAATGGCAATCCATATGACAAAGTTAAACCCAGATCTTCCTATCTGGGTCAACGACAAGTATTACAACCTTTATTGTTTCTGGAAAGTTCTGCAGAACGATACTGATCAGTTGTTCGAAAAACTTATCGAAAAGAAAGATATCGCAATGTGCTTTATAGATCAAGCGCAATCTCATCGTGAACTGTTCATACAATGTAAAGAAGAACTCAAAGATCAAGCGTTGGAAGAAGATCCGTTTGAGATTGCTTGGCGGTTCTATGTTCTGAACAAGTGTTCTTTCTCAGGTCTTGGCGAGTCTTCTGGATTCTCAAAGTCTGCATCGCAGCAGAATTTCTCTTATTCTAACATTCGTAAACTCCCAGCGTTCGGTGGTATGATTCAGCACTGGGATATTACGAATCTAGATTACACGCACGTGCTGGGCGCGTGTAAGAAGGAATCGTTCGTGTTCCTTGATCCACCTTATGATATCGAATCATTCTTGTATGGTCGGAAAGGAAACATGCATAGTACGTTCGACCATCAAGACTTTCGTGATCAGGTATCTGTATGCGAAGCACAAATGATGATCACGTATAATTCCAATGACAAGCTCAAGGAAATGTTTTCTTCTTGGAATCAACAAGAATGGGACTTGACTTATACGATGCATTCAAGTAAAGTATATAGAAGTCATGAGGCGAATCGAAAAGAATTGCTCTTAACGAACTACAAAAACAGTGCAAACACATTGGAGGATTTTTATGAGAAGGACGCACCAACAAAGGATTCAAATGTCTCGAAGGTCGGAGATTTGGCAAATGACACGAGAGAAGTATGAAGATCGACCGAGCGGCACTGAAAGAGTCGTTGAGCGACACAATAATCGCAACTCCCTTAAACCTAGCAATTAATTACTTATTCCTAGCGTTGCTGATGTCACTTGAATTTGGTCCGGTTTTGATTTCTGTCATTATGACTATGGTATTTTTTGTAATTGCGATAGTGCGAAAATATTATGTCCGGACTTGGTTTAAGAAACGGCAGTCCCGATAGGGATCGTCTCGAGAGGACGCTAAACTCGCTCTGGTCCGCCTCGGTGAAATCCGAGGGCGGTGTCCCGAGATGACATGAAACTCGCTCTGGTCGTTACGTTACCCGTCTCCTGAGCATGAGGAAAACTGCTCACTATATCACGGAGATTGGCGCAGTCTGGTAGCGCATTCGCTTTGGGAGCGAAGGGTCGTAGGTTCAAATCCTACATCTCCGACCAACTTTATTATTAAGGAAAATTATGAATTTCAACCCACAACCAAAACTTGTATTCGCGAAGGGTCGAGTTCTTCCTGATGTGACATTCCGTACTCGCGTGCGGGATGATTCTATCGGAGGAGACAACCCATATCGTTGGCAAGATATGACAACTGCAGATTATTTCGCCGGAAAGCGAGTGATTCTGTTTTCGCTCCCAGGAGCATTTACTCCGACTTGTTCAACCTTTCAACTCCCTGGGTTCGAACAGATGGCGCCCGAGTTTCGTGCTATGGGTATTGATGAAATCTACTGCATGTCAGTGAACGATTCTTTTGTTATGAATGCATGGGCAAAGAGTCAAAACCTTGAGAACGTCAAAGTCATTCCAGATGGTTCAGGAACCTTTACTCGAGAAGTTGGAATGCTTGTTGACAAAGACAACCTTGGATTTGGTTTCCGTTCATGGAGATATGCAATGGTTGTCAATGACGGAACAGTCGAGGTTCTTCTTCGTGAATCAGGTTTGACTGACAATGCCGAAGATGATCCGTACGAATTTACCACACCTGAATCTGTTATGAATTACTTGAAGAGCGGTGACGCTCAGGAGGCAACACAATGAATACTGCGGAATTTTTAAACTACATCAAAGAGAAT
>ERZ802830.1420-NODE-1420-length-22894-cov-12.2422_pt1 | contig 22894 bp, 24 predicted proteins | sample MGYA00345654_ERZ802830 | MGnify/ENA primary metagenome ERZ802830 (study PRJEB30503, sample SAMEA104212375) | marine metagenome | biome: Westerlies Biome; feature: [SRF] surface water layer (ENVO:00010504) within the epipelagic zone...; material: water...
ATATAAGTGCGAAACCCATCACAAGATGAGATTTCTTTTAAGGGTCGTAGGAGACTACTACGTTGATAGGTCATAGGTGTAGAGGCAGTAATGTCTTAGCCGAGTGATACTAATTACCCGTAAGCCTATCGTTAAACTTTTTCTTTAGAACTGCTTTTAAAATTTTTTTATCGCACTTGTATTATCAATACGTCAAAATATTTCGTAGTTATTTATACTACTACAATTAAGGTGGTTATAGCGATGAGGCTCACCTCTTTCCATCCCGAACAGAGAAGTTAAGCTCATCAGCGCAGATGGTACTACCATTTGGTGGGAGAGTATGTCACTGCCTTCCTCAGACCCCAGTCTTTAAGCTGGGGTCTTTTTTTGAAATTTCAAAAGAGTATTATAATTTGTGATTAATAAGAAAGTTGCTAATACCCAAAACTATATTAGTTTCCTAATTTTTTAGACTTTATAGGTTTTATGTTAAAACCATTGGATTAAATAGTTTGAAAGAGAATTTTTTTCAATCCTGAAATTAGGGTATTTTTAAATCGAATCTTTTTTATGGAGAATAATTTTGAAATGCTTGCCAAAACCTTCTATGGAATGGAAAAAATATTGGCCAAGGAATTACTACAACTCGGAGCAACTAATATTCGAGAGGGTAATCGCTTGGTCCACTTTATGGGAGATAAAGGCTTCATGTATAAAGCCAATCTTTGTCTTAGAACAGCTATAAAAATACTTAAACCCTTTTATCAATTCAGTGCTGAAAACGAAGCGGAATTATACAATCAAATTTACCAGTTTGACTGGAAAACTATTATGGATCCAGATCAAACATTTGCTATTGATAGTGTTGTTTTTGGTAAATACTTTAATCATACACTATATACCTCTCAGCGTTGTAAAGATGCTATCGTGGATCGATTTAGAATGGATCTAAAAAAACGACCATCAGTAGACAAACGTCACCCAGACATTCGATTACATCTTCATGTTTTCAATAGAAAATGTAGCTTATCTATTGATACTTCTGGAGGTTCACTGCATCAGAGGGGTTACCGAATATTGACCAATATTGCGCCGATAAATGAAGTTTTAGCTGCTTGCATCATTAAACACTCCGGTTGGGATGGATCAAATGATTTTCTTGATCCTATGTGTGGAAGTGGGACACTTTTAATTGAGGCAGCTATGATGGCTGCAAAAATCCCCGCAAATCTTAACCGAAATGAATTTGCGTTTGAAAAATGGAAAGATTGGGATGAGCGTCTTTTCGATAAAATAAAAAATTCACAGTTAAACAGGGTCGTTTCTCCAGAGGTCAAAATTTATGGTTTTGATAAGGCCCCCTCTGCTTTTGAGAAATCTTCTCAAAATATTAAAAATGCCGGGCTTGAGGATTTTATTCAAGTCAACCAAGCGAATTTTTTTAACTCTCAAAAATTAGGGGATTCTTCATTACACCTGCTAACCAACCCTCCTTATGGAGAACGTTTGGAGGGAGACATTAATAACTTATATAAAAAATTCGGAGATACTCTAAAGCGATCATACCCCAATACTGATGCTTGGATTATATCTGGCAATTTTGAGGCCTTAAAATATATTGGACTTCGCCCTTCAAGAAAAATAAAACTCTTCAATGGAAAATTAGAAACCCGTTTGTGCTATTTTCCAATTTATAAGGGAACTAAAAAAGTTCATAAGCTTTGGGATACTCAAAAATCTTCGGAGGAAAGTTAGATTTTTATTGGAATAGCGTAGGTTAAGGTGTAGTTAAAACCTGCTCCCCAGACATTTTCATCTGTTTTCTTGTTGAAACCTGGTATATATAAATTGTCAAAGTTTCTTGGAGAGGTATTGCTGAGTAAACGATTTAATCGTAAGCTGAATCCCATATAAAAATTATTAAACACTCTGACCTTCATACCCGCAACAATTTCTATCCATCCAGCTTTTAACTGGTCTCTTTCTCCAATCTCGGGACCTTTTGAAATCGGTTCTTCAGACCAATAATGATTTAGTTGATAAATTTCATATTCGTTTACTTCTTGCTTATGAAAGCTATTACAAAAACGCATACCTAGAAAAATAGCATTGTTCATACCTTTCCAGTTTTTATACATATTATAATCAAAGCCTATTTTGATATAGGTACCTGAAGTAGTAAAATTGATTTGTTCTGATTGCTTGGTTATTTGTTCATTTCCAAGCTCGACTGCACCATAAATTTCCTTGTACAAGCGTATATCTCCCACCAATTCTAATCCAAAATAATTATTTTCAAATTGCGTTTTCAAGGGTTTGGATAAATCCAGACCAAAACGAATAGTATAGGGCTTTTTATCTCTTTTTTGATGAACAGAATCAATAACTATTAATTTTTCCACTAAATCTTGCGTATATGCCCAGTTCGAGAATAATAAAAGTTTAGTGATAAATAGCCAAATGTGAACTTTTTTCATCTGTTAGGGTATCTTTGATTATTTCTATGTTTTTTATCCAACCATTTCCTTGAGTTAATATATAATAAGCTGGATCTCCAAATATATAATTGCTTTTGTATCCACATGCTCTATTAATGAAAATATCAAATTGCTTATGGTTGAGTTGAAGAGAGTCGGCAATCGGCGTTTCAGTTTCTGCACCGAGAATAAGTTTGTATTGGGTAATATCGAAATTATTTCTTAAAGGTATAGCGATGGAGTCCCCTGAAAATAATTGATAGTTGGCTTCTTGATCAAAACCTTTAATAGTTAGCTCACTTACTCCCTTTGGCGCTGAGGGATCCAGATAATCTTTAAATACTACTATCATTTGCGGGGTACCTGGGGTGCCTTCCAGACATATATCGTCTTTTTCACAGGAGAGAAGCCCTAAAAAGTAAAGAAGGATTAAATTCCGTAGATTCATCATCTTAAATCTTCTCCAAAAGTACGATATTTTCAATATGTTGAGTTTGGGGGAACATATCTAAGGCTCGGCATTTTGAAAGCTTGTATTTTTCTTTCATTAAAGAAAGGTCTCTTGCCTGAGTGGCATTATTACAACTGATGTAAACAATTTTGTCGGGAGTCAAATTGAGTAATTGTTTTATAACATCTGGATGCATACCATTTCTTGGAGGATCCGTAATGACAACATTCGCCACCCCGTGGCGATTTATAAAGTCTTGATTAAAAACTTTTCGAATATCACCTACCTCAAAAAATGCATTTGTAATTCCATTAATCTCAGCGCTTTCTTTCGCTACTGCAATAGCCTCAGGAACCGACTCAATGCCTACTACTTTATTGCATTTATCTGCTATAAACTGAGCGATTGTTCCTGTACCTGTATATAAATCATATACCAATTCATAGCCTTTTAGCCCTGCAAATTCTCGGGTGATTTTATAAAGTTCATAAGCCTGGTTTGAATTTGTTTGAAAAAAAGACTTGGCATTAATTTTAAACTTTAATTTCTCCATGACTTCTGTAATGAATTCACTTCCGCTATAGACTATTATTTCTTGATCATAAAGTGTATCATTCGCTTTTGAGTTGATACAGTAGAGTAAAGAAGTCAAATTAAATTTATCTTTTAAATGCTTAAGTATAGCCTCTCGATTTGCTATATCCTCGCGGTAAAATTGAATAAGAACCATAAACTCACCTTGACTGGAATTACGAATCATTAAAGTTCTTAAAAATCCCGATTTTTCTCGGTGGTTAAAAAACTCTAAATTATTGTCCAACGCAAACTGTTTAACACAGTTTCGAATGGCATTGGCAGGTTCTTGTTGTAAATGACATTTATCAATATCCACTACTTTATCCCACATTCCCGATTTATGGAAGCCTAATCCTTTTTTTTCAAGGGTTTCTGTTTTGACTTTAATCTCTTCGGTACTCAACCAGCGTTGATCAGAAAAGGCATATTCCATTTTATTTCTATAAAAATAGGTTTGTTCAGCTGCTTTGATCTTATCAATTTTTGGAAGAACCATTCCAGAGATATTCTTTAGGTTGTGAAGGATTTCCTTTTGTTTAAACTGAAGTTGCATTTTATAACTTAAGTGTTGCCATTTGCAACCTCCACAAATACCAAAGTGTTTACAAACTGGATTTATCCTATTTGTAGATGGATGATTTACCTCGATTAATCTAGCTTCAAAATATCCACCTTTTTTTTTATATGTCTCGATGGTTACTTTATCTCCTGGAACTGCACCCTGAACAAAAATAACCTTACCATCGTTCGACTTTAGTACACCTTTTCCTTTTGAGTTTATATCTATAACTTCCAAATCTTCAAAACGCTCTCTTTTCATTTTTCTAGGCATTTTGCAAAAATAGGATTGTTTTTTTACTCATTTACATTTATCAAATAATAAAATTTGTGGGTTTGTGAACTAAATTAAACTATATACTTAAGTGGGTAATCAACATTATTATAATAATATTTCTATTTTTGCTTTTTGATATTCCAAATTTCAATTTCATTTAGTGGCATAGAAGATTTATGATGAAAACTACAGAAGATTCACTACAGGATTATTACATAGAGTTGGAGGCTAAATATGGAGCTCATAATTATAAACCATTACCCGTAGTTTTACAGAAGGGTTCGGGAGTTTATCTTTGGGATATTGAAGGAAAAAAATATTATGATTTCTTGTCAGCTTATTCTGCTGTCAACCAAGGACATTGTCATCCCAAAATCATAGGTGCACTGCAAGATCAATCCTCAAAGTTAACATTAACCTCCAGAGCATTCCACAATAATGTCCTTGGAGGTTTTGAAAAGTTTTTGACTGATCTTTTTGGTTATAACAAATGCTTGCCAATGAATTCTGGAGTGGAAGCGGGGGAAACTGCAGTAAAATTAGCAAGAAAATGGGGTTATGAAAAAAAAGGAATTGATAAGAATGCTGCTAAAATAATTTTTCCTGAGGGAAACTTTTGGGGAAGAACCTTAGCAGCTATATCGAGTTCAACCGATCCTTCCTCGTATAATGGATTTGGTCCATTTATGCCAGGGTATGAAATCATTCCTTACAATGACCTTGTAGTATTAGAAAGAAAATTAAGTGATCCAAATTGTGTTGCATATATGTTTGAGCCTATTCAAGGAGAGGCTGGTGTAATAGTTCCTGATAATGGATATTTAAGTCAAGTTAGAAAGCTTTGTACCAAATATAATGTTTTGATGATTGCTGATGAGATCCAAACTGGTATTGGTAGAACTGGCAGAATGCTTGCCACGGATTATGAAGACGCTCGTCCAGATATTCTTGTTTTAGGGAAAGCTTTGTCAGGTGGCGTTTTGCCAGTTTCTGCAGTATTATGCGATAATCCTATAATGTTATGTATTAAACCTGGAGAGCACGGCTCTACTTTTGGAGGGAACCCTTTATCTGCTGCTGTTGCTACTGAAGCTTTAAATGTTATTGTTGATGAGGGATTGATTGAAAATGCCTTCAACTTGGGAAAAATTTTTAGGGAACAACTTAAAAAGTTCATTAAAGATTCTGATCTAGTTAAGTTGGTAAGAGGAAGAGGACTACTAAATGCAATTGTTATTAATGATACTCCTGAAAGTGATACCGCTTGGAATATATGCCTAAAACTTAGGGATAATGGCCTACTAGCCAAACCTACTCATGGAAATATTATTCGTTTTGCTCCCCCACTTGTAATGACCGAAGATCAGCTAAACGATTGTATATCTATTATTATTGATACACTCAGTTCATTTCAAATAAACAAATAACTTCCCCGAGGAATAGAAATAAGTTATATGAGAGTATATTTTGACAATGCAGCTACTACGCCTATTCGAAAACAAGTAATTGATTTGATGTCGGAAAGTATGGTGACGGTTTATGGTAATCCCTCATCTACCCATGGTTTTGGAAGGTCAGCAAAATCTTCTGTTGAAAATGCTAGGAAAAGCATATCAAAACAATTGAATTGTGATTCTCAAGAAATTATTTTTACTTCAGGCGGAACTGAGTCTGACAATAGCATTCTTAGTTGTGCAGTTCGGGATTTAGGTGTAAAAAAAATTATTTCCTCCCCAATTGAACATCATGCAGTATTAGAAACTTTAGAGGATTTAAAAAAGAAAGGTGTTGAGATCCAACTAATTGATCTTGAAGATAATGGATCACCTAAAGTATCAAGTCTAGAAAATTTATTAGGTGCTGATGATTCAATGAAATTAGTTAGTTTAATGCATATAAATAATGAAATTGGTAATATTCTAGACCTACAACTAATTGGTAATCTCACTAAAACTTATGGAGCCCTGTTTCATTCTGATGCGGTTCAGGGAATAGGTCATTTTAATTATGACTTAAAAACACTTCCAGTTGATTTTCTTTCTGCTTCTGGGCATAAGTTTCATGGCCCTAAAGGAGTAGGATTTTCTTTTATTCGAAAAAATTTAGGTTTAGATACATTCATTTTTGGCGGACCGCAGGAAAAAGGACTGAGAGCCGGTACTGAGGCAGTTCATAATATTATTGGTATGCAAAAAGCCTTTGAAATGGCTCATGAAAATTTTGATCAAGAGAAAGATTATACCCTAAAGCTGAAGAAATATTTTATTCGACAAATAAAAACCTTTTTCCCTGATGCACATTTTAATGGCCTCTGTGAAGATTTAGATCTTAGTACCTACACTATCGTTAATGTAACCTTACCACTGGATAGTAGTAAGTTACAACTAATTGATTTTCACATGGATTTAAACGGAATTGCTTGCTCTAAAGGTAGTGCTTGCCAGTCTGGAGTATCAAGTGGTTCTCACGTCTTAGAAAGGCTTGGGCGAGCAGAGAAGATTAAAAATCGACCCTCTCTTAGATTCTCTTTTTCTCCATTTAATACGAAAAAGGAAATCGACTATGTAATTAAAGTTTTAGTCGAGTTTAAATAAAGCTAGAATCTAATCCTTTGAATCGTATTTTCTGAAAAAGGTTGTTTGATAAATCTTTTTGTTACCAACGTTGTCATCAACTTCAATCTTTAGTTTATGTTTGATATTTTTAAAATATTTATCAGAAAAGTCATAAGTCAACATTTTATTTTTAGGCTCATATTCAAATAATACCCATTCACCATTTATTGAGCCTTGATATTTTTTTATTCCTGAAAAATCATCATCAATTTTTAAACTGAGAAATTTAAATTTACTTAACCATTGATTTGCTTTAAAATTATTTGGTACTACAGATGGGGCTATACTATCTCTAGCAAAAGTATAAGTTCCAAGTTCGTTAATCTTTGCCGTTAGATGATTCTTATTTAATTGAGTGGGCAAATATATAAGTGATTTTTTTGTTTTTTTTACGACAAATGTCTGAATGCGTTTTAAAGAATCCGTTTCATTAAAACTGAATTTAATTTCGTAAGGATTGGCAATAGGAAAAAAGTTAGGACCGATTTCAATCTCATCTTCATTTTCAAGTATTTCAATTTTGACAGTTTCAAAAAAAGTATTTTTTGGAAAATACACTTCTTTGTTTTTATATGAATACAAGTAGTCTTGATCAGTTTCGATCAATTCTCCTTTAAGCTTCAATTGTTTTCTTTCATTTTCAATTCCTTCAATATAGGTTTCAATGATTGACTTATTGCCAGAGAAATCTTCTGTTTCGACTAAAACTTGATATGATTTACCTAATTCAATTTCAAATAGTCCATTGTCTATCAATGAATTCATGAAATTAAGCTTAACATCTTCACTGTAAAATAACTTAAATATCTTCAATCGTTTTTGCGCATAACTTTTATAATCTATTATATGATATAATTTTTTTGATTCATTTATAATCAATTTATCAAATTTATAGTGAGAAATTACTTTTCCATTGACGATTACTTTGGTACTGTACACGCCGTTTTTACTGTAACTTAAATCCTGACGATCAAACATTTGGATACCTAAACCAATTTTCCCAGTAGTTTCAATTTTAGCTGTTTCGTATAGGCTATCATTAGTTCGGTTAAGTTGAATAGTCTGAATGTGAGGTAGAATTTGATTTTTATTAGGGTAAAAAATAAATAGCTTTTGTATTAGAGGTCTCTGATTATCATAAACAGGTAAATTATAAAGTAATGGATTTATAGGTTTTTGAGATTTTTTTTCTCTTATTTCGAAATGTAAATGAGGTCCAGAGGAACCACCAGTATTTCCTGAAAAGCCAATTACCTCACCTTTTTCAATTAATAATTCATCTTTTTTTAAAAATTTTTGTACTATAAAATTTTCATTCGAGTATTGTATTTTTTTAATGTAGGATTCGATTTTAGGAGCAAATTTTTTAAGGTGAGCATAGACAGAAGTTGTCTGATCTGGGTGATCAATGTAAATCGCTTTCCCATAACCTCCTAAAGAAATTTTTATTCGGCTTACCATACCTGACGCAATACTTTTAACCTTCCATCCTTCTTTTCCTTGCGTTCGAATATCAAGACCGAGGTGAAAGTGAGTAGTTCTTGGTTCTCCAAATGTGCCAGACAAAGAAAAAGGGATTTCTAATGGTGCAATTAGATCTTTTTCATATTGACTGAATAGAAGAAATGAGCTAATAAAAAAAGATAAAAAAGAATATATAAATTGTTTCATAACAATTTAACATTTTTACAAAAATACATTTTTTGGAATTACTATTTATTAAATAAAAAAATGGTTAATGAGCTTCGCTAGTTTATTTAGTTTATCAATACTTTTTATTTTCTAGAGTATTAAATTCACAATTCCCTGTTAAAATTTTCAAAATAATTAATAGTGCTAACTAATTTAGTAAGGAATCGTTAAATTTGTTCTTTTAAAGATTTATAAATCTTAATTGAAGAAAAATTGAGTCATTTTGATATTTTAGAGGAAAAAATTGTTCAATTACTAAATAAGTTAAAGGATAATCATTTTCTGATTAATAAATTAAAAATTGAAAGTCAAGAATTAGAAGAATCAAACCTTGATTTTAAAACTCAAATCTCACGTCTGAAGTCTGAGAATGATTCATTAAAGATTGCTAATTCTTTATTAGGTAGTAAAGAAAGTAAAGCTATTTCCAAACGCAAAATAAATAGTTTAATTAGAGAGGTTGATTTTTGTATAAACCATCTCTCTGAAATAAAATAGTTTATGAGTGATACCATAAAAATTAAACTTAAAATTGCTGACAGGGTTTATCCATTGACAATATCCTCCAATCAAGAGGCATCCCTTAGGGTATCTGCTGGTAAGATCGATTCGATGATGAAACAATTGGAAAATAATTATGCTGTTCGTGATAAACAAGATGTTTTAGCCATGTGTGCACTTCAATATGCAGCCCAATTGGAAATTAAGCTTCAAAATAATACAGAAAGTGAATCGTCAGAAAAAGTAAATGAATTGATAAGTTTAATTGATCTTCACCTTTCTACATACTAAGTTCTTTTAATAAATACATACTGCCTGTATTAGTGTTTTTTTGATAAACTCAACGAGCTTTTATTTAAGAGAGGTGAGTTACGATTGTAAAAGCAAGCTGCCTAGAGTAGAGACTTGATCAGTTGTGTAGCCTCAAACCTGTTTTTATGGGAGTTTATACAAAATCTCTTTGCTGATACAGGCTTTTTTAATGACTAAATTTTATGGAATGGATGAATTTACAAGTATAATAGCATTTTCACTTATATCTACAGCTCTAGGTTTAGCTTTTGGATTTTTTTTACAAAGAGTTAAAAATAATAAACGACAAGAGTTAGCAATAAAAGAGGCAAATGAATTAATTGGCAAAGCCAGGCATGACGCTGAACGTATTAAAAGTGAAAAAATACTTCAAGCAAAAGAGCGTTTTATTGAATTGAAATCTGATCATGAAAAAGTGATTTTTCAAAGAGAAAAAAAAGTATCTGAGGCCGAAAATCAAATTCGTGAAAAGGAAAACAAGCTCAATAATGACTTAAATCGTAATAAAAACTTATCTCAATCATTGGAGCAAAAAAACGATTCGCTACAAAAAAGGATTGATAAACTAGATGCTAAGCAAAATGAAGTTGAAGCCACACATAAAATCCAGTTAGAAAAGTTAGAGACCATCTCTGGGATTTCTGCCGAGAATGCTAAACAAGAAATTTTAGAATCCTTAAAAAAGAAAGCTCAGTCTGAAGCAATGACCTTCATCCAACAAAGTATAGAGGAGGCTAAATTGACGGTTGAACAAGAAGCCAAAAAAATCATAATCAACACCATTCAACGAGTTGGTACTGAGGAAGCAATAGAAAATTGTGTTTCTGTTTTCAATCTGGATTCAGATGATGTCAAAGGAAGAATAATAGGACGAGAGGGAAGAAATATCCGAGCAATAGAATCCGCTACAGGAGTAGAGATTATTGTAGATGACACCCCTGAGGCAATTATTCTCTCCTGTTTTGATCCTGTTAGACGAGAAATCGCTAGATTATCTCTTCATCGATTGGTCACCGATGGACGAATTCATCCCGCAAAAATTGAAGAAGTAGTAAATAAAACTAAAAAGCAGATTCAAAATGAAATCATCGAAGTTGGTAAACGAACAGTTATTGACTTAGGAATTCATGGGTTAAATCCAGAATTAATTAAAATAGTTGGTCGAATGAAATATCGCTCGTCTTACGGGCAAAATCTATTGCAACACTCTCGAGAAGTTGCTAAATTGTGTGGGGTTATGGCCTCTGAAATGGGGTTAAATCCAAAATTGGCGAAGCGCGCTGGATTACTCCATGATATTGGTAAAGTTCCAGAGGAAGAAACAGAAACACCCCATGCTATTTTAGGAATGGAATGGGCTAAGAAAAACGGAGAGAAAAAAGAGGTTTGTAATGCCATCGGTGCACATCATGATGAAATTGAGATGACTTCACTTTTATCTCCTATTATTCAGGTTTGTGATGCTATTTCTGGTGCACGTCCTGGAGCGAGAAGACAAGTGCTTGACAGCTACGTTCAGAGGCTAAAAGATCTTGAAAATATAGCGTATGACTTCAATGGTGTAAATAAAGCTTATGCCATACAAGCAGGACGAGAACTGAGGGTGATTGTAGAAAGTGAGAAAGTCTCTGATGATCAGTCTGCAGAGCTATCTTTCCAAATTTCTCAGAAAATCCAAACAGATATGACTTACCCTGGTCAAGTAAAAGTTACAGTTATTAGAGAAACCCGAGCAGTTAACGTTGCTAAGTAGCTATTGAAAAAATATTGCTAGCCCTCCAAGTCCGGTCATTAAAAGGATAAGTTGACGGTATTTATCATTTTTAATTTTTTTAACCAAATAAACCCCCAGTCCAAATCCCAAAATAACTCCGGGAATTAAGCTCAAACTTACTTGCAAAGAGCTCCAGTTTATAGTACCCCATGACCATATGTGAAATGGTATTTTAAAGAGGTTAATAAAAAAAAATAACCAGGCTGCTGTTCCAATAAATTGATTTTTTGGGAGTTTAATCGCTAAAAAATAAATATTAGAAAACGCTCCTGCTAAGTTTCCAACCATTGTTGTAAAACCAGCTATCACTCCAATCAAGGCTGCAAAACTCCAATGAGTAGGAACTTTTTTTATTTTTTTTTGTTCCCAATAATACATCATTAAGACACTGAGCAAGATGATCACCGCCATACCAGATTTAAATAAATCTTCCGGTAGATCCTTACCAAAAAAGACACCCGTTATTACACCTGCTACCATCCAAGGAAGAAGCTTTATTAAATAGATCCATTTAACATGGCGTTTATAGTGGAGGACTGCTAGAATATCCCCACAGATCAATAGTGGCATCAAAATACCTGTTGATTCTCGAGCACCGTAAACTAAGGCTAAACCTGTTACTATCAAAACTGCTAATCCCTTGATTCCCGATTTTGCTACACCTAGTAAAAAGGCACAACCCAAGGCGATTAAAAAACTAATACTGAAATACGGCATTATTGTATGTACTGCCAAAGTAGATAAATTTTAAAAGTCTAAATCTATTAATTAATTTTTATACTTTTTAATGGATAATCATTAGTATTGAACATTTATAAACCACTACTGATAAGCATTTTTTAGTGCTTATTTTAAACGCGTATAATTTTTTTCTCAATAAGCCTTGACCTTTATATAGCAGATATTTAACTCATTAAAATTTTTACTAAAAAATAAAATACCGAAGGACAAAGGAGACAGCCAAGTCCAGTATAGAATGTGGCGGTCAACGCTCCATAAGGTACCAGTTTAGGATCAGTGGCTGCAAGACCAGCAGCAACACCACTAGTGGTTCCAATCAATCCGCCAAATACAACTGCAGACTTAGGGTTGTTAAGACCGATAGCTTTTGCCACCAAAGGAGTACCCACGGTTGTTATAATTGTTTTAACCACTCCAGTAGCAATACTTATTGCGATAATATCAGAACTGACATTCAAAGCGGAGCCTGTAATAGGACCAACTATATATGTACATGCACCAGCCCCAATTGTGGTTATACTCCTAGCATCGTTATAGCCAAATACATAGGCAACAATACTTCCGAAAAGAAACGCTATTAAAACCCCAAAAAATAACGAAACTATACCCGCTAATCCTGCGGCTTTAATTTTATCAATATCAGCCCCCATGGCTGTAGATACTACAGAGAAGTCCCGAAGCATTGATCCGCCCAATAATCCTAGCCCTGCAAAAATTGGGAAGCTAGCGATGCCTTTTTCTTCTCCTATATATGCTAATGCTAATCCAATAATGATAGCAATAGCAACCCCAGGAATCTTATTATAGATAAGTGATTTACTTAGCCATGAGGAAATTAACATGATGATCCCTATTAGTAGAAAACTAAAAATAAGTCCATTTTTACCAATTAAATTTTCGATAAGTTCAGTCATTCTTTTTCTTTTTTAGTCTGTTTTTTATTGCCTATCTTAGAAAGTAAAGGGATAAAAGCAAAAGCTATAAAAGTTGCCATTGCCCCGGCCAATAAAGCCAAAGGACCTCCTGACAAGGCTGCTTTTACATTTAGGGTAGCTGCCATTGCAACAATGATTGGAATATACATTGAGCTCCAAAAAAGAATACCCTTTTCGGTTTCTTGTTCCATCCACCCCTTTCTTTTTAAGAAAGAGTTACTCAGCATTAGAAATAACATAGCAAAACCTACGCCACCCACATCCCCATTAATCTGCATCAAATGCCCCAAAAGATTACCAAGTAATTTCCCTAAAAGGAAACAAAATGCTAATAAGGCAACACCATAAATTTTCATTAGTTATTGTTTTGGGTGAGAAATATTTTTTTTAATTCCATTTTAGTCACCTTACCCATAACATTTCTTGGCAAGTCCTCTTGAATGATAAACCGCTTTGGAATTTTATAGGCAGGTAGTTGTTCTTTTAACCAATTCTTAATATTTTTAAAATCAATCGTTTCTTGGTTAATTACAAGGCTAGCTGCAATAATTTCCCCCCATTCTTCATCGGGGATTCCCACCACGCCACATTCTTTAATCGCAGAATGAGTTCGAAGTACTTCTTCAATTTCTAATGCTGAAATTTTATATCCTCCAGATTTTATAATATCCACCGAATTCCTCCCTAAAATTCGGTAAGCCCCATTTTCAAAAATAGCAATATCTCCTGTCTTAAACCATCCGTCTTTAGTAAAGCTTGCTGCAGTAGATTCTGGTTTCCCCCAGTATTCCTTAAAAACATTTGGACCTTGAACTTGAATCTCTCCTTTTTCGCCAAGGTCCATAGACTGATTTTGTTCATCTGCTATTCTGATCATGACCTCATTTAGGGGAAGTCCAATATATCCTGGCTTTCGCTCATTACGATAGGAATTACTGATCGCCATACCTATTTCTGTCATCCCATATCGTTCCAATAAGGTATGACCACTAATCTTTTTCCATTGCTTCAATATAGATACTGGTAGTGCAGCTGAACCTGAAACCATTAAACGGAATTTTTTTAGGGAGTTAGTTATTAGATTTTTTTCTTTTTCGTTAAGGGTATTGTAGTAGGCAATTAACTTAAAATAGATTGTTGGTACAGCCATAAATACGTTGACCTGTTGACGGTTAAAAATTTCAAATATTTTTTTTGGATCAAATTTAGTCACAAACTCGCAGCAGCCACCCGACCATAGTGCACATGACATTACATTGATGATGCCGTGGACGTGGTGTAAAGGTAATACGTTTAAAATATGATCATCTTGATGCCACTCCCAAGAGTGGGTCAAGGACGTGATTTGTTTTTCGATATTCTTGTGTGTACTAACAACCCCTTTTGGTTTTCCGGTTGTACCACTGGTGTATAAAATCATTGCGCGGCGGCTGATCACTACATTGGGTAATTTACCTTGACGATCATTAAACTCATGAATATGAATTAAATGGATTCCTTTTCTTTCTCTTAAGGGGGCCATCAATTTTTTATAAGCTGAGGAAATAATTACAATAGTGGGTTGGGTGTCCTCAATGACATATTGAATTGATTTGAAGGGGTGCTTTACACAAAGAGGAACCGCGATGCCTCCTGCGCGCCAAATCCCCCATTGAATGCAGGTGTATTCATAACCAGGATCAACTATAAAAGCAACACGAGCTTCTTTTAGATCGGTTTTTCCATTCAGAAGATTATGTGCAATTTTTTCGGAGCTATTTAATAAGTCCTTGTAGGTATATTTTTTATTTTTACTTATTATGGCCAAACTACTATTGTAGTTAAAAGCATTGTTAATGAGTTTAATCATATCGAAATGTACAAAAATGAGTAGAATTTAGTACTCTTTGGTATTGCCCTTTCTAGATTCACCACCTGTATTTTTCAATATATTTAACTTTTTTCCACTTTGAAATTATATATATTTGCCAGCAAATAAAATTTGGTGATTTATGAATATTAAACAAAACTACTGGAAAATCAATCTTAAGTATCTGGTAGTCCTTTTGAGTATTTGGTTCACGGTCTCTTTTGGCTTCGGAATTCTACTTGCAGATCAATTGAACCAAATCCGTTTTGGAGGTTTTAAACTGGGATTTTGGTTTGCTCAACAAGGAGCTATTTACGTTTTTGTCATCTTAATTTTTGTATATATATATTTGATGAACCGCCTAGACGAGAAATTTAAAAACGAAAAATAATGGCACTGCAATATTGGATATGGATTGCAGTGGGGATAAGTTTTTCAGTCTACATAGTTATTGCTATAATTTCTAGGGCTTCGTCAACTGGAGAATTTTATATTGCAGGAAAAGGAGTTCCTCCTATTGCAAACGGAATGGCTACGGCAGCAGACTGGATGTCAGCAGCCTCATTCATATCTATGGCGGGAATTATTTCTTTTAATGGTTATGACGGTTCAGTCTATCTAATGGGTTGGACTGGAGGTTATGTACTACTTGCACTATTGCTGGCACCATATCTTAGAAAATTCGGAAAATTTACTGTACCTGATTTTATTGGGGATCGCTATTACTCTAATGTGGCACGTTCTGTTGCAGTTTTTTGCGCATTGATAGTTTCCTTTACTTACATTGCAGGGCAAATGCGTGGTGTAGGAGTCGTCTTTTCTCGTTATTTAGAGGTAGATATTAATACTGGAGTATTTATTGGTATGTTGATTGTTCTCTTCTATGCAGTTTTGGGAGGTATGAAAGGAATTACTTACACTCAAGTGGCACAATATTGTGTATTGATATTTGCTTTTATGTTACCTGCAATATTTATTTCCCTTATGGTTACAGGAAATGTAATTCCTCAAATTGGATTTGGATCCTCCGGAAATGACGGTGTTTATCTTCTGGATAAACTTGACGGATTACAAAGAGAATTGGGATTTCATGAATATACTTCTGGTAAAAAATCTAGATTAGATGTATTTTTCATTACCTCTGCACTCATGGTAGGTACTGCCGGTTTACCCCATGTAATAGTGCGTTTTTTTACTGTTAAAAAAGTGAGTGATGCTAGAAAATCTGCAGGTTGGGCCCTACTTTTTATCGCAATACTTTACACCACTGCACCAGCAGTTGCAGTTTTTTCCAGAACCAACCTAATCGAAACAGTAAGTAATAAGAGCTACGCTGATCTCCCTGAATGGTTTGAAAAGTGGGAGAGTACGGGCTTGATTACTTATCATGATAAAAATCAAGATGGTTTAATTCAATATGTTGCTGATCCTGAGGTCAACGAACTAAATGTCGATGCAGATATTATGGTATTGGCTAATCCAGAAATTGCGAACCTTCCCAATTGGGTAATCGCAATCATGGCAGCTGGAGCATTGGCCGCTGCACTTTCCACTGCTGCAGGCCTTTTATTAGTTATTTCTTCTTCTGTATCTCATGACCTAATCAAGAAAATGATCAAACCTGATGTTAGTGAAAAAGGAGAGCTCATAGCTGCCCGTTTGTCAGCTATAGGGGCAGTAATGTTAGCAGCTTACTTTGGCATTAATCCACCCGGGTTTGTTGCTGCTACCGTTGCCTTAGCTTTTGGACTGGCAGCGGCATCCTTTTTTCCTGCAATTGTAATGGGAATTTTTAGTAAAAAAATGAACAAAGAGGGAGCCGTAACCGGAATGGTGGTTGGAGTCTTACTGATGCTTTTTTATATGACCAAATTCAAATTTGGATGGTTTGGTGGCGGAACAGAAAAGGATTGGTGGTTTGGAATCTCCCCGGAGGGTTTTGGAACCTTTGCTATGTTGGTCAACTTCGCAATTTCAATTATTATATCAAAATTTACTCCTGCGCCAGATAGTGAAATTCAAGCACTGGTTGAAAACATTAGAAATCCAGATGATAATTAAATAAATATTAATGAGAAATTATTTTTTAATACCAACTTTTTTAATTGTTTTAAATGCTTCGGTAGCACAACAAAACCGTAATCCTTTAGATGGAATTGACTTGAGAATGGTCAAAATGCATTATGATTGGGCAAAATTGGCTAGATATGATCAGAAAAACAAAGAGGTAGTCATTGATCAGAATAAAGATAGAGTGGTTTTTATGGGTAATTCTATCACTGAGGGCTGGAAAAATAAAATGCCTGATATGTTTGATAACCAAATATTTATAAATCGTGGAATAAGTGGTCAGACATCACCACAGATGTTGGTTCGGTTTAGATCTGATGTAATTGAATTAAAGCCAAATGTGGTTGTAATTCTTGCTGGTACAAATGATATTGCTGGCAATACCCCTTTAAAGGATTTAGAGACTGTTACTGGAAATTTGGCTTCAATGGCAGAATTGGCAAGACATCACGAAATCAAAGTCATTTTATGTTCTGTTTTGCCGGCTTCAAATTATCCATGGCGACCTAAAAAAAATCCTCATACCCAAATTCCTATACTAAATCAACTAATTAAGGATTATGCTGAAAAAGAAGGCTTTTACTATCTAGATTATTTTAGTTCGATGACTGATGGAAAAAATGGTTTGAAGGAAAATTATGGTAACGATGGAGTACACCCTAATATTACAGGCTATAGAGTAATGCAAAAAATGGTATTAAAGGCAATTGATAAAATATTGTAATACTTTTGGAAGTTTTATTTAATTATTCAACAAATATTTAACTGAAAAATAAAAAATCAATTTAAATTAGTGGTATAAATATAAACAAGAATTTAAATTTTAGATTAATGGAAAGAAAAGATTTTATTTCCCTAACTGGTTTAACATCAATGGGATTGATGTTTCCATCTGAAATAATTGGAAAATCAACTGTCTATAAAAATAAAATTTCTTTAGCACAATGGTCAATGAATAAATCTTTTTTTTCTGGTAAAAAAAGTGCTTTAAATTTTCCTAGATATGCTGCTGAACTGGGATTTGATGGAGTAGAATACGTTAATCAATTTTATTTTGATTATCTGAAAAGTGGTTCGATTTCTTCACAAAATGTTAAAGTTTTAGCAAAAAAGTTAAAGCAGAACGCTAAGGAAAATGACATTGAGAATGTTTTAATAATGGTTGATCACGAAGGAGAGTTAGCCAGTAGTGAAAGTAAGAAAATATCTAATTCAATTGACCAACACAAAAAATGGTTAGAACTTGCTGCAGAACTTGACTGCGAATCTGTTAGAGTAAACCTAAGTGGATCAAATGATCCGGATGAGTGGGTTGAAAGATCTGTAGAAGGCTTGACTGGCTTGGCCGAATTCGCAAAACAACATAATTTAAATATAATCGTTGAAAATCACGGTGGCTTATCTTCAAATGGAAAATTACTTGCCAAAGTGATGAAGAAAACTAATTTAGAAAATTGCGGAACATTACCAGACTTTGGTAATTTTTGTATTGAAGGAGGTTACGGAGAATGTGAAGAGTGGTATGATATGTACACAGGTGTTGCTGAATTAATGCCCTATGCTAAGTCTGTGAGTGCCAAAACATACAATTTTGATAGCGAAGGAAATGAAACTAAAATTGATTATCATAAGATGATGAAAATTGTGAAGGATTATAATTATAAAGGATTTATTGGGGTTGAATATGAAGGTTATAATCTCAGTGAAACAGATGGTATCCTTGCAACCAAGAAATTAATTAAACGCTTCATTTAAATTTAATTAAATCAATTTTATTTCAATATTATAATTCATTAATTCTAATATTTTTCCACCTGACCTTAATTCCTCCCCCATCATGAATTTGAAGTGCTATCGCACCTTTTCCTTTTCCTATTTTTTCGTCTTTTAGCTCGATCATTTTAACCCCATTTAACCAAGTGGTTACCGAATTACCCTGAACCTTTATTTTCATTTTATTCCATTTACCCATTTTTAATACACTGTCATTTATTGGATCCGGTTTAATCAACCAGCCCCTACCATAAGATTCGTATATGCCTCCAGTATTTTTTTTTGGAGGAGCCACTTCGACTTGCCAACCACTAATTTTTGTATGTTCAATGGTTGATCTTATAAAAACTCCACTATTTCCATCTGAATCTTGTTTGAATTTGAGAGTAAGTATAAAATCATTATAATAATTTTGAGTAGATAAATAGCCATATTTTTCTTCAGGACCACTCTCACAAACTAATTGTCCCTCTTCAACGTACCATATTTCTGTACCGTGAACTTTCCAGCCATTTAAATTTTTTCCGTTAAATATTTTCTTTTTTTGAGCTTTTACTCCAAATAAAACTAATGAACAAATAATTATTAAGCTTACTCTTTTCATTGATTTAGACTTATGAATATTTAAATTGTAAAAAAATTGGGTAGTTAAACTTATTAAAGAAAATAAACTCAGAAAAGCGTTTAATAAAGTAGCGAGAGGGAGACTTGAACTCCCGACCTCCGGGTTATGAATCCGACGCTCTAACCTGCTGAGCTACCTCGCCATAATATAATGAGCAAATATAATTTTTTTAATTAACAGCCCACTAATTCAACTTTTAAAAAAAACAATGTTTATAAGTTACACCTTAACTTTTTTATATATATTCGAAAATAAATTTACCCCTAATAAATGAGTTCAAAAACCTTCTTTTCAATAGAATTTGATTTTCATGCTTCTCCTCAACTACTGTTCCAGTATTTATCGACTCCTTCAGGTTTGTCCGAGTGGTTTGCAGATAATGTTAATTCTAGAGGAGAACATTTTGAATTTATCTGGGATGATGGAGAGGAACATGCTAAGCTGATTCAGAGTAAAAATAATGAGAGAATTCGTTTTCAATGGATAAATGGTGAAAAAGATGAAGCAGATTTCTATTTTGAGTTTAAAATTGAAGTAGATGAGATAACTAAAGATGTTTCTCTAATTGTTTCAGATTTTTCTGAGGAAGACGAACTAGAAGAATCTAAATTGCTTTGGGAAAATCTTGTTTCAGACCTAAAACAGGTGCTAGGTTCTGCATAAACATTCTTGTAGATAGATGATTAATTTCGATGGAACTTCCTACAAAAAGCTATCTGATGTTCCCGATCAATTTCTTAAGTGTCTTTCTGAATTACCAATTCACACCAATCATTTTCTTGTATTTAATAAAAAAATAATGGAATTGGAAGCCAATTATTTTTCAATTATGGCGTCACTTAGAAGATCGAGAGTTAGAATTCCAATGAAATATACTCTTGAATATTTTCAAGATCAAACAGAATTAATGATAGATAAAAATAACACAGGTAAATATTCATTAATTATTGCTCAGTTCTACAGAAATAATAATCCAACCGAGCAATTACCAGTTTGTGAAACCAGTTTTTGGATGCAAACTCTTAATATAGATTGGAAAATGAAAAGTATTAGTTTAATCTTATATAAAGATTATACTATTATGGCAGGGGCTTATTCTAACTTATATCAGACAAACGAGCCCCTTCGTAAACTTGCAGAGGTATTTGCTTATGAAAATGATTTCGAAGCCTCTTTGATTATCAATGACGAAAAAAAAATAGTAGAAAGTACACGTGGAGCTATATTTTTGATATTTGACAATAAAATATCTACACCACCTTTAAGCTCGGGTGTTGTTAATTCTGTATCCAGGAAAGCCATGATAGATTTTATAAGTAATAATAATTCCTATGAGATGGTGGTGGAAGATATTCCTGTTTTTAACTTACAGCGTGCAAGTGAGATATTTCTATTTTCTTTTAAATATGGATTGACTAAAACTTTTAACTTTAGGAAAAAAGAGTTTAGTTCTGAAGTATCAAAAACGATTGAAGTATTATTTTTTGATCACCTTAGAAATCAGTTTTGAAATGGATTTTCAGGAGTATTAGACCAAATTAGATATTTTCCACCTAGAGCTAACATTTGATTTTTCCAAAGCGTTTCTGGATCAAGGTTTAAGATCTTATCTTTAGACGTATTTTCAATCATTACCCAAGCTTTAGAAATTATTTCTTCCTCTAATTGTTCATTTGACCAACCTGAATATCCTAAAAAAAAACGAATATTATTTTTTTTGAGAATACCTTCATTGACAAGAACAATTAATTTTTCAAAGTTACCTCCCCAAAAAAGATTATCATCAATTTTAATACTATTAGGAATTAAATGACCTGCATTGTGAATTACAAATAAATTATCCTGCTCTACCGGACCTCCATGGTATAATTCAAAATCACTAGTAATTTCTGGCATCACATCGTTTATGGAGTAGGTCAAAGGTTTATTAACGATGAAGCCTATTATATTAGATCTTTTAGAATTTGCTAAAATAACGACTGATCTATGGAAATTTTGATCACCGAAAACTGATGGTTCTGCGATTAGTATTTTTCCTTGCATAATAATTTGAAACAGCCTATTTGAATTGATGGTAGGATTGAAAATCTCATAAATTAACAAAAAAAAAGCTTCTCTATGGAGAAGCTTTTTTAAATCTTTAAGCTTAGTTTAATTTACAGAGCTAGATAAATCAGCACCAGCTTTGAATTTAACTACATTCTTTGCTGAAATTTGGATGGTAGCACCGGTTTGAGGGTTTCTACCTTCTCTAGCCGCTCTCTTGGAAACTGACCAAGATCCAAACCCTACAAGAGAAACTCGTCCTCCTCCTTTAAGAGTGGATCCAACGCTCCCAATTAATGATTCGAGTGCTGCTTTAGCTGCTGCTTTTGAGATGCCAGCATCTCCTGCCATAGCATCAATTAATTCTGATTTGTTCATAATCTAAAAAGTTAATTGTTAGATTAACAAATTTAGACGCTTTACTTAAAGTGCAATAAAAAAAGCTCTGAAATCCCCATTATTGTTAATAAAAACTAATATTTGTTGATAATCAAGACTTATTTAAGCTAATTGACCTCAATTTTAGATGAAAATGTATGTCCATTAAGTATATCAAGGGCTGACATTCTTTTTCTATTTGGAAATTGTAAAATCTTACATTTAAGAAAACCATCTTTCACAGCAATTAGTATTTCACGATTTTTAATTAAAACTTTATTCAATTTAAAATTATGAGATTTTTTGATGACTTCAGTCTCAAAAATTTTAATCACTATACTTTGATTATTTTCAGTAAAATTTGTTTTTGCTCCTGGGTATGGAGATAGCCCTTTTATTTTTGCATTTATAGCTTCAAGAGATTGACTCCAATTAATAAAAGTGTTTTGCTTATCAAGTTTAGGAGCTCTTTTTTCTTTACCATTTAGTTTTTGAACCTTTGGCCTAATAGTTTTATCAATAATTCCATTAATTGTATCGCAAACCAATTCACTTCCCACCTCTGCTAATTTTTCATACAAGCTTCCTGCATCCAGATTTGAATTTATTTTCAGCTTTTGCTGAAGAAGTATTTTTCCAGAATCCATTTTTTCATCAATAAAAAATGTGGTGACACCCGTTGTTTTTTCTTGATTTATTATTACCCAATTAATTGGCGCTGCCCCACGGTAATTTGGTAAAAGTGATGCATGAAGATTAATGGTTCCCATAGGCGGTATAGTCCAAACTACTTTAGGGAGCATTCTAAAAGCAACAACTACTATTAGGTCAGGTTTTAAACTTTTTATTTCGTCAATAAAGAGGTGTTGGCTTAGGTTGTTCGGTTGAAGGATTTTTAATTTATTTTTTTCGGCAAGCTTTTTTACTGCGGAGAAAGTTATTTTTTTCCCCCTTCCAGAGGGTTTATCGGGAGCTGTGACAACTGCTACTAGTTCAAATTTATTTTCTAATATCTTTGACAAGCAAATACTAGCAAATTCAGGAGTTCCAAAAAAAATTATTCTTTTACCCATTTTAAATTGAATTGGATTATTTTTTACTTAACAACATAATCTTATATTGAACGCGGTAAAGCTATGATAATGTTATAATTTTCAGGTATATTTTTTAATGTTTTAGAGCTTTAAATACAACTTTTCGCTGAGCAATTTCGACATACTTTTTCTAGATTTTCCCCAAAATAACTCAGGTTACTATGTCTT
>ERZ802830.1423-NODE-1423-length-22858-cov-7.69574_pt1 | contig 22858 bp, 24 predicted proteins | sample MGYA00345654_ERZ802830 | MGnify/ENA primary metagenome ERZ802830 (study PRJEB30503, sample SAMEA104212375) | marine metagenome | biome: Westerlies Biome; feature: [SRF] surface water layer (ENVO:00010504) within the epipelagic zone...; material: water...
AGATAAAATTAATTAATTCATTGAAGAACAGAATTCCCCATAAAGAGCCAAAAATTACTTGTAAATAATTTATTGTGGCCGCATTTGAGGTTGGTAATTTTTTTAATCCAATGGTCAAAAATGTTTGCCCCGCTTGGGTAAATATCCCAATACCTATTATCCAAGTTAAATCATTAATGTTGGGCGTTACCCAATTAAATAATACTATCGGTGATAATGTAATTACAGACATTAAGGGAAAGTATTTAATTATTATGAAAATATCTTCTGTTAATGAAAGTTTCTTTACTGTTATGTAAGCCAGCGCTGTTGATATAGCTCCTAGAAATGCTATTAATATAGTTAATTTATTCAGCTCAACGTTTATACTCGATAATTGATATGGATTTAAGATTAATAATATTCCTAACCAACCTATTAAAGATGCAATAATTATATTCTTAGTAATCTTTTCTTTTATTAGAATTCCTGCAAACATAGCTATAAAAATAGGGTATGTATATTGAATAACAGTAGAAATATTTAGAGGCATATTTTTAATAGCATAAAATATACAAACCAAAGCTATTGTCCCTAAAAGACCCCTTAAGATTAGTAAAGGTTTGTTCTTCCCCCAGGGATTTATATTCTTTTTATTTATTATCAAAGAGGTTATGAACAAGCTTATTAATGATCTAAAAAATACTAATTCATATATTGGTATTCTATTATCTATTATTTTTACGCAAACAGTCATAAGGCTAAAGAAAAAAGATGCCAGTATTAGATTTACTTTTTTAAATGAATTACTTTTTTGATTAAAAAATTCTATAAGCATTACTAAAAATAATTTTATTGTGAAATTAAGTAGATTCTTTTGAAAAATTGACCTATAACAAAATGATAATTAGGACTTCTTTTTAGAAAAATAAATAAATGGGACCTTCCATACATCCAAGAACTATTCAGGAGGTTAAAGATAAAGCGGATATTGTAGATGTTATTTCTGAACATATTGTATTAAAGAAAAAGGGAAAAGAATTTGTTGGTATATGCCCTTTTCATGATGATAGTAAGCCATCTATGACAGTTTCTCCTGCAAAACAATTTTATTATTGTTTCTCTTGTGGAGCTGGGGGTAATTCTATTAAATTTTTGATGGAGTTTACTCGTAATAACTTTACTGATGTTGTTCTTTCACTTGCAAAAAAGAATGATATTAATGTAATAAATGTTGATGGGCCTCAGCAAGAAATATATAAAAAACAATTATCTAGGAGAGAGGAACTATATAAGATTCTTCGCGTAACAAAGGAATGGTTTAAGTCTCAATTAAATAATTCCTTGGGTAAGGAAGCACATCATTATTTGACTTCACAACGAAATTTAAATATTAAAAATATTAATGATTTTGAATTAGGTTATGCTCCTAATTCATGGAATGATTTATTCAATTATCTTTCAAAAGTTGAGAAATTTCCTTTAAAGTTAATTTTAAGTGCAGGTCTTGTTGTCTCAAAGGATAATACTGATAAGGTTTACGATCGCTTTAGAAATAGATTGATAGTTCCTATTTTTGATATGCAAGGGCGTGTAGTTGCTTTTGGAGGCAGATCTCTTGATGGTCAGGAACCTAAATATTTAAATTCTCCCGAATCTGAAGTTTTTGAGAAGGGTAAAATGTTGTTTGCTTTTGATAAAGCATCCAGCAATATTAGAAAAAGAGACAAAGCAGTTGTAGTGGAAGGTTATTTCGATGTTATTTCACTTCATTCAAAAGGAATTACTAATTCTGTCGCTTCTCTTGGAACGGCATTAAACAAATATCAGATTTCACAACTTTGTAGGTGTACTGATAGTAAAAATATAATAATTAACTTTGATTCTGATAATGCAGGAAGATTAGCTACAAAAAGGGTTATAAACGAAGTTGAAAGTTTATCTCTTCACGATCAAATAAACTTAAAAATCCTGGAAATAAAATCATTTAAAGATCCTGACGAGTATCTTAAAGAAAATAAACCAGAAGATTATTTTAATTTAATAGATAATGCATCTTTTTGGATTGATTGGGAGATTGATCAGATTTTTGATAATAAAGATTTATCTAAATCTGATATTTTTCAGAACGTTATTTCTTCGTTAGTTAAGTTATTAAGCAAATTTCCTCAATCTGCTACAAGAACTCACTATTTGCAAAAAGTCTCTGAAAGATTAAGCATGGGTCAAGCAAGATTAGCTATTAAATTTGAAGAAGACTTAAGAAAACAAGTTAAAGGATTTCGTTGGCATGGTAGATCAAAAAAATTTGAACAACCAAGTGAAGTTAGTCAGCGTGAAAAAAATGAATCAGAGATTATTTATTACTATTTGCATTGCCCTGAACATAGACTTTTTATTCGCGAAGAATTACTTAAAAGAGAAATTAACATCTTCAATACTGAATACATTCGTATTATTTGGGAATCTATTTCAACAATAGAAGTAAATAATTTAAGTGTAAATTATTTAGATGATTTGAAAGATCCTAATAATAAACAATTAAATAATGAATTTACTTCAATTAACTTGATTTCATTATTGCCTGATCATTTAGCTCTTAATGATTTAGAAGTCTCAAATAAAATCAATACTTTTATTAATCCAGATGAATTATTTTTAACCACTTTAAAAAATTCTAAACATAATCTTCTGGGTACTTTATCTCTTCTTGAAAGATATAAATCATTAAAAAGATGTAGACATCTTATCGAATCCTGGGGTTCGCAAAGACTAAAAACTTTGGAAAACTGTATTTCTATTTTAATCGATAATTCTTCCTTAGAACCTACAGATTCTAATAAAGAGATTGAAGATGTATTCAAAGATTTAAACTCTGATGCTATAAAATTTCAAGAATTATATTACCTAGAAAGAGAACATATCAATTTTCTTGATAAACAACGTTGTGGAAATTTTTCTTCTAACCAATAAATTTTTTAAGAATTTATAAACAATAAATTTTCATTATCTCTTTTACTTTTCTTGGCTTGTCTTCCATAACATAAGCCTCTAACTCTTTAGAATAATTTCCAGATAATTGTACTGAGGAATTTAAAGCTTTTAATTTTCCTGAATGAATTTTATCTTCTATATTTTTTATTATCCCTGTTGGTTTATTGTTATTGCATGACTGTACTAGATGTGTCGTCTCATGCCTTAAAGCTCTCCTTATATAAAGATTTGTTTTGTGATTATCATGACGTTCTCCTTCTTTATATCTTCCTAATTTTTTAGCATTTTCAGTGCAAATAACTATTACTTTTTCTCTTCTTTTGTAAAAACCAACAAATTTTTTATCTATAGCACAAAGAGCTGTATTTTCTTCTATTGAATTATTTGATTTATTGATCAGATCTATTATCTCTTTATCGATTTTGCTTAAAAATAATATAAATTCCATATTCCATTTTTATATCATTATATTTGGAATTTTTCTAATATCTGTTGTAGATCCAGAACTTAATGAATTTCTATTCATTGCCCATTCTTGTGGTTTTTTTGTAATTGCCCATGTAATTACTTCATTATTAAATTTTTTATTCAAGGAGTCAATTGTTTTCATAAGACGGATTGATTTTTTTGATTCCTCTTGAGATTCGTAATTGATAATTGATTGCTGTAAATATTTGCAATTAGTTAAATCCTGCATTAAAACCCCAGCTTTTGATAATTTATATTCCGGAGTATAAATTTCTTTAGATAATGCAAGTACTGTTTTTAAAATAGTACTTGTATTATCTGTTGCATTTATAAGTTTTTTATAAGCACTTTTGTGATAAGGATGATTTGAATAATGACTAGTTCTTACAAATATAGTAATGGCAGATGATTTTAAGCTTTGACTTCTCATTTTCTCGGACGCTTTTATTGCATAAATTGCTAATGCTTGAGTTAAATCTTCTAATTTTGTGATTGGTTTTCCAAAGCTTCTACTTACTTGAATCTCTTTTTTTGGCTTCTTAATTATTTCTATCGGAAGACATTTATTACCTTTTAATTCCATTTGTAATCTTTTCCCTATGATCCCTAATTTCTTAATGATTTCATCTTCATCCATATCTCTGAATTCTTTTGCATTTTTAATCCCTTTGCTTTGTAACCAATTAGATGTTTGTTTACCAATACCCCATATTTTTTCTACACTAATTTTTCTTAAGTAATCATTATCATTATAGATCCTAGCTAAATCAAATATTCCTGCGGAAGAATCTATATTCTTAGCTAGATTATTAGCAATTTTTGCTCTTACTTTGTTTTCTGCTATTCCTATTGTTAAAGTTATTCCTAGATTTTGATATATTAAGCACCTTACTTTTCTTGCCCAAGGATTTAAATTCTTATCTTTAGGTCTAAGAATTGAAATAAAGGCTTCATCAATAGAATAAATCTCTATCTCTTCAGAATAGTCCTTTAATAAATTCATTAATCTCTTGCTCATATCACCATAGAGCGAATAATTGGAACTTAGGACTGCAACTCCTAAGTTATTCAAACTTTCTTTGACTTTAAAATAAGGAATTCCCATTTTTATTTTCAAAGCACGAGCTTCAGGGCTTCTTGCGATAATACATCCGTCGTTATTAGATAAGATTACTACTGGTTTATTCCTTAAATTGGGGTTGATACTTTGTTCGCACGATGCGTAGAAATTATTGGCATCTATAAGAGCTATTGCTTCAGTACTTGAGCTTTTACTTTTCATAAGTAACTATGTATTGAATAGATTACAACTCCCCAAATTTGTATATCAATATGATTTCTAAAACTGAAGTCTGGATATTTATGATTTTCTGCTTTTAAATATAATTCATTATTTTTTATGGATAATCTTTTTATAGTAAATTCTCCATCTATCATCGCAATAATAATATTTCCTGGTTTAGCAGTTAGACTCTTATCTACTATTATTAAATCTTTATCTTTAATTCCTGAATTGATCATTGAGTCACCTTTGACTCTAAGAAAAAAAGTACTAAAAGGATTAGATATTAAATGCTCGTTCAAATCAATATTTTCTTCAGTATAGTCATCTGCAGGAGATGGAAAACCTGCTGAGACCGAATCACTTAATAATGGAATCTTCACCTTTTTAAAAGTTAAATCAGAAGAATACGAAATTCTTGTAATAGTACATATATACTATATATTAAAAATTTAAAATTGTGTTTGTTTTAAGAGGTTTATGTATTAATCTTAAATCTTCTGTTTAGGCGCGATGATAAGGCGAATTATTAGAAATAGAAATAGCTCTATAAATTTGTTCGATAAGAATTAATCTTGCAAGTTCATGAGGAAAAGTAAGAGGAGAGAGGCTTAGTAGAAGATTTGATTTATCTTTAATATCTGAAGGGATTCCATCTGCGTCTCCAATAAGAAAATTAATTTTTTTATTTTTAAAATTTAAAAGTAAGGAAGTTAGTTCAATTGAATTAAAGGATTGTCCTTCTTCAGTAAGGCAAATAATAATATTATTATTAACTCGAATATTATCAATATTAAAACTCTTAGATTCATTAATAATAAGATCAGGCATTCTTTTTTTGTATTGATTAATTCCTTCTCTTATCCAATTTTTTTTTATTTTACCAATAGCATTTATTGATAATCTATTAGTTTGAAGCATAGAAAAAAAGAAAAATTTCTTTATTCATCAAGAAGATAATTAAATTCGTCATATAGTTCTTCCTCTGTCGATAGATTCTCTGATGTATTAGTTTTTCTAGAATTTATATTATGAAAAACGTCCTCACTTTTTTTTAATAATTGATTTGCATCTGATGTCTCATTTATATTATCGGAGTTATCAATTATAGAATAAAAAATTTTGGAAGGTTCTTCAACTTTGGAAGGATTGAGGGATTCTTGAGGGTTTTCAATTGAGTTATTTTTGCTAACTAAATTATTATTTTTAATAAAAGTATTGAGTTTACCTAAATTTTTTTTTGATAGGCCCATACTATTTAATAAAGATATAAGATGTACATTTAATTTAAACATATTATTTCTCTTTTGGATGAATTTTAAGAACCATCATCAAAAAAAAAGATTTGGACAACATTGGTTGGTTAATAATCTGATATTAGAGAAAATCAAAGAGGTAGCTGAACTGGAAGAAAAAGATTTTATTCTAGAAATTGGTCCCGGAAGAGGAGCTTTAACATCGAAATTATTAGATTCGAAAATTAGTAGATTACATGCTATCGAGTTAGATAAAGATTTAATTGACCTTTTAAATAATAAATTTAGAAATGATAAAAATTTTTCTCTTCAACAAGGAGATATTCTTTCAACAAATCTTGACTCAATAAATAAAAAAATCACAAAAGTGATCGCAAATATCCCATACAATATTACAGGCCCAATATTGGATATTTTTGTAGGAAGATTAGGAATAATTAGCAATAATAACTACAATAAAATAATTTTCTTAATGCAAAAGGATGTTGTAGATAGGATCTTAGCTAAAGATGGAAATACGAATGCAGGAGCTCTGAGTGTGCGGATGCAACTCATCTCTAACATAAGAAGAATTTGTGATGTACCTCCATCTTCTTTTGACCCACCTCCAAAAGTGTTTTCTACTTTGGTTGTTTTTGAACCATTGAGACCAGAGATGCGTTTAGATATTAAACTAGAGAAATATTTAGATAAACTTCTTAGGATTTCATTTAATTCAAGAAGAAAAATGATAAGAAACACTCTTAATTCAATACTTTCTGCGGATGAGATAGAGAAATTATCAGAATCATCTCAAATATGCTTTAATTCAAGACCTCAGGATATTTCAATTAATAAATGGATTAAGCTTGCAGAGGCTTGTATTAAAATAACAAATAAGAACCAGTAAAATGTCAAAATTATCTACAACTAAGATTTGTGTTAAATCACCTGCAAAGATAAACCTCCATCTTGAAATCATCGGAAAAAGAGAGGACGGATATCATGAATTAGCGATGATAATGCAGAACATTGATCTTTCTGACTATATAGAATTTGAGAATAATCAAATTGGCGAAATTAAGTTAAAGTCTGATAGCAAAGATCTAAGTCTAGATGAAGATAACTTAATAATAAAAGCGGCGAATTATATAAAGGACATATCAAAAAATAAAGAATTAGGGGCTAATATATTTTTAAAAAAGAATATTCCTATCGGTGCTGGTTTAGCTGGTGGTTCTAGTAATGCAGCTGCAACATTAGTTGGACTTAATAAATTATGGGCTTTAGACCTTGATTACGACACTATTTTTATACTTTCGGCAAAACTTGGTTCAGATGTACCTTTTTTTATAGAAGGAGGATGCCAATTTTGTTTCGGAAGGGGAGAAATTCTTGAGAAATACAGTTCTAATTTTGACTTTGGCGTAATTCTTTTAAAAAACCCAAATATTTCAATTTCAACTGTAGATACTTATAAAAAATATAGTAAAGAATTTTGTCCAAAACATTTTACTGAAACTGAGAAAACAAACAAAATCAGAAATGATTTAAGAGTAAACGGATTCCACGATTTCAAATTATCAGAACAAAGGATAAATGTAAAAAATGATTTGCAGGTAATTGTTGAGAGAGAAAATAATTCTGTAAAGAAAGCATTATATCTACTTTCAAATTTGCAAAATTGTTTATCATTCTCAATGAGTGGATCTGGTCCAACATGTTTTGCTCTTTTTAAAGATATAAATATAGCTAATGAAGTTTTTGAACAAAATTATAAAATGTTTAATGATAATGGATTTGAAGCGTGGGTCTGTAAATTAATTAATAGCGGTATTACCTTATTGTAAAAAATTTTTTTCTATTAATAATGAATAATGAACAAACATCAATTAAAAAAGTAAATATTGAAAATCAAAATACTCCTGAAAAAGGTCCCCTAAGTTTTTTAACTGGGTCATTAACAAGTTTCCTCCTTTGTATATTTTCTTATTTTATAAGTAATAAAATTGCAATTTACTTTTCACTCCATAAACCATCAAACTCATCTGAAATTGTTCAAAGTATATCTTCTAGTATTAATACATTAATTATTGGATTGTCCTTCTTATTAACTTTTTCTTTTGCGTTTATAGGATTAGGTCTTTTTATTGTATTTATTCGAAGTTTTTTGATTAAAAAAAATTGAAATCCTAATATTATTAAGTAATACTGTTATTTTTTAATGTCTTTACATGACTTAGGCCTTTTAATACTTTTGCTCTCTCCAGGAATGATTTTGTCAATATTACTACTCATAACTTTTGCCGAAGGAGGCTAATTCAACCTTGATGGTATAAATTTATATATATGATGAATTAGGAAATTACTCGTGGCTAGTACTTTATTATTTACTGCTTTGAAAGAAGCAATTGATGAAGAGATGGCAAATGATGTAAACGTTTGCATTATGGGAGAAGATGTAGGTCAATATGGTGGTTCTTATAAGGTCACTAAGGATCTATACGAAAAATATGGAGAATTAAGAGTTTTAGATACTCCAATTGCCGAAAATAGTTTTACTGGTATGGCAGTTGGTGCAGCCATGACAGGATTAAGACCGATAGTTGAAGGTATGAATATGGGATTTTTACTATTAGCCTTTAATCAAATTTCCAACAACATGGGTATGCTCAGATATACAAGTGGCGGTAACTATAAAATACCCGCAGTTGTTCGCGGTCCTGGTGGTGTAGGTAGACAACTAGGCGCTGAACATAGTCAAAGATTAGAGGCATACTTTCACGCAGTTCCTGGGATTAAGATTGTTGCTTGTAGCACTCCTACTAATGCAAAGGGATTAATGAAAGCTGCTATAAGGGACAATAACCCAGTTCTATTTTTTGAACATGTCCTTTTATATAATTTATCTGAGGAATTGCCTGAAGGAGATTATATATGTTCTTTAGATCAAGCTGATTTAGTCAAAGAGGGTAAAGATATTACTATATTAACTTATTCAAGAATGAGACATCATTGTTTAAAGGCTATTGAGGAATTAGATAAGAAAAATATTGACGTGGAATTAATTGATCTGATAAGTTTAAAACCTTTTGATATGAAAACAATTTCAAAATCAATCAAAAAAACTAATAATGTAATTATTGTTGAGGAGTGTATGAAGACTGGAGGTATTGGAGCAGAATTAATTGCTTTGATTACCGAAGAGTGTTTTGATGATCTTGATACTAGACCTATAAGATTATCTAGTCAGGATATTCCTACTCCTTATAATGGAAATTTAGAAAATTTAACAATAATTCAACCACATCAAATAGTCGAAAAAGTCGAAGAAGTAATCAATGGGAGTATTTAAGAAATGAAAAGAAGGCAAGGTTGGCTTTTTTTTATTATTTTTCTACTGACTTTTTCTATTTATTTATTAATTAATTTCCCACTACAATTAGGCCTTGATTTAAAAGGAGGTTCTCAACTAACTCTTCAATTGATTAAAGAAGAGGGGAAAGTTTCAAAAGAAGAATTAGAAGCTGTCAATGCAGTTTTAGATAAACGTGTGAATAATTTAGGAGTTGCAGAGTCTAATTTACAAACATTAGGACGTGATCAATTAATTTTGGAGTTACCAGGGGAACAAAACCCTTTGTCTGCATCAAGGATATTAGGTAAAACTGCTTTATTAGAATTTAGAACTCAAAAAGAAAATACAAATTCTCAATTAAAAAATCTCCAATTGCAGAGATTTAAACTTAATGATTTAATTGAACAATTCAAAATTGGTGATAAACGAAATGAAGAGAAGTCTTCACTTCTTATGGACAATCTTACTGAAATTGAAAATGAGATAAATTATTCTTCTAATAATCAGCAATTATTTGAGAGATTGGTCGAAACTAAAAAATTTATAACTAATGAAATTGCTAATCTATTCAATAAAACTGACTTATCAGGCAAGGATTTAATAAATGCTGGTAGAAGGCAAGAGCAAACTAATAATAATTGGGAGGTCTCATTATCCTTTAGTAATGATGGTGGTGAAAAATTTGCTGAAATTACAAAATCTATTGCAGGCACGGATAAACTTTTGTCTATTGTTCTTGATGGAGAATCTATTAGTGAAGCTAGTGTTGGAAGCCAATTCATAAATACGGGTATTACCGGGGGATCAGCAACGATAAGTGGAAATTTTTCAGCTGAAAACGCCAGAGAATTAGAAGTTCAACTTAAGGGTGGTTCTTTACCTTTACCTATTGAAATTGTTGAAACTAATACTATTGGTCCTTTACTTGGTTCAAAAAATATTGTTAAGAGTCTTTATGCTGCTATTTGTGGATTGATATTTGTTGGAATATTTATGATCTTTAACTATAGAATTCTAGGTTTTGTTTCTGTTATTTCCTTGATTTTTTATGGTTTTTTTAACTTAGCTCTTTATTCTTTAATACCAGTGACATTAACTTTACCTGGAATTGCTGGATTAATTTTAAGCATTGGTATGGCTGTGGATGCAAATGTTTTAATTTTTGAGAGAATTAGAGAGGAACTTATAAATGGAAATACTCTTATAAGATCAATTGATAGTGGGTTTCAGAGAGCTAATTCGTCTATTATCGATGGACATATTACAACCTTTGTAAGTTGTTTTGTGTTGTTTTTATTAGGAACTAATTTTGTAAAGGGCTTTGCTGCAACTCTTGGTCTAGGAGTTGTTATAAGTTTATTTACCTCGTTAAATTGTTCCAAAACTATTTTAAGATTTTTAACTACTTATCAATCTTTAAGACAAAAAAATCTTTATTTAAGTAAATCTAATCCCCTCTAATTTTCATTTATTAATTATCTAGTTTATGACATCATTTAGTTTTAATTTAATTAAAAATAAAAATAAAATATTTGGATTTTCATCTTTTCTTATATTGTTAAGTTTAATAGGAATCTTATATTCAACTTTTAACACTTCATTCAAAAAACCTATTAATCTTGGAATGGACTTTATTGGTGGTAATGAATTAAGAATTGAGAGGAGTTGTAAAGAAGAATGTGAAAATATTTCCCCTGATTTAGTTATTGAAAAACTGAGAACTTTTTCAAATAATAAAAATCTTCTAAACAATATTAAATTACAAATTCAAAATAATAATAGTTTAATTTCTATTAGGACTCCTTATTTAACTATTGAAGAATCAAATGATTTGATTTCTAATGTTGACAAAATTTTAGGTCCTTTAAATTATGACAGTAAAAACTCTAGAATAATAGGTCCAAAACTTGGCAAAAAACTTCTTACAAATTGTGCTACCTCCTTATTAGTTTCTTTATTTGCAATATCTTTATACATCTCTATTCGATTTGATAAGAAATATGCATTGTTTGCTTTATTAGCTTTATTCCATGATTTATTTATTGTTTTTGGAATTTTTTCTTGGTTAGGTGTCCTATTGTCTATTGAGGTAAATAGTTTGTTTGCCGTTTCTTTATTAACAATTGCTGGCTATTCAGTAAATGATACAGTTGTAATTTTCGATAGGATTAGAGAAAATTTAAAGAAAGATTCAGATAACTATAATAAAATAATCCAAATTTCTGTTAATGAATCCTTTCGAAGAACATTTTTTACTAGTATTACAACATTAATACCTCTACTAACACTAATAATTTTTGGTTCATATTCGCTATTTTGGTTTTCTGTATCTTTGACCCTAGGAATTTTAATAGGTAGTTATTCAAGTATATTACTAGCACCTTCATTTCTAATTAAAGATTGAACTAAGGGTGTAATTTAATGAAAATAAATTACTATTTAATTCTTCTATTTTCCTTAGTATTAATTGATTTATCTACAGAATTAAGAATACTAATAGATCATTTTACATTTAATTCCTTATATTTTGCATTCTCTAAACATCCTCTTTCCTTCTTTATACTTTTTTCTTATCCATATTTGTATAGGAAATTAACTAAATAAAAGTCTTTAATTATCATTAATTAGCTCTTTAATTAATACTTGTGTTACTACTACAATTGGCAAAGATAATACTAATCCTAAAGGACCAAAGATGAAAGTAAATCCAAATTGAGATATTAATGTTAATCCTGGAAGTAAATTTGTTTTCTTCTTCAAAATAGAGGGCATTATTATATAACTCTCTATATTTTGAATTATGATATAAGCCCCAAAAACAGCTACTGGTTTCCAAAAGTTATCTAAAAGTGCGATTGAGATAGGAAATATTCCACTTAAAACTGGTCCTATGTTAGGAATTATGTTTAAGATCATTGCTATAATTGCATTTGAAACTACATATTTAACATCTAAAATTGATAAAACTATTAAAGATAATAAACCTACTGATATTGAACTTATCACTATAGAAAAAGTCCAATTTGTTAATGCAATATTACACTTATCTAATATAATCCTGAATTTATTTCTATAAACTTTAGGAACTATAAAGAGTACTCCCTCTTTATAAGCTTTTGGTTCAATGGATATCATAAAACTTACAACTAATACAAAGATTACTCTTATAAATCCAGATCCGAGGTTTCCAGCTAAATTAATTATATTTATAAAACTTTCTTGAATTGCTTTGGCAATAGTCGCGCCATCTGGAATTGGAACTACATCATTAACAAGGTCGAAAATGTTTACTATCCTCTCAGATTCTTTACCATAAAGTAGATCGTTAAATTTATTTAGGTTAGAGTTGATCAATTCGTTAACTCTTGATAATCCATTTGGAATATCTATTAGTATTTCATTAAATTCTCTTATGAATGGAGGTAATACAATGATAGAAATAGCAAATATTATGAATGATATTCCTAATAGAACAATCAATAAGGAAATAAATCTTGGTAATTTTAAAATGGTTTGTATTTGGTTACATAAATTACTAACTACATTCGATATTACTAATGAACAAATTATTAAAAGAATGAAATCCCTCAAGGTCCATACTATTAAAAAGCTTATTATTACAACAGAAAATTTAAAATAGAAGGAACGATTCAATTTTCATAATCTATTTACTTCTTCTCAGAGTATCCTAATCCATTTGATTTGGCATAACTATTAGCAAACCTCATAAATCTATCAAAATCAGATTTGGTTTTCCATATATAGGTTCCCTCTAAAAACATTGGTTCACCATCAACAAATTTGACTTTAACTTCTCTGGTTAAAATTTCTCCTTCGGCATCAATCATTCTCATTCCTGTAATCTCACCATCTGCAATTGAAGATAATGCTTGAGGTTTTTCGAATATAAATATTGCTTGTCCAGTAGTACCATCATTACCTCTTGTTAATCTTATTTCTGGAACAACTGGTTCATCAGTTCCTTCATAAAATTGAATTTTTGCTAAGTTATTTTCTGCCATAATAATTTAAAAGTTAATTTTATATTGTAGATAATAAAAGCATATTTCGTTAAAATTTATGATTTCATATATTCCTTTATTAATCTCAATGTTGTTTGATCGTCAAAGATATCTGTCATATCTAATGTTTTAATATTATTTGCCCCTGTTTTTTCATAGTCATAGCACTTATCATAATATTCTAAAACAGACTTACAAACCGATTCCCAATCTTTACTTTTTATTGACTCGATTGCAATTGCTGTTCTTTGTGGACCTAATCTTTTCTTTATTCTTAAAACAGCTTCTATAAGATCTTTTTCTTCAAAAATACTATATGTTTTAATTAATTCCTCTAAACGATTTGATTCACTTTTTTTTATTTCTATTCTCTCTGCTGTTTTCATTTGACTAAAAAACTCATGAGGTATTTTACATTTTCCAATATTTGCACTTTCAGCTTCGACGAATATTTTCTTATTTTTTATAAAACCTTTTAATTCCTCTGCGATGGTATTTTCAAATTGTTCATTTGAAGGTTGTGCTTTCATGCCTAGTCCGCCAAAAGTACTTCCTCTATGACTAGCTAACCCCTCTAAATCAATGATCTGATAATTATTATCACGAAGTAATTTTAATATTTTAGTTTTACCAGTTCCAGTTTTTCCTCCCATAACAACTATTTTCCATTTTTTATTAAAGCTTTCTAAAGTCCATTTTCTGTAGCTTTTATAGCCATTTTTTAAAGTAACACTTTTATGATTGTATTTTTCTAAAAGCCAGCATATACTTTGAGATCTCATTCCACCCCTGGCACAGTAGATTTTTAAAGTGGGATCACTAAATTGTGAATTATGACTTGTCAATTGATGATCATTTATAACTTCAAATAACTTATTAATAATATTTTCAATTTTTATGGCTAAAAATTCCAAACCTTTTATTACTGCTCCTTGTCTACCGTAATTTTTATATACAGTTCCTACTATTGATCTCTCTTCATTATCAAATAACGGAATATTTATAGAATTTGGCATATGTCCTTTATAATATTCACCTGGACTCCTAACATCAATAAGTGGGCCGTTTAACTTCCTGAATTCCTCTAGTTCTTCTTTTCTGGAGTTCATGGATAGTTTTAAAAATTAGATGGATTTTTTAGAAATGACAAACAAAGATCAAGAAGACCATTATAAGAGTACATTAAATTTAGTTAATATTTTTGTTAAATCAAATCAACGGAAAAGAATAAATTTATTATCTGATATTGAATCAGATGTTGAAAACATATTTTTGATTGGAAAGAAAATATTTGATGATTTTGATCAGAAAGGAGATGATTGGGCTGCTGGTTGGTTACTACAAGTATTAAAAAAACATAAACCAATTTTTTTTAATGAAAAAAAATACAATAATTGGTTTTTTACTTCTTCAGATGAAAATATTAACTATGAAGAACTTCAGTTGAGGTTATTAGAACAAAACTTTGAGGATGCTGATAGATTAACTAGTTCATATTTAAGAAAACTAGCTGGTAAGCTTGCTGAAAATCGTGGTTATGTTTTTTATAGTGAGGTCAATAATATGTCAGGCACTGATCTTCAAACGATAGATAGATTATGGACTATTTATTCAAATGGCAGGTTTGGTTTTTCTATACAAGCTAAACTTCTTAAGTCAGTTGGAAAAAAATATGAATTGTTATGGCCAAAGATAGGATGGAAAAAAGATGGATATTGGACTAGATATCCAAGTTCATTTAGTTGGTCATTAGAGGCTCCTGAAGGTCACATGCCATTAATCAATCAACTTAGGGGAGTAAGACTTATGGATTCTATTCTCAGACATCCAGCTATTTCATTGAGGCATAATAATATTCTTTGATCTATAGCTATTTGGTAAGTTAAAATATTCTTAATATAGATATAAAGTTATGTCCTTTTTTCAGGGCAAAATTCTTTTAAATTTTATTATTGATTTACTTAACAGACCAGCAATTAACTGGTCTAATTTTGAATTAAATTCCTCACTTCAATTAAATGATTTTGTTGATTTATTGTTAGAACCGTTAAATACTTCTCAATACAGCTACAACATAAAACTAGGTTTACATGAAGCACTTATAAATGCGGTTACGCATGGAAATAAACTAGATCCTAATAAATCGATTAGAGTTCGAAGAATCATTACTCCTAACTGGTGTGTATGGCAAATTCAAGATCAAGGTAATGGTTTAGAAATAAAAAAAAGATTATATAAATTACCTGAAAAACTTAATTCATTAAATGGGCGGGGTCTATATATAATAAACGAGTGTTTTGATGATATTAGATGGAGTAATAAGGGTAATCGGCTCCAATTAGCCTTAAAAAGATGAATGTTTACTTGGACATGGATTGTCTACATTAATTCCTTTTAACCATTTTATACTTTCTTCCAAATAATTTATAGTATCTTCCTCATTCTCTGAAATTAGTAATTGGCATAATGCGGCTGATATGAGTTCTGCTGATCTATTTAATTTTTCCCCCTTTAGTTTGTGCCAATCTAGGTGATCAATTTTTAACTTATTATTCAGTTTTTGGGCTAGTTGAATAATGTCTTCATCCGAGTTATTCATAAGTATTTATTGTTTTTTTTATTTTATAGCAGACCATACTTTAGTCATGAAAAAAGAATTTGATTTTATATTATTAAAACCTATATCTTTTATTTTGGAAGTTATATCTTCTTTGATGTAATCACAATAAAAAGGTTCATGGAATGATTTATAAAAATTTTCCATTATCTGGATAAAATCAGGTGAATCATTCTCCTGTATTGAATCAGCAAGAATTAATATTCCCTCTGGTTCAAGGACTCTAAAGAATTCTTTTAAGACATTTTCTCTTACTGTTCTAGGTAATTCATGGAATAAATAAACACATGTAATTCCTTGAATACTATTATCTGCAAATGGTAAATTTTCAGCATTACCTTTAATTAATTCTATTAAATCACCATTTAAATTTGAAATAAATCTACTAGCTTCTTTTAAGTATGATCCAGACAAATCAAGTCCTATAATTTTTTCTTTAGGGAGTGCACCTCTTAACTGTTTAAGTGTTCTACCAGAACCTGTAGCAACATCAAGAATTTTTAATGAACTTTTTTTTCTACTACTAAAATTGTTTAATCCTTCCTTAAGGGGTTTAATTATTCTTCTTCTCATGGCATCGGCACTTCCATTAAAAAGAATTTCTACTTGTAAATCATAAATACTCGCCGAAAAATCAGAAAGATAACCATCTGTCTGATGGTGAAAATTTCTTAAGTAATACTTTGGGTAGTTTTCATTTTCTATGTTTTTAGGAAGATCTTTATAATTTTGTTTTCTTCTTCGGTCCCATGTGTTTGGCATGTCGAGCCAAATTTTTGGATATTGGGTTAAATATCTCAGCCAAGGTTCATCAAATAATAATTTCTGAGGGTATATATTTTTTTCCGCATCATTCCAATCCTCTTCTCTAAGACGATCCATTGAATTTTGGATATCAACCAAGAGTTTTTTATCTATATTAAAATTACCAAGCTTATTATCCGGGAGTACGAAATTCATGATTCTTGTGCTTAATTCTTTATGAGCTAATCCAGCAATACTTTTTCCTTGTTGAAGTGTTTTATATGCAATTTTTGAAAATTGTTCTTTTATCATTTTTTATTATTAATTACCTATATTTCAACAAAAAAAAAATCAATCTGAGAATTATTTGTGATAATTCTCAAAAAGATCTTTTGAAATTTTTAAATTTCCTACTTTGACTTAAGCGTCATAGTACATAAAAAATTCATGAGGGTGGGGCCTCTGCCTTAATTGTTGAACCTCTTCATACTTCATATCAATAAAATTATCAATGAAATCTTCTGTGAATACTCCTCCCGCTAGTAAATAATCTTTATCTGCTTTAAGTGCATTTAGTGAATCGTTTAGAGATGACGGAACTGTATCTATTTTTGATAGCTCCTCTGCTGGTAATTCAAATAAGTCAACATCAACTCCATCACCAGGATCAATTTGATTCTTAATCCCATCAATACCAGCTAACATCATTACAGAAAATGCTAAATAAGGGTTAGCAAGTGCATCACCTGATCTAAACTCTAATCTTTTAGCTTTTGGATTAGGTCCAGTTAAAGGGATTCTTACAGCTGCTGATCTATTACCCTCTGAGTAAACTAGATTTACCGGAGCTTCAAAACCTGGAACTAGCCTTTTATAGCTATTAGTTGTTGGATTAGTAAATGCAAGGAATGATGGAGCGTGTTTTAAAATACCTCCGATATACCACCTTGCTGTCTGAGATAGATTTGCATATGATCCTTCGCCATAAAATAGAGGTTGACCACTTTTCCATAAACTCTGATGAACATGCATGCCTGTTCCATTATCGTTAAATACAGGTTTAGGCATAAATGTTGCTGTTTTCCCATATTTTTTGGCTACGTTTCTTACAACATATTTGTATGTCATAACACTATCAGCCGAGCTAATTAAGGAGTCAAATTTAATACCAAGTTCATGTTGTCCTGCTCCAGCGACTTCATGATGATGCTTCTCAGTTGGAATTCCTAATTCAGCCATTTGCAATAACATTTCAGACCTTATGTCTTGAGCGGTGTCATTAGGAGCAACTGGGAAATAGCCCTCTTTGTATTGAATTTTATAACCTAGGTTCCCACCTTCTTCTGTTCGACCAGTATTCCAGGGAGCTTCAATAGTATCTACACTATAAAAACAACTACCTTCTTTAGAGTCATATCTAACATCATCGAACAAAAAGAATTCTGGCTCTGGTCCAAAAAACGCAGTATCTGCTATACCTGTGGAATCTAAATATTTTAATGCCTTTTGAGCTAATGATCTTGGGCACCTATCATAGGGTTCTCCACTTCTTGGCTCTTGAATAGAGCAGATCATGCTTAAGGTTTTGTGTTTATAAAATGGATCGATCCATGCAGTACTTGAATCTGGAACCATAGACATGTCAGATGCGTTAATCGCTTTCCAACCTCTTATAGAAGATCCATCAAAGGCAAGACCTTCAGTGAATGATTCTTCCTCAATCATGTCAGATGTCAAGGTTAGATGTTGCCATTTACCATGAATGTCAGTGAACTTTAGATCGATGAGTTCAATTCCTTCATCCTTAATCTGACTTAAAACGTCTTGGGGAGACTTGGCCATTTCTTTATTTATACCTCCAATAAAATTAATAACTTGACGAATCTAATTATGTATCAAAGGTAACTTTTTTCAACACTTGCTGGGTTCTTTGAGTATTTCAAGTTATATGTTTACCAATTGTTAACTAAAATATTTAAATTGGATGAATTTCTTTAAACATTCTTCGCTTTAGTAGATAAATTAGTTTAATTTAAAAGTAATGCTTTAAAAGGTTTTGACCGAAACAAAACTCATTTCAACTTTAAATGAAGAGAATCTACCTCATCTCGATAAAACTTATGTTCCTTCAAGACTTTTATTAGGGCCTGGTCCTTCAAATGCTCATCCCGAAGTCCTTAAGGCTTTAGCACTTAATCCAATAGGACATTTAGATGAGGCATATATAGAGTTAATGTCCGAGGTACAAAAATTACTTAGATATACATGGCAGTGTAATAATCGAATAACTCTACCTATGAGTGGTACAGGTAGTGCAGCTATGGAAGCCTCTATTGCTAATTTTATAGAGCCTGGAGAAAAAATTCTAATCGCAAAAAAAGGATATTTTGGGGATCGTTTGGTTGATATGGCATCGAGATATAAAGCGGACGTTTCAGTAATTGAAAAAGAATGGGGAGAAGCGTTTACTTTTGAAGAAATAAAATATGAAATAGAAACTAAAAAACCTGTAATATTTGCTATTGTCCACGCTGAGACATCAACGGGGGTATTACAGCCTCTTGAAGGAATAGGTGAAATATGCAGAAAGAATAATTGTCTTTTTTTGGTTGATGCTGTCACATCATTAGGTGCTTTAGAACTTTTTATTGATGATTGGAAAATTGATCTTGGCTATAGTTGTAGCCAAAAAGGTCTAAGCTGCCCTCCTGGACTTAGTCCTTTCACAATGAACAAACGTGCAGAAGATAAACTTAGTGCAAGAACTTCTAAAGTTCCAAATTGGTACTTAGATTTATCCTTATTGAATAGATATTGGGGATCTGATCGTGTTTACCATCATACTGCTCCAGTGAATATGAATTTTGCAATAAGAGAGGGTTTGCGCTTAATCGCTAATGAAGGTTTAGAAAATATTTGGAGAAGACACAATTCTAATGCAATCAAATTATGGAAGGGATTAGAAAGTTTAGGTATGGAGTTACATGTTGCTAGTGAATTTAGATTACCTACTCTGACAACAGTGAAAATTCCTCCTGCAGTAGATGGAGACGCATTTAGAAATCATCTTTTGAAAAATTTTGGTATAGAAATAGGAAATGGACTAGGTGCATTGTCTGGTAAGGTTTGGCGTATTGGATTAATGGGGTTTAACTCTAGTGAAGAGAATGTTGATCGATTATTAAATTTATTTGATACAGAATTAAAGAAGTTTTCTATTTTTGATTCCTCATCTTTTTAAACCATAACTTAATTTTATTTTTACAATCCTGATTTAAAATCCCTCCTACTACTTTCATTTTATGATGTGCGCTTTCATGCTTAGATAAATCAATCGTGCCTCCGAATCCGCCTCTTTTGTCATCTTCTGTTCCATATATCACTTGACCCATTCTTGCTTGAACTAATGCCGCAGCACACATTGTACAAGGCTCTAAATTTACAATTATGCTGCATTCATTAAATCGCCAATCATTTTTAATCCATGAAGCTTGTCTTAGTGCTATTAATTCTGCATGTCCTAAAGGGTCATTGTTAATTTCTCTTTTATTACTTCCTCTACCAATACATCTTCCATTCTCATCTATTATTACTGCTGTAATTGGTAATTCAACCTTACCTACTTCCTCTGATCTTCGTAAAATGAATTTCATCCATTTAAAATAATCTATGTGCTCAATTTTTTTATGCCAATTTATAGTTTTTTGGTTCATTTTATCAATTACGTTTTTTTTATAAACATTATAAATAACCTAATTAATAATTATTTTAAAGAATGACTTCAGATTCAATTAATAATCAAAACAATCTATTTCCGACATCTTCTGGAAGTAACGAAAGTTTGCTTATACTTCTCAACCGAACTTCTGAAATCATATGCAAATGGTTTTCAGATTCAGATAAATTAGGTCCTATACCCATCGATAGTAACTTTGAATGTTCAGTTCCTGGAGAACAGGGAAAGTCTTTCGATGTTTTATTCTCGGAGATTGAAAGTCTTATTTATAGTTCTTTTAATCCAGTACATCCAGGTTCCCTTGCTCATCTAGACCCTCCACCATTAATCATTTCTATTTTGGGAGATTTAATAGCTGCTGGCTTAAATAATAATCTTCTTGCACATGAATTATCACCAAGTGTTTCTCTTCTTGAGGAATCAATTTGCAAGTGGTTTTCAATAAAACTAGGGTTTTCTGATTTAGCAGGTGGCGTTGCAGCCAGTGGCGGGACTTTAAGTAATTTAAATGCCCTTGTCACAGCAAGAAACTATGCCGGACTTGAAACTGATTCAAAGGCAGTTTATTTAATTAGCGAAGATGCTCATTCATCATTTGAAAAATGTAATAGAATAATGGGTCTTGAAAAAAATAATTTAATTAAAGTCAAAACAGATAAAGATGGATGTATGGATATGATTGAGCTTAAAAAGACTGTTGATAAATGTTCTATTGAAGGTAAAAGAATTTTTGCTATTGTTGCCACTCTTGGTACAACAGTTCGTGGAGCAATAGACCCAATTGATAACATCAGTAAATTTTGTAATGAAAGAAATATTTGGCTACACATTGACGGATCCATAGGGGGCATTTTTTCAATTACGAATATAAAGATCAATGGAATTATTAATGTTCATTTAGCAAATTCAATAACTATAAATCCACAAAAAATACTTGGAATTACAAAAACTTCATCCCTTTTAATCGTTTCAAATATTGAAATTCTTAAAAATACATTTTCTACAGGGTTACCTTACGTTTCTAATGAAAACAATTCCTTTAATAGAGGTGAACTAGGAATACAAGGTTCTAGACCCGCTGAAATAATCAAACTATGGTTAGGGTTGCGATTTCTGGGAATGCGAGGAATAGAGGATGTCTTAAATTCATCTATTAAGAGAAGAATATTCTTCGAAAATAATTTAGATAGATACAAATATGATTTATATTCTGGTCCTTTGCATATAATTTCCTTTTTACCAAAGGGTATGAATAAAAACGAATCAGATTCATGGACTTTAAAAAAAAGAATAAATCTTCTTAAAAAGAACTTTATGATTTCTAGGCCTCTATTTAAAAATAGATATTACTTAAGAGCGGTTTTTGGGAATTACAATACAAGTGAATCTCATATTAATGATCTTTTGAAATTACTAAATTATTATGAAAGTTAGTAGATCAAAATTAATAGCAATTATAACGGGTTTTATTTCAATATTAATTTGTATTTTATATTTATTATTAATTACTGTTTTTGACTTTAGATCTTTCTTAAACAATCAAATAACTAGTCACTCTGCAAATATGGCGGCAATTTTCTTTGAGATTTTGGATCCTCGTTAATTCGCATATTATTTATTGCTTCTCTAATGAAATTATTTAGTATATCTTCTCTTTTATTTAATTTGTAAATATCCTCAATTACTTCTTGAATTCCACCATCTCCCCAATTTTTTCCATTATTAAAATATTTTTTTATTGATAAACCTACTATTTTTAGTAACCAACATGAGGTTATAGATTGTAATGATTTTGAAATAAATATTGTTGTAAAATTTGAAGCTAATGCGTTTGTAATAACACTAAGTCCACCTTTCAAAATGCCAAGTTTTGCTAGAGTAGTTAATAATGATTTTGATAATTCGACTGCTTCTTTTTTTGTTATCTTGAAATCATAAATTTTCGAAATTTCAAGTATCATTTGAACATTTACAGATGTTGTTGTTATAAAATCTACAACTGGCAAAGGATTTACCAGTATTACTCCACCGGTAATCAAAGTATATTTATTTATTACTTTATTAGCACTTAAATTTCTTTGATCCGATATTACATTTTTGCTAATTTGGCCTAATTTATTACATCTAAAAAGAATATTATCAGCTAGTAATTCTTCTCCATTAGCATCAAGTGTTTCTATTATCTCTTTAAATAGATTACTTACATCAGGAGTTATTTTTAATGAGTTTACTAAATTGTTTGAGAAGACTTTTGATGAAGCAATAGTTTCTATAACTGATATTTTAATATGTTTTGTAGATGTAATTGAGATAATGTTTTCTCTAATGATATTATTATGTTTTTCTGATCTTAAGTCACATTTATTTAAAACAATAATAATTTTCTTCTTCAAATTTAGTAATTCTCTAATTAGATAGAGTTC
>ERZ802830.1424-NODE-1424-length-22856-cov-40.8186_pt1 | contig 22856 bp, 25 predicted proteins | sample MGYA00345654_ERZ802830 | MGnify/ENA primary metagenome ERZ802830 (study PRJEB30503, sample SAMEA104212375) | marine metagenome | biome: Westerlies Biome; feature: [SRF] surface water layer (ENVO:00010504) within the epipelagic zone...; material: water...
CAACTTCTGTTGCTCCACCAACTTTAATTACAGCAACACCACCAGCTAATTTAGCCAATCTTTCTTGAAGTTTTTCTTTATCATAGTCGGATGTTGTTTCTTCAATCTGCGCTCTGATCTGGTTACATCTTGCTCCAATATCGTCTTTAGAACCAGCACCATCTATAATAGTAGTTTCCTCTTTAGTTACCTCCACTCTTTTGGCAGTACCCAACATTTCAAGGGTTACATTATCGAGTTTGATACCTAAATCTTCAGAAATTAGATCACCTTTTGTCAGAATTGCAATATCTTCTAACATAGCTTTTCTTCGATCACCAAATCCTGGAGCTTTAACTGCAGCAATTTTTAAACCACCTCTTAGCTTATTTACAACAAGTGTGGCAAGAGCTTCACCTTCTACATCTTCAGCAATTATCAATAACGGCTTACCAGATTGAACAACCTTTTCTAATACAGGAAGCATTTCTTGAAGATTGGCTAATTTCTTTTCAAATAAAAGTATATATGGATCATCCATTACAACTTTCATTTTGTCAGCATCAGTTATAAAATAGGGTGATAAGTAACCTCTGTCAAATTGCATGCCCTCAACAACATCTAATTCAGTTGCAAGTGTTTTAGCTTCTTCAACAGTAATAACGCCTTCATTGCCAACTTTATCCATAGCTTTAGCAATCATATCACCAATCTCACCTTCTCCGTTGGCAGATAAAGTTCCAACTTGAGCTACTTCAGAATTTGTTGATATTTTACTAGTTCTTGTTTCTAAATCAGCAACTACAGCTTCAATTGCTAAATCAATTCCCCTCTTAAGATCCATGGGATTAAGTCCAGCAGCAACAGCTTTTGAACCTTCTTTCACTATAGCCTGTGCTAAAACAGTAGCAGTTGTTGTTCCATCGCCAGCAACATCATTAGCCTTAGATGCAACTTCTCTAACCATTTGTGCGCCCATGTTTTGAAATTTTTCTTTTAATTCAATTTCTTTAGCAACAGTAACACCATCTTTTGTTATTCTTGGAGCTCCAAACGCCTTGTCAAGAACTACATTTCTACCTTTAGGTCCCAATGTTACTTTTACAGCTTCTGCAAGTATATCTACACCCTCAAGCATTTGAGCTCTCGCGTTTGCGCCAAATTTGACTTCTTTAGCAGCCATTTTTTATTCCTTTCAAATTATAAAGTAATTATTATTTAATTTAGAGAATAATTAACCCATTATTCCCATAATATCGCTTTCTTTCATGATCAATAGATCTTTACCATCAAGCTTGACTTCAGTGCCGGACCATTTTCCGAAAAGTACAACATCATTTTCTTTAACATCCAAAGGTTGAACTTTACCTGTCTCGTCACGCGCACCAGAACCTGCTGCAATAATTTTACCTTGCATAGGCTTCTCTTGAGCTGAATCTGGAATTATTATTCCACTAGCAGTTTTTTCTTCAGCTTCAAGACGCTCAACTACTACTCTATCGTGAAGTGGCCTAAACTTCATGCCTTAATCTCCCTTATTTAAAAAAGTTAAAATTAAACAATAAATCCATTATTGATGAAGCTTAAATAATGTTTTATTGTTAACTTTCAAGACAAAAAAAAATTTTTTTTTAAATATTGTTTTTGTTAAATTAATTCACACATAAACATCATAATTTACAATAATAATTTAATATGAAATCTATCTCACATTCTGGACAAATTCGCATATGGTTACTGTCAACTATCATTATGGTTATACTAATGATTTTGATTGGAGGAGTCACTAGATTAACTGACTCTGGTCTATCAATGGTAGAATGGCGCCCACTTTGGGGATTCCTACCTCCAATTTCGCAATTTGAATGGAATAGAGTATTTGAATTATATATGAAATCACCAGAATATATTTTTAAGAATAAGGGAATGAGCTTAGAAGAATTTAAGGAAATATTTTTTTGGGAATATTTTCATAGGCTTTGGGGAAGGTTAATTGGAATTATTTTTATAATTCCATTGTTATTTTTTATAATTGTAAAAAAGATACCGAAATCAATTTTATCAAAATTATTTTTAATCTTATTTTTAGGTGGATTACAAGGCTTTATAGGTTGGTGGATGGTCAAGTCCGGCCTAGTAAATGACCCAACTGTTTCCCAATACCGTCTAACAATTCATTTATCTAATGCTTTGTTAATACTATCTCTTTTAATTTGGGTTTATCTTGATGTTAAAGAAGGTGTTTCCCAAATCAAGCCAGATTTTAGTTTTTTTATGTTTTCTATATTATTTATAACTATTATAGCCGGTGCATTTGTTGCTGGAATGGATGCTGGTTTAATGTATAATGAATACCCTTTGATGGGCGACGGGTTAATACCTGAAAATTATGGTGAATATAAATTATTAGATCCTTTTGAAAATCCAGCATCTGCTCAATTTCATCATAGACATTTAGCTTTATTTACTACGTTGTGCACTCTGTTTTATTGTTATAAGTATTACTTCGAGAGTGAAGACAAAAAAGTTAAAAAACTATCTTTGCTCATATCTATCGTAGTATGCTCACAATTCACGTTAGGCATAATAACACTAATTAATATGGTGCCAGTATATTTAGGGGCAATACATCAAACTGGTGCTGTCATTTTATTTATCTCATTAATATGTTCTATGCACAGACTTAATTTAATTGAAAAACTTAATTGATTTTTGTTTTCTTATCTAACTTTATCCCAAGTTCCTTAAGTTGAGCATCGTTAATTTCGTTGGGAGCATTCATCATTAAGTCTTCTGCTTTTCCTGTCATTGGAAATAAAATCACTTCTCTTATATTTGGCTCATCTGCTAATAACATCACAATTCTATCTATACCTGGGGCTATTCCTCCATGGGGCGGCGCTCCGAATTTAAAAGCATTAATCATACCAGGAAATTTGTTGTCTACCACATCACGTTTATGACCTGCAATTTCAAAAGCTTTGTACATTATTTCTGGTACATGATTTCGTATCGCACCAGATGAAAGCTCAATTCCGTTACAAACCAAGTCATATTGGAAAGCTAATATTTCTAGTGGGTCTTTATTTAAAAGAGCTTCCATTCCGCCTTGGGGCATAGAAAATGGATTATGTGAAAATTCTATTTCACCAGTTTTATCATCTTTTTCATACATTGGATAGTCTACCACCCAACAGAATTTAAAGGTGTCGTGCTCTATTAATTCTCTGTCATTTGCAATCTTAACTCTTGCTTTTCCTGCTAAATTTGCTGCTTCATTTTCATTTGCACACGAAAAAAATAAAGCATCACCATCTTTAAGATCAAATAAAGCTTTCATCTCTAGTGACTTATCAATCCCCAATGCATTAGCAATCGGACCTTTTGCAGTTTCTTCACCAAAAATTATATAACCCATCCCCGGTGCTCCTTCACCTTGAGCCCAACTATTCATTCTATCAGCAACTGACCTAGAACCACAATGAGGACCAGGAATTCCTCTTACTACCGCTCCATTTTCAATAGATTTTGCAAAGATGGTAAAACCAGAATTTGCAAAAAAATCAGTGACATCTTTGATTTCAAGAGTAAATCTTAAATCAGGCTTGTCATTACCATATTTTAACATTGAATCTTTATAGGTAATTTTTGGGAAAACAGCATCAATTTTTCTATTAGAGAATTTCGTGAAAACCTCTCTTATAACTGGTTCAACAGCGTGAAAAACATCTTCTTGTTCTACATAAGACATTTCTAAATCTAATTGGTAAAATTCTCCGGGTGATCTGTCAGCTCTACTATCTTCATCTCTAAAACATGGTGCAATTTGAAAATATTTATCAAAACCTGAAACCATTATCAGCTGTTTAAACTGTTGAGGTGCTTGTGGTAAAGCGTAGAACTTACCTTTATTTAACCTTGAAGGTACTAAAAAATCTCTTGCGCCCTCGGGACTTGAAGCAGTTAGAATAGGAGTTTGAAATTCGAGGAAACCTAATTCTAACATTTTATTTCTTATAGTTTGGATGACATTTGATCTTAAAATAATATTTGAATGAGGCCTACTTCTCCTAAGATCTAAATATCGATATTTTAACCTGGTTTCCTCTCCATAATCTTCGTCTGAATTTACCTGTAATGGTAATGTATTTGATTTTGAGATTATTTTTAATTCAGAAAGATTTACTTCAATATTTCCTGTAGGAAGATTTTTATTTATAGTTTCCTCAGATCTTTCAACTACTGTTCCACTTATTGTAATAACGCTCTCAAGAGATACATTTTCAACAACAGAGAAGTTTTTATTTGATGAATCAACTACAACTTGTGTTAACCCATAATGATCTCTTAAATCTATAAATATTAATTGACCATGGTCTCTTTTTCTGTGAACCCAGCCTGATAGTTTCACACTGTCCTGTACGTTTTCAATTCTTAATTCGTGACATTTGTGAGTTCTATATTTATGCATAATATTTTCCTAAAATTTAATCTAATTTTTTGAAATAGATCTGTCTTTTATTTCTTTCATAATTTGAAGAGCTCTTTTATTATTTATCTGTGGCCAAATTGCTATTTCAGAAGAAGATCTTAAGCATCCAATACATAAGCCACTTTGAGGATCAATTGAACAAACTCCCACACAAGGACTAATAACATGTTTTTTATTCATTAAATTACCTAAGTTATTTTGTGTTATCTTTAATAGCCGCTGCTAACATTTCCAAAAGGTCTGAAATTCCAGCCTCACCACTAGTTGCGCTTATTAAGTTTTTATCTCTTACAGTCGGCTTGTCTATAATTTCTGCTCCAGCAGCAATTAAAAGAGCGCTGTCAGCGTCAGACGCAGCAACTTTTCTACCTTCAGCAGCGTCAATAGTTGTTAATAGCATTGTTGAAACTCCGGCTAAAGCTACTGGTTCGTTTTCTCTGAGAAACGCCCTTAAGATTCTTCTTACATGAAGATCACTACTTAGCGTTTCAATCTGATTTGCTCCACCAGGTACTATTAAGGCATCAAAGTCTATTGCCAATGTTTCAGAAACAGGCAGGTCAACTGGATAAGACAAACCCCATTTTTCTGAGGCCCATCCATTTGTAGTACCTATGTCCCTTGAGACAATTGTATAGGAACCTTCTGCCGCTAATATTGTTTTTTGTATTATTAAAAATTGCTCTTCATTGAAGCCGCTAGCAACCATAATAGCAAATTTTTTACCTTTAAAGGCCGAAGTGTCAGACAAAATATTCTCCTGAATCATTATGTTAACGTTCTATAAAAGATTTATCATACGTTATCAAGTGTACTAAACAAATTTAAAATCTCCATTTACAAATCTTTTTACTTAAATAGGCTACAGTAATTAATATTAAAATTGGTATTATTATCTGAAAAAAGGTTGCCACTCCTAAGTCTTGCCTTGAACCACTTAAGGCTAAATTCAAAGCCTCTACTGTTAGAGTAGTAATTCTCCCTCCGCCAAAAAAATAAACTGGCGTGTAAAGAGAGAATGAAACAAGCATCCCGATAGCAAAAGATGTTAACAATGAAGACATAACTATCGGAATCTTTATACTTAGTAGCCTCTGTAATCTGTTTTTCCCAAGAGAAGTTGCAACTATTATTATTTCTTTTTTAATTTCTCTCAAAGATGGTGCTAATATTATAAAACTATACGGAATAACATAAAATAATTGTATGATAATTAAGGGAAGTAAATAACTGTCAAAATCAAAAATTATTATAAAACTTTGTAAACCAATTAAAAAAGATATTTGAGGTATAAATAAAGGAATAAATATAATCCATTCTAGATATATTTTTTTTATTTTTAAAATCTCAATTAATTCTACCCAAATAATTGTTAATAAAGACGATATTAATGAAACAATAAAAGAAATAAAAATAGATATAAATATTATAGATTTGTTTTCATTATAAAAATTTGTAAAAACATCTAAAGTAAGGCTCTTTGGAAAAAAATTTGGAAAGTACCAATTTGCACTAAATCCCCATATTAATGAAGAAACTATACCTAATATTGACAAAAAAAACAATATTACACTTGAAAGGACTACTATTTTTTTAATAAAAAAAGTTTTAAATGACAAAATTTTCATGAAAAAAATAAAACTTAACTTATAGCTAACTATTTTTTCTAAAACCATCCAAAATAGTAACAAGATTATAATTATAAATAATTGTATTAAAGCTAAATTCGATGCAATAAAAAGTGAGTCAGCATCAGAAGATTGATAAGTTTGTAAAATTCTAATTGCCAGGGTAGATGGAGTAGATGGAGCCAGAATTAATGACATATCAACAACCGAAGCTGTGAATGCAATTACAATGAAAATAACAAATCTTATTTTTTTATAAATTAATGGAAAAATTAAAATACACCATGAAGAGAAATTAGAATTTTGAAGAGATTTGCCGAGATCAAATATTTTTTTTGCAGAAAATTCTTGTAAAGCAGATAAAGAAACTAAAATAAAAAATGGAATTTCTTTTAAAATAAGCCCTAAAATTAAAAAAAGTCCATACTCATCCGGCATTATAAAAATATTTGGGGGTCTATCAAAGCCTGTCAACCAAGGTGAAATCAATCTGAAAAATAAACCACTTGGAGAAAAAAGAAATATTAACCCAATAGCCATCGTAATATGAGGCAATGCTATCAAAGGTGATATTATTATTTTGATGTAATTATAGGCTCTTGTTTTAAAGAGATATAAGAGTATAACTTGCGAAAAAAATAATGCTAATAAAGTCGAAACTAGACCAGTAAATAATGACAATATTATAGATTTTGAAATGCCTGCAATATTAAATGATAAGTGAAAATAATTTAAATTGAATTCACTTTTACCCAAGATGGGAAAATATCCAAAAGATGGTAAAAAAAAACCAATAAATCCAAAAATAATAGGAATTATTACTAGTGTTCCAATAGAAATAACTAAGGCTTTAGTTAATTGTCCATAAAAATTTGTTCCCATGAATATTTAATTACTAGACCCATATTTTTTAATCCATTTATCTTCAATAACTTTTACCCATGAAGGATGGGGTTCTTCAAGCTTCATTCTCAAATCTTCATTAGTTAATGTAGCTAGGCCTCTAGGAAGAGTTGAAAATTTGTTTTTCCACTTTTGACTTAATTTATTTATAGATATTACGCTTGGATCTCCCCAAAAATCTTTATTCTGTTTTTTTATTTGGGCTTCAGGCGAGATTAAAAAGTTTGCAAATACTTTAGAAGCTGCTTTATTAGAAGAATTATATGGTATAGCTACAAAATGAACATTAGCTAGCGTACCTTTGTCGTGGATATAACTCCTCACAGAATTTGAAAGTTTACCTTCAGATATAGAGTTTGAAGCATGTGCAATGTTAAATGCCATTCCGAGATCTATTTCTCTTTCTGCTACCAGTTCAGTTATAGCCGAGTAGTTTGATGGATAATTTTTGCCTCTTCTCCATAAGTGAGGAGTAACTTCGTCAAGCCATTGCCACAAAGTGTCAAGCTCTCTTTCATGTTGTTGAGTAACATACTTCAATTTTAATAATTTTTTATCAGAAATAAGTTCAATTAAAATTTGCTTTAAAAAACTAGTGCCTACAAAGTCAGGTGGCTGCGGAAAAGTGAACCTTCCTTTATTTTTAATTATGTAATTTTTTAATTCTAGAGCAGATCTAGGGGGCGAATTTATATATTTAGTATCATAATAGAAATTTAATTGAGAAACTCCCCATGGCATCTCCATGCCATCAGTTGGTATTCCAAAGTCATTAAGCAAGCTTGGATCATTACTAAAATCTAAAAATTTTGAGTTAGGTAAATTAAATATCCATTTTTCACTTAATAATAAGTTATTACTCTTCATTAATGAAAAATTCTCGCCATTTATCCATACTAAATCAACTGTACCATTATTATTTTTTTTTACATTTTTTTCGGATAAAATCTTTGCGACAACATTTGCTGTGTCAGAAACCTTTACATGTTTAACAGTAATATTATACTTCTTTTTTACTTCTCCTGCAGCCCATTTTATATAAGAATTAATATTTTTTGCTCCGCCCCATGCATGAAAATATATAGTCTGCCCAGATGCTTTTTTTAAAACGTCTTTCCAATTTTCATTCCTTTCAAGAGCGAATGAGGGAAAAATGAAATGAATAAAGCTATAAATAAGGCATAGATTAAAAATTAATTTTACAAGATTTTTTCTTATATTTATTAGCACTTTGTTTTCCTTTTGATAGAAGTTCGTAAAATAGACAAAAGTTTACATTAAATGTAGTATTTTAAATATTAATAATTATTTATATAGTCATATATTTTACTTATACCATAATGTCATGAATGCACTCTTAATATTATTAAATGAAATCATTACACTCTACCTATATACTCTATTTATATATGTTATAATGAGTCTTCTGATTCAATTCCAAATGATAAATAGTTATAATAAAATCATAAACGCCATATTTCGTGCATTAATTTCATTACATGAGCCCTTATTAGGAAAAATAAGGAGATACATGCCTTCTCTATCAGGAATTGATTTATCACCAGTAATCGTCATTCTATTGCTAAGTTTTATAAAAAACTTAATTCAAGATTATAGATTAGGGTTATAAGACAACATCTATGGAACATTTTAAAAAAATTATAGACGGGAAAAAATATTCTGAAGAATTTCTGCAAAAACTACATCCTTTAAGTACTAAATTCTTTGAAAATTTTAACCGAAAGCCTTGTCTTGCTGTAATATTAGTTGGAGACAACACAGCTAGTAGTATATATGTGAAAAATAAAGTACGTACGGCAAAAAAAAACGGAATACGATCCGTAGAAGTAATTCTTTCTAGAAATGTGTCAGAAGAAGATTTATTAAATGAAATATTTAAGCTAAATGATGATCAAAATGTTGATGGTATTCTTGTTCAACTTCCTTTACCAATACATATTTCAGAAAGAAAAATTATTAATAATATTAGCCCGATAAAAGATGTTGATGGATTTCATCCAACTAATTTCGGTAAACTATTTATGGGCGATCCTAATTTCATACCATGTACACCATTAGGTTGCTTTTACATGTTAAAAAATGAATTGAAAGTACTAAGTGGGAAAAATGCTGTAATTATTGGTAGATCAAACATTGTTGGCAAGCCAATGGCCTCACTTTTATTATCTTCCAATTGTTCTGTTACAATAACTCACTCTAAAACTGAAAATCTTCGCGAACATTGTAAAAAAGCAGATATTTTGATATCAGCGGTAGGAATTCCTGAGATGGTTGACGATACATATGTAAAACAGGATGCTATAATTATAGATGTAGGTATAAATAGATTGCAGTTTGTTAACTCAGAAACTAAAGCAAATGAGACTAAACTTGTTGGTGATGTTAATTTTAAAAAAGTAATTGATATTGCAAAAAAAATAACTCCTGTACCAGGAGGAGTTGGCCCAATGACAATTGCCTGCCTAATGCATAATACTATTAAGGCTGCTTATAAAAATAAAAAACAAAATTTTGCGAACTTTTTAGGAGAAAATTTCTAGTGGATTGGTTTAATATTACATTATTTATCTCAATGTTTTTAGTAGTTCTTATCTTAGCTTGGGGACTTATCACTATGGCTAGAGGAGGTGAATACAACAAGTCCAACAGTAATATTTTAATGCGATATAGAATTATATTTCAAGCTGTGGCTATTTTAATATTTGTGTGTCTTTTAATGTATAAGAGATATTCTAATGGTTAAACTAAATAAAATTTACACTCGAACTGGTGACGATGGATCAACAGGTTTGACTGATGGAAGTAGAGTTCCTAAACATTCATCAAGGCCGCAGGCATATGGATCTGTAGATGAATTAAATTCGTCGTTGGGTCTGGTTTATTTTTGTCTAAATAAAGATAATTCAAATCCCTTATCAGTTGAAATTAAGGATTTAATTAAAGAAATTCAAAATGACTTATTTGATTTAGGTGCAGATCTTTCAACTCCTAAACTAAAAGGTAAACAAAAATATCCACCACTTAGAATTAAAAAAAGTCAAATTGATAAACTTGAAAGAAGAATAGACCACTATAATGCAGATTTAACAGCATTAAATTCATTTATTCTACCTGGTGGTTCAGAAGCTTCTTCTTTATTACATGTATCAAGAACAATTGCTAGAAGAGCTGAAAGAGATACAAGTTTACTTTCAAGTGAAGAAGAAATCAACATGAAATCATTAACATATTTAAACAGGTTATCTGATTTATTGTTTGTTTTGTGTAGAGTTTTGAATGAAAATGGATTAAGAGATATATTGTGGATACCAGGTTTAAATCAAGAATAATTTATAACAGATAGATGTGGAAAAGGAGTTTAACTTGAAAGTCTTAGTACCTGTAAAAAGAGTTGTTGACTATAACGTTAAGGTTAGAGTTAAAAGCGATAAATCCGGCGTGGAATTAGATAATGTAAAAATGTCAATGAACCCTTTCGATGAAATTGCTGTTGAAGAAGCTTTAAGACTTAAAGAAAAGGGAATAGCTACTGAGGTAATTGCTATCTCAATTGGACCAACTCAAGTTCAAGAAACTATCAGGAATGCTCTTGCCATGGGTGCTGACTCCGGAATTTTTATAGAAGCTACAAATAATCTTGAGCCTCTTAACATAGCTAAAATTATTTCATCTGTAGCTAAGAAGGAAAGTATAGATCTAATGATTTTAGGAAAACAGGCTATAGATGATGATATGAATGCTACTGGACAAATGATTGCTGCTTTACTTGGTTGGCCACAGGCTACTTTTGCAAGTAAAGTTGAGATTTCAGACAAAAAAGCAGTTGTAAGTCGTGAAGTTGACGGAGGTATAGAAAATATAGAAGTTGCACTACCTGCTGTGATCAGTACAGATTTAAGATTAAATGAACCAAGGTATGCAAGCCTTCCAAATATTATGAAAGCAAAGAAGAAACCAATAAATCAAATTCAAGTTGATGAGCTGAATTTAAAAATTGAACAAAGGCTGGATATTTTGAAAGTTGAAGAACCTACCAAACGTCAATCTGGGATTATGTTAAAAACAGTTGAAGAGCTAGTTGACAAATTAAAAAACGAAGCAAAAGTAATATAAATAGTATGAGGTTAAAAAATGAATATTCTTGTTATAGCAGAGCATAATAATACTGACTTATTGCCCGCAACTTTACATACCGTAAATGCTGCTAAACAACTTGGCAGTACAGATTTATTAGTAATTGGTTATAATTGCAAAGATGTAGTTGACGCTGGAAGTAAAATCGATGGTGTTAATCAAGTTATATTTTCTAATGACGCTATTTATGAAAAACCCCTAGCTGAAAATACAAGTCTTTTAATTCAGTCTATTGCGAATGATTATACGCATATTTTGTTTGCAAGCACGGCAAATGGAAAAAACACAGCACCACGCTTAGCAGCATTGTTAGATGTAATGATTATTCCAGATATAATTGAAATTATTGATCATGAAACTTTTAAAAGACCAATATATGCAGGTAACGCTATTGCGACATGTAAAAGTAGTGATGCCTGTAAAATTATAACTGTAAGAACTACAGCTTTTGAGAAAGCTACATTAACTGACAAACAAGCTAAAATAGTGTCTGCCAACCCTTCTAAAAACACTGACTTAGCAAAATATATAAGCTCTGAACTTTCAAAAAATGAACGTCCTGAATTGACTGCAGCTGATATCGTTGTCTCAGGCGGAAGAGGACTGGGATCCAGTGAAAATTTTAAAGTTCTTGAAAAATTAGCAGATAAACTAGGCGCAGCCATGGGAGCCAGCAGAGCTGCTGTAGACGCAGGCTATGTTCCAAATGATTGGCAGGTAGGTCAAACTGGTAAAGTTGTAGCACCTAATTTATATATTGCAGCTGGAATATCTGGTGCAATACAACATTTAGCAGGAATGAAAGATAGTAAAGTTATAGTGGCTATAAATAAAGATGAAGAAGCTCCCATCTTTACAGTATCTGATTATGGACTTTCTAATGATTTATTTAAGGCCGTGCCAGAAATGGAAAAGCTAATTAAGTAAATTTACTATTTCTTTTACTACTTTATCTTTTGACCATTTTAAAATGCCCTCATGCTTTGATATAACTAAGCCTGTTTTATCAACTAATATAGTTGTAGGGACTCCTCTTAACTTCATCGCTTTAAAAATATTCATTTCTTTATCAAAAAAATGAGTTAAATTGGATGCACCATTTGTTAATAGAAATTTGACTTGATCTTTAATATTTTTTTTATCTATTGAAATCGTTAACACATCAATTTTGTAATTTTCCAGTTTTTGATCTAATGAACTAAGATCAGGAAGTTCTTTTTTGCAAGGAACACACCAAGTAGCCCAAAAATTTACTACATATCCATTTTTATCTAAATCTTTATTTAACTTTAAAATTATTGGTTTTTCTTTACTATCTAATATAGTGAATGTAGGAAATTGTATAGGATCTCTAAGTTTTTCTATATAATCAGCAGCAGAAGTATTATTACTTAAAATTAAAAAGTATAATATTAATAATATTTTTTTACTAAATTTTGATGTATGCATATTAATAGTTGTTTGAGTGATAGTTTGCAGTAATCCAATATAGATTAAAAATGAAAAAAAGTAATAGTAAAATATGGGGTGGAAGATTTTCTAGTTCTACTGATCAACTAATGGAAGAGTTTAATTCTTCTATTCAATTTGATAAGATTTTATATATTGAAGATATTGAAGGATCCATAGCCCATTCTGAGATGCTTTCAAAACAAAAGATTATTTCGAAAAATGAATTAGAATTAATTATATCAGGCTTAAAACAAATAGAATTAGAAATATCCAATAATGAGTTTAATTTTTCAGTTAAACTGGAAGATATTCATATGAATATTGAAAATAGATTAATTGAAATAATTGGTGAGGCAGGTAAAAAATTACACACCGCTCGATCACGAAATGATCAAGTTGCCACTGATATTAAATTATGGCTAAGAAAAAGAATAGACCAAATTGAACTAAGTCTTAAAAGTTTACAAAGAACACTAATTGAAAAATCAGAAATTTATTATGATCTCCTCATGCCAGGATATACTCATCTACAAGTTGGGCAGCCAGTTACATTTGGACATTATTTGCTTGCCTATGTAGAAATGCTTGGAAGAGACAGGGGCAGATTAAGTGACTGTAGGAAAAGATTGAATGAATTGCCTTTAGGCTCTGCGGCATTAGCAGGTACCAGTTATCCAATAGATAGACATTTTGTTGCTCAAAAACTTGATTTTAGCAAACCGACAGAAAATTCCATGGATTCTGTATCAGATAGAGATTTTGCAATTGAATTTATGTCTTCATCATCCTTGATAGCTATTCACTTATCAAGATTAGCCGAAGAGTTAGTAATCTGGTCCTCAGATAGATTTAATTTTGTTAAACTGCCTGAAAGCTACACAACTGGATCAAGTATCATGCCACAAAAAAGAAACCCTGATGCGGCTGAATTAATAAGAGCAAAGCCTGGAAGAATATTTGGGAATTTACTTAGCTTAATGACAGTCCTTAAAGGCCTTCCAATGACCTATGGGAAAGATATGCAAGAAGATAAAGAACCAATTTTTGATACTGCAAAAACTATTGAATTATGCATTGTAAATATGGAAGGAATGATTAAAAATCTTGAACCTGTCCCTGACAAAATGATGGAAGCTCTTCAAAAAGGTTTCCCAACTGCGACAGATTTTGCAGACTATTTAGTAAGAAATCTTAAAATACCTTTTAGGGACGCACATCATTTAACTGGTAAAATTGTTTTATTAGCTGAAAAAAAAGAAGTTACTCTAGAGAATTTAACAATAGAAGAAATTCAAACTATAGTTCCAAATGTTGATATTTCGATATTAGATATTCTTAAAATAGAAAGTTCTGTTTCTAAAAGAACCTCATACGGTGGAACTGCACCAGACAATGTTTTACGAGCAATAAAAAAAGCTAAACAAAGGTTCTTAAAGGATTAAAAATATGAAGTTTAGATCTATAATTTTATTAATTTTATTTTTTTTAGTATTTTCATTTAATGGATGTGGAAGGAAAGATGCACCATTAAAGCCCTCACAAATAATTTCAAAACAATAGATTTCATTATGCATAAAATTGGATTTTATAGAGATGGAAATGGTGAATTAAATATTCAAGGTATTAAAATTACTTCCTTGGCAGAAAAGTACGGGACACCATTTTTTATATATGATGCAGGTCTAATGAAAGAACGTTATAATACTTTTTTTGATACCATAAAGGAAGTTCAGGGAAATATTCATTATGCTGTTAAAGCAAATGACGCTTTAAGTGTTATAAGCTACTTTGCAAAATTAGGCTGTGGAGCAGATATAGTTTCAATAGGGGAATTTGAAAAATGTATTGCAGCGGGAATGCCACCACAAAAAATTATATTTTCTGGTGTAGGTAAAGATAACCACGAAATTGAGTTTGCTTTAAAAAATAATATTTTACAATTCAACATAGAGTCAGAGGAGGAATTAAACGACATTTCTAAAATTGCTTCTAGGCTTAAGTTGAAAGCTAACATATGTTTGAGAGTCAATCCTGACATAGCTCCTAAAACTCATAAGAAAATATCAACTGGTGAAAAAGAAACTAAATTTGGAATAGATTTCCAAAATGTAAAATCAATTTACAAAAAGCTTCATCAATTGGACTATATAAATCCAGTTGGTTTAGGGGTGCATATAGGATCACAAATATTTGATTTTAATTTTTTTCATAGAGCATATTTAAATCTTAAAAATTTAGCTGATGAACTCAGATTGAGTGGATACACAGTGCCCACTTTGGATTTAGGCGGTGGAATTGGAATAAATTATAATAATAGTTCAGAACCTGATTTTAATAATTATAAGAAGATCATCTTAAATTTGTTTAAAGAATCTGACTACGGTTTAAGTTTCGAACCTGGAAGAAGCCTAATTGCTGAAGCAGGGATCCTAATTACCAAAGTGATAAGAAATAAAAAAACCAAAGAAAAAAATTTTATTATTGTTGATGCTGCAATGAATAATTTAATTAGACCTACTTTATATGACGCATATCATAAAATTGAAACAGTCAAGAAAACCAGTAATACTGAAATTATTGCTGACATAGTTGGACCAATTTGTGAGACTGGAGATTTTTTTGCCTTAGACAGGAAAATAGGTAAAGTTGATACTGATGATCTGTTAGCTATTAGGACAACTGGTGCTTATTCATCAGTGATGAGATCAAACTATAATGCAAGGAAAGATGCAATAGAAGTTATGATTTATAAAGAAAAGGATTTTCAGATAAGAAAAGATGAGACTATAAAAGATATTATCACCAAAGAAGAAATAATTATCTTTGATTAGAGATCATAAATCTTTTTTAATAATGTCGCTTTTACGCTTACATTTTCTTTTTTAGTCTGTATTTCTAAAATTTCGCTGAATTTTATCTCAGCAAGAGGAACTATTATCTTATCTTTTAGAGTTAAAACCTTTTCTAAAATAATTTTTCTATCTTCCCTTATAGCTAAAATTTTAACTTTAGGGACTAATATTGGTCTGTTAGAAGTGTTTTTTATTGTTCCCACAAACCTAACTTGTTCATCTTGAAAGGTTGCTACAAAGTTTATCATTTTTACATGATTAAGATCAGCAAATATTGGTAATTTAATATAGTTTAATAATTCATTCAATTTGTATTCATAATTTTTGGTATATTTTGGAAAATATAAAAAACTATAACTTAATAAGACAGATCTAAAAAATAATAGAGCAGAAAACAATCCTATTATTAACAATAAAATGAACGGGATAAAATTTTCTTTTGTAGAAGGATTAATGTTTTTAACTTTATTTTTTTGTTTAACTTCAATTGGGCTGTCTTTTTTAACCTTTGAAGCTGATAATTCTGAAGCTATTTCAGAAACACTTTTATTTTTTTGTTCTAATACAGGATTGTTTTTGGGAGACATGTTTTTTGTTTTATTTTCTACAGCTGATTTTATTGAGGCTAGTTCATGCTTAACTTGTTCAGACTTATTTTTAAACATAACATTTTTTGATACGAGGTTTTTTTTATCATTAGTAATACTTTTGTGAGATTTTTTATTAACAATTGATGAAACACTCCATTTTTCATTACAAACACTACATCTAAGCCACTGAATCTTTTTTGATAAGATATTTTCATCAATGTCAAATACTGTTCCACATGAATTACATGTTTCAAGCATAGATAAGTTCCTCATATTTGATTAGAAATTTTCAATTATTGTATACTAACATAGCTTTTTTTGCCAACATGTTTAAAAAATTAAATAGTAATGATTCAATAAATGTTACGCTCTATATTTAAGACTATTTGTATTGTTTTGATATCTTCGATTTTAACATATTTTTTAATCGGATTAATTGAATATAAGGATAAGATCTTATCAAACATAACATATATAAGTAAAAAAAGTTCAAATATTGTTATTTTAACTGGTGGTACCAATAGAATTAAAGATGGATTACAAATAGTCAATAAATTTGAAAAATCGTCAACATTTAACTCTAAAATACTTGTAAGTGGAACAGGCAAAGGTTTTACGAAAATGAGCTTAGCAAAAAGTATAGATTTTGATTTTAACTTGATTGAGTGTTGTATTGAACTTGATAGTATCTCAACAAACACTTATTCAAATGCTTTTGAAACTTTGAAATGGGTTAAAAAAAATAATATCAGTGAATTTATTTTAATTACTAGCAATTATCATATGCCAAGGGCTTTTCTTGAATTCAAATATAGAATGCCTAATTTAAAAATTTTCACTTATCCAATCACACCAAAAAAGCATAATATAAACAATTGGTTAAGTTCTTTTCAAACTTTCTCTCTTGTCCTTTCTGAGTATTGCAAATTTCTTGTTGCTAACCTTAGGATAATTTTTCAAAAGATGTAACATTTTATTAAATTTGCCCAGCTTCAATAATTTTTTTTCGAATTGACCTAGTTCTCGAAAAAAAAGAGTGTAATTTATCTCCATCCTTTTTTCTTATTGCTTTTTGTAAATCTGACAAATCTTCGTTAAACCTCTGAAGCATTTCAAGAACTGCATCTGAGTTATTAAGAAAAACATCTCTCCACATTATAGGATCTGAAGATGCTATTCTGGTAAAATCTCTGAAGCCTGATGCAGAAAATTTAATTACATCATTTTTTAGATCAGTTTCAAGATCAGATGCCGTTCCAACAATTGTATAAGCGATGAGATGAGGTAAATGAGAAGTGATTGCTAGAATTTTATCATGATATTCTGTATTAACGATTTCTACAATTGAGCCTAGTTTTTGAAAAAAATTAATTAACTTTTTTGTCTCATTGGTTTGTTTATCGTGAACTATCAACCAATATCTATTTTCAAAAAGAGAACTAAAACCTGATTTTGGACCAGAATATTCGGTACCTGCTAATGGGTGTGACGGTATAAAATAGACATTATCAGGTATGTAAGGATTGACATCACTTATAACCGACCTCTTAGTTGATCCAGTATCAGTAACTATAGTATTTTTTCTAAGAAATGGTGCTATCAAATTAGCAACTTTCTTCATCGACCCGACAGGTACAGCAAGAATTACTAAATCAGACTCACTTACTGTATTTTCAATATCGTCACACACAAAGGTTGCAATCTTCATTTGCGAAACAATCTGTCTATGCTTAGGGTTAATATCATATGCAAAAGTTACTAATTCATCTTCTTCTTTAGCCTTAATTGCGTGTAAAATTGAAGTTCCAATTAAACCTAAACCTATAATTGAAATTTTTTTAAAATTTAAATCCATTTTAATTATCTAAGAAATTTTTTAATTGTTTTATAAAAGTAATATTTTCCTCTTCATTACCAATAGAAACTCTTAAATAATTAGGTAAACTATATGCGTTCATTCCTCTAACTAAGATTCCTTTTTCAGCTAAAAATTTTTCAGCATTTTGGGCACTATACAGACCTTCTTTTGGAAATTTTATTAATAAAAAATTAGTTACTGATGTTTGGAATTCTAAGTTCAATAATTTTAATTTTTTTTCAAACCAGCGCATCCACTCTAAATTATGTGAAACAGATTTTTCTTGGAATTCTATATCTTTTATCGCTGCAATACCTGCTAACATAGCAGCAGTGTTTACACTAAATGGTCCTCTTACCTTCATAAGATTACTCAGAATATTTTCAGAACAATATCCCCATCCTAGCCTAAGAGAAGCTAAACCGTGTAACTTAGAAAATGTCCTTAACATTATAACGTTTTCGTAGTTATCAACTAAACTACTTCCATCAATATAATCATTATTATTTATATATTCTGAATATGCTGCATCGTAAACCAGCAATATATTAGAAGGTATTGATTTATGTAACCTAATTACTTCTTGTTTTGGAATAAAAGTACCAGTTGGGTTATTCGCATTAGCTAAAAAAACCACCTTAGTTTTTTTATTAATATTGGAAAGAATATTATCTACATTTGCTGTAAAATTAACATCTTTTGCTACAACACCCTTTGCTCCAGCAACCGAAATAGCTTGGGGAAATTGAAGAAAACCAAATTCTGTGTAGATGGCCTCATCACTGGGCTCCAAAAAAGCTTGGGAAATTATTGAAATTAACTCATCAGAACCATTTCCTAAAATAATTTTTTTCTTATCAAGATAGTATCTATTTGCTATGGCACTTATTAAGTCGTCGCTAACTTGAGGTGGATATCTATTCAAATTATGAGTGAAAGAATTTAGCACCTTTATAGCTTTCAATGATGTTCCTAGAGCACTTTCATTTGCTGATAATCTTATCAGATTATTTATTTTGCTCTTACCAAAGTTTGGTTTGTAAGTCTCTAATTTTTCAATGCTTGGTTTAGCAGCAGGATTATTCATTGATTACCCTATAATTAATCATTTTTAAGTTTAATAATATTATATTCTTTTTGATTAGCGCTTTTGTAAAGTGGAACGTTTGCTAAAATATCAAAATTAACTTTAATTTCTGACTGATTTTTCAATTTGTTAGCACTTTGAATATCTATAAATCCTAACTCAACATCTTTTTTTTCTAATGCTGCCAATAAACTTACAACACTCAAAAAATAAGTGGTTTTGAAATAGTTACCAAAATGTGCAGAATAAGCTGATTGAATTTCATCATCATTTCCTGCGACTCCAATTTTAAGAACCTTTTGCATTGACAAATTAGATGAGATAATTTGGCGCCATACTTTTTCAACTAGAAACTTGTCTAAACCCAAATTAACTAATTTTTTGATTAATTCTTCTTCTCTTTTAGGATCAAAAGGGAAGCCACCTTTTTTTGCGTTCATTATCTTTGAGGCTAAAGATTGTCTCTCTTTTATTAATTGGCATAAATTAGCATCAATTTTGTCAATCTTTGATCTAAGATCATCTAAATCAGTTTCACTCATATTAATCCTTTAATATTTATTGATATATATATACTTTAATAAAATAAAATAAACTTTTTGATTATATTAATAAGTGAAATAATATAATTTAATAAATTAAGTTCTCAAATATTTTAATTTATGTGGGTAAAAATGCTTGAAATCAACATAATTAATGCTTTTTCAGATAATTATATCTATTTAATACGAAATGAAGCAAAAAACATTACAAGTGTAGTTGATCCTGGAGAATCAACTCCTGTAATAAAGTTTTTAAATGCTAGAGGTTGGAATTTAGATGAAATAGTAAATACTCATCACCATCATGATCATATTGGAGGTAATACTGAACTTTTAGAAATTTACAAATCAAAGTTAATAGGACCTATATACGATCAAAATCGTATTTCTAACATTGACGTTTTAGTTTCAGATAACGAATTTATTAATGTCGCAGGAGTAAAAACGAAAGTTATTCATACCCCCGGTCATACACTAGGTCATGTTTGTTTTTATATGGAAGACGAAAAATGTTTATTTTCTGGTGATACAATGTTTTATCTTGGTTGTGGAAGAGTTTTTGAGGGTACTATGGATCAAATGTGGTCAAGCCTACTAAAACTTAGATTTTTACCTAATGATACATTAGTATATTGCGGCCATGAATATACATCTTCAAATGCAAAATTTGCCAAACACATTGATCCTAATAATAAATTGTTAGATGACGCCATCGTAGAAATAAAAAATAAACGAGAAAAAGGCTTGCCAACAATTCCTTTTGAATTAGGTACCGAAAAAAAAATTAACCCTTTTTTGAGGGCAGATGACCAAAAATTTATAGATTCTATTAATTTAAAAACAAGTAACCCTGAAAAGTTTTTTAGCACCATGAGGTTGAAGAAGGATAACTTTTAAATACTAGATAATTCATACGCAACTTCACAATTATCAAAGATGTCTGGTTTGGATATATTTACCTTTACTCCAAGGACGAATTTATTTTTTGAAATAGTAGTGTGTATTTTCTTAGTTAAAATCTCAAGTAAATCAAAGTGTTTACTCTCAACCACATCAGTTACGCATTTTCTAAACTGACTATAATCTTGGGTTTGTTGCAAATTATCACTTTGAGGTTCAGTATCATTAGTAAGTAATATTTCTAAGTTGACTATTATTTTTTGTTTATTTTTTTTTTCTTGTTCATACACACCAATTGAAGCAATAAGGTTCAAGTTATTTATAAATATTTTTCTTTTTCTAATTTTCATTTTGTAATCCATATTATAAACCAACATCCCTTCTAGGTGGAGCAAGATGTGCTCCTCCATCAAGTAACGTTACGTGTCCAGTCATTGATTTAGAATGAATTATAAGTTGAATAGTATTTAAAATTTCTTCAACGGTGGACGATGACTTTAACAAATTTTTCATATGTGATTTTTTAAATGCCTTTTCATCCTGTCCTGGTGCTAATAATGTAATGCCAGGAGCTATACCGTTTACTCTTAAACAAGTTGAATATGACAGGGCAGACATTTTTGTGAGACCATACATTGCTTGTTTTGACAACGTATAAGTATAATAATCTGGATTAAGTCCAAAAATTTTTGCATCAATTATATTAATAACAAAACCTTGTGCATTCTTCTTCTTTTTTTTTAAGTTTGAGGTATACTTTGCTAGTGCCTGAGTCAAAATTGTTGGTGCAGTAAAATTTACTGACATGTGATTGTAAAGTGATTCACTGTCAAAATTAACACCATCATCATAATTGAAATAGCCAGCATTGTTTATTAATCCAGACCAGATTAAATCCTGTTCTTCTAGATCTTTAATTAATTTATTAATATCTGAAGTAATTGTTAGATCGGCTTGATGTAATGTTACTTTGCCTCCCATTTTCAATAATTCATCTACAGTCTCTTCTGCTAATTGTTTTGATTTATTATAATGAACAGCTACACCCCACCCTTCTCTAACTAAATGATGCGCTATTAATTTTCCTAATCTTTTTGCGGATGCAGTAACTAAAATTGTTTTATTTTTTTTTGTCAAAGTTAAGTTTCCTTTTGTAATGCTTGGTATGACGTATCTCTTATTGATTTTAAATATTTATGAAAACATTTGTCTTCTAATGATTTTCTAAGCCCTAATTTTTGCCAAGACTCAGAGTTTTTACTTTTAGGCGGAATAAAACTTTTAATAACATTTATAGGAGCCAATCCTGTGACCAAAACTTCATCACTTAGTAATGCTGCTTCTTCAATCGAATGAGTGACCATAATGACAGTAACGGCTTCTTTTTTAATAATTGAAGTAAGTTCTGTTGATATAATTTCTCTACTTAAATTATCTAAAGCAGCAAATGGTTCATCTAAAAGTAATAGTTTAGGATTAAATAATAATGCTCTAGCAATTGCAACTCTTTGCAATAAACCGCCTGATAATTGATAAGGGAAGAATTTTGTATATTCTTGCAAACCTACATCTTTAATAATCTTATCAATTTTATTAAATTTTTTATTTCTTTTATTTATATTTCCTAACTCAATATTCTGGTAAACATTCAACCAAGGCATAAGAGCAGCACTTTGCTGTACTAAACTGATATCAATCGATTTTTTTTTAATTATTTCGTTTTCGAATCTAATTTCACCTTTTTTACATTTAGTAATACCAGAAATTAATTTTAGCAAAGACGTTTTTCCTGACCCAGAAGGACCTATAATACTTGTAAATTTTCCTTTTTTGATTTTATAACTAAAGTTATTTAAAATTTCATTTGTATTAAGTTTATCATCGTAAGAAAAACAAACCTTTTGGAAACTTAAATCATCAATTGAGTAACTCTTCATTGATTAGGGACTTTCGACAATATAATCAGGAATAATATTAGTACGTTTTATCATTTTCCCAACATTCACATTTTTAAGTAAGCCATGTTTAGTCATTAAAATTGATTTTAAACCAAAACTATTTGCGCCTAATATATCAGTATGCAGAGTGTCTCCAACCATACCAATTTTAGACAAAGGTATGTGCCTACCAGATAATTCATTAATTCTATTCATAGCAAGTTCAAAAATTGTTGGAAAAGGTTTACCTAACCAAAATGGGAGATGAATTCCATTTTTAATTAAGTGTGATACATAATATGCAGGTTCTATACTAAACTTTTCTTCGTGAGGAGCAACCAAGTCTGGATTAGCAACAAATAATGGTCTAGGATTTTCTTTTAATGAATTAAATAATAACTCTTGCCATACAGTATCCCATTGAAGAGTACCTAATAAAATAAATGAGTTCATTTCCTCAAACATTGAATAATCTTGTTCA
>ERZ802830.1425-NODE-1425-length-22841-cov-31.9022_pt1 | contig 22841 bp, 24 predicted proteins | sample MGYA00345654_ERZ802830 | MGnify/ENA primary metagenome ERZ802830 (study PRJEB30503, sample SAMEA104212375) | marine metagenome | biome: Westerlies Biome; feature: [SRF] surface water layer (ENVO:00010504) within the epipelagic zone...; material: water...
TTGTGGCGTTGCTTATGGTGCTGGCTGGCATCGCACTGGCAGAAAAACATAAAGTCTCGACGCCGGCAGGATGATCTGCCTCTGGCGCGCCTTGACAAGTCATTTAGGCCATGTAGAAGTGAGCCTGCGGCGAACAGCAGCGGCGGCAAACAGCGGCGGGCAAGCCGGTTCGGTGATAAGGTCTGCGGCTTTTTACAAATTGTCAGCATAAGGAGATGGGTGATGTTGGATAAGACCAAATTTTATATTGACGGTCGTTGGGTCGCGCCAATCGATGGCACAGATTTTCCGGTGATTAATCCAGCAACTGAAGATGCGTTTGCCACCATTTCACTTGGCGGTCAAAAAGATGCTGAGGCGGCGATCGCCGCTGCCAAAGCCGCTTTTCCTGCATGGTCTGTAACAACCCCGCAAACCCGCATCGGCTATCTGGAAAAATTGCTGGCGGTTTATGAAGAGCGCAGTCAGGATATGGCACAGGCGATTTCGTCTGAAATGGGCGCGCCAATCGATATGTCGCTGAGCGATCAGGCCGGGTCTGGCCGGGGTCATCTCAAAGCCTTTATCCGTGCACTTGGATCTGTTGAATTTCAGCGCCCGTTACGCCCCGGTGTTGAGGGGCAGGATGTGGTTTTTGAAGCGGCAGGTGTCGCGGCATTGATCACCCCATGGAACTGGCCGATGAATCAGGTGATGTTGAAGGTCGGTGCAGCGATTGCGGCCGGATGCACGATGGTGTTAAAGCCATCAGAAATTGCCCCGATGTCGAGTATCGTATTTGCCGAATGTATCGATGCGGCCGGGTTGCCTGCTGGCGTTTTCAATATGGTCAATGGTGATGGTGCTGGTGTTGGCAGTTTGTTATCGGCGCACCCGGATATTGATGTTGTGTCATTCACCGGGTCAACCCGGGCTGGTATTTTGATCAGCAAGGCGGCGGCTGATACGGTCAAAACAGTGTCATTGGAGCTGGGCGGCAAGTCGCCAAATCTGGTGTTTGATGATTGTGATGTGGCCGCAGCAGTGGCACGCGGCGCGGCTTTTTGTTTCAACAATACCGGCCAATCCTGTAACGCGGCGTCGCGCATGCTTGTCGAACGCAGCGCCTATGAACAGGCGATTGAGGTGGCCGCCGCCACCGCCGCCGCGACAACTGTTGATTTGCCGTCAAAGCCCGGCAACCATATCGGGCCGTTGGTTTCAGAAGCGCAGTTCAACAAGGTGCAGGGGCTGATCCAGTCGGGCATTGATGAGGGCGCGCGACTGGTGGCGGGCGGTGTTGGTCGGCCGGATGGTTTAAACCGGGGCTGGTTTGTGAAACCCACCGTGTTTGCCGATACCACGCAGGAAATGACCATTATTCGTGAAGAAATTTTTGGCCCGGTGCTGAGCATTATGCCGTTTGACAGCGAGGATGAGGCCATTGCTCTGGCGAATGACACACCCTATGGGCTGGCTGCTTATATTCAGACCGGCGACATGGATCGGGCGCGCCGGGTGGCGGCACAATTGCGCGCCGGTATGATTCAGGTGAATGGTGCCAGCCGGTTATCTGGCAGCCCGTTTGGCGGCTATAAGCAATCAGGTGTTGGCCGTGAGGGCGGCATGTGGGGCATTGAAGAATTTCTTGAAATCAAAACCATCAGCGGCATTGTCTAAACCGACATTTTAATCATTGTCATTTAAACCAGCCCCGGCGCCAGCCAGCCGCGATTCATCGGTCGCCGGTGCATAGGTTTTTCCGGCAAAATGCTGCAGCGCTGTGACGCAGCCCTGAAAGCATGAGGCAACCCGTTGTGTCTGCATTGGTGGCGGAATGACCGGCGGGTCAGCCGCCGGGCTGATTGTGCAAGCGGCCTGATTCAGCAAAAAAGCGGTATCCGGATAGCGGCTCAACACACCATTTTCCGACACATGAAGACACAGCTGATCGAGATTGACCTGCACTGGCCGAGCGCCGCTACGCTTGGCTATAAATGGCAATATCAGCACCGGTTCACGAATATTATTGATGCTAAGGCTGTCGGGCAGCGCGCCGTCCAGATAGGCAGTGCCAAGCGCAATCGGGCAATAGCAGCGATCACCGGTGGCATGATCCGGCCATTGCGTCAGCCGGTCATTGTGCCGCCAGCTGAGATAGCGACATAATGCAGACAGCCCGGCTATGCCGCGGGCGTGCAGCCAGCTTACGGCAAAGCCGGTCTCATCAGCCAGACCCCACGGCATGCCGGCACCGCGGGCTGCCTTGGTCGCCAGTGCAGCCGTTTCGCCAAGCGACCAACTGCTATGGCGGGCATCATCCGGTGGCGGTGTTATTGTCATGAAGGCAGCGGTGGATAGGCCAGATCATCAGGATCAAGCCGTGCCAGCTCATCCGGGAAAGGGGCGCCCTGATACATGGTAATGCGTAACCAGCGGTCAGAACGGGGATCAAATTTTGATGCACCAAAAAACGACAATTTACAGCGCAGCAAATCGATTGGCCGCATCTCAGCGGCGATCGTATTATCCTGAATTTCGGCGTAAGGAAGCGATGCAACAATTTGCGTGCGCCGGATGATATGCCGATGCTCGGGATGCGCCAGTAAAAAGCTGGCAATGGGTTTTGCGTCATCCCAGTGATCAAGGCAAGCCCGCGCGGCCACGGCATCACGCCCCGGTGCCAGCGGTTGCTCAAATGGCTCAATTGGCTCGTGAAAACGTTCACCAAGCCGTGGTTCAAGCTTTTCTTCAGAGACATACCAAACCCGCGCTATGGCGGCGTCATCGGCATAGTTAATATGTTTCACCCAGCCATAGGCATCGTCCAGAATCGCTTTGATTTTGCCGATTGTGATGCTGCCATCAATGTGAAAATAGGCGGATTCATCGGCTGACATGGTTGCCGCCAGATCGTCAACCAACGCCGCATGGCTATCGATGAGCAGTGACACCAACTGTTCCTGACCCTCAAGCGATAACTGCCGGGCGCCCCATTCATATATCACGTCGAAAGGATAGTCTGTGGCCGGATCAAATTTTTTCAAATAGACAATCAAGCCGGCCAGATCATCACGCAAGCCGGCTGTCTTATTTTGCTGATACGGGCTGTCAGTTGTCCATTCGGCCGCATTTTGCAAGGCACGTTGTGCCAGATGCGCCAGATCATCAATCGTTGCAGCGGTGCTGGCAGGCAGGTTGCGTACCCGCGTCAAAGCTGTTTCACGGGCATTGATCCAGGCATGGATAAGCGCCGGATGATTGATCAGAAACGGTGCCATCCCCAAACCGGTCGAATTGCCAACGCCAATCCGGCGGCGGATATCGGGATCCAGCCGAATGGCCCGGTCAGGCGCGCGCTGGCGGGCCATATGTTCGACAATATCAATGGTAAAACTGCGGATCAGCCATACCGCCAGCAATTCTGGCTGGAATGAGCCGGCAAATTCGGGCCGGTCGGCCCACAGCGCGCGGTCAGCCGCACCAAATTTACCAGACCCATAAACCGCCGTGGTGCGCATCAGATAGCCAACAGGCTCAATTTCCCGCAAATCCGGTTGTTGGCCATTGGCCAGGCACGTGACAACATAATCGAACAGGCGCACTGATCTGTTGGCCCGCGACAAAACAAATTCCTGACCCGAGATACGGCCGGCTTCCTGGCGCGGTACATTCGCTGCGAGCCGCGCGATGTCAGCTTGTGATATCACCCCATCATGCAGTGTGAAAGTTGCGTCCCAGGCCTCGGCAATGACCCGGTCAGATCTTTGTTCGGCTGGCAGATCATGCGCAAAGGCGACCAGCGTGTAGGTGCGTTCGGGGCCGATGGCCTCATAGCTGGCAACGCCAACACCCTGTTCATCAATGCGCCATTCGACCTGTCTGAATTGCCAGTTTTCAGCTTTCAGGCGGCGCAGTAACACCCGCATAAAACTCAACCGGCTCTGATGCAAAGATCCCATGCGTGCCAGTTTCATCACCACCGATGCCGGACGGTTGGCAATAATCGGTGCAGATTGATTTTGCGGTTTTGCATCCATCTTCATCTGGCCTCACGCTGCGGTAAAATTGGCGTCGTAAAAACGCAGCCAATTTTCACCCATGATTGCAGAAGTTTCATCTTTTGAAAAGCCGGCAGCACGCAACCCGGCTGCGATATTGCCAAAATGCCGGTTATCCTGAAACCAGTCTGGCATCTCGGGAAATCCGGCATGTGCGGCTGACCCTTCACCATAATCAATCTGCTTGGTCCAGCGTCCCACCCGCATCCATTCAACAACGCTGTCCGGCTGATCCTGACACAGATCAGACCCTAGGCCGATATGCTGCACCCCCATCAGATCTGCGGTGCGGGCGATCATCTCGCAAAAACTCTCTAATGTGCATTGCGACTTGTCTTTGAGATGATGCGGGTAAAGCGAAAATCCCAGCATGCCGCCAGTTTCGCCAAGCGCCCGCAAAACAGCATCAGATTTGTTGCGTTTTGCCGGATGCCAGAAATTTGGATTTGCATGGGTGATGGCAATCGGCCGGTCTGACAGGGCGATGGCGTCAAGTGTCGAGCGCTCGGCCGAATGGCTCATATCGACGACCAGCCCAACCCGGTTCATTTCTTTGATCACCTCGCGGCCCATGCGCGTCACACCGCTATCTTCCGCCTCATAACAGCCGGTGGCCAATAAAGACTGATTGTTATAGGTCAATTGCATAAACCGGACGCCAAGCATGTGGCAGATTTCGACAAGCCCGATATCATCCTCGATTGGCGATGGGTTCTGAAAGCCAAAAATAATCGCCGTGCGCCCGTTGCGTTTGGCGCGGCGCACATCGTCACCGCTGCGGGCGTGACAAATCAAATCCGGAAAACTCTCAAACCAGCGGTTCCATTGTTCGATATTGGCCACCATTTCACGAAAGATTTCGTGATAGGCAATCGTCACATGAACAGCATCAACGCCGCCTTCGCGCATTTGCTTGAAAATTTTTTCCGACCAATTGGCGTATTGCAGGTTGTCAATAATATGCATTGGCTTAATCCGGCTGACCTGCAGCGATATAGCTGGTTTTTACGGTGGTATAAAATTCCTGCGCATAACTGCCCTGTTCACGGGGGCCATAGGAACTGCTGCCACGTCCGCCAAACGGCACATGATAATCGGTGCCGGCAGTTGGCAGATTAATTGTCACAACGCCGGTTTCGGCGCGGCGGCGGAAATCTGTGGCGCGTGCCAGTGATCGTGTGATGATGCCGGAGGTTAACCCAAAATGCGTATCATTGACCACATCAACAGCCTCGTCATAGCTGTCAACTTTGATCACACAAGCGATTGGCGCGAACATTTCCTCGCGGTTGATTTGCCAGCTGTTTTGTGTGCCAGCAACAACCGCAGGTGTCATGTAATAGCCATCGGTATGCCGCGCGACGCGCTCACCGCCGCACAAAATATCGCCGCCTTCAGCTTTTGCCCGTTCAACCCATGCCAGATTTTCATCCAGCTGGGTCTGGCTGACAACCGGGCCAATCTGGGTGCCGTCCTTTAGCGCATTATCGACCACCATCGCGCTGGCACCGGCGGTTAATTTCTCGACAAATTCATTGTGGATTTTCGCATGTACCACCAGTCTGGATGATGCGGTGCATTTTTGCCCGGTGCCGCCAAATGCCCCGCCAAGCGCCGCGGCAACAGCGATATCAAGATCACCATCATCCATAATGGCCAGCGCATTTTTTGACCCCATTTCCATCTGAATTTTTGTCAGATTGGTGATCGCGGCGGCGGCAATCTGTTTGCCAACCTCAACCGAGCCGGTAAAGCTGATGGCCTGTATGGCGGGGCTTTCAACCAGACCTTGACCAATGTCGCCGCCCGGCCCCATCACCAGATTAAATAAACCGGCGGGTATGTCCTGGCGGGCGATAATTTCGGCAAGGGCAACCGCGGATGCTGGCACCAGATTGGCAGGCTTCCAGATGACCGCATTACCAAAGGCCAGCGCCGGGGCAATTTTCCAAACCGCGGTCGCTGTCGGGAAATTCCACGGGCTGATGATCGCCACCACGCCAACAGGCTCACGGCGCACATCGATCTCGATATTGGCCCTGACGCTATCGGCAGTGTCACCAATCTGCCGTAATGTCTCGGCAGCATAATAGGTAAAGAATTGTCCAGCCCGATAGATTTCACCAATGCCCTCGGCCAATGGTTTGCCCTCTTCGCGGCTTAACAGCGCGCCAAGCTCTTCGCGACGCTGCATCATTTCATTGCCGATATTCATCAACACAGTCTGCCGCGCTTCGATACCGGTTTTCGCCCATTTTTTCTGCGCCGTGGCAGCCGCATCCAGCGCCGTGTCGAGCTGGTCACGGCTGGCCTGCGCAAAATGGCCAATTATATCGGACAGATCGGACGGGTTTATATTGGCGATTGTCGTTGCGCCATCACACCAGGCGCCAGCAATGTAATTTTGATAATTTTTGGGCATAAAAGAACTTTCTAAATAGCTTACCGTCCAAATAGTTTACCGTGCCGGCAATGCACCAGACGGGGTGCTGCCTAGACAGGTCGAACGGCCGCTAAGATTGACTGAAACAATGCGAAATGACAAGCCGATTAACGCTTTGCACAGCATCATCAGGGCGCGCCGTGATCTGATGTTTGCATGGCGATGTTTTTACTGTTAACGAGAACATATCGGCAAGTCGTTCAAAAGCCACGCAGCGCGGCATTGGCGGCGATATTTGGGCATCACAGAAGAGAGCCAAAACGATGATGGAGCGTTTTACCAGACCGACATATGCGCTTGGGCTGTTGGGGTTGGCAATGGCACTGATCCCGCTAAATGATGCGTTAATCAAGATTTTGAGCGCGCATATCTCGCTTGGTCAGGTGGTGGCGGTACGCGCCATATTATCGCTTATTCTGGTGGTCTTCGTCAGCGATGGTTTGCGGGCGATGCTACATTTATCCGGCCCGATATTCTGGCAATTTGTCGGGCGCGCGATGTGCCTGGTTGTTGCGATGTTGTTGTTTTTTGTATCGCTTGGCAGCCTGCCTCTGGCAAATGTGATTGCCATCTTCTTTGTCTCGCCAATGATTATAACTCTGTTGTCGGTGCCGCTTCTTGGCGAGAGCATTGGCATTCATCGTCTGGCGTCGGTATCGGCGGGGATGGCCGGGGTGCTGATGATTATGCAGCCGGGTAGCGGCGATTTTCAGCCAGAAAATCTGTTGGTCATCGGGTCAGCATTCAGCTATGCGCTGTTCCAGATCTGGACCCGGCGGCTGAAAGCTGATGGCAGTTTGTCGGCGATGGTGACGGTTCAGCATTTATGCTATTTTGTTGTTGGCGCAATCATGGTTGTGGCGAATGTGATCTGGCCGGTATCGCCGACCGGCAATACCACACTTGATTTTTTGCTGCGTGGCCCGGTGCTGATGTCGGTCACCGACTGGCTGTTTATCCTGATATGTTGTGTTTCGGTATTGTTTTTATCGGTGGCATCATCAAATGCCTATCGGTCAATCGAGGCATCGGTGATCGCGCCATTTGAATATACGGCGATCCCATTTGGTGCCTTTTGGGGTGTGGTGATTTGGGGGGAATGGCCGGCAACAAGCGCATGGATAGGTATGTTGTTGATTCTGTTTGGTGGTATTTACACGCTGTTTCGTGAAAATATTCGTAATGTTGATGTGGCAACCTCGGTACCGATGCCAGCGGCAGCGGCGGCACAACAGAATTTTGATGAAGAGACCGAGTCGCAGGATAATAAGTTATAGGCCAGAAATCCTAAACAAATCCCGGGCAGATCACGCCACTACTGGCACTCAATCGCCGGAACCGTCTTGCCAGACACCTTGTTCTTTCAGTTTTTCAGCGACCTCTGCCGGCATATAATTCTCATCATGCTTCGCCAGCACATTTTGCGCGATAAACACACCGTTTTCGATCTGACCTTCGGTAACCACACCCTGGCCTTCACGAAACAGGCTAGGCAAGGCGTTGTCATATTTGACCGTGATATCGACGGTGCCATCGGTGACAATAAATACAGATTTCATGCCTTCAATCTCTACACTGCCATCTTTGACCAGACCGCCCAGCCGCAATGACTGTCCTGACTTCAGCTTTGACTGGCTGATCTCAGAGGGTGTGTAAAAAAACACGATATTGTCACGCAACGCGCCCAATACCAGCATGACGGCAATGCCAAGCAATGCAGCGATACAAGCAATGATAACAAGGCGTTTTGATTTAGCGGTCATGGCTCTGCAAATTCATCTCTGTTTGCGGTATCTGCGGGGGGCGCTTCGTCGCTACTGTGCTAGCCAGAAAACATGGTTTTGGCAAGCTGTTGTGGTGATCGCCAGATCGCGGCAAGATGGCGCAGTCTGGCCGACTGCTTATTGCCGAACCGGTCTGGACGTTGTAAAGCTATCTGCATCATTTGAGTTTAATGCGGTTCCGTCAGGCGAAAAATATAACGCTGGGCGGGCGGCGTTTCCGGGGTAATCACATGAGCTTGATGAACAAATATCCACGCTTAACCGATTTAGAGGCACCAGCAGCGCGCCGCATTCCAAAATTTGTGTTTGCCTATCTGGATTCAGGAACCGGCCAGGATCAGGCGAAAGACCATAACCGCGCTTATCTGGACGGGATTGAATTAACACCGCAATTCATGCGCGGCCGGGTGAATCCGGATCTGACAACGAAATTGTTTGGCCACAGCTATAACGCACCGTTTGGGGTTGCGCCGATTGGCCTGTCATCGCTGATTTGGCCGGGGGCGGAATCGATTTTAGGTGCGGCTGCCAAGGCGCATGGCTTTCCCTATATTTTGAGCACAGTTGCTGGCGAGTCACTGGAGATGGTGGCCAAAGCCGCTGGCGAGATGGCCTGGTTTCAACTCTACGCACCCAAAGACCGGGATGTGATGACGGATCTTCTCCGGCGGGCCAAGGAGAATGGCTATGAAACGATTGTGGTGACGGCTGATGTACCGGCACCAAGCCGACGCGAAAGCATGCGGATTGCCGGCGCGCCACTCGGCAGCCGTGGTAATTCCAGCTTTACCCCACGGGTGATATGGCAGAGCATGTTGCGCCCACAATGGGCGGTACGGACATTGCTCAATGGCGGGGCGCGCTTCCGCAATATGGAACCCTATGCAAAACAAGCCGGCGCCGATAACCTCACCAAATTTATTGGCGAACAGTTAAACGGATCGCTGGATTGGAACTATTTGGCAGAAATTCGAAAATCCTGGCACGGTAAGATGTTGCTGAAAGGCATTTTGCACGGACAGGATGCGGCGCGGGCAGTGAAAATGGGGATTGATGGCATCGTCGTATCAAATCACGGCGGGCGTCAGCTCGATGCGGCGCCGTCACCATTGACCCGCATTGGGTCAATTCGTGCGGCTGTTGGTGCGGATGTGCCGCTGATTGTTGATAGCGGTATTCGCTCGGGTCTTGATGTGGTGCGTGCGTTGTCCGCCGGTGCGGATTTTGTCCTGCTCGGACGTGCTTTCATGTATGCCGTGGCCGCGCTCGGCAATAAAGGCGGCGAGCATGCCGCGACAATTTTGCTGGAAGAGGTGCGCGACGTGATGGCGCAGTTAGGCCTCAAAACGATTGAAGATGTGAAGCAGTTGAACCGATAACAGCACAAAGATGGTCATGATAAATATGCGGTTAAAATCATTTGCACTGGCAATAGCCATGCTGGTCTTTGCGGGGCTGGATGCAGGCGCGACCAGTGATGCGCCCAGTGGCTCGCCCAGTGATTCTCAATTATCATTTTCACCCATGCAGATGCGGGCCACCGCGCCGGGTATGCCAAGCAGCGCTGCCTATGTGAGCATTGCCAATCATGGCGATGCAGCGGATCGTTTGATCGCGGCAAAAACCGTGGTGGCGCGGCGTGTGGAAATCCACTCAATGGAAATGGATAACGGCGTGATGCGGATGCGCGCTGTTGATGGCGGCCTGCCAATTGCAGCCGGTGAGGCTGTGCATCTGGCTCCCGGCGGGCTGCATATCATGTTGATGGGCTTGACCACGCAACTGGCCGCGGACAGTCAGCATGAAATAACCTTGGTGTTTGAAAAGGCTGGTGAAATCACCGTAACCGCGACAGTGAAACGGCCGGCTGATATCACCCCGACAATGCCCGGCCATAATATGTCGCATCAGTCTCAATAAATGCCGCTGTCGATGCCGATGGCAACGCCAAGACAAAGCTCGCTGACCTCTGTGCAAAAATCATCCTGCCAGGCACCACGGGCAACCAGCGGCGCGGCAATCAATCGCCATTTCAGCCCGTTGCAAATCGACAGCAAGGCGGTTTTGGTGGCGGTGCCATCAAGCCCGGCGCGAATATAAATGGCCACCGGTTTTGCCGCGGTGCTTTCAAGCCAGTCATTGTAACATCTGTCAAACATATCCTTTGTCGCCCCGGCCATATATCCGATATTTTCGGTGGTGCCGATGATCACCGCGGCGGCGTCATTGACATCCGGCGCGCGCACGTCAAATGGCGAGATAAGTCGCATTGTGACATTACCAGTGTCGGCGCTGGCGACAGCCTCGATCGCTGCGTTGGCAAGTGCCATCGTGTTGGGCGAGGGGGTATGCGCGATCAGTAAAACAGTTTTACACATGGTTGGTAGTTTAGTCGGTTTTGGGTATAGTTAAAAGCGGCTTTACCCGCGCCACGCGATACATGCCAAAGGAGTGCAGATATGTCCCCCAGCCTTTTAAGCGAAGCGGAAATTGCTGTTGCGATCGAACAGCTGGACGGATGGGTCATCTGCCGCAATGGTGATCAGCCGGGGCTGAGCAAGAGCTTTCAATTTTCCGGATTTAATGCGGCATTTGGATTTATCAGCCGGGTTGCTTTGGCGGCTGAACGCGCCAATCACCATCCGGAATGGCAGAATGTCTATCACAAGGTCACCATCAGATGGACCACACATGCGCAGGGCGGTGTGACCGACCTTGATGTAAAGCTGGCGCAGAGATGTGACGGTATCGCCACAGATTCGGGACAAAAATAAGCAATCGCGTGGCGACAGGTTAAAGCCACCATTGCAGCACCCATAATGTCGCCAAACCGGAAGAGATGGTGGCAATGACATTGCGTGTCAAAAGCGCAACAATTGTCGCAATGATCGCAGCGTAGAGCCGCGCATTATGCGTCACAATAATCTGTTCTGTTGCCGGGTCAATGAGAACAGCGGGAACAATGATCGCGGTCAATACGGCGATCGGCACAAAGCCAAGCGCATCAATGAGCCATTTTGGCAGACCGCGTGCCACCCACCCGGTCAGCATGACAAACCGTGTGCCAAAGGTAAATATACCAGTCATCACCATCACCAGCCAGATCATCGCGGCCTCGGATTTTTATCAGTCGGGGTGTTTTTGCTGGTGTGATAATGCGTCATCCATCCCGCAGCAATGCCGCCAAGCGCCGATATGATAATCCAGGATTTCCACGGCAACGGCTGGCAGATAAGTGACAGAACGGCAGCCACCACACAGGCAACAAGATCGGCGCGTCGCCGGATGCTGGGTGCCACCAAGGCGATGAAGGTGAGCGGTATGGCAAATGACAGTGACCAGGATTCGGGGATGGTGGTTCCGGCAATCACCCCGACCAGCGTTGAGATTTGCCAGGCCACCCATAAGGTCATGCCACTGCCAAGAAGATGGTAATGTTGATAGCGGGTTTTCGGCCCGTCCTGAAACCGTTTAATCGATACGGCATAGGCCTCATCAGTCAGCAAATAGCCTAACAGAATGCGCCACCGCAGCGGTAAATGGGCGAGATATTGCGCCATCGAAGCGCTGTACAGGACATGCCGTAAATTCACCACGCTAACCGACCCGCCCACAATCAATGGTGGCACCCCGGCTGCCCATAATTGGGCAAACACAACCTGACTGGCCCCGCCGAACAGGATCGATGACAGTAAAATTGTCTGCAAGCTGGTCAAACCGCTGGCCAGACCCAAAATGCCAAACACCAGTCCAAACGGGATCACCCCAAGCTGTAATGGCAGTTCATGCCGGACGCCAAGCCAGAATTCGGCAGTGGCGGTGCGTTGGGCTGGGGCGTCTGTCATGGGTGGTAACATGTAATGCATGGTGTGAGTGATCAATCGACGACATATTACGCCGAATGATAGATTGGGCAAGTGCGGTCATACCATGTTGCCTGATTGTAACAAGCTGTTGGGGCTGATTGTCTTGATCTTTTCCGGCTAGTCGTATTTTATAACGGCATCTGTCACCCATACCCGGTATAAAGGTCTGCAATGCAACTCCATGTTCCTGTTTCAGTTGGCGAAGTTCTCGATAAAATAACAATTCTGCAGATTAAACTCGCGCATATTTCCGATGCTGAAAAGCGGGTCAATGTGCAAAATGAGCTAGATGCTTTGCTGCCGCTTGTCGCTGGCGATAGCTTTACCACGGGTCAGATGCAGACATTGATCGCAGAGCTGAAATCGGTCAATGAGGCATTGTGGGAGATTGAGGACGATATCCGCGAACAAGAAGCGGCAAAAACCTTTGGCGAGGAATTTATCCGGCTGGCACGCGCCGTCTATGTGACGAATGACAAACGCGCCGCGATCAAGAAACAAATCAATCTGGCGACCGGTTCAGCCCTGATCGAAGAAAAATCATACGAATCCTACTAGCCGGATGCTGCCAAGCGGTGCTCAACCCGGCCATTCACCGATCTGATGCCGATTCCAGCATTATCGCTGCCGTGCTGAGAATTTTATCCGGGGCGATACTGTCCAGAGCCTTGCCGGTGTCCGGATAGAGCGGAAACACCGCAGGCTTGTAGCGCAGCGTGTCACCGGCTTTGGCAAACAAAACCGTCGCTGGCAAATTGCAGTTAAACGCAAGATTGGCGGTAAAGCTGTCAACCCCGATATAACCGTCGGCGGCGTGATAGAGGGCGATATCGCGTGCCATTGACGGGTTATGCCGCAAACTGTCGAAAAGCACATGATCCGGCCCGTCCCATCTGGCCAGCATGGCATCATGATAGCTGCCCGCATCCGGCCCGGCATTCAGCACAAGGCTGCCGCCAATCTGGCTGGCAAGCCGGTTAAGCGTGGCGTTCGCATGGTCAAGTGACCAGCGCCGCGCCGGGTCGGCGGCGAACAGATTGACGATGGTGACGGGACGCGGCAATTGATGCATAAAATCGGCAATTTCGGCCCGCATGTCCGGTGATGGCAGAATCGTCGGGGTGCTGTCATCAAGCGACAGACCCTGCGCCCTGATCCAGCTATCGGCGGCGGCAATAAACGGCCGATGCCCCCATAGCGCGCGTCGATCACCACCGGCATCCGCTGCCAGACTGTCGGTCAGTAAAAGCGTGTCAATATTGTGACCAACCAGCCCAACGCGGCGATCTATCGATGCCGCAAATGCCGCCAGTTTAAAGCTTGTTGAACGATGCAGGATAAACGCGCTGTCATAATGTGTCTGGCGTATTTGCCTGACTGTGCTGCTGCCGCGCATGAACGGGATATACCGCCTGAGCGGTCTGGCATCGATGATTTTGCCTGCCCACGGGCTGTGTGCCAGTAAAATGGCGATTGGCCCCGGATGAATACAGGCAATGTCAATCTTGCCGTCAAAACTGGCACCGGCAAGGGCGCGTAGCTGAGTGAGATGGTAAATCTGGTCACCGATTCCCCCGGCGACGAAGCCAATTGACCTTCCAAAACTGACAGCCATAAGGCGATTTACCTAACCAAACAAAAACTTCAATAACCTGATTGCGAAGTCAACTTGCGCTTGCAATCGAATATCGTTAAATAGCCTGACCAATATGCTTATTCAATGCGTGATTTCGGATCGGGCTGCAACCGACGCGCCGAAACCACGATATTTCATGTGCAAAGATGGGGCATGTTCAAAGAGGGGGCGGTTTTATGACTGACGGGTTTCTGTTTGCCGATGAAATGGATCTGGCCGAAAAACGCGTTTTGCTGCGTCTTGATGTGAATGTGCCATTGCAGGATGGCCGGGTCAGTGACGATACGCGGATCAGGCGGATTTTGCCCGGTCTGCAGTCGCTTGTTGCGGCTGGCGCAAAAATTATCATCCTGACCCATTTTGGGCGGCCAAAAGGCAAAGTGGTTGATGCATTGAGCGTCCGGCCAGTGGCGGCTTGCATGGCAGAATTACTGGGTCAGCCGATCACTGTTGAAGGTGATGTTGTCGGGCCAGGCGGTCTGGCAGCGGCGGCGGCCATGTCGGCCGGGCAAATCGTGATGATGGAAAATCTGCGCTTTTACCCGCAGGAAGAAGCCAATGACAGCGGCTTTGCAGAAAAGCTGGCGGCGCTTGGCGATGTCTATATTGGCGATGCGTTTTCCTGTGCGCACCGGGCGCATGCATCGGTTGATGCCCTGCCGCGCTTGATGCCAGCGGCTGCAGGCCGGTCTTTTGCGGCCGAACTTACCGCATTACATGGCGCATTGGCTGCACCACAGCGCCCTCTCGCGGCGGTTGTCGGTGGCGCCAAAGTGTCGAGCAAACTGGCCTTGCTGGAAAATCTTGTGACCAAGGTTGATGGGCTTGTTCTTGGTGGCGGCATGGCCAATACATTTTTGCTGGCAAAAGGCGTCTCCATCGGTGCCTCACTGGCTGAACCGGATATGCTGTCCACGGCCAGCGGTATCATGGCGACGGCGGCGGCGCATAAATGCCGGATATTGCTGCCGACCGATGTGGTGGTGGCCACCGCATTTAAGGCCAATGCCCCGCACCGCATAAGTGATGGCGGCGATATTGCCGCTGATGAAATGATTCTTGATGCCGGCCCGCAATCGGTGGCGGCGGTCAATGCGTTTTTGGCTGAATGCCGGACAGTGGTGTGGAACGGGCCGATGGGGGCGTTTGAATTGACGCCTTTTGACGCGGCCACCAACGCGGTTGCCCGCGAAGTGGCGCGGCTGACGCAAAACCGGCAGATAATGAGCGTTGCTGGCGGTGGCGATACCATGGCGGCTCTTGCAAATGCCGGGGTGAATGACCATTTCACCTATGTATCAACCGCTGGCGGTGCCTTTCTTGAATGGCTTGAGGGCAAAACCCTGCCCGGCGTTGACGCCTTGCAACAGCGCTGACCGGATGCAAAACAGACGGTCGCGCCGATATTAAAAAGAGGCCCGCATGTTTTTCGATAATCCATTCAAAACCCGCATGCCGCGCGATGATGAATATCTGGCGGGCCGGTATTTGCCAATTTTTGCCGGCGGCGATCATGCTGTTCTTGGTACAGACATGTCGCCACCATTTGCCGAAACCATGCAGCAGATTATTTTCGGTCTGGGTTGTTTTTGGGGCGCCGAAAGGCTGTTTTGGACATTGCCGGGGGTGCATGTCACGGCGGTTGGTTATGCTGGCGGGCGCACGCCGCACCCAACTTATGAAGAGGTGTGTTCCGGCCAGACCGGCCATACCGAAGTTGTGCTGGTGGTGTTTGATCCACAGCGCCAGTCGCTGGGCAATTTATTGCAGACATTCTGGCAGGCGCATGACCCAACACAGGGCTTTCGTCAGGGGAACGACCGCGGCACGCAATATCGATCTGCCATTTTTGCTACCGATGATGCACAGCTGGATCAGGTGACAGAATCGGCCAACGGTTTTCAAAAAGCGCTGACCGCTGCCGGCTTCGGCAAAATCACCACCGAAATAGCGCTGGCTGGTGATTTTTACTATGCCGAAACCTATCATCAGCAATATCTGCATAAGGTGCCCAATGGTTATTGCGGGTTACGCGGCACTGGCGTCGCCTGTCCAAGCCCAGCAGGTGACGATTGATCGGTTGCCGCGATGTGCGCCTCTAAAAAAACCTGATCTGCCATTGACCTTCGATGCGGCCGGTGCTAGTTTCCGCGCTCATTATTGATTAACCGGCTTCGGCCGTTGTTTTGGGAGCTTTTATCATGAAAGTCGCCAGTTCTTTGAAGACGCTGAAATCGCGCGATCGAAACTGCCAGGTGGTGCGTCGTCGCGGCCGTCTCTATGTGATCAACAAAAAGAATCCACGGCTAAAAGCGCGTCAGGGCTAGCTGTGTCGTGCCGCGCTGGATGCGGCAAACTCTATCGCATCGAAATACAGCAACGGCCGGTTTTCCGGCCGTTTTTTGTTGGTCAAACTAGGCTCTGGCCAACATGTGACAAACCGTCGCCAGATTGATCAGTTTTTGCCAATCACCCCGCTTTGTGGCATTTTCGCATGGGTGTAGGGTGATACCGACGAGCAGAACGGAGATTGAATGATGCAGATGCCAGAACCGGATCAGCAGATCATGGCGCGGCGGGACGCAATTTGCGCGGCGTTACGGCAATTGGTACCGGCAGCATCGGTGGTGTCGTCCGCCGAGGGGCGCCGTGCCTATGACGCTGACGGGCTGTCGGCTTATCGGCAATTGCCGCTGGCGGTGGTGCTGCCGGAAACCGTCGAGCAGATTGCCGCAGTGATGAAATACTGCCATGCAGAGGGTATTAAAGTGGTGCCGCGTGGGGCTGGCACATCATTGTCTGGCGGCGCTTTGCCACTGGCTGATGCGGTGCTTTTGGGGCTTGGTAAATTCAACCGCATTCTGGATATTGATTATGCCAACCGATGTGTTGTGGCACAGCCCGGCGTGACGAATCTGGCGATCACCCATGCGGTTCAGGATCAGGGGTTTTATTATGCGCCCGACCCGTCAAGCCAGATTGCCTGTTCGGTTGGTGGCAATGTTGCGGAAAATTCCGGCGGTGTGCATTGTCTGAAATATGGTCTGACGACGAATAATTTATTGGGCATTGAGCTTGTCACAATCGAGGGCGAAATTCTGCGGCTCGGGGGCAAGCATCTGGATGCGGGTGATTATGATCTGATGGGCGTGATGACCGGCTCTGAGGGCTTGCTCGGTATTGTCAGCGAAGTCACCCTGCGAATCCTGCAAAAACCGGCAACGCAACGGGCGCTTCTTGTTGGCTTTGATGACACCGCCGCTGCCGCCACCGCCGTTGGCGATGTGATTGGTGCTGGCATTATTCCGGCTGGCATGGAGATGATGGACGGTCTGGCAATCAATGCGGCCGAAGATTTTGTGCATGCCGGTTATCCGCGTGACGCCGCTGCATTGATCATTGTTGAGCTTGACGGGCCAGCGGTTGAGGTGGACGCCCTGATTGAGCGGGTGGCCAAAATCATGGATCGGGCAGGGGCGTCATCGCTCAAGGTCAGTACATCTGAAGATGAACGCAATTTATTTTGGGCCGGGCGCAAATCTGCTTTTCCGGCTGTCGGGCGGATTTCGCCAGATTATCTGTGTATGGATGGCACCATCCCGCGGCGGCGTTTGCCCGATATGATGGTGCTGATGGCAACACTCAGCCAAAAATACGGGTTGCGTGTGGCCAATGTCTTTCATGCGGGTGACGGTAATCTGCATCCGTTAATTTTGTTTGATGCCAACCAGCCTGGCGAACTGGCGCGAGCCGAGGATTTTGGCGCCGATATTTTGCGGGGCTGTGTCGAAATGGGCGGCGTGCTGACTGGCGAACATGGCGTTGGCGTTGAAAAACGTGATCTGATGACGATCCAGTTTACCGAAGATGACATGAAACAGCAGCAACGTCTGAAATGCGCTTTTGATGCCAATCATCTGTTGAATCCCGGCAAGGTGTTTCCGCATCTGCACCGCTGTGCCGAGCTTGGCCGCCTGCATGTGCATAAAGGCAAAATGCCATTCCCCGATTTGCCACGGTTCTAGCCACGGCCGAATCGCAGGTGCGAAGGATGATTGTTTATGCCGAAAATTAACAACCTTGATGAGGTGGCGGCAGCGGTGTTGGACGCCCAACAGCAGAAACACCGGCTAGAGCTGCGTGGTCTGGGGACGAAAACTGGCATCGGTAATCAGCCGGTTTATGATGCGTGCCTCGATGTGTCTGCCATGCAGGGCATTGTGGATTATCAACCCGAAGAGCTGGTGTTAACGGTACGGGCCGGCACCACATTGTCGGCGGTCGAGGCGGCGCTGGACAAGGCCAATCAGATGTTGGCGTTTGAACCAGCGGATTTATCAGCGCTGTTGAAAAGCAAATCGACCGGCACGATTGGTGGTGTGCTGGCGACCAACCTGTCCGGGCCGCGGCGCCTAACAGCCGGGGCTGCGCGCGATTTTCTGCTGGGATTTGATGCGGTGTCCGGTCGTGGGGAGCGGTTTAAATCGGGTGGCCGTGTGATGAAAAATGTCACCGGCTATGATCTGTCAAAATTGATTTGTGGATCCTATGGCACGCTGGCGGTGATTGATGAAGTCACCATCAAAACGCTGCCGCGGCCAGAGACCAGCCTGTCATTGCTGTTTGAAAGTGACGATATGGCCAGTGCGGTGGCGCTGATTGCCGGTATTTTTGCCAGCCCGCATGAACCCGGGGCCGCCGCCATCTTGCCGCAACCGGTGGCGGCTGCAGCGGGTATTGATCTGGCGGCCGATTTTGTTGTGGTGATCCGGTTGGAGGGCATTGCCTTGTCGGTGGATGACCGGGCCGGCCATTTGCGCGGCATGGGTGGCATAGGCGGCACAGTCGAAACAGTGCCGCAGGCATTAAGCGAAACATTGTGGCGCCGCATTCGTGATGTTGATCTGCTGGCTGATCATGCGGGTGATATATGGAAGCTGTCCTGCCCACCAGCATCTGCACCACAGATCATCGCGGCAATTGAGCCGCATTTTGACATGGCATTTTATGCCGATTGGGCAGGTGGGCTGCTATGGCTTGCCGGGCCGTCCGGTGCGGATTTCGGCAATGCGCTGCGGGCGGCTTTGACGCTGCATGGCGGCGGCCATGCACAGCTTATGTGTGACCGTGGTAACAGCAAACAGCTGATCCCGGCATTGCAGCCCCTGCCACCGGCACAGGCCAGCCTGAGCAGGCGGGTAAAGGCGGCATTTGACCCACTTGGCGTGCTGAATTTTGGCCGCATGCATGATGGTATCTAGGAAGCAACAGGATGCAGACCCATTTTACCGAAGCCCAGCTTGCTGACCCTCTTATCCGCGAAGGCGACGCCATTCTGCGCAAATGCGTGCATTGCGGTTTTTGTACGGCGACCTGTCCAACCTTTGTGATTACTGGTGACGAGCGGGATAGTCCGCGCGGACGTATCTGGATGTTGCGGGAGCTGCTTGAAAGCCCGGCAACGGTATCGGCCGATACCAGCTATCATATTGACCGGTGTCTTGGCTGTTTGTCCTGTACGACGACATGCCCGTCGGGTGTTGATTACGCGCATCTGCTGGATATTGGCCGTGAAAAGCTGCAAGAGCTGGTGCCACGCAAGCCGTCTGACCGGCTGATGCGGCGGATGCTGGCGGCCATTATTCCCCATGCATCGAAATTCCGAAAAGCTATGTATCTGGCAAAACTCGGCCGGTTGGTGGCATTTGCCATGCCAAAACCGATGCGGGCAGCGCTGCAAAAACTGCCGCTTCATATCCCGGATCTCGATCCGGTTGGCAGCAGAACACAGCAATTTTCCGCCTCACCCGCCGCTGGCAAAGCGCCGGTGCGGCGGGTGATCCTATTGGCCGGATGCGCGCAACGTGCGCTGGATCCGGATATTAATGCCAGCACCATACGGGTGCTGAACCGGCTTGGCGTAGAGGTGATTGTCCGCAAAGAAGCGCATTGCTGTGGCGCTCTTGCCCATCATGTTGGTGCAACGAAAATGGCAGACGCCACGATACGGGCGGCGATCAAGGCCTGGCATGAAGAAATCACCACCGGGCAAATTGATGCGATTATCGCTAATGCGTCTGGTTGCGGCACCATGGTGAAAGATTATGGTCATGTGATGCGGCATGATGCTGAAATGGCGCCGCTGGCAGCGGCGATTTCGGCAAAGACCAAAGATATTTGCGAAATTCTGGCAGAGCTTGACCTGCAGTCGGTTCTGCGCCCACAGGCGGTCAGCGGATATGGCACATTGGCGTATCATTCGGCATGCTCGCTGCAACATGGCCAGAAAATCCATGATCTGCCACTGTCATTGTTGCGGCAGGCTGGCTTTGATGTGGTGCAGCCGGTAAACGGGCATTTATGCTGTGGATCTGCCGGTGTTTATAATATTTTACAACCGGCGATGGCGGATGAATTGCAGCAGCGGAAACTGTCCAGCCTGCGTGATACCGGCGCCAGCGCTGTGGCGGCGGGTAATATTGGCTGCATGACGCAACTGCACAGCGATGATCTGCCAGTACGTCACACAATCCAGTTTCTTGATTGGGCCAGCGGTGGGCCAAAACCGGTCTAGCCTGTTCGCAGCTAGCTTAGATCAAAAAAATCATTGCCTTTGTCATCAGTGATGATGAAGGCCGGGAAATTTTCAACCTCAATCCGCCAGACCGCTTCCATACCCAATTCGGGATATTCCAGAACCTCTACTTTTTTGATCGATTCAAGCGCGAGCTTCGCCGCGACACCGCCAATCGAGCCAAGATAAAAGCCGCCATGCTGTTTGCAGGATTCGCGCACAACACGCGACCGGTTGCCCTTGGCCAGCATCACCATAGAGCCACCTGCAGCCTGAAATGTCGGCACATAGGAATCCATCCGACCAGCGGTGGTCGGGCCAAATGAGCCGGATGCCATTCCATCCGGGGTTTTTGCCGGGCCGGCATAATAGACCGGGTGATCTTTGAAATAGTCGGGCAATTTACCTTCATCATGCAGCCGTTCGAGAAGTTTCGCATGGGCAATGTCGCGCGCCACAATCAATGGCCCGGTCAGCGCAAGACGGGTTTCGACCGGATGTTGTGACAGGGCCGCCAGAATCTCGGCCATCGGCTTGTTCAGATCAATCGCAACGGGCTGGTCATCGTCGGCGCTCTCGGCACCAATATCGGGCAGAAAGCGTGACGGGTCGCGTTCGAGCTTTTCAATAAACAGACCTTCTGGGGTGATTTTTGCAAACGCCTGACGATCGGCCGAACAGGACACACCGATACCAATCGGGCAGGACGCGCCATGGCGTGGCAAGCGGATCACCCGTACATCATGACAATAATATTTGCCGCCAAATTGGGCGCCAATCCCCAGATCCCGGGTGATTTGCAGAATTTCAGCTTCCCATTCAAGATCGCGCCAGGCATGGCCAAGGGCATTGCCGCTTGTGGGCAGCCCGTCAAGCGCCTTGATTGAGGCGGCTTTCACAGTTTTCATCGTCAGCTCGGCCGATGTGCCACCAATGACAATCGCCAGATGATAGGGTGGGCATGCCGATGTGCCGAGTTCCAAAATAGCGGTGCGGACAAATTCACGCATTGATTCAGGGTTCAGCACAGCTTTGGTTTTCTGATGCAAAAAGGCTTTATTGGCCGAGCCGCCACCTTTCTGGATAAAGGCAAATTTATATTCAAGCCCCTTGCCGGCATTGATATCGATCTGTGCCGGCAGGTTGGTCGCTGTGTTGCTCTCTTCAAACATGCTGTGCGCTGTCAGCTGTGAAAACCGCAGGTTACAGTTTTGATAGGTGTTGTAGATGCCGCGCGACAGCGCCTCGCCATCATCACCATCAACCAGTACATGATCACCACGATAACCGGTGACAAGCGCAGTGCCTGTATCCTGACACATTGGTAATTGTCCCTCGGCGGAAATGACCGCATTTTTCAGCATTTCCATTGCCACAAAGCGATCATTTTTGGTGGCCTCAGGATCGTCCAGAATCTGCGCCAGCTGGGCCAGATGGCTGCTGCGCAACAAATGCGAAATATCGGTAAAAGCGCGCTCGGCCAGTTCGGTCAGCCCCTCTGCAGCGACCCGTAAGAATTGCTCATCGCCAATCTCGACAAGTTTGACATGGTCAGACGACACCAGTTCATATTCGGTGGTATCAGCGGCGAGGGGAAACATGGGGCTATAGGCAAAATCGGCCATGATGCGATCCTGTGACTGTCATAAAAGGAAAAGCGGCGTGCAAAGGTAACGGCCACTGTGATGGTTTGGCGGTTTACTGTGTTGGTCTTTTGCGGAATGTGTCAAGTGATACAACCTCGGCAGTTTTATCATCTTTTGGGCTTTTACCGTCGCTGCCAGCATCATCACTCTTGTCATCGCTGGCGTTGCTTTTTAGATTCGCCGGGCTGATTGATGCATCGGATGCGGTGCCATCATCCTCATCGTCATTTTCGTCGAGCATGCCAAATTGCAGGCCAAACCCTACCGAGGGGTCATTCAGGCTGGTGACAGCCTGAAACGGGATGATCATCGGGCTGGGTTTGCCGCCAAAAAACAAGGTGATGCAGAAATGATCCTCGGCAACCCGCAGATCGGCATATTGGTGCTGGATTACAATGGTCATCTGATCAGGATGTTTCGCGCGCAAACTCTCATCGATTTCGACACCTTCATAGCCAGTGATAAAGCTGATATAGAAATGTGTCTCACCGGGCAGTCCGATATTTTCGACGATGCGCAATGATGAGCGAACCACCGACCGCAGGGCATCTTCTACCAATAATTCGTAGTTTAATCCGGTCTGGCTGTCGTCGTCATTGCTCATATCTATGCCGTCTCGTGCTTGCGTTGATTTATCAGCGACTATCCATTATTTGCACACCATTGTTTGCACAGAATAACGCGAAGATAAAGCGGAACGCTTCTGTTGCCAGGTGCGCCCCAAACCCCGCCAGACTGAGCTCAATCAATCTGGACTTAAGATCGGTTACTCCCGCTGCCGTTAGGCTGCGATTGCGACCGGAGCAGTGTTGTCATTTGCAACTACTACATGGCCCGATAACGGCGGGTACC
>ERZ802830.1428-NODE-1428-length-22824-cov-8.88871_pt1 | contig 22824 bp, 24 predicted proteins | sample MGYA00345654_ERZ802830 | MGnify/ENA primary metagenome ERZ802830 (study PRJEB30503, sample SAMEA104212375) | marine metagenome | biome: Westerlies Biome; feature: [SRF] surface water layer (ENVO:00010504) within the epipelagic zone...; material: water...
CTTTTTCTGTTTATTCTTTTTTTCCTAGTATGTTTTTAACCCTTTTTTTGAAGTTTATATTTTTAAGAGATAAGAAATGGGTATTTCGATAATCTACTGCTATCTTTTTTTTTGCTGCTGCAATTTTCTTTTCACGGGGAGTTCTTGGAGGAAAATTACTGTATTCTTCCATTGTATCTCTGTAAGCAAACTCTATAGATTTTTTAAGTGAATACCCATCTTTTTGATAATTTTCGACTAGAATTTGGAAGGCTAGTTCATTACGGTACTGATTATTATCGTAATAATACGTTTTTTCATGGGAAGATAGTGCATTGTATCTAGCTCTTTCCTCAGCACGTTCTGCTCTAGAATTTTCCTCCCGCTGCATTTCTTTTTGGCGATTATTCATCTCCTCTAAGAGTTCGGTTTGAGTTTTTTTCCTAAGCATTTATATATTTCCTTGAAATAATATTCATAATAAAACAATAAAAAATCAATACACTTTTTGCAAACTATCTAATTTAACTAATATAGTATCTGATGAAAATAAACGCATTACAAACTTTGTAGTAAATTCCAATAGATTATTAATTTAGGGTGATAGTGAGCTTAAACCAATTTAAATGTCATATCTAAGCACTACAAACTCACTACAAACTAGATTTTAATGCTCTGTATCCCATGTATTTACTGGGTTTAACTTAGGGTAACTATGGAGTGGGAATAACATTTAATTAAAATAACATGGATCCACTATCTCAAGGAGCAGTTGGCACAGCTTTTGCGCAGTCAACTGCCAATAAAAAAAATATCTTCAAGATTAGTGTAATTGGTTTTCTTGCGGGATTGGCACCTGATTTAGACATTCTGATTAAGTCATCAACTGACCCAATTTTATTTCTTGAATATCATAGGCAGTTCACACACTCGCTCTTTTTCATCCCCTTTGGTTCTTTAGTTGTCGCTCTTATGCTTTTTCCTTTTTTTAAAAGCTCCATGAGTATAAAGACTGTTTATTATGCAAGCTTATTGGGATATGCAACACATGGATTGCTTGATGCATGCACCTCCTATGGCACTCAACTCTTTTGGCCCTTTTCCAACGAACGGGTTACTTGGAATAATATATCTATTATTGATCCACTATTTACTATACCTGCCCTAATTCTCGTAGTAATTGCGATAAAAACTAAGAAAAAAATATTTAGTTTTTTTTCCATTGGATGGATCATTTTTTATCTATCTCTTGGTTTTATTCAATATGAAAGAGCTTTATTAGCTGCAGTTGAGCTTGCACAGGTGAGAGGGCATAGTCCTGAGCGTCTAACTCTTAAGCCGTCATTTGGAAATCTTATTTTATGGAAGTCCATTTATCAGCATAAAGAAACTTTTTATGTTGATGCTATTCGAACAGCTCAATCATCTACTTGGTGCACAGGAGAAAGTATTAGGGTTTTTGACTATCAATATCATCTACCCGATCTTGAAAAAGAGAGCCAGCAAAAAAAGGATATCGAAAGATTTAGATGGTTTTCACAGGATTATTTGGGCTATGACAAAGAAAGAAATATTGTTACAGACGTCCGTTACTCAATGATTCCGAATCAGATTGCCCCAATGTGGGGGCTTGTGATTGATGAGCAGAGAGGCGTTAATGATCACGCGATTTGGTGGACAAGCCGAAGTTTAGATCAAAGTCAGATAGATTTGTTCAAAAATATGCTAAAAGGCAGAAATTGTGGAAATAGCACTATATAATTTTAATTTATGTCTTACAGAAAAAGAAATGTCTCGTGCTGGATTATGAAGCTTAATGTAACTATAGCTAATATTATAATTACTCTAAGCTTATGCTCATCACTTAGTGCTCAGGAAACTGGCAATGCGCGCGGTTTAATTGTTGAGAGCCCTTATGAAGTCGAAAGTGGCTGGCTCAAACCTTTTCAGAAGAAAGGTTATGCTTTTGGAGGTAATTCAGCAATATGGGCCGAGAATCCTGATCGAATATTAATCAATCAGCGTGGTGAGACTATTCTCCCCAATCAACTGCCTGAAAATTTTCCTGGATTTGCAGGTGCGTTAGGAATCAATGTTCTCAGAGAACCTGAAAGAAGGGTTTGGCAAAACTGTCTATTCGAAGTGAATGCAGAAGGAGAAATCGTAAAAGTTTGGAATCATCTAGATTATCTTTGTGAAGGTGCTGATGGTCCTGGTCCAGAAAGAATTCGAGTTAATCCCTACGATCCAGATAGAAAACTCTGGGTAGTTAATCAAACTCATCATGAAATTCATGTGATCTCAAATGATGGGAGCGAACTTCATGCAACTTATGGGGAGAAAGGTGTACCGGGCAATGATGCAAATCATTATGGCAGTCCTCAGGATGTCGCTTTCATGCCCGATGGACGTATTCTTATAGCTGATGGCCTCTTAAATAATCGTGTGATTATCTATGATAATGAGATGAACTACTTAGGTGAATTTGGCAGTCAAGGAGACGGTCCAGGTCAATTCAATACAATTCATTCGCTTGCGGTGGGTCCTGAAGGCCGAGTTTTTGTTACTGACCGATCTGGTAAGAATGGTGTAAATTTATTTCGAGCTACTGAAGATCCAGCTGTTTTTGTATTCGAGAGGTCTATCGGAGCTCCCCTTACTTTGCCATTGGATATAATTGTTAATGAGGATGACTTCTGGATAACGGATCTCGGTCCTTTGCGTTTCTTAAACTTCGATTTTAATGGAAATTTAAAATATACTTGGTTGGTTCCAAGTAATTTGCCAAACGGATTTCTTGAGGTCCATACTTTTTCTGTAGATTCCGATGGAAACTTATACGGTGGAGATAACCAGTATGGACGAACTCAGAAATTAATACCGAAATCTGATGCAGACCCAGAATTATTAATTCATCAACCATGGGTTGCTCAATAGGATAATAATTCAATGATCAATTTAAAAGAAAATATAGGTATAAAAACACTTCTTGAATGGTTTGGTGTCACTACCGCAATCATTTATTCGTTATTAATTGCTTCAAATACAGGTAATGAGGTGATTGGATTCTCATTATTGTTTTTGTCTGCTATTTCAATTGGATTATGGGCTCTTAAGTGTAAGCATTATGGAATCTTAGTGCTTCAGTTTTTCTATGCCAGTGCAGGCATAATTGGTATTTTCAGATGGTTTTGAAAAATTTTCATTTTTTAAAATTTATACCATGAGAAAAAAAAGCTTAATTATAATAATTATCTCGTTTGTTTTTATAACATCATGCTCTAGGCAAGGCGCTCATGATGAAAGATTAAACTGGGTAAGCTCTCTTTTTTCAGGGGCAGATCAGTCTCAAAAATTCAATCGTGTATATGAATATTTCCCAACAAGCCAACTATTTTCATCTTCAATGTCCTTTAGTTTTGAGAATGGATCTCGGATTGATCTTCCAAATGATTTCAAATTTCAGTCTCAGTCCATCAATGTGGATGATTATTTGAATAGAACTGATGTGACCGCATTGCTTATTTTAAAAGACGGGAAAATTAGATATGAAAATTATTGGCTTACGGGAGGAGAAAAGGTTAAGTGGCTATCAATGTCAGTCGGAAAAAGTTTTATTTCTGCATTAATTGGAATTGCTTTAGACCAAAACTACATTAAAAGTATCGAAGATCCTGTAACTGTGTATGTTTCTCAATTAAAAAATTCTGCTTACGATGGGGTAAGAATAAAAGATATACTACAAATGTCATCTGGCGCCTCTTGGAATGAGGATTATGGCGATCCAAATTCGGATATTAACCGTTCAGTTAGAATTTTTGCTCTAGGTGGATCTTTAGATGAGTTTTCAGCTAGTTTAACCAACGAACACAAACCTGGTACTTTCAATCGATATAACTCTACTGATACCCAAGTTCTGGGAATGTTATTGAGAGAGGCAACTGGTATTTCTGTTACTCAGTTTATGCAAGAAATGTTATGGGAGCCAATGGGCGCTGAAGAAAATGCATTCTGGTTGTTAGACTCAAAAAATATGGAAGTGGCTTATGGCGGGCTTAATGCTACGGCGAGAGATTACGCAAAACTTGGAGAGCTATATCGGCTTAAAGGAAGACTCAATGGAAAACAAATTATACCGAGTGAGTGGGTCGATGCTTCCATTAAACCTGATGCACCTCATTTAATGCCAGGAGAGAATTCATTGTCCGATTATCCGCTTGGTTATGGCTATCAGTGGTGGATCCCAGATTCAAGTGGAGACTATATGGCGATTGGCGTTTATAATCAGTTTATTTATATCTCCCCAGAAAATAACACCGTCATAGTCCACCTTGCAGCCAATAAAAAATATGGTGTTAATGATGAGGAAACAATATTAAGTGAATTCGAGAGTATTGAGTTTCTTAGGACTATTGCGAATGAAAATTTTTAATTGGAATAGTTATTAAGTAAACTTTATTAATTTACACGCTCTGAAGGGGAATATGAAAGCTTGTGATAAAAAAGTAATGATGGAGATAAACAACAAATGGAAACAAGCCAAAAAACAGCACGTGAAATATACCAAGATTTAAAGAGTAACCTCTCGAGAAAACGTTTTGGTTTTGGAGAAAAAGCAATTCTGGTAAATGTGGATCTACAAAAAGCATACACAAGACCTGATTTATTCAAAACAGCATACGAAACAGATCCAAAGCAATTGATTTACATCAATGAACTAGCGGAAAAATTTCGAAACTTAGGGTGGCCAGTCGTTTGGACATATGTTGCTTACATGGAATCTGGCGAAGATTGTGGTATATGGGGAACTAGAACAGACACACCGGATTCATTACAAAATATTAAGTTTGGGTCTGATCGCAGTGAATTAGATGATCGGCTTCATATCGATTCTGAAAAGGATGTTATTTATTGTAAGAAAATGCCTTCTGCCTTTTTTGAAACTCAACTTCAGTCTCTTTGTGTATGGCATCAAATCGATACTATCGTTTTAACAGGTGGATCCACTTCTGGTTGTATTCGAGCAACGGCAGTTGACTCATTATCTAGAGGCTATCGAACTATTGTCCCAGAAGAGTGTGTTGCAGATAAGCATGAAAGTTATCATTTCGCAAACCTAACTGATCTCTCCATTAAGTACGCTGATGTTCTTGAGGTTCAGGAGGTTTTTGAGTACTTACAGAAATAATACCCTTATTTATAAATACAGGTTACATGTAAGATTCATTTATTTAGTTATATATTAAGGAGTAGTAAAGAATTTAAGTGATGAAAGAAGATCTGCAATTATATGATTATTGGCCTTATATAGACCGACCTAAAATTGTTTGGCCAAATGGTGCGAAATTGGCTTTTTGGGTTGCTCCTAACATTGAATTTTATGAGATTGATCCTCCTGAAAACCCAAACCGAAAACCGTGGCCAAGAATCAATCCTTCGGTGACCGCATACAGTATCCGTGATTACGGAAATCGGGTAGGTCACATGCGCCAGATGGCTTTACTTGATAAATACAATATTCGAGGGTCAATTTCTCTCTCAACTGCGATATGCGAACATCATCCTGAGATAGTCGGAATGTGTCTTGAGAGGGATTGGGAGTTTTTTAGTCACGGTATTTATAACACCAGATACACTTACGGGTTGTCTGAAGACCAAGAAAGAGAGATGATTCTTGATGCATTTTCTACCATTGAAAAACATACTGGAAAACCACCGGCAGGCTACTTGGCGCCTGCACTATCTCATTCAGAGCATACTCTCGATCTTTTTGCTGAGATTGGCGGGCTTTATACCTGCGATTTATTTCACGATGATCAGCCCACACCAGTCCAAGTTCGATCAGCCAAAAAATTTGTTTCAATTCCTTACTCACTTGAAATGAACGATACCATCGCTTTCGTCGTAAATAAAATTGAACCACGTCATTATGGAAAAATAATCCGTGAAAATTTTGATCGACTCTACCAAGAAGGAGCAGAGAGTGGCACTGTCATGTGTATACCAACGCACAACTATCAAATCAGCTGCCCACATCGAATGCGTGCTTTCGAAGAGACTCTGGAATATATCACAGGGCATCCAGATGTTTGGGTAACAACGGGACGGGAAATAGCGGAATACTATATTGAGCATTATTACGATTCATCGTGCTTAGATATAAATAAAAAACTTGGAAAGACATCATGAGTCTAGATAAAAAATTCCTTAAATATCCTCAACGTCAGTATGGTATGGATCATAATTTTTATGATTGGTCCATGCTCAGTAATCGACCCAAAGTGTCCTGGCCGCAAGGAAAAAAATTGGCGCTTTGGATTAATGTATGCCTTCAGTTTTTCCCTCTCAATCAGAAAGGAAAACCTTTTGTTCCATCAGGAGGTTTAACAATGCCATATCCTGATCTTCGTCATTACACCCTGAGGGAATATGGAAACCGTGTTGGTATTTATAGATTCTTGAGAAGCTTTGATGATTACTCGATTAAGCCAACTTTTGCACTGAATACAAAAGTTGCAGAACGTTATCCATACTTAACTGATATTCTCAAAGAGAGGGGAGATGAGATTTTATGTCATGGTTTACACATGGATGCGTTGCATTATGGAGGACAAGATATCAATGAGGAAAGAGAGTTAATTGATCGCTCTTTGAATGATTTAAGAGAATTAACTAAACAAGATGTAGTTGGTTGGATCAGCCCCGATAGAAGTGAAAGTGAAAATACACCTGATCTTCTTGTGCAACATGGTGTGGATTATTTTTGCGACTGGGTGAACGATGACATGCCTTATGAATTTAAGACCAAATCAGGTGATCTAATAGCCATGCCTCTTTCTCAAGAGCTTGAGGACACATTTATCTTACTAAATAACAAACATAGTGAGGATTCATATGTAGAACAAATTTGCGATGCTTGTGATTTTTTATTAGCCGAAACTAATAATCATGGTGGCAGAATATTGTCTTTGAATATTCACCCATGGATGCTTGGCCAACCTCATAGAATTGGTAAATTAGAAGAAGTTCTGCAATATATTACATCTCAAAAAGAGGTTTGGTGTGCAAGTGCATCGGAAATTCTAGAGCAATATAAGAAAAGCAAAGTTTAAGTAGCGTTCTAAAAATATAAAGCAATTATTAAATGAAAATTAAATTATGAAATCTATTCCCATATTTCAAGTGGATGCCTTCACAGATCAATGTTTTGGGGGTAATCCAGCAGCAGTATGCCCTCTAGAGAAATGGTTGCCAGATGACATTATGCTGTCAATTGCCTCTGAAAATAACTTATCAGAGACCGCTTTTGTGAATATCAATACATCTCCTTTTGCCATTCGATGGTTCACTCCGACAATGGAGGTGGATTTATGTGGTCACGCAACACTGGCAACGGCAAGAATTCTTTTCGATGAATACGTATCTTCTGGTATCAATGAAATCGAGTTTGACTCTAATCGAGGGTCATTAAGAGCATTTTTAAAAAACGATAAAATATTTTTGGATTTTCCCTCTGACTCTCCATCAAAGATTGATAACGACCCAATTGTTTCTGATGCTTTAGGTGCCGTGCCAAAAGAGTTACTGAGAGGTAAGGACGATATATTGGCAATATTAGATAATGAAAGCAAAATTAAACATATGAAACCCGATTTTAATAAAATTTATGAACTGGATTGTCGCGGTTTGATAATTAGTGCAGAAGGCAATCATGTTGATTTTGTTTCAAGATTTTTTGGTCCAAAATGTGGAATAAATGAAGATCCAGTGACTGGATCAGCTCACACATTAATGATTCCCTATTGGTCGAAAGTTCAAAATAAGTCAAAATTTAAAGCGCAACAACTCTCTGCGAGAGGGGGAACTCTTGATTGTGAATTGATTGATGATAGGGTTTTTATTGGAGGTAGCTCGTATCGATACATGCAAGGTATAATTAACATTTAATTGAATAATTTATTGAGATGAGATAACTAAATCAAACCACAAAAGAAGAGATAAGATGACTTTTCAACCAGATAATGAAGAGAAAAAATGGACACGTATTTATAAGACAGTGCTAGTTTTTTCTATAATAATTGTAATTTTGCTTTATCTATTTTCACAGACTTATTCTGCTTAATAAATGCATTTATTGGATTGGACAATTGTTGTTTCTTATCTGATTTATGTGATCTGGCATGGCTTAAAATTAAGTCAGAATAAAGAAAGTGCATTTGGTTTTTTTCTTGGAGGAAGGAGCCTTCCTTGGTGGACTGTTGGCCTATCTATCATGGCTACACAAATGTCTGCCATAACGCTTATTGGTGCAACTGGTCAGGCTTACGAAGACGGTATGCGTTTTATTCAATTTTATCTTGGCTTGCCACTTGCAATGGTTATTCTTTGTACAACTGCTGCACCATATTTTTATAAGGCAAGAGTTTTTACTGCATATGAGTATCTTGAGAATCGATTTGATGCAAAAACAAGAACTTTAACAAGTTTCTTTTTCTTGGTATCTCGTGGATTAGGTGCAGGTGTAGTAATTGCAGCTCCTGCAGTTATTTTGTCTCTTATTCTGGGGTTGGAAGAGTGGATAACTATTATTGTGATTGGCCTATCAACAACCTTTTATACTATGAAGGGTGGTGTTCAAGCTGTAGCATGGGCAGATGTTAAGCAGATGGCGATCATCATATTTGGATTATTGGCTTGTGTCTCAATAACTCTATCGACATTTCCTTCAGAAGTATCATTAAATGATGCTCTTTTTATAGCTGGAGCAGCAGAGAAGCTTCAGACTATTGATTTTAGGCTTGATCTCAATGAGCCTTATACGTTTTGGTCAGGAATATTTGCTGCTCTTTTTTTATTTCTATCATATTTTGGGTGTGATCAGAGTCAGGTTCAGAGATACCTTTGTGCAAAATCAATTAATGAAAGTAGAACCTCTCTTCTCATGTCAGCTTTCTTAAAAATTCCATTGCAATTTTTAATTCTTTTCATTGGGATATTGGTATTTATATTTTATCACTTTAATTCTCCTCCCATGATTTTTAACAAAAATGTAGCAAGCAATACTGAAGCGATTAATCCTGGATACTATCATGACCTAGAAAAAAAACATCTTGATGCATATCAAGATCGTCGAGAAGCAGCATTAAATTTCATTGCTAATCGGGGCACATCATCAGAAGAAGTCTTATTATCATCATACAAAAAAAGTCAGGTGGATTACGTGAAAGCTAGAAAGGAAGCAACTGATTATGTGCGATTAATCAATGATGATAATAATTTTAATGATATCAATTATATATTCCCAGTATTCATTCTCCAAAATATGCCTATCGGAGTGATAGGGATGATTATGGCGGCAATTATGGCGGCAGCTATGTCTAGCGTCTCATCAGAATTGAATTCTCTCGCTACTACTTCAACCATGGATATATATCGACAACACATTAATCCAAAGGGTAATGATGAAGATTTACTAAGATTTGGAAAGATTGCTACTTTTCTTTGGGGGATTTTTGCCTGTTTTGTTGCTATGTATGTTACTAATCTTGGCTCATTAATTGAGGTGGTAAATAAGTTTGGTTCATTCTTTTATGGTTCATTATTAGGGGTATTTGTTTTGGCCTTTTCTGCGCCTAAAGCAAATGCAAATGGGGCATTTTATGGTTTAATAGTTGGAATGATCTCTGTTTGGATTATAAGCAGTTATAGCGAGATCGCCTTTTTATGGTTCAATGTTATTGGATGTTTTATCACGATTGGAGTCGGGTTAATTATTAGTATAACCGTCAAGAAAAACGATGAATAGGCAAATATATATAAGTTTAACAATAATTATAATGATCGTTTCTATACCATTATCTTCTTCAGCTCAAGTTGATGCAATCTATGATAAGGGTGCGAGTGCTTTAGTAAGACAATTAAAGCGTTTGCAGACAACAGCGTCCGTTCTCCATATCGGAGCACATCCCGATGATGAGGACTCAGCATTAGTCGCATACCATGCGAGGAGTGTGAACGCCAGAACAGCTTATTTATCTATTACTAGAGGATCAGGTGGACAAAATATAATTGGATCAGAACAATCTGATGCTCTTGGTGTGATTAGAACAGAAGAGTTATTACAGGCTAGAAATTTAGATGGTGCGGAACAATATTTCACAAGTGCTAAAGACTATGGTTTCTCAAAACACAACAATGAAGTTGTTAAATTTTGGCCAGAAAATGTAGTGCTCAGAGATATAGTTAGAACAATAAGAGAGTTTCGTCCTGATGTTATTGTTTCTCGATGGAATGGAACCATGAGTGACGGACATGGCCATCATCAATACTCGGGATATATAATACCACTCGCCATTGAAGCAGCAGCAGATTCTTCGAGATACGCCAATCAGATAGAAGAGGGCATCAAACCCTGGCAAGTTAAAAAATTATTCGTAGATGCTCGACACAATCATAACGAAGAAGATCAACCTTTATTAAAGATTAATACTGGTGAAAATGATCCTGTTGTTGGCAGAAGCCCTTATGAAATCGGAATGCAAGGAAGAAGTCAGAACAGAACGCAGCAAATGGGCTCACTTGAGTTAAAAGGTCAGCAAATCTCAATTCTTGAAAGAACATACTCGTCTTCTTATTTTCCTGAAGAAGAAAAATCAATATTTGATGGAATTGACACTGAAATCATAAGTTTAATTGATTATGAGGCTAAGCCATCAAGAAAATTAGCAAATCTCTTAAAAGAATTAGATGAAATTAATAAGAGGCTGATTATTGAATACGATATTCTAGATCCAACTAAACTGATACCAGATCTATTGCACAGTCATGATGTCACTCTAGACGCAATCAAATATAGCAAATCAGACGAATTAACAAGACTGCTTAATGAGAAAATTAGTGAAATTGAACATTCAGTAATTCTTGCTTCAGGGATTAAAATAGATGCTTTTATTGATAGGGAAACACTCATACCTGGAAGTCATGCCGAAATAGCGATAAGAGTATTTATCCCGGAAGAGAATCCTATTGAGGTTGTATCCTCTGCAATTATCTCACCTGACAATTGGTCTATATTACCAATAGAAAATAAGAGGCTTTCTAATGAAATATCACTTAGGAAAATTGATACGGCTGATAAAAATTTCACTTATCAAGCACACGTACCTATCGATGCTGAAATAACTCAGCCATATTGGTTAATTAAAAATATAGATGAGGAGATTTATGATTGGAGTGATAGTGGAGCTTCTAAAACAAAACCATTTGATGAGCCTGTTCTAAAAAGCAGAGTTGAACTAATGATTTATGATAAGACAATTTTTTTTGAATCAGAAATCAAATATCGAGAACGAGATCGAATAAGAGGAGATTTACGACGAAGAGTGGACGTCGTTCCAAAAATTTCAATCGAACCATCGACAAAACTTTTAATTGTTCCAATCTCAAAAAAATACGAATCAATAGATATTCGGCTTGCAATTAGAAATAATAGTAATGAAAAAACTAATGGTATAGTCAAACTAGCAGTCCCAAAAAATTGGGAGATTATTCCATCAGAAGTAAATTTTACTCTCGATACAAACAAAAAAAATGATTCGTTTATATTTTCAATTAAAGTTCCTGAGAATATTGAAACCGGTGAGTATAATATTAATGCTTATTCAATCATCGATAATAAGAAATACGAAAATACAATGATTAAAATTGAGTATCCTCATATAAATACTCACAGAATTTATAAGAAAGCGAACACTAATATTAAGGTAGTTGACCTCCTCTTAGAAAAAGTTAAGACCGGCTATGTAATGGGAAGCGGCGACATGATTCCTGAATCTCTTGAAATGTTAGGCATAAATGTCTCTTTATTGTCAGATCAGGATCTAACAACCGGAGATCTGTCAAATTTCGATATCATTGTAATTGGAATACGTGCCTCTCAGACTCGTTCCGCGTTTGTAGACAACAATCAGAGATTACTGGATTTTGTTAAAAATGGAGGCACATTAATAGTTCAGTATCAACAACCAGATTTTGCCGAAAAAAAACTAGCACCTTATGAAGTTAGTATGGCTAGGAATATTCGAGTTGTCGATGAGACGGCTCCAATTACAATCCTTGAACCTGATCATCCTATATTCAATTTTCCTAACAAGATAACAACTGACGATTTCAGGAACTGGGTACAAGAGAGGAACAATTATAATTTCACTGATTTCGATCGAAAAAATTTCGTGCCACTTACTGAGGCTCATGATGAGGGGGAGCCATTAAGTGATGGAGCAATGCTTTATGCGAAAATTGGTAATGGGCATTATGTTTATACCTCTTATTCTTGGTTTAGGCAGCTTCCAAATGGTGTTGTAGGGGCTTACAGAATATTCGCTAACCTCTTGAGTTTACCAAGAGCGCAAATGCATCTTAATATGGAGGAGAAATGACCGAGAAGTTTCCCGCAAAAGGGTACAAAGAAAATGTTCTAAAAGATTGTTTTAGCGATGCAAAAAAATATTTTCTACATCATATTCTTAATGTGAATAGAGCGCATCTGATTATGCTTGGGGAGCAGAATATTATTAGCTCAGAGGAATTAAATATATTGGCAACCGCGATTCAATCTCTGAATACAGAAGCAATTTCTGATGCAAAATATGATGGTAGCGTGGAAGATTTATTCTTTTTTATACAAAGAGAGATATCTAATGCTTGTGATGATAAGAATGCAGCGGGAAAACTTCATACAGCGCGAAGTCGAAACGACATTGATGTAACAATCTATCGACTGTATTTGCGAAATCAAACACTCGAGTTAATAGATAGCGTGATGAAACTTAGAAATATTTTTTTCGGTCACATCAATAAGCATCATGACTCCTTGATGCCAGCATACACTCATACACAGCCCGCACAACCAACGACAATTGCACATTTTTTATTGGCCATGACAGAGAATCTTAATCGTGATACTAAACGTTTGCAGGAAGCTTTTATAAATATGAATGAATGTCCGCTCGGTGCCTGCGCAATAACAACAACTGGTTTTCCTATTGATAGAAAAAGAGTATCTGATTTATTGGGTTTTTATAAACCCTCAAGAAATAGTTATGGTTCCATTGCATCTGTTGATTATTTCACAGAGTTAATGGGTGCGGTGTCAGTATTGTTAGTAAATATTGGAAAGTTTGCTCAAGAATTTCTGCAAATGGCAACTATGGAATTCGATGTAATTCGGTTGCCTGATGGTTATGTGCAGATTTCATCGATCATGCCACAGAAAAGAAACCCCGTTGCAATTGAGCATGTTAGAGCTATTGCCAGCAAAGCCTTGGGCCAGACACTAGGTATTTTTACTTCTGTGCATAATACTCCCTTCGGAGACATCAATGATGTTGAGGATGATTTGCAACCTGCTATATACAACGGATCAAGAGATGCCATAAGAGCTGTATCTTTGATGGGTCATACCTTATCTGCAGCTGAGTTTAATATAGATCTTCTAAAAGAAAGATCAGAATCTAATTATATAACAGTGACTGAGTTAGCTGATGTTTTAGTTAGAATGGAAAATTTTTCTTTTGATTTAGCACACAGTATCGTCTCTGATTGTGTCAAGGAGTCAATATCAATAGGCGAAGATATTAATCTACAGTTATTAAAAAAGATAACAAGAAAACATAATAAAGAAATTTCCTTATCTAAACATGATCTTGAAAAGACACTGTCGGCGGAAAATTTTATCAAAGTTAGAGACATATATGGTGGTCCAGCTCCCAAAGAAACAAGGTCAGCACTTAGTGAACAGCAAAAACAATATAAAGATGATGTTAAGTGGATCGAAGATGTTAGATTGTTACTAAAAAATGCGGATGAGGAATTGTTTTCTGAGATCACAGATGCAGTTACAAGAAAAGCGGGAAGATAGAAATAGCTCGATTTAAAAGAAAAACAAACTCATCTTTTTAAGATTTTGACAATTTCATCCACTTTGTTTTGGAACTCATTTCCACTCAGAGACTCTTTGACACATGCTTCTAGGTGTGTTTTTAGAACATTTCCTTCGACGGTAGCCATTGAGTTTTTAGCTGCTTTTATTTGGTTAAGGATATCAACACAATAATCGCCATTATCAATCATACGCTCAATCCCTCGAACTTGACCCTCTATTCTGCGAAGGGCCGCTAGTTCTTTTTTATGGCATGCATTTTTCATTATATTATTTTTGGCATTATGTAAGTTAAAAATGAAGCAGCAAGAAACAATATTACAGAAATATAATACAAAATTCTTGATCTTCTTCTTGTTTTATTACAAAGCTCTCCAAGCACCGGATCAGCTGGACATGGCAGGTAATATGTTTTGTAGTTTATATAGCCCGCAACTGATATAAAAAAAACTGCAGTCAAACTTACGAAAATTTTATATTTTGAGATAGTTATAAGAAATGGAAAAAAAGATAACAAAGAAACAAAGCTTGCACCTGCACCAAGGAGAACAAAAAAAGATGGTAATGCACAACAAATTAATGTGGAAGTAGAAGCAAATAAAGAAAGCCAATTTGTCACTTTATTCAGTTTTTCTTTGTCATCCATATCAGTTTTGAATTGCAGTTTTAAGACCATGATTCGACAACTATAATTCGATGAGTTAATAATTCTTAAATATACCTATTAGATACTAAGAACCTGCAAATCTGTGGCGTCTTGACCATTTGCAAGTATCATTTTTCTTATTTCATCAAAACTGATTTGTTTATTTTTGTCATAGGCGATTAATACTTTTCCTCCTCGAAGATCAACATCTATTTTTCTGACATCTCTATCTTTTTTAAACGTTTTTTCTATACCTCTTGCACAAAAATCACAAACCATTCCCTTTACACTGACAACTGCTATTTGTGTGTCTGATAGGTCTATTATGAAGTTGTCAAATCTAATTGCATCCACTTCAAGATGTTTTCCATCTACCATTTGTTCATGGATATGACCTTCATGGTTATCATGATGGGAGTGATCTATGGACTGATCTGCCATCGATATACTAAATACAAACGTTGATAATATTATTGTTAAAATTTTCATTTTTTCTCCATTTTTAATTAAAACCTATACATTATGTGAGTGTCCCATTCAGTTGCCTCGTTATAACCTAATTCAATAAGGAAGTTTCCTTTAAAAAATTTTAGGACTGGAAAAGTTGACCATTTGTCCATGAGCGAGTCTTTCTTTGATTTAAGCATTATCCAAGTATGAAGATCTCCATATTCGCCCAGATAAGGAGCTACACCAATTTGAACATAACCATCATTGAAATCTTCCTTTTTGTTCAAAATTCTTTTGAATCCAAATCCTGCAAATATTCTCCTCGTTTCCCAATCTCCATGTACACCAATGAAATGTTTGTCCAATCCATTAGCTCCAAAACCTGACTGAAAATATAGGTTTCTTTGAGAGTCCTGTGTATTTTTTCTATTTAATAGATATGTAAATCGCATATAGCTGTATTTATCGTCAAAAAACTTATCATTAATGCTTTCTATACCAATTGAGTATTTGTATGATGGTGAGTAGTGAAAATAGACGGAATCTCTCATGTTGTCAGAGAAGGCCATGAGTGTAGATCCACCAGAATACGAAATCGGCCTGGCTTCTAATTCTAGGTTACTAATCAACAAAATAATAATTAGGCCAATATTTATAATACCCATAGGGGGTATAGTATAAAACTAGTAGATATTGTCAATCAATTTCTAGCAGGAATTATGAAATATTTAACAGAATAAGGTTATTATATTTTTCTATTTAAAATTTTCTTATATGAGGTAAAAATGAATCATGTTACAAACATAGCCATTGTTTTTTTTGTCTTCTTATTTACATATACCTATGCAGATTTAATCTCAATTAATAGCCTACAAATTCTTGAAACAAACCTTCTCAAGATTACCCTAATTATTGCATTCGCAATCCAGTGGATTGCATTTATACCTGCCTTTTTATTGCAGACTGAAAAATTTTATGATTTAACTGGAAGCCTCACTTACTTAAGTGTTTTTATATATTGCTTGATTGCTACACAAAGCTTTGAGAATTTAATTTACGGTAATTTGATTGTTGCAGGCGCGATAATTATCTGGGCTCTAAGGTTAGGTTCTTTTCTTTTTAAAAGAATTCATAATGCTGGAAAAGATGGCAGATTTGATTCGATCAAAACATCTTTTTCGCAATTTTTAATGACTTGGACTTTACAGGGAATGTGGGTATTTATTTGTGCGTCGGCTGCATTGGTCGCTATTTCCAGTCCAACTGGAGTCATAGTCAATAATTTATTTTTTGCTGGTTTGGTAGTTTTTATCATCGGATTCGCAATTGAAGTAATTGCAGATAATCAAAAATCCAAATTCCGTTTAGATGAGAAAAATAAAAATATGTTCATCAATCAAGGTTTGTGGTCAAAATCTCGTCATCCAAACTATTTTGGTGAAATCATGCTTTGGACTGGCATTACAATCATGAGTATACCTTCATTTAAGGGTTTAAATTTCTTAGCCTTGTTCTCACCGGTATTTACATATCTTCTGCTCAATCACATAAGCGGGGTGAGAATCCTTGAGGCAAGAGGGAATGAAAAGTGGGGTAATCTTACTGAATATCAGGAATACAAGAAACAAACACCAAAATTAATTCCAAAAATATTTTCATAACAAGGAGATCAAAATGACCGTGAGTGTCTTATTAGAAGGTGAGTTGAAGGATGGACTGGTTGATGAATTTGTTGAGATATGCCGAGGCGCATATCCTGTCACACGTGCTTATGACGGGTGTCAGGGCATCAATCTAACGTTGAACGTTGAAAACAAGAATAATTTCGTGATGACAGAAGTCTGGGATACAAAAGAACATTATGAGAATTACCTTGCTTTTAGAACGGAGGAAGGAACCGTTGCCGCCATACAATCAATGTGTCAAAACGATGTAAGTATCAGGATATTTGATATCACAGATGCATAAGAACTCATCTTACCCATCAAAAAACTAATTTTTTTATTTCAGAGGAGACGAATGATGTACTCTGATCTTAATGTGGTTATCGTAAATAGCTAAAATGAAAGTGAAGGCAATTTTGGTTATGTTTTCATCATCATATGGTAGCAATGCCAGAGCGCCCATCACTGCGTTAGTTGAGCTATCTATAATAAAATTGCTCTCAATCAATTCAATTTTTTTCCAGGGTCTAATAGCAAAACCTGAGTCTTCAGAAATATCGCCGCCTATGAAATAGGATAGCGCGCTATCAAAATCATTTCTGAAGAGGATCTCATTGGTGAAAGTTGGTTTAAATAGAACCCCATCATGAGCAAATGCATAATGGTTTTTGAGGAAACTGATCGCTTTTTCTCTGTAATCATCACCCTCTGTGTAACTTGATCCAATAGCAATGATACCTTCGGCCCAGGATCCAAGGAAATTTTTTACATCATTTCGATCAATTTGTTGTGTTTGCATTATCTCTCCGGTTTTTCTCATAATTTTACATCAATTCAAGAGATTGAGGATAGGGTATATTCATTTAAAATAAGTTAGAATGAGTTATGCATTATAAGTCGATAGTTCTGGGCTCAACAGGCCTAATTGGAAAACATCTGCTTACTTATCTTGGCGAAAAAGACTTAAGTGTAATTGCTATCTCCAGAAGACAGATTGACGATTTACCAAAAAATATTTCGCCAATGATCATTGATTTTGACGAGTTTTTGGATCAGGGTCATTTACCTGATTGTAAGGACATCTATATATGTCTAGGAACAACAATAAAAAAAGCAGGCTCACAAGAATTATTCAAAAAAGTGGATCTTGATTATTGCTTAGGTTTTGCAAAAAAAGCACGCGAATCTGGAGCAACCACGATTAGTTTGGTTACATCTGTTGGCGCTAATGCAGATTCAAAAAATTTTTATTTAAAAACAAAAGGAAAACTTGAAAATGAAATTAAAACCATGGGTTTTGATTCCGTTAACATTTTTCAACCAGGATTGTTGCTCGGAAACCGAGATGAGATCCGACCATTAGAGTTTTTGGGTCAATATGGATCATATCTATTGAATATGACTTTATTAGGACCTGCAAAGAAATACAGAAGTATAGATGCAAAAAGAGTAGCACAAACAATGGCAAATACTGCTGATATTGCTGGTGTCCACTACTTTACTTATGAAGATTTTTTGGGTGTCCAATGATTATAAAATTGATATCTGCTTGAGATGCTTCTAACTGTATCATTCATCTCTATTTTTCTTGGAGCTTGTTTACAATCTTCAATAGGAATAGGTTTTAGTATTATTGCCGTCCCTTCAATAATTTTCTTATTTGGGATTGATATTGCAATTCCTCTTTTATTGGCACTCAATTTTATTGTTTCCTTATTTTCTATAGATTATCGCAATATCTTGAAAAGGGATAAGTTAATAATATACGCAATTTTTGGGTGCTCAATTGGAGTAATTTTGGGAATTTGGTTGTATGGATCTTTATCAGAAAAACAAATTCTAACTCTTATATCTGTTCTTATGCTCAGTGGAATATTGACGGTTTTGACAGATATTCAATTAAAAATATCACCATGGGTTTTTGCTGTGCTCTTTTTTGTCATCGGTGTCTCAGCAGTATGGACCGCTGTCCCTGGTCCATTGATGGCATTCGCTTTGCTGGCTAGTGGTAAATCTGCAGATGAGGTGTCAGTTTCAATCCAACCTCTAGCATTAATTGTTTATGGTTTATCATTACTTTTTCACCTCAACTTAAATCCCAATTTTGATCTCAACAACTCTGAATTTTATATTCTTATTATCATGGTAATAGCAGGCGCGATCCTCGGACAAAGATTTAGAATAAAAATGTCCAATAAAATCAAATCTAGAGCGATAATCACCTTATCCACCGTCTCAGCCATGATTATCTTTACTCGAGTTTTAAATTTATGACAATAGAAAACAAAATCTCAAAAATACTCTCTCCATTTCCTCGTGTTCAGCTCATGACTCAGGTTACGCCAATTGAGAGATTACGATCAATCTCAAAATTACTTAACATTAACTTATTGATTAAAAGAGATGACATGAGCGGCCTCGGATTTGGGGGGAACAAAATACGCCAATTGGAGTTTTATATGGGTGAGGCCGTCAGAAATAAAGCAGATACAATTCTTATAACCGGTGCAGTGCAGTCAAATTTTGTTAGAGCCACAGCAGCCGTTGCTGCAAAGTATGGAATGAAATCGATAATTCAGCTGGAAGAGCGGGTTCCTGACATGCCAGATAAGTATTATGAATCTGGAAATATATTACTCAGCAAAATATTAGAAGCTGAATTTATGAGCTATCCTGAGGGTGAAGATGAGATTGGAGCTGATAGAGCTTTACATGACAAAGCCAGTGAATTGAGGAAAAGGGGACGCAATCCATACATTATTAACCTAGGTATATCGCATCCTCCAATTGGAGCGTTTGGTTACATGTTATGTGCTGAAGAAATTTTTAAGCAAAATATAGAATTAGATATGATAGTGGTTGCCTCAGGAAGCGGATTAACACATGCAGGATTAATTGCTGGAGCGAGATTACTCAAATATGATATTCCTATTCATGGAATATGTGTCCGACGAAACCAAACACTTCAAGAAGATAGAATTGCAACAGTTTTGGATAAAATTGAAGACTTAATATCAAAAAAAATTAATCATACTTCAGACGACATAAATGTCTGGGATGCTGCACTGAGTCCTGGTTATGGTCAAATTAGTGAAAAAACTCTCGATGCTCTCAATCTGATGGCTCGAAAAGAAGGAGTTTTTCTTGATCCAGTTTATACAGCAAAAACTTTCAGCGGATTATTAGACTTGGTTGATCAAGGTATTATCAGAAAAAATCAGACAGTGTTGATGATGCATACAGGGGGCTTACCTGCTATTTTCGGTTATGAGCAGAAAATACTGCATCAATAGAGACTGGCATAATATGAAATATATAAATTGTAAATTAAGGTATTTTTCTGCACAATTAGCCGATTATGACTAGACTCAAACATAAATATCTATTAATTGTTGCCGCCATAGCATTTACTTTGTCAGGCGCAATTGATCCTCTTATTCACGATCATGTGGGAGAGGAATCCCATTCAGTAGAATGCCAATTTTGTCATATTGAAAAATTGGATGATGTTGAGACTTTAGAGTCAATCCCGCAACTTTTCTTTACTGAGTCTGTTTTCAGTGAAAATCAGCAACCAATTATCACGCAAACTTATCGGTTTTTTAAATCAAGAGCACCGCCAGTTATAAAAGTTTAATTCGAATTTAATAAACTTTTTTAAAACTGGAGATTTTCATGAAAACAATTAGGTATGCGCTTATATTTCTTAGCGTAATAAACATAAACAGCATTCTTGCTCAAGATGTGATCGAAGAAATTATCGTTAATTCTTCTTACATTGATCAAGACTTAGATAGCATTAATAATCCGATTCATATTATCAGCGGAGACGATGTAAGTAACATGGCGACTCAAAGTATCGGTGAGTCGATTGATAACCTTTTGGGAGTATCATCGGCCGATTATGGAGCTGGTGTCGGTCAACCTATTATTCGAGGAATGACTGGAAACCGAGTCAAAGTGATGACAAACGGAAGAGTAAATAGAGATGTATCTGCTATCGGAGTAGATCACGTGGTCGAGGTTGATCTCAATAATATTCAACAAATTGAAGTTATCAGAGGGCCATCGTCTATATTCTATTCGAACGGAACCATGGGTGGAGTTATTAATGTGGTTGATAACACAATCGCTTGGACCGACTTTACAGAACAAGCATTAAGAATTGGTGGCGAAGCTCAATCCGTCAATGGTGGACATTCCGGTGAGATTTCTTATCAAAATAACTTTGGCGGACTGAATTTTAGTCTAGCTTACAAGGATTCAGACTTTAACAATTTTGAAATTCCTTTTGGCTCAATAATTCATGAAGAAGAAGAGCACGAGGAAGAAGGTCATGAAGAGCACGAAGAGCATGAAGAGAATCCAAAATTTCTTCCAAACACTGATTTTAGCAATGAATCTCAACGTTTCGGTGTTTCTAAAACCGGTGATTGGGGATACGTTGGTGTCTCATTCAGAGGGATCGAGAGTGTTTATGGCATTCCATTCCATGGTGAAGAGCATGAAGAAGAGGAAGAAGGGGAGCATGAAGAAGAAAGAATATTTGCCACCACTGATTCTGATGTTATTAATTTAGAGGGTTCTTATATTTTTGGTAATAGCTTCATTAATAAAATTGATTATTATTTTGCTAACACTGAATATTCCTTAACCGAAGGGCACGCTGAAGAAGCAGGTCACGAAGAGGAAGAGGAAGAAGGGCATGGTCATCACGAAGAAGGTCCAACCACTTTCAGTAACGATGCAAAAGAATACGGTGCCGTTGTTGATTTTTCTACCGATGATCTCTCACAGCGAGTGGTAATGAACATGATCGAAGAAGATGTGTCAATTATTGGTCATGAAGCTTTCATGAAGCCATCTGACAACAGCGAGTTTTCATTTGGATATTATGTCAGTAGAGAAACGGATTTATTTAATTTTGATATGGCAATCAGGCACGATCGCATCAATAGAAAAGGATCTGTTGCTCACCATGAAGAGGAGGAAGAGGAAGAAGGGCATCATGAAGAGCACGAAGAAGAGGTGGATCTATTTGATAAAGATTTCGAAAACGACAGTTTAGCCATTGGTGTCAATAGAGATTTTAATAAATACTTCAATGTAAGCATGGATATGGCAAGTGTAGAGAGAGCACCATCGGCACTTGAGTTATACATGAATGGACCTCACCTTGCGACCGGAAGATTTGAAATAGGTAACACCAATATGGAAAAAGAAAGATCTCGTAATATTGATCTTACTTTGAAATATAACCAAGGTGGCTTTTTCGGAACATTCACTGTCTTCAGAAATAATGTAGATGATTACATCTATCTTATTGATTCTGCGAAAAAGGAAAAGAAACTCACTGTTTCAAACTATAAACAAAAAGATGCTCAATTGTCTGGTTACGAATTTGAAATAGGTACCAGTTTCGATTTTTATAACGGTAACCTAGAATTATCCATAGCCAGAGACTCAATCTCAGGAGAGTTTAGCGATGGGACAAATATTCCAAGAATGACCCCGGAAAGGAATATTTTCTCAGTAAACTATTCGCAAGATGATGTTAACTTCAATATGGTGTTAAAAGATATTAAGCAACAAAATGATCTTGGGTTAAACGAGAGTGTAACCAAAGGTTTCCAAATGCTTGATGCAAGATTTACCCGTATGTTGATTTCAGAATCAGGGACTGAGGTAAGTGCCTCATTCTTCGGTAATAACCTACTTGATGAGGTCGCTAGAAATCATTCATCCTGGGTTAAAAATGAAGTACCTCTTGCTGGCAGAAATGTTGGTGTAAGCTTTAGTGTGAAATTCTAATCGCATTAAAATAGAGGGCACATTGAAGGGTCAGCTACATTGTGGCTGACCTTTTTTTGTTATTGATCTCGATATTGTCTTTATGTAATAGTAAATCAAGATTAGTGAAAAATAATGGGAGATAATATTGGATCAATATCAATTCGTATTTTTGGGCTTGTGGCTGATATTAAGTACCATAATATTTCAATCTATTATTTTTATTCGAGCTCATAGGAGAACGAAAGGATATAAAGTCGGTGTTATGGACTCATCTCTCGGTCAAGATTCGTTTCTATTTAGAAGTTATCGGACTTTCTGGAATTCCCTTGAAAATATAGTTCCTTTCTTTGGGA
>ERZ802830.1431-NODE-1431-length-22804-cov-16.4922_pt1 | contig 22804 bp, 25 predicted proteins | sample MGYA00345654_ERZ802830 | MGnify/ENA primary metagenome ERZ802830 (study PRJEB30503, sample SAMEA104212375) | marine metagenome | biome: Westerlies Biome; feature: [SRF] surface water layer (ENVO:00010504) within the epipelagic zone...; material: water...
TTAATCTTGTCAACATAGCACAGCCATTTAAAAACTCTGGAATGATGCTTACATGCCGAAAAGATTCGGGCATAAGTTCGCCTTCTGACTTTGCAGATAAGACTCTAGGAGTTTGGTTCTACGGTAACGAGTATCCATTCCTGAGCTGGATGAGCAAGCTTAACATGGCAACAGATGGAAGTGCTGGTGGCGTGACAGTGTTGAAGCAAGGTTGGGGGATAGAGCCTATTCTTCAAAAGCAAGCAGATTGCGTATCAACAATGACTTACAATGAATATTGGCAAGTTATTGATGGTGGACTTTCAGCTGATGAGCTAGTAGTTTTTCCATATGATGAGCAAGGCGTTTCAACACTTGAAGATGGATTGTATGTCTTGGAAGAAAACCTAACTGATCCTGCTTTTGTTGATAAAGCTGCGCGTTTCCTTCGTGCTAGCATGAAAGGTTGGGAGTGGGCTTCAAATAATTCCGATGCTGCTGCCGATATCGTGCTCGATAATGACATGAGCGGTGCTCAAACTGAAAAGCATCAGCGTCGTATGATGGGAGAAGTTAATAAACTTACTGCAAATGGTGGTAAATTAAATGTTAATGATTACCAGCGTACTGTTGATACTTTACTTGCTAGTGATTCTGATCCAGTAATTAATAGCGAGCCAGTCGGTGCTTGGACTCACAAGGTCTGGGATGCTGCATTTGGATCATAATATAAAATCTAATTTCTTGTAGGAGAATACTATGTCTGTACTAATTAAAAATGGAACAATTGTTAATGCTGATCAATCTTTCAGTGCCGATGTGCTATGTGCAGATGGCAAAATACAGGAAATTGGCAGTAATATCTCAGCGCCAAATGGCGCTGAGGTCATAGATGCTGCTGGGCAGTTTGTTATGCCTGGCGGTATCGACCCTCATACCCATATGCAATTACCGTTTATGGGAACTGTTGCTAGTGAAGATTTCTACACTGGCACAGCTGCTGGACTTGCTGGTGGAACAACAATGATTATTGATTTTGTTATTCCTTCTCCTCAAACCAGTATTCTTGAGGCTTATCATCAATGGAGAGAGTGGGCTGAGAAATCAGTAGCTGACTATAGCTTTCATGTTGCCATTACTTGGTGGGATGAAACTGTGCACGCTGATATGAAAACACTAGTTGAAAAACATGGTGTTAACAGTTTTAAACACTTTATGGCTTATAAGGGCGCAATAATGGCCCCTGATGAAATACTTGTCAATAGTTTCAATAGATCTTTAGAGTTGGGTGCAATGCCAACTGTTCATGCTGAAAATGGTGAAATGGTTGCGCAGCTTCAAAAGAAGATTTTTGATATGGGGATAACTGGACCAGAAGGACACCCGTTGTCTCGACCACCAGAAGTTGAGGCTGAGGCTGCAAATCGAGCTATTAGTATTGCTAATGTCTATGGAGTCCCTTTATATATTGTGCATGTTTCTACTAAGCAGTCTTTAGAGGCAATTACTAGAGCACGAAATTCAGGTCAAAAAGTATTTGGTGAAGTTTTAGCCGGCCATTTGCTTGTGGATGAGTCTGTTTACTTGGATAAAAATTTTGAGAGCGCTGCTGCTCATGTCATGAGTCCTCCTTTTAGAGCAAAAGAGCATCAGGAAGCTTTATGGAAAGGGCTTTTATCGGGTAACTTGCAGACTACTGCGACTGACCACTGTTGTTTTTGTGCTGATCAAAAAGCAGCTGGTAAAGATGATTTTCGTATCACTCCTAATGGAACCGCTGGAGTAGAAAATCGAATGGAGGTGTTGTGGCATCATGGCGTTAACACAGGACTTTTTAATATGAATGAATTTGTTAAATTAACGTCTACAAACGCAGCACAAATTTTTAATATTTATCCTAGAAAAGGAAGTATTTCAGTTGGTGCAGATGCTGATATTGTTGTATGGGATCCAGAGAAAACTAAGACGATATCTGCTAAAACCCATCACCAAAATATTGACTTTAATATTTTTGAGGGCATGGAAGTCAAAGGCTGTGCCTCACACACGATTAGTGCGGCAAAAGTTGTCTATGCTAATGGTGAGCTTAAAGTTGAAAGAGGGGCTGGAAGATATGTTGATCGTCCTCCTTACTCTTCCTTCTATCAGGGTTTAGATGTTCAGGCAGAGAAAAATAAACCAAAAGCTGTGAAACGCTAAGATTTAATGAATTTTTAATTGTTTAACTACATATAAAACTTGACCAAATGGTCAAATATTTTTCGGAGGAAAATATGAGTAATAACAAACTAAAAAGTGAGGGAGTGAATATTAAGTCACATCGCCTCAGTAAAAAAGAGATTGAAGATAATTTTTCAGACCTTCATGCTCCATTAACTCAAATAGAGGCATTAATTGAAGCTGATCGATGCTATTTCTGTTATGACGCTCCTTGTACAAAGGCTTGCCCATCAGATATTGATGTTCCAGGTTTTATACAAAGTATCAGGAGTGATAATTTAACGGGAGCAGCAGAGAAAATTTTATCTGAAAATATTTTTGGCGGTATGTGTGCTAGAGACTGCCCAACTGAGGAGTTGTGTCAGCAAGCATGTGTTCGTAATGATCATGAAGATAAGCCTGTAGAAATTGGATTATTGCAAAGATATGCAACAGATTCAGTATTAGATAATGGGGTAAAGCTATTTTCAAGAAAAAAAGATACTGGAAAGTCTATTGCGGTTGTTGGAGCAGGTCCTGCTGGTATATCTTGTGCGCATCGTCTATCAGTCTTGGGTCACAATATAACGGTATATGATGCTAAAGATAAATTAGGGGGTTTGAATGAGTATGGGATTGCAGCTTATAAATCTACTCATGATTTTGCTCAACAAGAGCTTGATTACATTCTAGATATAGGTGGCATAAATATTGAAACTGGGATGGAGCTAGGAAAACAAATCACTCTTGAGGATCTTCAAAAGCAATTCGATGCTGTATTTTTAGGGTGTGGCTTAGGTACGGTCAATCAATTAAATCTTGACAATGAAAATATTTCGGGAGTTATTGATGCGGTTGAGTATATAGCTAATTTGAGACAAACCAGCAATAAAGATGAACTTATGGTTGGGAAAAATATTGTTGTTGTTGGCGGAGGCATGACAGCAATAGACATTGCTGTTCAAAGCAAATTACTGGGTGCTGAGCAAGTTACTATTGCCTATAGAAGAGGTAAAAATGCAATGGCAGCGAGTGAATATGAGCAGGCTTTGGCAAAAAAACATGATGTTCAAATTCAGTATCATTTATCACCTAAACAGCTTATATCTGATGAAAGTAACGTCTCTGCAATGGAGTTTGACGTTATGAAATCACACAACGATGGAAGTATAAAGGCAACTGGAGAAAGCCTTACATTGAAAGCAGATGTTGTATTTAAGGCAATTGGACAGAAATTGGTTACCGAGGGTTTGGCTGATAATAACTTAGAGCTAGAAAAAGGAAGAATAGTTGTTGATGAGAATCGTAAAACTTCATTAACTAAAGTTTGGGCTGGTGGAGATTGCATTCTTGATGGCGATAATCTAACAGTTTCAGCAGTTCAAGATGGCAAACTAGCAGCAATTTCAATAAACGAAACGCTAACGCAAGGAGCATAATATGGCAGATTTAACAAGTAATTTTTTGGGAATAAAGTCACCCAATCCTTTTTGGTTGGCTTCAGCTCCACCTACTGACAAGGCATATAATGTTAATCGTGCCTTTGAAGCAGGTTGGGGAGGGGTTTCATGGAAAACCTTGGGAGAAGATCCTCACATTGTTAATGTTAATGGGCCAAGATATAGCACAATGATGAGTAATGATCGTCGAGTCATTGGCTTTAATAACATTGAGTTAATTACCGATCGACCATTTCAAGTCAATCTTAAGGAGATGCGCCAAGTTAAAAGAGATTGGCCAGATAGAGCTTTAGTTGCATCTGTCATGTTTCCAATGAATGAGGAGTCCTGGGCAAAGCACATTCCTATTATCGAAGATACAGGAATAGATGGATTTGAGCTTAATTTTGGTTGCCCGCATGGTATGTCAGAGAGAGGTATGGGAGCAGCAGTTGGGCAAGTCCCTGAATATATCAAGCAAGCAACTGAGTGGTGTAAAAAATATGCAACTGTTCCTGTCATAGTAAAACTTACCCCAAATATTACTGATGTTATATATCCAGCTGAAGCATGCCTTGAGGGTGGTGCAGATGCAGTGTCATTAATCAACACCATAAATTCAATTATGAGGGTTGATTATGATAGTTTAACCATGTTTCCAACTACGGGTGGTATGGGTACACATGGAGGCTACTGCGGTGAAGCAGTCAAACCGATTGCACTCAATATGGTTGCAGAAATTGCACGAAATGAAAAAACAAAAAATCTACCAATATCTGGTATTGGAGGTGTCACCACCTGGAAAGATGCAGTAGATTTCTTGGCACTAGGCGCCAGCAATGTGCAGGTTTGTACTGCCGCTATGGTCTATGGTTTTAAGATTGTTGAAGATATGAAAACTGGATTGAGTAACTTTTTAGATGAAAAAGGAATGAATTCAGTGGATGAGCTTATTGGTAAAGCAGTGCCATCGGTTACTGATTGGAAATTTTTAAATCTAAATCATGTTGATAAGGCAGTTATTGATCAAGAGAAGTGTATAAAATGTGGGCGATGCCACATTGTTTGTGAAGATACTTCTCATCAGGCAATTAAATATGCCAATAATGAAGGCAATAGAGTATTCACAGTCGATGATACTGAATGTGTTGGGTGTAATCTTTGTGTAAGTGTTTGCCCTATTGTTGATTGTATTACAATGGTTGCTATGGAAAGTGGCACGGATCCTAGAACGGGGAAAGTGATTACTTCAGAGCCTGCTGATTGGACCACTCATGAAAATAATCCTTTGAAAGTTTCATGAGTCAATGAAGGATAGTGAATGGGTAATTTAACTGATGCAGCTAAAGTAAGTCGCAGTCCCCGGAGTAAGGAGACTATTCGCGAAGAAAATGAGCTGATTATTTTAGCTGCTGCAGAAAAAGTATTTGCAAAGCATGGCCTGAAAGGTTCCACTACAAAACAAATTGCAGATACTGCAAAACTCCCAAAATCAAACATTCATTATTATTTTTATACTAAATTGAATCTTTATCGATGTGTTCTCGAAAGTATATTGGTTGACTGGATGAAAGCTGCTGATACATTTAATACATTTGATGAACCAAGGGAGGCCATTAGGTATTATGTTGGGGCTAAAATGGATTTGTCAAGGACGAGACCTTTTGGATCAAAAGTTTGGGCAAATGAGATTATAAGTGGAGCTCCTGAAATGGAGGAGATCTTATCCTCAAAATTAAAAAAATGGGTTGATTCTTGTGTTCAATCCATTAATAGATGGGTTGAGCTAGAAAAAATTGTTAATGTAGGGGATGCACATACCCTTCTTTATATGATTTGGGCGACTACTCAACACTATGCCGACTTTGATTATCAAGTCATGATTTTGAATAATGGAAAAAAACTAACAGATTCTGAGTTTGAAGAAAAAAAACAACAGGTCATAGATTTAGTTCTTCGCAGCGTAGGTTTGAATCCATAGTAAAAGTGTTAGGTCAATTGAGAGACTGGAAGTATGATGGAGAGTAGTGGAAAGAAATTTAGAAACTTAGTTAATGAAACTAAGCCATTGCAAATTGTGGGTACAGTTAACGCCTACAGTGCAATTATGGCTGAAAAAGTTGGACACCAATCAATCTATTTGTCAGGTGGAGGGGTAGCTGCTTCCTCTCTTGGGGTTCCAGATCTTGGTATAACATCTCTAGCTGATGTTCTTGAAGATGCTAAGAGAATTACACAGGTTACTTCTCTACCGTTATTGGTAGATGCAGATACTGGCTGGGGAGGAGCATTTAATATTGCTCGTTGTGTTCAAGAAATGATAAAGAGCAATGTTGCAGCTATTCATATTGAAGATCAGGTGTCCCAAAAACGTTGTGGCCATCGCCCTAATAAGTCAATCGTGAGTACCAATGAAATGATTGATCGAATTAAAGCCGCAGTAGACGCTAAAACAGATTCAGATTTTGTCATTATGGCAAGAACTGATGCTTTGGCGATAGAGGGCATGCAATCTGCAATTGAAAAAGCTCAGGCATTCGCTGAAGCTGGTGCTGATATGATATTTCCTGAAGCATTAAATTCTATTGAGCAATATCGAGAGTTTTCTGATTCCTTGAGTGTGCCAATTCTGGCAAATATTACCGAATTTGGTCAAACGCCATTGTTTAGCAAAGATGAGCTTTTAGATGCTGGCGTTGATATGGTTCTCTACCCCCTTAGCGCTTTTAGAGCGATGAGCAATGCAGCTCTTAATGTCTATAGGCATATCTTAGAAGATGGCCATCAACATAATGTCTTAGATAGCATGCAAACAAGGGAAGAGTTATATGATTTTCTTAACTATCATCAGTATGAGCAACAGCTTGATAGGTTATTTAAAGAGGAGAATAAATAATGAGTGGAAAAAAAATGGGTGGCGCCGGCCTTAGAGGGCAGAGCGCTGGAGAGACTTCAATATGTACAGTGGGTGTAACGGGTTCTGGCCTGACTTATCGTGGTTATGATGTAGTTGACTTGGCGAAAAATACAACTTTTGAAGAAGTGGCTTTTCTTTTGTTGCATAAGAAATTACCTAACTCTCAAGAACTAAAAGAATATATAGAAAAACTCAAATCATTAAGAGGGTTGCAGCCCGAAATGAGAAGCACACTTGAATGTATTCCTAAAACAGCTCATCCAATGGATGTTTTAAGGACAGGCTGTTCAGTTTTAGGTAATTTAGAACAAGAAGAGAGTTTCTTAAATCAAACCGATCATGCTGATCGAATGTTAAGTGCTTTTCCATCAATATTAAGCTATTGGTATCAGTTTTCTCATCATGGAAAAAGGATTGATACCGAAACTAATGATGACACAATCGGTGGTCATTTTTTACATCTCTTACATGGTCAAAAGGCTAGCGAACTTCATAATCAAGTGATGAGTATTTCTTTGATTTTATATGCTGAACATGAATTTAATGCTTCCACCTTCGCAGCAAGGGTTTGCGCTTCAACGTTATCAGATATTCATTCTGCTGTTACAAGCGCTATTGGAACTTTACGAGGCCCTCTACATGGAGGCGCTAACGAAGCTGCTAGTGCAATGTTATCCCAGTGGAATAATCCTGATATTGCAGAGGAGGAATTACTTAAAATGCTTTCGCAAAAACAACTTGTGATGGGCTTTGGACATGCTGTTTATACGGAGTCTGATCCACGCAATGAGGTTATAAAAGAGTGGTCAAAAAAATTATCCATAGAGGTCAATGATAAGCACTTATATGATGTGTCAGAGAGAGTTGAGGCTGTGATGCGAAGAGAGAAAAATCTATTTGCTAATGCTGATTTTTATCACGCTTCAACTTATGAGTTCATGAAAATACCTACCAAGCTTTTTACTCCAATATTTGTTCTCTCAAGAATAACAGGTTGGTGTGCTCATATTTTTGAACAACGGGAAAACAATCGTATAATTAGACCAAACGCTGATTATATAGGGCCAGATCTTCAGAAAGTTATACCAATAGAGCAAAGAGGTTAGTACATGAAAGCAGATAGAGTAATTGCAGATCAAGTTCTGCAAGATATAGCAGATTATGTCATTGATTACAAAGTAGAATCTGAGGAGGCTTTAAATACTGCTAGAAATTGCTTAATAGACACTATTGGGTGCGGTTTAATGGCTTTAAAATTTCCAAGCTGTACAAGACATTTAGGTCCACTAGTGCCCGGCACGACAGTAGAAAATGGTGCGAGAGTATTTGGAAGGCCATATGAGCTTGATCCTGTTAAGGCTGCTTGGGATATTGGGGCAATAGTTCGCTGGTTAGATTTTAATGATACTTGGTTGGCAGAAGAGTGGGGTCATCCATCAGATAATTTAGGTGCCATTATGGCGCTTAGTGATTATATTTCACGTGTTAATATTGCCAATCATAAATCACCATTAAATATAAAAGATGTGCTTGAATACATGGTGAAAGCTCATGAAATTCAAGGTATTCTTGCACTTGAAAATAGCTTTAATAAAGTGGGCTTGGACCATGTTTTACTTGTAAGAGTGGCAAGTACAGCCGTAGCAACTCATATGTTAGGTGGAAGTAGAGATCAAATTATTGATGCCTTATCTCAAGCCTGGGTTGATGGCTCCTCACTTCGAACCTATAGGCATGCGCCTAATGCAGGTTCAAGAAAATCATGGGCTGCAGGTGATGCGACATCGCGCGCAGTTCGCTTATCTATGATGACAATGAGTGGTGAGATGGGTTTACCTTCGGTTTTGAGTGCACCAGATTGGGGTTTCTATGATGTAAGTTTCAAAGGTAGGGAATTTAGTTTTTCTAGGAAATATGGCTCTTACGTAATGGAGAATATTCTTTTCAAGATATCCTTTCCAGCAGAATTCCATGCACAAACTGCGGTAGAGTGTGCGGTGTTACTTTATCCAGAAATTAAGGATAAGCTGCATAATATTGAAAAGATTGAGGTCACAACCCATGAATCAGCACTCAGAATTATTGACAAAACTGGTACCCTAGATAATCCTGCTGACCGTGATCATTGTATGCAATATATGCTTGCAGTCGCATTAATCAAAGGTGATTTGGTCGCTGACTTTTATGAAGATAGCTTTCATCAAGAGAATCCTTTAATTGATGAGCTTCGTGATAAGATGTTTTTGATTGAAGATAAAAGATATTCAAAAGACTACCTAGCAGAAGACAAAAGATCTATTGCTAACGCAGTACAGATCTATTTTAATGATGGAAGTAAAACTCAGAAAGTTGAAGTAGAGTACCCAATTGGGCATCGTCAGCGTCGTCAAGAGGGAATTCCATTATTAGAAAAGAAATTTCTGGATAGTTTAAGGGATACTTTCTCTGATGAACAAACCAACAAAATTTACTCATTATGTCTTAATAATGAGAGGATTAACAATACTTCAGTAAACGAGTTTATGGATTTATTTATCAGTTCAGATTAATGATTTTAAGTGCCATTAAATTCATTAAGTAAGATCTGAAATTGTATCAACTAAATCACTATTGACTCTTCTTGGTCCCAGGTCTTGCCTATTTTTATGACGCCTATCACCAGGCAGACGAGTGCCTTCTATAGAGTTGTATTTTTTTAGAAAATTCTCTGTTTGCTCTGAGGTATCTTTTCCAGACATTATTTTAGGTGACATAGCTAATATAAATTGACCACCCTGAACTGGGCCACCATCTCCATTATCGCGCTCCTTTGACTCATAGGAAAAAGTCTCGCCAACTAAAGGGCCAGATAAAAGTTCAATCATAAGTGCAATAACAGACCCTTTATGTCCACCAAACGGAAGCAATACACCTTTATCAATTTCAGCGGCATCGGTTGTCAGTTCCCCCGAAGCAGAGAGTCCTGTACCTAGCGGAACAGAGTGACCATCCCTTGCAGCAATTTGAATTTCACCTTTTGCCATTGAGGCTGTCGCCATATCAAAAACTATTGGGCTTTTTCCTGGCCTTGGCCATGAAAATGCAATTGGGTTGGTTCCATATAATGCTTCAGTCCCTCCTGAAGGGGCTACAGCTGGAGTATACGAGACCGAAGTCAAACCAACTAAGCCGTGATCACTTATTGCTTCAACTTCAGGCCACAGAGCTGCAAAGTGATGACATCGTTTAATAGCAAGTCCTGCAATACCAAAGGCATTTGCCGCTTCAATCAGCTTTTTAATTCCATACTTGTGTGCAAGAGGTGCAAAACCATTTTGAGCATCACATCTTAATATTGTGGGAGTAACCTCTTCAATTTCTGGCTTAGCTGAGCCATCTACTTTTTTACTTTGGAGTGCTTTAATATATCCTGGAATTCGAAATAGACCATGAGAAACTGAGCCATCTCGTTCAGCGTTAGTTACGGTAGCTGCAACTGCATCAGCATTCTCTTCATTTGCACCATTATTGAGTAGTGCTGTTTTAGCCAGATTGAATATCTCGTCTAGGCTTAGTTCGGTAGTCTTTGAGCTCATTAGATTAGTCCTCTTGTTCAAAATCTATTCAGAAGTGTAAGTTGCTTAGTATAAGGAATTCAGCTGTGAAGTTATAAAAAAATGATAACATGCCCTAAAAAAATAATGATTAAGTCATATGAAAAGTAATAGGACCATTCAAATCGTCTCATGTCATGCCGAAGGAGAGGTAGGTAATGTGATTATTGGAGGTGTAGGGGTTCCTCCTGGAAACACAATTTGGGAGCAGTCTAGATGGATTCATGAGGATCAGTCGCTTAGACAATTTGTTTTAAATGAGCCAAGGGGTGGTGTTTTCAAGCATATTAATCTGTTAGTACCTCCCAAAAGCTCAAAAGCAGTTCAGGGATTCATAGTTATGGAGCCAGAACATACACCTCCAATGTCAGGTTCCAATTCGATTTGTGTTTCGACGGTTCTTCTCAATAAGGGAATTATTCCCATGAAGGAGCCAATCACAGAATTTATACTTGAAGCTCCTGGCGGCCTTGTTCCAATTAAAGCCTACTGCGAAAATGGTAAAGCAAATAGTATTGAAATTCATAATGTTGCATCATTTGCTGATAAGCTCGATGTATACCTGGAGGTTGAAGGAATTGGTTCGCTAAGAGTTGATACTGCCTATGGTGGGGATAGTTTTGTTCTAGTCAATGCAAGAGATCTTGGTTTTGAAATAAAACCTGATGAAGCAAGAGATTTGTCAATAATTGGTTCAAAAATTACGGCTGCTGCAAACCATCAATTAGGTTTTTCTCATCCTGAAAATGAAGAATGGCATCATATCTCGTTCTGTGAATTTGCTCTGCCAATCTTTGAGGAGGATGGCATTAAGGTTAGTAAGAATACCGTTGTTATAGATCCTGGAAAGCTAGATCGCTCACCATGTGGAACAGGGTGCTCGGCGCGCATGGCAGTGCTTCATGCAAAAGGAGAGTTAAATAAGGGCGATCAACTGATTGGTCGTTCGATTTTAAATTCTAGATTTGACTGCAAAATCGTTAAAGAGGTTTTAATCGGTAATCAAAAAGCGATCATTCCATCCATTAAAGGAAGGGCTTGGATTACTGGAACTCATGAGCTTGAGCTTGACGAAGATGACCCTTTCCCAGAGGGTTATCGTTTGAGTGATACATGGCCTATTAAAGAATAAATACTGTCATTTATTTTTGTAGATTATTCTTTCAAATAGTGTAAAAAATAAATTTTGTAAAATAAATTTTTTAAAGGAGTATTAATGACAAATATTCATTGGCTTGGAACTGGGCTCTCAGCAATCCCTGGTTTAAAAATGCTTATTGAGAATGGACATTCAGTATTGGTTTACAACCGAACTGTTGAAAAAGCAATTAAAGCTTTGTCTGATGTAAAAGGAGATTATCAGGTTTTTGTATTTTCACTTCAGAGTCTTGAGGAAAATGTAGCTGCAGGGGATATAGTTGTTTCGATGCTTCCAGGTAACTTTCATGTTCCTGTTGCAGAGTTGTGCCTCTCTGTCAATGCGCATTTCGTTTCAAGCTCATATATCTCAGATGAAATGAGAGCTTTGAATGATGCAGCAAAAGAAAAAAATTTGTGTTTTGTGAATGAGGTTGGGCTTGACCCTGGAATTGATCACAGTATGTCCCATGCTCTTGTAGATGACTACAAAAATTCACCTAAATTTTCTGCAGATAATGAACACTCCTTCCTGAGTTATTGTGGAGGTCTAAGTGATATACCAAATGACTTTTGCTACAAGTTTAGCTGGTCTCCTCTGGGAGTTTTGAAGGCCTTGATGTCAACCTCTGTAAGTATTCGAAATGGAGATATTTTCACAGTGACCAAGCCCTGGGAGTCAGTAGAGCTTTATCCTCTCCCAATGCCTTGGGGAGAGGATGAATTTGAGGTTTATCCTAATCGTGATTCTCTTCCATTTATAGATCAATACCAAATGGATGATGGACTCAAGATCAAGCAATTTGTAAGAGGAACTCTTAGATATAAGGGTTGGAAAAATGCATGGGGAGACATATTTTCAGAAGTTGATACTTTGGATGCTTCTATTGCAGAGGCTCGCTTAAAAGAAATCAGTGATGATTTATGGGATAGATATTCATATAAGGATGGAGAGGTTGATCGCGTTATTCTAACCGTTGAGTTAAAAGTTGAAAATGACACTGAGGTGGTTTGGCACAAGCAATACCTTATGGATACTCGTGGAAATGACAATGGAAGCGCTATGGCGCAGCTGGTTTCATGTTCAGTTGCACTTGCAGTTGAGGCAGTTATTGGGAATGAAATTTCATCTGGAGTAACTGCTGCTCCTCATCAGAGTAAGCTAGTGACTCGATGGTTAGATCAGGCTGAAGATATTAGCGATCACTTTGTCTTAATTGATCATTTGAATTAATCACTTTGTGAACCAGACTCATCATAACTTTGATCAAGAAACTAAGGGTTGGGTTGACTTAATTCATCCTAGAGAGCCAAGTAAGAGACTGACTACTGATTTAGATGCTAGGTGGGTCATTATTGGTGCTGGATTTACAGGCCTCTCATGCGCTAGAAGACTAGCAGAGCTAAATCCTAATGAAAAAATTATTTTGTTAGAAGCAAGAGAGATTGGTCAAAATGCATCTGGAAGAAATTCAGGTTATGCTGTGGCCCATAGCCACTTTTCTGGAGGCTATCAAAAGAGTCAGCTAGAGCATTATCAAAGGATTGATCGTATTAATCAGACTGGCCTTAACTCTCTTAAATCTATTATTGAGAATAGTCAAATTGAATGCGACTATAAAGACTCAGGCATCTATCACATGGCTGCCGATAAAAACTCATCGGAGGAGTGTGAGCAGTTTGAAGATTATCTTCAAAAGAGAGAAATTGAGCATACAAAGCTTTCAAAAGATCAGATCAATATGGAGCTTGGAACAAATTGGTACCTTAAGGGCGTAAAAGTTAAAAATGGAGCTCTAGTTCAGCCTGCTAAATTAGTTTTTGGACTAGCTGATAGCCTTCCAAGTAATGTGGAGCTCTATGAAAATTCACCTGTTTTGCAGATTGATAAGGGTAGAGTCAACACAATCAAAACTCCAAGTTCAATCTTGAAGGCTGAGAATATTATTATGGCTTGTAACTATGAGCCTATTGCTAATGGCAAGCTCAAACAAAGAGTGGTTGGTGTTACCCTGTCAGGAAGTATTACTCGAGTTTTAAACCAGGACGAGGTTGAACTGCTTGGTACTGAGCCATCTTGGGGAGTCTTGTCTCTTCATAGTGGCGGTGCAACTGTCAGACTTACTGAGGATAAAAGAATTTCAATAAGAAATACCGCCGAATACAATAATCATCATCTATTAGATGATAAGCAGCTTAAGAATAGGCAAGAGATTCATCGTCAAGCATTTAACAATAGATTTCCTAAGTTAAGCCATGTAGATTTTGAGCATCTATACTCTGGTGTAGAGGGCGTAACTGCAAACAAAACTAATATCTTTAAAAAGTTATCAAATAATTTGTATTATGCTGGATGTTACAATGGCTCAGGTATCACTAAGGGTACTGCTTTTGGCCTTGCTATGGCTGATTATGCTTGTGGAAATGATGAAGGGCTGGTCCATGACTGTCTTTCAATAGAAGAGGCCAAATGGCTCCCACCAAAGCCGATATTGGATTTAGGTGCATGGTATGTCACCAAACAAAGATTTAAAGGCGTTGGCAAGGACAGATAATTTCAGGCATCAAACCAGATGGTTTATTTTAGCTCCAAGCTCAATAAAACTGCCTTTAATTGTGCAAAACTTCTGATTATTGTTACTAGTTGGTTTTAAGGGGAGAGAGTCTTCATTTTCATTTGCAAAAGCCTCAGCTATGGATTTTCCGAAGTAAGTTCCAGGGCCTATTCCTCTTCCTGAGTAGCCAAAGATAGAATAGGCATTTTTTCCAAAACGATATATTTTGGGAATGTGATCATCTGTCATTGAAATTTCACCACCCCAAAAATAATCAAAAGGAATATTTTTAAGAGAAGGGTACAAGGAGCAAGCCTTTCTTCTTGCCCAATTTGAATGAATTTTAGATATATTTTGGCCAAGATTCCCAATTCCTCCAATAATAAAGCGGTTATGCTTATCAATTCGAAAAGATGACATAACAGTTGCTGTATCCCAGCATCCATGACTTTTTGGCAAAATTCCTTTTATGATCTCTTTTGAAAGAGGCTGGGTCGCAGCTTGAAAATAATAAACAGGTGTATATTTTGAGGATGGTATTCCTGAAATATTACTAAGATAAGCATTTGTAGCAATTAAAAGTTTCTTCGATTTAATTGATCCTTTGTCAGTATAAGTGATCCAAGAATCGTTTTGAAATTCAATTTTGGTTGCAAGAGATGATTCAAAAATATTGGCTCCTCTAGATTGCGCTATTCTTGCTAATCCTAAGCAATAGCTAAGTGGATTAATAGTTCCAGCCTTTTCATTGAGAAGTGCTCCTTGAAATGAGGATGAACCAGTTGCTAACTCAGTTTCATTTTCGTCTAACAATTTTAGTTAAGCTCCTCGATCGGAAAGCTGGCGATGACGAATTTTAATGTCTTTCAAACCGTTTTGTGAATGCGCACAATGGAGCGTACCTGCACGATTAGCATTGCAGCTAATATTATTTTTATTGATTAGGTTGAACACAAGATCTGGCGCACTTGCGAGTGCCTCATTCAGCTTGACCCCGTCTTTTTTACCTAAAATTCCTTCCACTTTTTCTGGAGGTAGCCATAGGCCTGCATTCACTAAGCCAACATTTCGACCTGAGCCACCATATCCAATTTGTTGATCAATAAGAGATACTGAGAGACCATTTTCGGCGGCAGTTAATGCAGCAGAGCAGCCTGTATAGCCTCCACCTACAATAGTTATATCTGACTCCACAGTGCCTTCAAGCAACTTAAAGGTAGCTTTCTCTTCTGAGGTTTCTTGCCAAAGATTATTTTGTTTCATTACTAGATGAATCTTAAGAATTTATTCTATCGAATAAAAAAGACGCTAAAAAGCGCCTTTTTTTGATAGGCTAAACTCTTTTTTAAGGAAGAAGAGTTGCACCAGTCTCCATGCGTATGACTTGTCCATCCTTTATTTCATGAAAAGCAAGAACCGCCTCGCGTGTTCCATCTGGAAAACTCATAACACCATGAGTCACCATAGCTTCGCTGCTTTCATATAGGCATCTAGATTCATGTGTGACGAAATCATCACTGTTCATCATAAATGTAAACATTTCCATTGCCTCTTCTTTATTTTTTTTCGAGTTGTCCAGGTGCATGATAAATTGATAATCATCATGAAGGGTTGCGGCATAAGCCTCCATATCATTAGCTTCTCTAGCTGCTTCTTGCGCTTCGTATACTGACATAATGTCTCCTTAAGTTAAGATGTTACAAAATAAATGATAATTACTACTAGTGGTATTAATGGTCTGATGGCATTTTTTACATCATGGTCAGCCCCATCAAAGGTTGGAAATACCTTTAAAACTTGTCCTCCATTAAAGATAACTGACATCGTGCAGAAAACAGCCATTACAGCTAATAATTCTTTTGTGCCAGTAAACCCACCTATTCCAAATAATGTGGCAATTAACATCAATACAACTCCGCACATTATAAATCCAGCAGGTTTCAATGCGTAACCCGCTTGTGGTGAATCCATTCGAAGAGACGACTCTGCAAATTTTTGTGAATTAAATGCTAATTGGATGGCAAAAAAGCCACCAAACAGAATTAAAAAAGCATGACAAAGAACTGGAATACTCATAAAAACTCCTCTTAGTTAGTAAATACTTGAAACATTTCAAGCGTAGTAAGTATACTAAATTTTTTTGTCATATAGTTGTAATACAAAAGAGAAATTATGGATATAACTAAAATACAAAGTCAGCTCAATAATTTTGCATCAGAAAGGGATTGGGAGCAGTTCCACACTCCAAAAAACTTAGCAATGGCACTCAGCGTAGAGGCTTCTGAACTTGTTGAAATTTTTCAGTGGCTTACCCCTGAAGAGTCAAATTCCCCAGATCAAAGACAGCTCGATTCAATTCGAAGTGAAGTGGCTGATATTGCCATGTACCTCATTCGCTTTTGTGGTGTTTTAGAGATTGATTTAGAGAGGGCAATCGAAGAGAAATTGATTCAAAATGGCAATAAATATCCTGTTGAATTATCTAAGGGGAGCGCAAAAAAATACAACCAGAGAGAGAATTAACTATAGCTCAACCTTGTAGCATTCGTATGGCTTTCCTGATGAAGGCTGAAGGTTAATATAATCATCAGCAAGAACTACAATTTCCTCAGAATTTTTTTCATTCAGTTTAAATTCATCTTGCAAACTAAAATACTCTTCAAGCCATGGATGGTTTCTATTTCTAACTTCAATGGTATTAATCATGCTGATTAAATTTTGACCTTCGATTTCCCAAACGCCAGACCCTAAAGCACTATAAAAAACCTTAACCTTATTTTCTTCCACGGGGAAATCAACAATAAGCTCACCAAAGCTATTCCAGGTTCCATCTTTCTTATATCGAATCATCTCAAAGGCTGAGTATCCAGGCCATACATCTTTGCATACCCAATTACCAAGGATCTCAGTTTCGTAAAAACGAGGAGACATTGCAGCTAGAGTTGTTGAACTGTAAATAAAAATTAAGATTGCAGTAAGTAAGGATTTCATATTCGAAATTTTAGATGACCTTTTTACTAAAAAAATGAAGTATTCATGAATTTTAAGCGAATTTAGTTTCTATTCTTTAATTCGTCTCCCATCTTGATAATCTTATCACTGACTGTTTTTTTAAAAATGAATGGGAATAATCCATGGATCACTGCAATCATAAATAGTTGAAATAAACTTAAGCCATACTTCCATGCAATTATGAGGTGTTGAAGATAAGTTTCACCAACCTCATTAGGATGCTTGTTAAATAAATTGGTCATTGCAATTCTCTTTAAATGTTTAAAGTTTAAGCCCAGTATATACTCATATAAAAAATATGGTTATTGATTTATTATTATAATAAAATGACAATTTTATGGAGTTGGATCTAATAATGCCTAGAGTCCTTACTAAAGAACAGATTGAGCAATACTATGACCAGGGTTTTATTTCTCCGATTAGGGTCATTTCTGAGAAAGAAGCCTTGTCTATTAAGGATGAGTTAGAGCAAGTTGAAAAAGAGTTTCCACATGAGATAAATTCTGAAAGTAGAAACAATCTTCATCTTTCATTTGCTTTTTTAGATGCGCTCGCTCACAACACAATTATTGTTGATGCAATTGAAGATTTGATTGGGCCTAACATCTCACTTTGGGCATCTGTCATGTTTATTAAGGAGCCATCTTCCAAGCAATACGTAAGTTGGCACCAGGATGCAACCTACATGGGCCTAGATAGCTTAGACTTTCCAACTCCTTGGATTGCGCTCAGTCCAAGCAATAAAGAAACTGGATGCATGACAATGATTGCTGGAAGTCATAAAACAAATATTCAGACTCATGAAGATACGTTTGCTGAAAATAATATCTTGACCCGAGGCCAAGTGATTCAAGATGTTGATGAAAGTAAGGCTGTAGATCTTATTTTAAAGCCTGGAGAAATGTCAATACATCATGGCGCAGTTATTCATGGCTCACAGCCTAATAATAGCAATCAAAGAAGAATTGGCTTTTCGCTTCAATCTTATATGCCAAATAATATTAAACAGATTGTGGGCAGGAATCTTTGGACTCACGTCAGAGGCCAAAAAAGACAGGATGGTGATGGTATATTCCTAGATCGACCCAGGTTTAATATGGATCCAAGAACCGTTGCACAAAGAAAGATTGCAAATGAAAACTTATCTGAAATACTCTATAAAGGGGCAAAAGAAAAACGTAATTACTAGTTATTTCTTTTAATCCACTCAATGATTTTTCGGACACCCTGAGCGGTTTTCGTCGGGCTCAAAATGTCACCAAGAACACCGTGTTTTGAAGGATCATCATTTGGTGAGAGTATTGGATTAAAAACTTCAACATTTCGCCCCATTTTAGAAATGATTTTTCGAGTGTCTTTGGCTGAGACGACTTTATCATTATCCGAAAACCAGAAGAGCATGGGCAGCTTAATATTTTTATGATTGGCTAAGCTAGCAGCCACCACAGAGTCCTTAACTGCAAAAAGAGCTTTTGTAGGATAGTGAGTAGTCCAGCATCTTTCATGCTCAGAATTTTTTGCAACAAAGGAGTGTTCTTTGCCTAAGATGAGAGGTATAAACCATTTAGCACCTGGCGCCCTAAGAAAGTGACCTCTAAACGAGCTTGGTCCAAAATTGGGTGAAATATAAATAACTGACCTGACCTTTACCTGATCTTCTATGAGGGCATGAATCAGCGAACAGCCTGTGGATGAGCCAATAAGAACAACTTCATCACCAATCAATTCACCGACACTAATGGCCTCTTTGGTGTCTGAAATCCAGTTCTCAAATGTAGCATTACTCAACTCTACTCCGTCTTGACCATGGCCAGTTAATCTTGTAAAGAATACATTTGCCTTTAAAGCCAGTCCAACCTGTTCGATGACTGGACTTAGTTCAGCTCTAGTGGCTGAAAATCCATGGATAAAAACTAGGCTTATAGGCGTTTTTTGATCAGCCTTATGAGCCCATAAAATTTTCTTTTCAATGTTAGGTCGAAGTTTATGGATCTTAGCTTCACTTAATGCAATGTATTTTTCAATAGAACTGATATTAAGCATTTCTCTTTTTTACTTTTTTAAATTTTTAACGAGATTAATTATAGCTTTATCTTTTTTAAAATGAATATTATTATGTATACAAAAAGAAAACAAATATAATTACATTAAGTATACAAAAAGTGTATACTGATTTCAGCAGTTCACTTAAATAATTTTTTGATGGGTAAATACGTTACAAAGAATCAGAAAGCAGATGAAAAACGTGTTGTGAGTGTCAGGATTCGGAGGCCAGTTTTTGAAGCGTTTAAGGGCGCTTCGATTGCTGCTAAGGATTTTGGCTACAGCATGTCTCTTTCTGTTGTCTTTGAGACTGCCATGGAAGATGCAATATCCGAGTTCAAGGAAATCAGTGGAATTGATTATAAGGATATAGCGAAATCGGACCTTGATAAGAAGTGGGAGAGTAAATACAAAACTTCAAAGAAAGTTCCAAAGGGTAAGTCTTAATTTCAGATTAAGATTTTTTTGTTATTTAGGAGTTAGATTAATGTCAGATACGAGTGTCGTAAGTAAGATTAAAGAGTTAAGAAAGGACTTAGATAAGGAAACAAATTTTTTACAACAACAGATGGAGCTTCCCCTTAATGGAAATAAAGAAAGGAATATTCAATCCGAAAACAATTCCATGCAGCTCAGTAAAGGGATTGCAATCTCCAAATGGGTTAGAAAAATTACCTCTCAATTTGAGTCGGTAGATCCTTTTTATAAATAGGAATATCTCTAAATATTGATTTGTTTTTTTGGCCAGCGCCAATTGATTAGCGTGCTGGCAACTCCAGCCATAATCAAGAGCCCACCAATAATCATAGATAAAGTGAGTTTTTCATCAAGAAGAGTTATTCCAGCAACAATTGAGGTGATTGGCAGTAGCATCAGAAATGGAGAAACTACGCTGACATCCACACTGCTCAATAGGTGATACCAAGCGCTGTATCCAACCACGGTCATAATGAGGGCAAGATAAAGAATAATCGACCAATCTACTAGACTCGCAGATGTAATCGCTTGCCATTGCCCATCCTCAATAATTAATGAACCGAGAAGCATTTGTGGAGTTGCCATAATTGCAACCCAGGCCAGAATAGTTATTCCAGATAGGTTTTTGAGTCTGCTAATCATAATTTGAGCAATAGCCCAGACAGCTGATCCTGCTACCAAAAGAACAACACTATTCAGATGCCCATCAAGCCTTGGTTCACCAGCAATTATAAGTACACCTATAAATGCAAGAGCCATACCTAAGGTCCTTGTTAATCCAAGTTTTTCTTTCAACAGTAGGGCACCCATTAGAGCCAGAATAGGACCCTCAAGCTGAACTAGAATTGCTGCAGTCGAGGCATCAATACCCTTTAATCCATTGTAAGTGAGACCATATTGAATGGTTGATCCTATAAGGGCTACAAGAAATATTTCTCTCATATGACCCCATGGTGGTTTTGTAAACCATACAAGAACGAGTCCGGCAATACCAAAACGTATTGACATAATCAGTAGTGCTGAAAACTGCTCCATACCAATCTTAGCAAGGGTAAAACCTAAGCCCCACGTAATTGGAACAATTAAAGCTAAAAGAATTTGCTTAGAATTCATAGCTAAAGAATAATATAAACAAAAAGGAGGTCAATTATGACCTCCTTTTAGGTTAAAAAAAATTTATCTTTTATTTGGATTTCATGAAAAATCCAACAGCAAATAGCGCTGTAACTAGTGTACTAACCCAGTCCATAGCGCCACCCGGAGCCATCCCTGAAATCAAGATTTGATATAGCTGCATAATTAAGAATAAAATTGCAATGGTGCCCAAAGATTTTGCCGCTACTTTTAGTTGATCTTCACTAGTCCAGTTAGGTATACCATATGCAAGAATAGCAAGACCCGCCATAGCTGTTCCAGTTGCCTGCGCGATAGCAACTAGCTCTGCGGAATATCCCCATTGGTATTGAGCAAATACCATGCCTGGAACAAAGATTAATTGAAGTGCCCATATTGCAGCAAAAGCTGCTTGAAGTCTAAAGATTAAAGATAAACTCATGTTAACTCTCCTAAGTTAAAAAATAACGACACCTATAAAAGTGGTGGCGTTAATAAATTATACCCTGAATATTTAAAACAAAAAAAAGGGGTCATAATAGACCCCTATATCAACTGGAGAAAATTGCTATCTTGATTTCCAGTAGAAAAGAATAATGAATAAAATACCTAAGCCGATACCAAAGTACTGCATTCCTCCAGATGGAATGGCGCCTGATGTAAGATGAAAGACCTGAAGTGCAACTGCAATAATTTGAAGAAGTATCAGAGTGATAGTTGCTTTCTTTAGTTGCTCCTCTGAAGTCCAGTTCGGTAGCATAATAAAAATCACAGCAATAAATAAGAAAGACATCGCTAAAAATTGAGACATCGTAATCATTGGAGGGGTAACCTCCCAGCCGTAAGAGGCTGCCATCATTTCACTACCAAACCACATTGATGCAGCCCATAAAAGACCCACCAATCCATTCAATCTATATACTAAAGTTAAAGTCATAATATCTCTCCTATAATATTGAATTAACTAGTTTTTTTAGACACAATTATTTTGTGGAATTACTATAAATTAAATCTTACCATAAACTTCAATAATTATCTTAAGACTAGATATTTTTTTCCAAGTACAATTGCTTGATGAAAAATTTAAATTCTAAAATGAGTCAGCATTTTCCTTTGCCAGAATCAGAGGGTGGATGGCGGTTATTAGATAAAGAAATAGATAAATCAGTTGCATCCAACATTAATTATGAGCAGCTAAACCAGGCAATCGAAGAGTACAAGCTTTTCTTTGAAAATGTGGCCTCTGGGATCATTGTTATTAAAGATGGTCTTTTGGTGAAAGAGCATTACAGCTTCATGACACTCCCAGGAAGTCGATTTGATGTATGGTCCTGTACAAAGTCATTTACCGGTATTGCTTGGGGCCTGCTTTTAGAAGAAAGCAAAAATGGAACACTTCCCGATAATATTAAAGTTAATTTAGATAGCTTTGCGTATTCATTTCTACCTGATTCTTTTAAGATAACTGATAAGCAAAAAGAAAAAATTACAATCGGCCATCTTCTGAGTATGACTTCTGGGATTCCGGGAGAAAATCAATTGGTATTTGGAATCCCGCCTAGAGATAATAATGGTCCATTTGAGCATGCACTTGGGTATCAAGAGAATCGATATGGCTACAAAACCGACAAGCTTATTTCAGAGCCAGGCACTTTTTGGGACTATAGCGATCCTGCGATAGCTCATTTATCGATTCTTTTTAAAATCATCATGAGAAGAGAGATGCATGAATACATGCAAGATAAAGTTTTCTCTAGGATTGGTATAGAGAATGCAAGTTGGGACGTTCATGGAGGAGGTCCATTCATAGGTCCTCATACAAGTGCCCACGTTGGTCTTCATATTTCGGCAAGAGAGCTTGCTAGGTTTGGCTACTTGTTGATGCAAAATGGTAAGTGGGGTGATGATCAAATTATCCCTAGCATTTGGGTTGATAAGGCAACCAAGCCTTCACAAACATTAAACCCAGAATATGGCTTCACGTTTTGGGTGAATACTCATGAAACGAGATGGCCAGGTCTTCCAAAAGATATGTTTTCACTTGAGGGTTACAACTCAAATAGATGTTATGTGATACCTTCAAAAGAGCTTGTTGTTGTTAGAGTAGGGTCAGGTCCGAATCAGTGGAATGAGCAGCTTTTTGTTCGTCAGATTTTAAAGGCAATTAACTGACTATAGATTCGCCGTCACTGACACGCGGAATAAAATTATTAAAATCTTGAAAAGGGTATATTTTCTTGTGACGTTTTTTATTTTCAATGCCCACTAAGTTTTGATTTACAGCTCCCTCAGTAAGTGCTAAAAATGATCTTGCAGAGAGCGATTGCAATTCGGGAGAGA
>ERZ802830.1432-NODE-1432-length-22802-cov-10.3928_pt1 | contig 22802 bp, 20 predicted proteins | sample MGYA00345654_ERZ802830 | MGnify/ENA primary metagenome ERZ802830 (study PRJEB30503, sample SAMEA104212375) | marine metagenome | biome: Westerlies Biome; feature: [SRF] surface water layer (ENVO:00010504) within the epipelagic zone...; material: water...
TAGCATACTCTCCTGTACAACTCAACGCCAATCTAAAAGTTCTTAGTTTAGAATCTTCAAATAAATTAACATCATTTGTCACTGCTCTGTTTGAAATTTTTGAACTTACCTCTTCTAAGTCTAATGTAGAGGACGATTCCGTAAAACAATCTAACCCAATTTTCTGTGTTCCATAATACCCTCTATCAAAAACTTTATAAACGTCACTTTCTTTTGATTCTGGCTCAATGTAATGTACTTTACCACTATTGTCATGAAGTAATGCGTGAAGTCCAATCTGAGACACACTAAATCTTAGTGTTGCTAATGGATTATCAATACCAGTCCCTTTGTAAGTTTTAATTTGTGGATATTTTTTTGCTAATCCAGGAGCAAATATTGAAGATTCTGTAACATTAAATGCAACTAAATCACCATTTACAAGAGGAAAATTTATTTTAATTACCTCATTGTTTTTTAACCCTTTCAGTGCTTTTTTTAAAGCTTCTTTTTGCAATTTGTAAAAAACAATATGGTCTTGATTTGATTTAAACTTATTGTCTGGTTTACCATTAGTAGAATACGTATCATTTAATGACCAAATGTTTAATGGAGTTTGTGAATGGAGTACAAGGCTAAAAAAAAGTAGTACGGGGATAATACACTTTGTCTTGAAGTTGTTCATGTAGATTTATATTTGAGGCTACAAAAATAAATTAATTAAATGTAATTTTGACATTCACATTAAAGAGAATTGAATTTTTTTTAAATGCTCAATTAACTAATTTTACAAACAAAAATTGAAAGTTTACAACGCTTTAAAAGACTATAACAATCACCCTTCGGTAATTACCATTGGAACGTTTGATGGCGTTCATCTTGGTCATAAAAAAATTATTGAAAGGCTTTGTGAATTTGGTCAAAATAACCAACTCAACAGTCTTATCTTAACCTTTTTTCCTCATCCTAGAATGGTTTTAAATAAAGACTATAATCTAAAACTGTTGAGTACCATAGAAGAGAAAAAAACGCGGCTGGAAGCCCTCGGTGTAGATGCCTTGGTTATTGAACCTTTTACAATTGATTTTGCCAATCTATCTGCAGAAGACTACGTAAAAACAGTTCTGGTTGAACAACTTAATGCCAAACATATCATTATTGGATATGATCATAGGTTTGGAAAAAATAGAACGGCTAATATCGACGATTTAAAATTTTACGGGTCATCTCTCGGTTTTACAGTTGAAGAAATTCCTGCTGAAGACATCGAAGCTGTATCAATTAGTTCAACAAAAATCCGACATGCACTTCATGAAGGACTTATTGAAAAAGCTAACCGTTATTTGGGAGATCATTATACCATCCAAGGGATAGTTGTTAAAGGGAAAGGTATAGGTAAATCTCTAAATTATCCTACAGCAAACATTAAAATAAATTCTGATTTAAAGTTGATTCCTAAGCATGGCGTTTACATAGTAAAATGTTTAATCGACAACAAATTTTGTTGGGGGATGATGAATATTGGAGTAAACCCTACTTTTGATAATAATGAATTATCTATTGAAGTTCATTTTTTAGATTATGATGGTGACCTTTATGGAAACGCTTTAAACATAGAATTATTAAAACATTTGAGAAACGAAAAAAAATTTAATTCCATTGAAAATCTCAAAAACCAAATAGCTTTAGATGAAAGTCAAACAAGAGACTTCATAAACAACCATGTTTAACCGGTTCTTTTTTAAACCCATTAACAATAGTGCTCTAATTGTATTTAGAATAATTTTAGGAGCTCTTATAGCTATCGAAAGTTTTGGAGCTTTTGCTACCGGTTGGGTTAAGCGGGTATTTATCGAGCCGCAATTTACTTTTAGTTTTGTTGGTTTTGAGTGGTTACAACCTCTAGAAGGCAATGGCATGTATTACTACTATGTAATTATGGGCCTTCTTGGGATATGCATCACTATTGGATACAAATACCGTTGGAGTATGCTGGGATTTGCATTCCTATGGTCTGGTTCGTATCTAATGCAAAAATCATCATACAATAACCATTATTATTTGCTAATGCTAATTGCCTATATAATGTGTTTTTTACCAGCTAACAAAAGACTTTCACTGGATGTAAAAATTAATCCAAAAAGTTATAATGCCTTAATGCCAAACTGGTGTTTAGTTCTTATAATTTGTCAATTATGGATAGTTTATACATTTGGAGCTCTAGCTAAAATTTATCCCGATTGGTTAAATGGAACCACAATGGAAATTTTAATGCGAAACAAAGCAGACTACTTCTTAATTGGTAGATTATTGCAATCTGAAAATTTACAATTGTTTTTAACCTATGGAGGTATTCTTTTTGATGGGTTAATAATTCCTATTTTGCTTTTTAAACCCACTCGTATTTTTGGGGTAATTACTTCTTTTTTCTTCCATCTTTTTAACGCAATTGTATTTCAAATTGGAATTTTCCCATTCTTATCATTAGGGTTTTTGATATTTTTCATTCAACCAGAAAGAGTAGAAAAAACCTTTTTTAAATCAAAAAACCAACAAACAAAAAATCTAAATTTCAACTACAAAAAATTGACAAAATTATGCATTGTTACTTATCTAATCATTCAGATTGTTCTTCCATTAAGACATTGGCTTATTAAAGATGATGTTTTATGGACAGAAGAAGGACACAGATTGGCTTGGAGAATGATGTTAAGAGCCAAAACAGGAGTTTGTAAGGTTCATATATTCAACCATACTTACAACCGTAATTTTAAAGTCAAACTCAATAAATACCTCACTGCGAAGCAACAAAAAAATCTGGCTACAAAACCTGATTTCATGTGGCAATTTGCTCAACGGCTAAAAAAAGAATATGCAAATAAAGGTGATAGTATATCGGTCTATATATACAGTAAAGTAAGTGTTAATGGTAAACCATATAAAACCTTTATTGATTCCAAAAAAGACTTAGCAGCAACTTCATGGAGTCACTTCAAACATCACCCATGGATTTTACCCTCAAATGCGCCATAATATTTGAGCCAATTTAGTAAGTTTGTAGCTTAAATTTTATACCATGTTACAAGTTCCTTACATCAAAGCAAATAGAGAGAATGCTATTGAGCAGTTAGCTAAGCGAAATATTGATGCAGCTTTTCTTTTTGATGAGGTATTGGCTTTGGATGAAAAACGCAGACAAACCCAAACAAAATTAGATCAAGTTTTATCAGAATCAAATACGCTTTCAAAAGAAATAGGAATACTTTTTAAAAATGGTGAAACTCAAAAAGCAAATCTTCTTAAAGAAAAAACAGGTCAGCTTAAAGAGACATCAAAATCCTTGACTGATTTGCTTAGTCAAACTGCTGACGCCCTCAATGAATTATTGTATATAATTCCTAATATCCCTCATGATAGCGTTCCTACAGGGAATTCAGACGAAGACAATCTTGAGGTTTATTCTGAAGGTAAAATTCCTCAGTTATTTGATGGTGCCCTTCCGCATTGGGAACTTGCAAAAAAATATGATATTATAGATTTTGAATTGGGTAATAAAATTACTGGAGCTGGATTTCCAGTCTATAAAGGTAAAGGTGCCAGATTACAAAGAGCCTTGATCAGTTATTTTTTAGATAAAAATACGGAAGCAGGTTATAAAGAATATCAGTTGCCTCATCTTGTGAATGAAGCTTCAGGTTTTGGAACTGGGCAATTACCAGATAAAGAAGGACAAATGTACCATGTTACCGAAGATAATTTATACCTTATCCCAACAGCTGAAGTACCTGCTACTAATTTGTTTAGAGGTGATTTAGTGAGCGCTTCTGATTTACCTATCACCGCTACCGGATATACGCCATGCTTTAGAAGAGAAGCTGGAAGTTATGGAGCTCATGTTAGAGGCCTTAACAGACTGCATCAATTTGATAAAGTTGAAATTTTAAGAATTGAACACCCAGACCAATCCTATTCAGCCCTTGATGGCATGGTAGATCACGTGAAATCTATTTTAAAAGATTTGAAGTTACCATATCGTATTTTAAGACTTTGTGGAGGAGACCTTGGATTTACTGCGGCTTTGACCTATGATTTTGAAGTATTCTCAACCGCTCAAGATAAATGGTTAGAAATTTCATCTGTTTCTAATTTTGAAACCTTTCAAGCTAACAGATTAAAATTACGTTTTAAAAATAAAGAAGGGAAAAATGAATTATGTCACACACTTAATGGAAGCGCATTAGCTTTACCAAGAGTATTGGCTGGAATTCTTGAAAATTATCAAACTCCTGATGGTATTAAAATACCTGAAGTATTAATTCCATATACTGGATTTAACATTATAAATTAAATCCATTTATTTTTTTAATGCCAGATTTTATCTGGCATTTTTATTTTATATGTATCTTGAATTTATGAAGCAGTGCATTCTTTATTTATTTTTAATTTTTACAATGGCAATAAATGCCCAAAATGCAATAAAAGCAGATGAGGCTTTCAAAGAATCAAAATTTACTGAGGCATTAGAAATGTATCAGGCACTGCTAAAAAAAAGCCCCAAAAGTTATTCCTACACTACGAGAATTATTTCATGTTTTCAGCAATTAGAACGCTATAAGGAAGCAAAAGTGCTTATAGAAAAAACCATGCTGATTAATAACTCTAAAGCCCTATTAGTTTATCTAGGTTATAATTATTTGTTAATGGGAAAAGAGAATATGGCTGACTCTACATTTGAAAAATGTCATGAAATCATTGTGCAAAATACTAATAATGTTTATGTAGTTGCGAGACAATTTGAACAATTTGGATTAATAGATAAAGCAGTTAAATCCTATGAAATAGCAGCTGAACTATCTGAAAATCCTAACTTTCAAATAAACTTGGCTAGACTTTATGGTGAGCAAGGGAATATAAGTTTAATGATTGATACTTACATTAATTACTTAAAAATAGACCCCTCAGCTCTTAACACTATAAAAGTTAAACTATATCCATTTCTTACAGAAGAAAAAATTAATCAAAACAATCAACTACTTAAAGAAAAGCTTGTTTTAAATATTCAGCAAGATCCTGATACTACCTACAATAAATTACTAAGCTGGCTATACATTATTGAAAAGCAATACAAAAAAGCATTTATTCAAGAAAAAGCAATTCTAAGCAGAGAGGAAGGAACTTACTATCAATTAATAGAATTAGCCAGACTTACTGAGAAATCAGGAGATTTTAACCTAGCGTCTTCTATATATAATTTCATTATTGAAAGATGTCCATCAATTGATATGCAGTTATTGGCAAATCAAAAATCATTAAATATAAAAGTTAATGATGCCAACAAGGAACAATATTCTGAAATCAACCTATTATATGAGACTCTCATATTGAAATACAATCAAAACCGTGCATTGGTGCCAATAATTATTGATTATGCCAGGTTTTTATGTTTTGAACAAGGGAATTCAGTTGAGGCCACTTCAATTTTAAAAGAAAAGCTTAAAATTTCCTACCCAATAACATCTGTAGCTCAAATAAAATTAGCACTAGGAGACATTTTAGTATATCAAGAACGTTTTGACGAGGCATTAATCTACTATACTCAGGTTCAATTATCACTAAAAAACAGCCCAATTGCTCAAGAAGCAAGATTTCGGGTCGCCAAGACTAGTTTTTATAAAGGCGATTTTAAATGGGCAGAGACGCAATTAAAAGTTTTAAAATCCTCAATTTCTCAACTCATTGCTAATGATGCACTTGAGCTTAAACTTGTAATTTCAGATCATAAATACGAAGACTCTTTACAAGTGGCCCTAAATGCTTTTTCTAAAGCCAGTCTTTTACAGTTTCAAAAAAAAACCACAAAAGCTATAGAGGTTCTTAGTAATATTACAGAAAACCACAAAGAAGAGGCCATTGTAGATGATGCTATCTTTAAAATGGGCTCTATTTATGAAACCCAAAAAAAATATGATAAAGCTATTGAGAATTATACCAAAATTATTGAAGAATTTAAAGAGAGTATTTTATTAGATGATGCTTATTATAGACTTGGTATTCTTTATGAAACTATATTTAACAATACAGAAGAAGCTAAAAGATGTTATGAATATATCCTATTTAATTTAGAAAATAGTATTCATCTTGTTGAATCAAGAAAACGCTACAGAAATTTAATACCTGATATCTGATAATTCCATCAAAAGGCATTAAAACTTTTTAATTTCTAATAAAGTGTCTTTTTTTGCATAAAATATTTTGAGTATGATTATATACAATGTAACAGTTAATATACACGATAGTATAGTTGATCAATGGTTAGTGTGGATTAAAGAACATATTCCTCAAGTATTAGCTACAGGAAAGTTTTCAGAAGCTAAACTCACAAAAGTGTTGGTTGAGGAGCAAATGGGAGGACAGACTTATTCCATTCAATATCGCGCTATTTCTAAAGAAGCGCTTAAAGCTTATTATGAAAATGATGCTGAAAAACTTAGGAAAGATGGATTATCTAAGTTTGGAGATAAAATGCTAGCTTTTAGAACAGAACTTGAAATAATAGATGAATACACCGTAAATTTTAATTAAACCTGCAATGACTGTCAAGGCGAAAAAACATCTGGGACAACATTTTTTAAGAGATGAAAATATTGCTCAAAAAATAGCAGATTCTCTGAGTCTTAAAAACTACGAAAATGTACTTGAAATAGGTCCTGGAATGGGGGTCTTGACAAAATATCTCCTAGACAAGAAAGTAACAACTCATGTTATAGAAATTGACAAAGAGTCGGTCGCTTATCTAAAAAGTAATTTTTTAACTCTTGCAAATCGTGTGATTGAAGAGGATTTTTTAAAATATGATTTGAAATGTATTTTTAATGATCAACCTTTTGCCATAATTGGCAATTATCCATACAATATCTCCTCTCAAATTGTTTTTAAAACACTTGAAATGCGAGATCAAATTCCTGAATTTTCAGGAATGTTTCAAAAAGAAGTTGCTCAAAGAATTTGTGAAAAAAAAGGCAGTAAATCTTACGGAATACTTTCTGTCTTGGTGCAAGCATTCTATGATGCTGAATATCTTTTTACTGTACCTCCTCATGTTTTTAATCCGCCTCCTAAAGTAGATTCTGGTGTTCTAATTTTGAAAAGGAAAGCAGATTTTAAACTCGCTTGTGATGAAAAACTTTTCTTTAAAGTAGTAAAGAGTGCTTTTAATCAAAGAAGAAAAACATTGAGAAATAGCTTAAAAGTTTTCAACTTAACAGATAATTTAAAAGCAAATAGTATATTTGACTTGAGACCTGAGCAAATCAGTGTCGAAGACTTTATAAATCTCACTTTATTAATTCAAACTATTAACTAATCTATAATTTAGAAACGTTTGATTGATCAAAATCAAAATATTCAGTTTAAACTTAACTTAGAGCTCATTGACCATGTACAAGGTCTTATTGGCATCAAAGATGACCAGGGTATCAAGAAGTTATTTAATGGTTTTCATTATGCAGATATTGCTGAAATTTTAAATGAACTGAATTTTGAGGAAAGCATTTATGTGATCAAACTTCTTGACTCAAAAAAAACTTCGGATGTTTTAACTGAAATTGATGAGGATATTAGAGAAAAAATTCTGGATCGTCTTTCTAATAAAGAAATTGCTGAAGAAATTGAAGAATTAGATACTGATGATGCCACAGATATTATTGCTGAGCTTCCTGTTGAACGTCAAGAAGATGTAATTTCTAAAATTGAGGATGAAGAACTTAAGGCTGAAATTAAAGAGTTACTAAATTATGATGAAGACTCTGCGGGTGGACTTATGGCAAAGGAGCTCGTTAAAGTTTACGAGACTTGGACTGTTGGCGGTTGTTTAAGAAAAATTAGAGCCCAAGCAGAAAATGTAACTCGCGTACATTCTATATATGTCGTAACTAAAAAAGAGGAACTAATTGGTCGTCTTTCTTTAAAAGACTTAATTACAGCTAAAAGTGATCAAAAAATTGCTGACATCTATATTTCAAATGTCGATTATGCTAACGTAAATGACGATGTTGAAGATGTCGCTAAAATTATGACAAAATATGATTTAGAAGCCATTCCAGTTACTGATGATAATAGAATTTTATTAGGTAGAATAACCATTGATGATATTGTTGATGTTATTAAAGAAGAAGCTGACAAAGACTATCAGTTAGCAGCAGGTATATATCAAGATGTTGAGGCTGATGACAGTGTTTTTGAGCTTACAAAAGCACGACTTCCTTGGTTAGTTCTTGGTTTGTTTGGTGGATTAGGAAGTGTTTTTATAATGAGCGGATTTGATCACATTATGGAATCTGTACCTGAGTTGTTTTTCTATACCCCGCTCATTGCTGCAATGGCAGGAAATGTTGGCGTTCAATCGAGTGCAATTATTGTTCAAGGATTGGCAAACAATAATGTAAAAGGGAGTTTATTTTTCAGATTACTAAAAGAAGTGGGGTTAAGTTTAATTAACGGATTTACGCTAGCCCTGTTAGTTATTTTATTTGGATACATTATTAATCAAGAACTTGTACATAGTATTGCTATAGCTATTTCAATGATGAGTGTTATCATTGTAGCTGCATTAATTGGCACATTTGTACCTATAATTTTAGATAAAAAAGGAATTGATCCAGCTATTGCTACAGGACCTTTTATCACAACTAGTAATGATATTCTGGGTATTTATTTGTTTTTCATAATTTCTGAATTCATAATTGGATTTTAATTATGTATCCATGAAAGTACTTCATCTAGATAGCAACCATTCGCTGCTTCTTACAGCACTTGAAAAACTTTATATTAATAATCATTGTGACTTTTCATCATCTAAAAATACCATTGAAAATATTATTGGGGAATTTCATGGTATTGTAATTAGAAGTCGATTCACAATTGATCGACAGTTTATAGATAAAGCTATAAACTTGAAGTTTATCGCTAGAGTTGGTGCCGGACTAGAAAACATAGATACTGATTATGCCAAATCTAAAGGGATTCATCTTATTTCAGCTCCTGAAGGTAATAGGAATGCTGTAGGAGAACATACTCTAGGGTTATTACTAAATCTTACCAATAAAATTACTAGAGCTAACAACGAAGTTAAAGAAGGCATTTGGCAAAGAGAAATCAATAGAGGTTTTGAACTTGAAGGTAAAACTATTGGTATTATAGGCTATGGAAATATGGGTAAAGCATTTGCAAAAAAACTTATAGGGTTTGATTGTGATGTTATTTGTTACGATATAGAACCTGAGGTTGGTGATGAATTAGCAGAACAAGTTTCACTTAAAGAATTTAAAAAACGCGTGGATGTAATTAGCCTTCATACACCACAAAATGAAAGTTCAATACAATTAATAAATGCATCGTTTATTGATAGTGTATCAAAATCTTTTTGGTTAATAAACACAGCTAGAGGCAGCAGTGTTATTACTAAAGACGTTTTAAACGCTATTAATAGTGGTAAAATTTTAGGAGCAGGACTAGATGTTCTAGAATATGAAAAGACATCTTTTGAATCATTATTTAACAGTAGCAATCCTGATGAAAATTTTTCAAACCTAATCGCTTCTGAAAAAGTTATTTTGACACCTCACGTCGCAGGTTGGACCTATGAAAGTCATGAAAAACTAGCACAAGTTATCGTTGACAAAATTAAAATCTTATTCTTTCACTAAGAAGACTGATTATTGTAAACTTTTTCAAGCTCAGCCTGAAACTCTTCCATTACTGGTCTAACTGTACTATCTGGAAGATCAGAAATTCTGATATACATTAAACCATCAATGGCATTATTAAACAAAGGATCTACATTGAAAGCAATAACTCTGGCATTTTGTTTAATATACTTTTTAATCAATACAGGCAACCTTAAATTTCCTGGCTCAACCTCATCAATAATCTTATCAAATTTATTAAGATCTGCTTTAGAAGCGTCAAAAATAAAATCTTTATCAGCATCCTTTAGTCTAACTTTAAACTCCTTTTTGGGTGATACATATTGAGCCACATAGGGGTCATAAAAATGAGACTTCATAAACTCAATCATTAGTGACTTGGAAAAATTAGTAAACTTATTACTAATGCTTACACCACCAATAAGATAATTATGTTCTGGATAGCGAAGTGTTGTATGAACAATACCTTTCCAAAGTAAAAATAATGGCATGGGCTTTTGTTGAAATTCTTTAATAATGAAAGCCCTTCCCATTTCAATTGACTCACTCATCATTTTATGAAGTTCAGGTTCAAATCTAAAAAGGTCTTGTAAATAGAATCCGTTAATCCCATAAGCTTTATAAATCTGAGACCCTAACCCCATTCTATAAGCTCCTGCAATAACTTTTGAATCATTATCCCATAAAAACATGTGATGATAATAGATATCAAAAGAGTCCAAGTCAATTGACTCATTAGTTCCTTCTCCAATTTCTCGAAAAGTGATTTCTCTGAGTCGTCCTATTTCTTTTAATCCATTAGGGATATCATCTGCATGAGCTAAAAACACCTCATAGCTTTTACTTTGTAAAAGACGCTTGTTATTCTGTCTCAAAACCTCAACCTCTTTCTGTATTAATTCCGAAGCAATAGGTGTTACAATATTTTTGGGAGTTTTAGGTAACTTTAAGGTCGATGTTAAATTATCAAGGAATTTCTCTTTCGGATCAAAAGAATTAGATAACATGTAGGTCTTTTTCCTTAAAAATTCTGATAATGTAGCAACAGAATCATGCTCTAATTGTTCTTTTACAGCTATAGGCTTCCCTATCCTTACTCTTATGGTTCTTCGCTTTTGAGTTAATAACTCTGAAGGTAATTTAGCCGTTCTAAATGTGTCACTAATTTTGGAGAGCTTATAAAACAGCTTACTATTTTTAGCATGAAAATAAATAGGAACTACAGGAACTTCAGAACGTTTAATTAATTTAATTGCTGCTTCTTCCCATGGTTTATCTACTAAAAGTTTACCATCTTTGTAAGTGGATACCTCTCCAGCTGGAAAAATCCCTAGTGGATGACCTTCATTAAGATGCTTTAAAGCATTTTTAAAACCTGTGACACTAGACTTAACATCTTTTCTATCTTCAAAAGGATTAACAGGAAGAATATAAGGTTTTAGTGGTTCAATCCTGTGAAGTAAAAAATTAGCCATAATCTTGAAATCACTTCTGTTTTCTAGAAGTAGTTTCAATAATAAAATCCCATCTATTCCTCCAAGAGGATGATTAGAAACTGTAATATATGGGCCTTCTTTGGGGAGTCTCTTAAAATCTTCTTCAGGAATTTCGAACTTAATTTTAAACTCACCTAATAATCCATCAATAAACTCAAGTTTTTTAAGATGCCTATTGCGGTTGTAAATTTTGTTAAGAGTAGATATTTTTAAAAGCTTTAATAAGATCCACCCTATAAATGTTCCTAAAAAACCAAACCTGTCCATTTTGACAGCTTTAGCAATCTCTTTCGAAGAGACGAGTCCTTTTGTAATAGAATGATTAGTCATTTAAAATATCGAAAACCTATCGAGCTACTAGCTGAATTGTTTCTTGAGTTAACTGCTTTAAAACAATATCTTTTTCAGATTCTATTTGTTTAACAGCCTCGTCATTGTAATGTCTTACGGTATAAAGTGATACATTTTCATAACAATTAACTCTAAATTTAGCTTTTAACTTTACCAGTAATTCATCTAATTTATTGTATTTGTTGTCAAAACAAACAGAGAAGCTAATAGCTGAATTTTGAATAACATCAACTTTCATTTTATGAAGGTGTAATAAATTAAAAATTTCACTAATATTCTCTTCAACAATATATGAAAAATCAAGAGAGGAAAGGGCAATCATTACTTGATTTTTCTTAACAATAAAACAAGGTATAGCGGGCTCAATACCAATTCCTTTGGTCACTTTTGTGCCTTTAGCATCTGGATTTAAAAATGATTTTACGTGAAGTGGAATTTCTTTTTTCTGAAGAGGTTGTAGTGTTTTAGGGTGTATCACCGAAGCCCCGTAAAAAGCTAACTCAATAGCTTCTCTATAAGAAATTGTATTTAGTAATTGGGTGTCATTAAATGCTCTTGGGTCTGCATTTAAAACACCTGGAACGTCTTTCCAAATCGTTACACTCTCGGCGTTTAAACAAAATGCAAAAATAGCTGCAGTATAATCACTACCTTCTCTACCTAAAGTTGTGGTAAAATTATTAGAATCACTTCCTAAGAACCCCTGAGTAATAACCAATCCCGTATTAGAAAATTGCATAGAAATTAGTTCTTGTGTCAACGCCCAATTAACATTACCTGTTCTGTAATAATTATCTGTTTTAATAACTTCTCTGGCATCTTTCCATGTATTTTGAACACTAACTTCGTTTAGATATGCACTAACTATAGTGGTTGAGACTAGTTCTCCATAACCAATAATCTGATCGTATACATAGTTGTAATCAGGGGATTTATTCCAATCCATGAAACCTGTTAGTTCATTAAATAGTCTCAACACCTGTTTCTTTACAGGATGAGTTTCACTTTCAAATAAATCAGAGATAATGTTTAAATGAAAATCAAGAACGAATTCAACAGCTGTTTTTAAATTTTGTTTATCCTCGAAGTACATTTTAATGACATTCTCCATAGCATTTGTGGTCTTTCCCATTGCAGAAATCACAACCAAGGTATTATCATCGCCCTTTTTTTGTATAACAGAAGCTAAATTTCTTACCCCTTCGGCATCTTTTACTGATGCACCTCCAAACTTAAAAACCTTCATTTTTAATTATAATGTTTGTATTTATTTATCTCTTTTTCAGGAAAATGAACTACGCGCCATTCTTCTTTTATTATGGCGCCTTTGGATTTATAAAAGGCTATTGCAGGAGCATTCCAATCCAAAACTTCCCAACTAATTCTTTTTACATTTTTGGAGGCACCATAAGCAAAAACGGTCTCTAAAAGCTGACTTCCAATACCATGACCTCTGTATGATTCAGAGACAATTAAGTCCTCTAAATGTAAACTACAGCCTTTCCATGTAGAATACCTGAAATAAACTAATGCCATACCTACAATTTCAACCCCTTTTTCTGCTACGAAACAAGTGAATCTTTTGGGATCATTAAACCCATCATTCAAAAGGTCATTTAGATTAATAACAACCTGATCTGGTTCTTTTTCAAACAAAGCCAGTTCTTTAATTAATCTCAGAACATGAGTCATATCCTGAGGGTTTGCATGTCTAATTTCTACCTCCATATTAAAAAATCTCTCAAAGATAATTGAAACTTAAAATATTGCTAATGTTTCTTTTATTAAAACTATAGAATATTATAAAAAATACGATATTTGCAAAATTATAACCTTTTCGTATAAACATGTCTCAAAAAAACCAAACATTAGGTGAATTTATTATTGAAAACCAAGCCTCTTTTAAATACACCTCAGGAGAACTTACAAAGCTTTTAAATTCAATAAGATTAGCCGCAAAAGTTGTTAATCACGAAGTCAGTAAAGCCGGCCTTGTTGACATTATTGGTACAGCAGGCGATACAAATATTCAAGGTGAAGATCAGCAAAAACTTGATGTTTATGCAAACGAAAAATTTATTAAAGCTCTAACAAAAAGAAATATTGTTTGCGGTATTGCTAGTGAAGAAGAAGACCATTATATAACAATCAACAGTCAAGATGATAATCATCAAAATAAATATATTGTTTTAATAGATCCTCTTGATGGTTCATCCAATATTGATGTGAACGTTTCTGTTGGAACTATTTTTTCAATATATCGTAGAGTTACTCCAATAGGAACTCCTGTGACAATGGCAGATTTTCTCCAAAAGGGAAATCAGCAAGTTGCTGCTGGATATGTGGTTTATGGTACATCAACTATGCTTGTTTATACTACTGGTGATGGGGTTAATGGATTTACATTAAACCCAGCTATAGGAACATTTTATTTATCGCACCCAAATATGGAATTCCCTGAAAATGGAAGAATTTATTCTGTAAATGAAGGAAACTATATCCATTTCCCTCAAGGTGTAAAAAATTACATTAAATATTGTCAAGAAGAGGAGGAAGATCGTCCTTATACTAGTAGGTATATTGGATCTTTAGTTTCAGATTTTCATAGAAATATGATAAAAGGTGGTATTTATTTATATCCTAAAAGCTCACTTAACTCTGATGGAAAATTGAGGCTATTATATGAATGTAATCCTATGGCTTTTATAGCTGAACAGGCTAATGGAAAAGCAAGTGATGGTTTTACAAGAATTTTAGATATAGAACCCTCAAAACTTCATCAACGAGTTCCATTTATTTGTGGAAGTAAAAATATGGTTGAAAAAGCTGAGGAGTTTATGAGAAATGAATAAAAAAAAGCGGAAATTTAATTTCCGCTTTTTTTTATTGAATATTTAATAATCCTGCTTTAAAAGCTTCGAAATCAACACCGTCGTAGACTAAATTTATAGCTTCGTTTGATAACGCATTAGCTTTATCTGGATCAAAACCAAGCCCTATACACAACTTGCGTAGAATAACAAACTGATTTTCTCCTTCAATGTGATCCGCCCACACCATTCGTGTTAAATCGTAAAATCTTTCAAACCTCCTGTCTTGATCTACAGGAGGATTTATAGGATGTGATTTGTAATCTTTTAAAATTGTACTGTACTCATCTTTAGAAATATCTAGATTAGAAGCTAATCTATCTAGAAAGGTTTTTTCATCTTCTGTAATAACATCATCACTCATTGCTACTCTTACAATAGCCGCAAAATGATCTTTATTACGTGCTCTAAATCCACTATCAAATAAATCTGAAATTGACATTATAATTAAGGTTTAATTTAAGTTGTAAATATAAATAACTAAAAAGCATATGAATAAAAAAAATTAAAAAATTCAAACTAACCTTGGGCTATTTAATTTTCAATAACCTTTTATCTTTGCCAAAAACTTTTTGTTTTGAACAAAGACATTTTAATTGACAAGTATTCAGAGCTCCACAAGGAAAACGCTTTTATTTCATCTTCTAAATCATCTCCAAATATTGTAAAAGGTATAACGGGCTCAGCTTTATCATTTCATATAGCATCTGCTTTTAAAAATCAAGACTATCCCTTTTTACTGATTTGTGAAGACAAAGAAGAGGCAGCATACTATGCTAATGATCTTGAAACACTTATCAACAAAAACGATGTGCTTTTTTATCCAGGAAGCTACAGAAGACCATATCAAATTGAGGAAACAAATAATGCTAATATTTTACTTAGATCCGAAGTTTTAAATAGAATTAATTCAAGAAAAAAACCTGCATTAATAGTAACATATCCCCAAGCATTATTTGAGAAAGTTGTTACAAAATCCACCCTCAACCAATCTACTTTAAAAATAAGTGTTGGAGATATGTTATCTGTTGACTTTGTTAATGAAGTCTTATTTGAATATCACTTTAAACGAGTTGATTTTGTTACATCTCCTGGAGAATTTTCACTAAGAGGAGGGATTCTAGATGTTTTTTCGTTTGCTAATGAAAAACCCTACAGAATAGAATTTTTTGGAGATGAAGTTGACACTATTAGAGAGTTTGATATTGATACACAGCTATCTAGTGAGCAAGTGAAAAAAATTTCAATTATTCCCAATATGGCGAATAAGACAGTGACAGAATCAAGACAAAGTTTTTTCAAGTTTTTAACACCTAAATCAAAAATTTTAATCAAAAATAAAGGATTACTTCTTGGTAAACTTGATCAACTATTTTCAAAAGCTGAAGAGTATTACCAAAATTTAGATTCTGAAATTAGATTTCAAAAACCAGAAGACCTTTTTTGTAATCGAGCGCTTATTGAAAATGAATTAACCAATTACAGTCTTTCACTTTTTAAAACAGATGATAGTAATTATTTAACTAGCCAATACCATACATCGCCTCAACCAGCTTTTAATAAACAATTTGATTTGCTTATTGAGCAACTTAACTCATTTCATGATAAAGGTTATATCAACCTTATTGCGTGTGTGAGTGAACAACAAGCTAAACGATTTGAAGATATTTTTGACGACATAGAAGAAGAAGTTCAATATACATGTATCGTTTTAAGCTTATACCAAGGATTCATAGATCATGACTTAAAGCTAGTTTGCTTTACAGACCATCAAATATTTGATCGCTATCATAAATTTCATATTAAAGATGGCTTTAACAAAAAACAAGCCATTACTCTTAAAGAGCTAAACACTCTAGAAATTGGTGATTTTGTAACTCATATTGATCACGGCATTGGTAAATTTGGTGGACTACAAAAAATTGATGTTGAAGGACAAAAACAAGAGGCTATAAAACTTGTTTATGGAGAAAGAGACATTCTTTATCTAAGCATTCACTCGCTTCATAAAATCACCAAGTTTAACGGTAAAGACGGCAAAGTCCCTAAAGTATATAAACTTGGAAGTAAAGCATGGAAAACACTAAAACAAAAGACTAAAACAAAAGTCAAACAGATTGCATTTAATCTTATTAAATTATATGCTAAAAGAAAAACAAAACTTGGTTTTCAATATAGTCCGGACAGTTACCTGCAGCACGAGCTGGAAGCTTCTTTTATATATGAAGACACCCCAGATCAAATTACAGCAACAGCAGATGTAAAAGCTGATATGGAAAGTGAACGACCAATGGATCGTTTAATATGCGGTGACGTTGGATTTGGAAAAACTGAAGTTGCAATTAGAGCAGCCTTTAAAGCTGTTGATAACAGTAAACAAGTTGCGATTTTAGTTCCTACTACCATATTGGCTTATCAACATTACAAAACCTTTTCGCAGCGGCTCAATGATTTACCTGTTAATATTGATTATTTAAATAGATTTAGATCTGCAAAAGACAAGAAAAACATTATTGAAAAACTTGAAAAAGGACAGTTAGATATCGTTATTGGAACACATCAAATCGTAAATAAAAATGTAAAGTTTAACGATTTAGGATTATTAATTGTTGATGAAGAACAAAAATTTGGTGTAAGCGTAAAAGACAAACTTAAAACATTGAAAGAAAATGTTGATGTTTTGACATTAACAGCTACTCCTATTCCTAGGACTCTGCAATTTAGTCTGATGGCGGCAAGAGACCTTTCAGTAATTACAACACCTCCTCCTAATCGATATCCTATAGAAAGTAAAGTAATCAGATTTAGCGAAACTTTAATTAGAGACGCTGTTTCTTATGAAATACAACGCGGAGGCCAAATCTTTTTTATTCATAACAGAATTGACACCATAAAAGAAGTTGCTGGACTTATTCAAAGATTAGTTCCCGATGCAAAAATTAAAATTGGCCATGGTCAAATGGATGGTAAAAATCTGGAAGAAGTTATGCTCGCTTTTATGAATGGTGAGTTTGATGTACTTGTTAGCACAACAATTATAGAGAGTGGGTTAGATGTTCCAAATGCTAATACTATTTTCATTAATAATGCTAACAACTTTGGACTTAGTGATCTACATCAAATGAGAGGACGTGTTGGGCGAAGTAATAAAAAAGCTTTCTGCTACTTTATCACCCCCGAACATTCATTAATGACCCAAGAAGCTCGAAAAAGAATTTCTGCATTAGAACAATACACTGAACTTGGTAGCGGGTTTAATATTGCTATGAAAGATCTAGAAATTAGAGGAGCAGGAGATCTGCTAGGAGGAGAACAAAGTGGATTTATTAGTGATATTGGATTTGATACTTATCAAAAAATCCTGAATGAAGCTATCGAGGAATTAAAAGAAAAAGAATTTAAAGACTTGTATCAAGAAGATGAAAATAAAGTTTTTGTTAAAGACATTACCATTGATACAGATATCCCTATTTTATTTCCAGATGACTATATTAACAACATAAAAGAACGTCTTCACTTATACACAAAATTAAACCGTATCAAAGAGGAAAAAGATCTCGTTATTTTTGAAAAGGAATTAATTGACCGTTTTGGAAAACTTCCTAAACCTGCTGAAGACTTATTGAATAGTTTGAAATTAAAATGGTATGCTACCACATTAGGCTTTGAAAAATTAATACTCAAACAACAACAACTGATTTGTTACTTTATTAGTGACCAGCAAAGCGCCTATTTTCAAAGCCCAATATTTACAAAAGTATTAAGCTATATGCAATCCCATCCAAATGTTGGTAAAATGAAAGAAAAACAAACAAGAAATGGTTTGAGATTATTAATTAACTTTAAATCTATTAAAACCGTATCTGATGCCAATCAAGTCTTAAAATCAATAATAGATAATTTAGATTAAACGGTTCTTGGGTTTTTGATTTTTGGCGTGTTTTGATACCTTTTTTTTCCATCTATACTTTGTGGGTTATTCTTTTTTTGTTCTCCTCTACCAGGTCTTAAATAAGATACTAATCCTCTGCCCTTAAAATGGTAAGTTTTGTTTGTTATTAAACTTCTAAGTTTTATAGTATCGTCTGATAAAACATATAACTCAAAAAATTCTGTTTCATCGAAGTCATCATAAAATAAATTTAATCTTTTTAAATACCCATTTAAATCAAGATTGTTGAGTTCAAAACGCCCTTGATAATCCCAATAAACCGAATTAAAATTGTACACATTATAATCTAAAGAAGATGAAAATCGTTGATCAACAGACGAAAACATCAAATAATTTTCGTTATCAAATGGTTGATAATTACCATTACTTTGAAAATCTTTCTCCCAGACACTGTATTCCTCCAAGAAGTATTTTAAATTATCGAAAAATAAATAGTCATAATCAAAATTATGACGTTGATAGCCTGTTAAAAAATAAGAAGTCTCTGAGAAAGGATCGTATAACTCCATCTGATTAGGTCCTGTTTGATAAACCTCAAAATCATAAATACCATCAATAACGTGGGATATCTGAAGGTTTGCATTATTAACTAAGTAATTTCCAACAGGAACACCAAATCCATTGCCATTACTACCAAATCCAACAAGATTATTATTAGCGTATAACACACCATTTCTAAATGATAATGTAAATGCCATCTGTAAAAAAGGAACTTCTCCATAGCCTAATGTTTGATTTATTTCAACATACCAAATTTCATTAGAATTTAGAAATTCTGGTAATGGCGTTACATAAGGCATATCCTCATTATATTCAACAATCGTACAATTAAAAAATAGCATTAACCCAATTAATGATGCTAAAAGTCTAAAATTTCTCATAGTAGTATTTTATAATTTCTATTAATTATTAATCAAAGGATGTGCCAAACTTCAGTATAGGATTAATTATTACACCTAAAAAAAATATGTACTTTTGGACAAAATTTAAGCTGATTTAAAAACATGAATCAAAAATATGCCGTTTTAGGAGGAGGAAGTTGGGCCACTGCTATAGTAAAAATGTTATCAGAAAATGTAAGTTCTGTTAATTGGTACATGAGAAGTAGTGTGGTTAAAAATCATATAATTAATGAACAGCACAACCCTAACTACCTCAGTTCTGTTGAATTTGATACTAATAAACTTAATATCAGTAATGACATCAATTCAATTGTAAGTGCATCTGATATACTGATTTTTGTAATTCCATCTGCTTTTATTAACAAAGAATTGAAAAAGCTTACAGTTGATATCACCAATAAAACTATTGTCTCTGCTGTTAAAGGAATAATTCCCGAATCTGGATTACTTGTTGGTGAGCATTTCCATGATATTTACAATATCCCTTTTGAAAATATAGCTGTTATAGGAGGTCCTTGCCATGCAGAAGAAGTTGCTTTGGAGCGCTTGTCTTACTTAACCATTTCTTGCTTTGATTCTAATAAAGCAGCGTTTTTAGCAAAATCTCTTAGCAGTAGTTATATCAAAACAAAAATTAGTGATGATATCATTGGTGTTGAATATGCAGCTATGCTAAAAAACATTTATGCTATTTCTGCTGGGATTGCTCATGGATTAGGCTACGGAGATAACTTTCAAAGTGTGTTGATGAGTAATGCTATAAGAGAGATGAAACGTTTTATTAAACGTGTTCATCATATGAAACGTAATATTAATAACTCTGCTTATCTTGGAGATTTATTAGTCACTGGCTATTCTGTTTTTTCTAGAAATAGAATGTTTGGAAATATGATTGGAAAAGGATATACCGTTAAGTCTGCACAAATGGAAATGAACATGGTTGCCGAGGGATATTATGCCACTAAGAGTGCTTATGAAATTAAAGAACATACTGAGAACAAACTTAATACCCCAATAATTAATGCTGTTCATGCTGTATTGTATGAAGGGAAAAATCCAAAAAAAGTTTTTGCTAAACTAACCGATAAACTTAATTAGCTAATACCCCTAATTCTTTAATTAAGGGGAGTTTTTTTAAGCTCAAATTATTAATTGTGTTGGGTTCAAAAACAAATGATTTATCGTACATTTTATTGTCTTGAAAAAAAGTCACTAAAAATTCATTTTTTAAAGATAATAGGTCTTCCATAATCAATTCAACCTTAGCATAACTCTTGGGGGGTAATGCTTCCAATTTATGTCTCATTGTTGAAGTAATTTTATCTGAAGAATACCCCGTAGAAACAATTAAAATCATTTCTAAAGCAACTGACTTATTGTTTATGATATAAATATTCCAATCTTCAGTTCTGTGGATTTCATTATATTCTTTAACTGCGGCCACATAAACATCCTCAACTTTAGGAACAACAATATCCTTTTTCATTATTTAAAGAGCACTTTTAAATTGTTCTAGAAATCTAACATCGTTTTCACTCAATAAGCGAATGTCATTAATTTGATGTAGGAGTAAGGCTATTCTGTCAATCCCCATTCCAAAGGCAAAGCCTGAGAATTCTGAAGAATCAATGCCACAATTATCCAAAACATTCGGATCCACCATGCCACATCCCATGATTTCTAACCAACCCGTTCCTTTAGTCATTTTATAATCTGTTTCCGTCTCTAAACCCCAATACACGTCTACTTCTGCACTTGGCTCTGTAAATGGAAAATAAGATGGTCTAAGTCGAATCTTTGACTTGCCAAAAAGTTCGGTTGTAAAGTACTGAAGGGTCTGTTTAAGATCGGCAAAACTAACACCTTTATCAATGTATAACCCCTCAACTTGATGGAAAAAGCAATGTGACCTTGCAGAAATTGCCTCATTTCTGTAAACTCTACCAGGAGAGATTGTTCGAATTGGAGGTTTATTCTCCTCCATGTAACGCACTTGAACAGAACTTGTATGCGTTCTTAATAGGATATCAGGATTAGTTTGAATAAAGAATGTATCCTGCATATCTCTTGCTGGATGATATTCAGGAAGGTTTAAAGCTGTAAAGTTGTGCCAATCGTCTTCTACCTCTGGGCCTTCACTAACATTAAATCCTATTCTTGAAAAGATATCAATAATTTGATTTTTAACTATGGAAATAGGGTGACGAGCACCAAGTTCTAATGATTCTCCTGGACGCGTTAAATCACCATATGTTGCTTTCTGATCATTCCCTGAATCAAGACTTTCTTTAATAGCATTAATCTTATTCTGAGCTGAATTTTTAAGAGTATTTATAGCTTGTCCAACATCTTTTTTTTCATGGTTAGGTACCAATTTAAACTCAGCAAACAAATCATTAAGAATTCCTTTTTTTGATAAAAATTTAATTCTAAAAGCTTCTAACTCATCTTTTGACTTTGTATCAAAAGAAGTTACTTCATCAATTAATGCGTTTATTTTGTCTAACATAATCTACTTTAAAGTGATGCAAATTTAATTAATTCTTATGGGATATATTCCGCTTCAATAAAATAGTTTACTATAGCTTCTTTCATCAAAACACTTTGTTCTCCAGCTTTTAAAACGGGTAATGGTTCTTTAAGATTAAAATGTGGCCAGCCATCATCATCTATGTAATCAAATTCATAATAGCCATAAGGTTCCAAAAGCCTACAAATTGCGATATGCATGAGATCAACTTTTTGATCTTTTTTAAATTTTTTATGCGGCTGACCTAACTCTTGAACACCAATTAAATAAATAATTGCATCTAAATCTAACACCTCTCCATCTGCAAATTGAAGCGATAATTTTTGTACTAAATTATCCCATCGTGTTTTTAATAAGTCGTCTCTAGACATAATATATTTTAATGGGCAAAGTTAATTATATTTACTCAAAATTGTCACTTATGCATGCATTAGATATCATTATACTAATTCTTCTTGGATTCGGTTTAGTAAAAGGTTTTTTTAAAGGGCTTTTCGTTGAACTCGCCTCTTTGATTGGACTTGTAGCAGGAGTTTATGGTGCATACTACTTTAGTGACTATTGCGCGAATTTTTTAAGGGAACACTTTAGCTGGAATGAGAATTATTTACAAATAAGTGCTTTTGCCATAACCTTTATGTTAATTCTACTTTCAATTATTGTAGCTGGAAAAGCATTGACTAAACTGGCAGATTTTGCTGCATTAGGTTTATTAAATAAATTCTTAGGCGGACTATTTGGATTATTGAAAATGGCAGTGATTATAGGGGTTTTGATAACACTATTTGCTTTAATAAACTCTAATCTTATGCTTATTGAAGAGAAAACGCTTCAAACATCAATTTTCTTCGAACCTATTAAAGCAACAGCATTAAATATATTTCCGGATTTATTGGACACTGTAATGTCTGAAAAAAGTAAATTATAATAAATCTACTTTACCCGAAGAAAGACTGTATACCCCACCAATAATTTTTATTTCGCCTTGTTCCTCCATCTCTTTTAATATGGGACTCTT
>ERZ802830.1433-NODE-1433-length-22800-cov-16.5089_pt1 | contig 22800 bp, 17 predicted proteins | sample MGYA00345654_ERZ802830 | MGnify/ENA primary metagenome ERZ802830 (study PRJEB30503, sample SAMEA104212375) | marine metagenome | biome: Westerlies Biome; feature: [SRF] surface water layer (ENVO:00010504) within the epipelagic zone...; material: water...
CAATCCCGCCTCTGGATAGTATCGTTATTCCTAATGTTTTAACTGCAAATAATGATGGCGTAAATGATGATTTTGTAATTCAGGGTCTAATGAGTTATCAGACAAGACGAGAATTGACAATTATGAATCGTTTCGGGCGTATTGTATATAAGAATTTAGCATACGATAATGCGAATCCATGGAAAGGAAGGGATAATAGTGGTACGAAGTTATCAGATGGTGTTTATTATTACGTTCTCCGGGTAGCTGATAATGCTAATGCCTATCAAAATGATTTTACTGGCGATGTTACATTATTGACTCAATAGCAAAATAAAATGTTTTTATGACCAAAGGCCGTCCTGAAAATTCAAGACGGCCTTTATTTTTAGGGTAATGCAAAACGAGGAACGTAAGAATAAAATTAAAGTTATTTTAAAAACTTTACCAGAGAAGCCAGGTGTTTACAAGCATATAGATTCCGAAGGCCAGATTTTGTACGTTGGAAAGGCAAAAAATTTAAAAAAGCGTGTTACCAGTTATTTTTCAAAAAAGCATTCTGAGGAAAGGCTTCGTATGCTTGTAAGGAGGGTTTCAAATATTGAAGTCATAGTTACAAATACAGAATTCGATGCATTATTGCTTGAAAATACTTTGATAAAAAAAATCCAACCATGGTATAATATCAATCTTAAAGATGGTAAAACATATCCTTGGATATGCATAAAGAAAGAAAGGTTTCCAAGGGTTTTTAGCACTCGAACTAGAATTGATGATGGATCTGAATATTATGGCCCTTATCCTTCAGGACGTATGCTACGAACCTTGATAGATCTAATTCAGCAGCTTTACTCTTTTAGGACATGTTCTTTATCCCTGTCTTCATCGGCAGTATCGTCAAAAAAATATAAAGTTTGTTTAGAGTACCACATAGGTAATTGCCTAGGCCCTTGTGAAGATCGTCAAACTGAATTATCATATAAACAAGATATCAAATCTGTTAGGAGCCTGCTCAAAGGCGAGTTAACACTGATTAGAAAAAAACTTCATGGTGAAATGATGTCATATTCAGCTCAAAATAAATTTGAACTGGCTCAACATGCTAAAGATAAACTTGAGCATTTGAAGAACTATCAATCCAAAAGCGCTGTTTTAAATCCTTCATTTGGAGAAGTTGATTTATACTCTGTTATTGACGACGCTGAATATGGTTATGTTAATTTCATGATGATAAGAGAGGGTTCCTTGGTTCAATCTTTTACTTTAGAGCTAAAGAAAAAAATGCAGGAGAGGCCAGAACAATTGCTTGAATTAGCGATTCCAGAAATCCGGATTATGTTTAATTCTAATTCAAAAGTCATTTTACTTTCTCACTCTGTGGACTATGAACTACCTGGTGTAAAATTTCAGGTGCCAATTCGTGGAGATAAGGTTTCTGCAATTCAAATGAGTATTAGAAATGCAAAAGCTTACAGAATAGAAAGATTGAAGAATATTCAAATTGTAGACCCAGACCGTCACATAAACCGTATCATGTCTCAAATGAAACAAGATCTTAGAATGCCAGTTGAACCTAGGCATATCGAGTGTTTTGATAATTCTAACATACAAGGGAAAATACCTGTAAGCGCTTGTGTGGTTTTTCGAAACGGAAAGCCATCAAAAGGTGAATACCGACATTTTAACATTAAAACAGTCACTGGGGTAAATGACTATGCATCTATGGAAGAAGTTATATTTCGAAGGTATAAGCGAATAATTGAGGAGGAAAACGATCTACCTCATTTAATCTTAATTGATGGCGGTAAAGGTCAACTAAGCTCTGCTATAAAAGGTCTCAAAAAATTGGGATTAGAAAGTAAGATAACAATACTTGGAATTGCAAAGCGTTTGGAAGAGTTATTCTTTCCGAATGATTCAATTCCTTTGTATTTGGATAAGCGATCGGAATCTTTAAAAATATTACAACAAGCAAGGAATGAGGCGCACAGGTTCGGGATCACTTTTCACAGAAAAAAGAGAAATAAGTCAAGTATAGGCTCAAAACTAGATAGTATTAATGGTATCGGCCCAGCTACTCAAGATGTTTTATTAAAATCTTACAGGTCTCTAGCAAGATTAAAAAAATCCGATTTTGGCTCTATTGAATCTTTGGTTGGCAGCGCAAAAGCGAAATTAATTTGGACTTGGATTCAAGAAGAAACTTCTAATAAAACTGACTAGAAAATAATGATTATTTGATCTGACCATCCTCAAGGTAAATAATACGCCTAGCCCGATCAATTACTCGCTGGTCGTGTGTTGAAAAAACAAAAGTGGTCCCCTCTTTGATATTTAATTCCGCCATAATATCCAGAAGGGTTTCAGTAGATTTTGAATCTAAATTTGCAGTGGGCTCATCAGCTAAAATAAATTGTGGTCGACTTGCAAGAGCCCTAGCTACAGCAACTCTTTGCTGTTGCCCACCAGAAAGCTGGTTAGGCCGACTATCGGCTTTGTCTTCTAATCCTACTGCCTTAAGAAGCTCCATCGCTCTTTCATTCCTAACTCTTTTTTCTACCCCTTGAAGCTCTAAAATGAAAGCTGTGTTTTCTATCGCCGAAAGTACAGGAATCAAATTATATGCTTGAAATACAAATCCAATATTTTTTAAACGAAAGTCTATTAGGGCTTTGTCTCTCATCGAAGTAATTTCCGTATTGTCGATCCATATTTTCCCTGAGGTGGGTTTATCTAAACCGCCAATGACATTTAATAATGTTGTTTTGCCACACCCTGAGGGTCCAACTATTGAGCTAAATTCTCCGGCTTTGAAGTCTAAGCTTACGCCATTTATGGCAATGACTTCTCCTGCTTGGGATTCATATATTTTATTTAAATTTTCTAAACGAATAAGTGACATATCAAACAATATTTAAAGAACGCTCATGCTCTCAATTGGATTTAGTTTTAGTGCTTTTCTAGCTGGATATAGTGCGGACAAAAATGATAAAATCAAAACTAGTCCTACAATAGGTAAATAATATTCTGGAACAACAGAAGGGTAGATAGTAGACTCCAGCCCCATTTGTTCAAAGCCTTGCTCAACTGACTTAAGGGTGATGCCAGTTTTAGATGTTACTAAAAGAGAAATATGTCCTAAAAAAAGCCCAAAAGGGAGCCCTACAAAACTCAATAAAATGGTTTCTATGACAATGAGTTTAAATATTTTTTTCTTATTCATTCCAATAGCCATCAGCATACCCAACTCTCTCGTCCTCTCCAAAACAGCCATGAGCATGGTATTCAAAATTCCAAAAGACATAGCTAGTAAGATAATCATCATAAAAAGAAGTAAACTTTGAGACAGTATAGCATCAGCTACCCCTAAATCAGGACTAACCTCTTTCCATGTCCGAAATACTATTGATTGAGATTCGGCGTTTCGATTTTTCAAAAAGCTTGTCTCAAGAGCATTATTTACTTTTTCAATCTCATAAGGATTCTTCACCCTGTAATTGATTTCATGAGCTATAATTTGACTCTCATTAGATAGCTTAATCGAATCTATCAACCCCATTTGAAACGAAATAGTTCTTGAAGGAACATAGATGATGGATTCTTCAATCATACTTGATGCTCCATTATAGATGCCAACTAGCCAAAATAATGCACTTCGCACATCTCCGTTTATGTCTTGGAAAGTCAAAACCACCCTATCATCGATATCAATTTCAAGTTTTCGCGCCAAAGCTTCACCCAAAACGACTTCATCTCCAACTTGTCTTTTAAAAAATACTCCACTCGAAATATTTTGTACTGATTTGAAAACTCTTTTTTCGCTGCTTGGGTTAACACCATATGCTATTACTGGAGCAGACCCAGATCCTCCTTGAATCATCGAATTGCATATAACTCTTGATGAAAAAGTTGTAATATTTGAATCTGAAAGAAGTAGTTTTTCTATGGGTTTCAGTTCATTAATAGTTGAAAACACTTCTTGATCTTCGAGAAAATATCTTGAGCAGATACGCCCATGTCCAATATTATCATCTAAGATGCTAATAGTACGTTGATCATTTAATCCGTTTGCCCAGCCCATCATAAAAATTCCTGACCAGACCCCTAGTGACATCGCTCCAATTACTACCAATGAGCGCCATGGAGTCCTCCATATATTTCTCCAAGCTATAATTATTATTTTCATCGGTTGATTGCTGAAGATTTATAAACTGTTAATACTGGCCATAAGCTGACTAAAAGAACTATACAAATTACTATTGCCGTGTGGGTAAAAGTTATAGACCAATCTAATGATGGTGGCAGTATTGGTTCCCAACCCATATTTTCCATGGCTAATGCAGCATCACCAATCAATCGCGGTGGGTTTAAGTGCAAGTAATAAGCTAAGCTTCTACCTAAAATAATCCCGACAATAGAACCAAAAATACCAACAAAGAAAGCCTCTATTAATATCATTTTCGCAAGTATACTTCTTTTGACACCCAAAGCAATCTGCATAGTAAATTCTCTTCGGCGCTCACTTGCAAGCATAATCATGGTACCTAAAAGGCCAAACGAAATGACAGTATATAAAATAAAAAGTACTATTACTCCACCTGCAGAATCTGCTTGAATTAGTTGTTTAAGCTCAGGCATTCGTTCTTCCCATGAACTCCAGCTGGCACCTTCTAGCTTGAGCTCTGAAGATAATTGTGAACTTAAGCTAAGAGATTTTTCTTTTTCATAAGGTGTGATTAAAACCGATCCCCACATGCCATAGGCTCCGCTGAACTCTTGCGCATCTTTGAACTTCAGAACTGCTGCTCTTTTTTCCAGTTCGGGATTCCCAAGAGCTAAAGTCCCTGCAACAATTAGTAGGTCATTGGCCATACTCCCATGATAACCTTGCCCCAAACCAACAATTGTATCGCCAATATCGACATTTAACCCCTCTGCTAATCTTTTACCAAGCCATACAGGTATATTTTTTTTTAAGCTAGGATTAAAAGTTCCTGATCTCAATCGATTTTTCCAAAATGCAGTGTCCTCTAGTTCAAAGTCAACACCCATCCATCGGGCAACAGAGCTTTCTTTTTGGGAGCTTAGTAGAGCGAACCCACTGAGTCTTGGTCTTACACTTTTGATTCTGTTGTCATTTTCAAGAGTTTTCTTCCATTGAGGATTCTCGGGGATGGCCAAATCTATATTTTGAGCAGGCCAATAAGCACTATCAGAGACTTGGATATATCCGGAAATTCCTCCAACAAGGGTGTCAACCATATGCTCGTAGATGCCCAATTGAAAAGACCTTAGTGAGATCGCAAAAAAAAGTGCAAAGGCTACAGCAGATCCAGTAATTGCACTGCGCCTTCTATTCCTTCCTAGATTTCTCCAAGCCATCGTTAAGGATAAACTCATGGCCCTAGGTTTTTCATTGTCGATTCTGTGAAAAAGGCTTGCTTTAAGTCCGGTTTCTTTTTCCAAGATAAAATTTTTAATTCTGTATTTTGCGTTCCTTTTTTGGCGCTAAACTTTAGGGAAACAGGTAATTGAATTCCATCAATAATCTTGTATTCCAGAAAATCTATCTGCTGAATCAAAGCTCCTTTTTTATTGTAAACTTCCAGACGACTTATAGTTCCATTTTGTTTATTTATGAATGCATCAATGTGATCGTGAGCGACAGTAGTTTCAGGTAAAGGGACGCAGCGAATAAAATGACAAGATTCGTTATTTACATCAACAGGCAATTTTAATTCGTGATTAAAGTCTTTCGATAACGAGGCCGCACCTAAGATGTTATCAAATTGTGCATCAGTTCCCATCCAGCCTTGAGCAAGCATTGAGGAAGGCAGTTTGATAATTCGATCTGTTTTTGGCGAATATGTAAAAAGTTTTTTCCCAGCTTTCATATACACCATTCCCGAGTCTCTTTTTGGAGATGATATTTCAACAATGGAGTAGTTGTTATTCAAGCTCCAATTTCGAAGTTTTATTTTCCTTGAATAGCGCGGTCTTTCCGAGATTATTTCAATTTCGGAATAGGACGGTATTTGCTGACTTGCTTTTTCCGCTTTTTGCAAAATACTTACGGGATCTTGTCCGTTCAAAGAAAGGTTGGACAATATAAGGGTGAAAAAAAAGACAATTCTGAAAAACATGAAGGTAAAAAATAGATACATAAAACTACCACAAGAATAAAACTACCACAAGATGGAAGAATTAAAATATCCATAAAAATTCAAAAACAGTCTATTTTTATTTCTCTAATTTCCTTATCAAGTTTTTCGTTTGAAAATATTCGGCATTAAATTTGAACACGTAAAAAAGTTTAAAATTTTATCATATAAATTATGTATCCAGAAGATTTAATAGAACCTATGCGAAAAGAACTCACTAATGCTGGGTTTCAGGAAATACGTGAGTCAGGACCAATGGAAGAATCAATTGCTCATGGAAAAGGAACGACTCTTGTCGTTATTAATTCTGTTTGCGGATGTGCTGCAGCTGCAGCGAGGCCAGGGGTGCTAATGGCAATTGATAAGTCTCAACATAAACCCGATCATTTGGTAACTGCATTTGCTGGTAATGACAAAGCGTCTGTAGATAAGGCTCGTGAGCTAATGCTCCCATTTCCGCCTTCCTCTCCATGTATGGCATTATTTAAGAATGGAGAGTTAGTACATATGCTGGAGAGGCATCACATTGAAGGAAGGCCTGCTGAAATGATCTCAGAAAATTTAACAACAGCTTTTGCTGAACATTGTTAAAAAATCCTTTTTGACTTAAAAAGGTTTACCCGAACATTCATTCTGAAAAAATTATTTGGCATTAAAGGACTTATGGTAAAATTTACTATAGTGTAAATTATACACTTTAATTATTTAGATTTAAATTTATCAAACAAACTTTTTATATGATGAACTGGAAACATACTATTGGTGCAGCGATATTTTTTTGTATTTCGGGCACTTCAATTATTGCTCAAAATATAATTTCAGGAACGGTTTCAAATAATTTATCAGAGGAACCTATTCCTTCCGTTTCGGTAAAAGAAAAAGGCGCGAATAATGCGACAATTACAAATTTTGATGGAAAGTATTCGATTGAAGTTCCTGAAAATGCGGTTATAGTTTTTTCTTCTCTAGGCTTTGAAACTCAGGAGAAAAAGTTTAGTGAAAACGTATTAAATATTTCTTTGATCCCATCATCAAATGAATTAGATGAAATTGTAGTTGTTGGATATGGTTCTCAAAATATAAAAGACCTAACAGGTTCATTGGTTTCAGTAAAATCAAAATCTTTTCAGAAAGGCGCCTTTTCCACTCCTGAGGCATTGGTTATAGGTAAAACCCCCGGTGTCCGAATTACTTCAAATAGTGGTATGCCTGGAGCAGGGAGCAGAATTAGAATAAGAGGTGGATCTTCATTAAACGCAAGTAATGATCCCTTGATAGTTATTGATGGACTTCCATCTGATGGTTTGGGATTACTCAACCCTTCCGATATAGAGAGCTTTACGATTCTAAAAGATGCTTCTGCAACTGCGATTTATGGATCTAGAGCAGCAAATGGAGTCATTCTTGTCACTACGAAAAAAGGCAAAGCCAGCGAGTCGTTTGCGGTTAATTTTAATTACTTAAGGTCAACAAAAAGAGTAAATAATCGTATTGACGTTTTAAGTACAGATCAATTTCGTGATTTAATTACCGAGAAAGGAACTTCGAGTCAGGTGGCTAGGCTTGCTACATCAGACCCAAATACTTACACTGATTGGCAAAATGAAATATATCAGACAGGCACAGTTAATGATTATAATATTGCCCTCTCTGGAGGGCTCAGGAAAATTCCTTATCGAATTGGCTTGGGTTACTATCAAGAAGCTGGAGTTTTAAAGACTTCGAAGTTGGATAGGTATAGTGCTACGTTAAATGCCTCTCCGAGTTTCTTTAATGATAAGTTGAAGGCAAACGTAAGTGGTAAATTCATACGTTCCGATAATATCTATGCGAATCAAGGGGCTATAGGAACAGCTGTTTTCTTTGACCCGACTCGTCCAGTTTTGTCAGGAGATACAAGTTCTTATGGTGGATATTTTGAGTGGTTGATGCCAAACGGGAATCCATCCGTTCTCTCCCCAAGAAATCCTGTTGGGCTCTTAAATCTCAGAGATGATCTCCAGAGAAACAATCGTTTTTTAGGGAATATTCTTTTCGATTATCAACCATTATCTTCTAAGGACTTGCATTTATTTATGAATATTGGTGGAGAACAATCATCTACTAGTGGTACAGTTTTTATTCCTGCCGCCGCTGCTATGAATTTTAATAATGGTGGAGAAAATAATCAATATAATTCGTCAAGAACCAATCGTCTTATAGAATTGTATGGGAATTATAAAGACAAGATTGGTGAAAATATAACTTCCGATTTGACGGCCGGCTATTCCTTTCAGCATTGGACTTCATCATCTCCTTCATACCCAAACTTAAATGCATCAGGAGACACGATTTCACCGGCAAACCCGAATCCATTTTTTACTGAGAATGCTCTTATGTCTTTTTATGGAAGAACTAATTTTAACATCAGCAATAAATATTTGTTAACTGCCACGATTCGCTCGGACGGATCCTCCAGGTTCTCGAAAACTGCTCGGTGGGGATTCTTCCCTTCGGCAGCTCTTGGTTGGAATATAAATGAAGAAGATTTTCTTAAAGATCTAAAGTTCTTTTCAAAACTAAAATTAAGAGTTGGATATGGAGTTACAGGTCAGCAAGACATATACAATGATTATGGATATATCCCTAATTATAATTATGGAACAGCTACAGCTCAGTATCAATTTGGTAATTCTTTCGTCGATGTTCTCCGACCCGATGCCTATGATTATAATTTACAATGGGAAAAAACAGCCACAAGTAATATTGCATTAGACTTTGGTTTTTTAAAAGGAAGAGTAAATGGCTCAATAGATTTTTACAATAAAAACACAACAGATTTGTTGGCAGTTATACCTATTCCAGCTGGAACGAATTTCTCGAATAGCGTTTTGACGAACGTAGGTGCAATGACTAATAACGGTTTAGAGGCATCGGTAAACTTTGTATTGATAAACAATCCTAATACCAATTGGGACATAGGCTTTAATGCGACAAGAAATCGGAATCAAATCCGAAAATTGGCAATAGTTCAAGATACTTCATCGCCTGGGATTCAAGTTGGTGGAATTTCTGGTGGAGTAGGAAACACGATTCAGATTCACGCCATCGGAATGCCGATGTTCACATTCTTCACCTACGAACAGATATATGATGACAATAATAAACCAATCGAGAGGAGTGGAAATATTGATTCTTACTCTGGAATAGTTGACGTAGATGGCAATGGGAAAATTGATAATTACGAGGCCTATGTTGATCAAAATGGTGATGGAATTATTAACTCAAGTGATCTTATTGCTCATGTGAATTCAAGTCCTGAGCCTCGGCAAATGTTTGCATTCAATACATCTTTTTCACACAAGAGATTTTCTGGAGGGATGACATGGAGAGCAGAGACAGGTCAAGTTATGTATAACAATTTGAATGCAACTCATGCTAATTATTTTGAGGTTGGAGGTTCCATGCGTCATTTGAATAACTTAACCACAGATTATTTAAATTCAGAGTTTAGGTTCCCTCAATATTTATCCTCATACTACTTGGAGGATGCCTCTTTCTTGCGATTAGATAATTTATATCTAGGTTACAATTTTGGAGCTCTATATAAGGATCAGTTTGCTACTAGTATCAATCTATCTCTTCAAAATGCTCTAGTTATTACAAGTTATTCGGGTTTAGACCCAGAAGTAGCGGGAGGAATAGATAATATGATTTATCCAAGACCTCGCGTATTTAATATTCAAGTCACTGTTAACTTTTAATTGATAAAAAATGAAGACTTTAAAATTAATCGGTTTTGCTTTTTTGGCCTCAGTGTTATCAGGCTCATGTGCTGATGACCTGAATTTGACTCCTCGCTATGGCTTAAACGCAGATGCTGTTTATTCAGACCCGGGGAATTACATTAATGTTTTAGCTAAGCTATATGCAGGGCTCGCAATATCTGGTAATCAAGGTCCTGCGGGAATGCCCGATATTGGTGGCATTGATGAAGGTTTTTCTCAATATGTTAGGGTGCTTTGGAACCTTCAAGAGCTTCCTACAGATGAAGAAGTATGTGGTTGGAATGATCCGGGAATACCTGAGTTGAATTCAATGACCTGGAATGATAATAGTTCATTTGTGTCTGCTATGTATTATAGAATTTATTATCAGATTACACTAGCAAATGAATTCTTGAGATATACGGAACCTCAATGGATGGATGACCATTCATTTAGCGATCAAGAAAAAACTATGATTACAGACATGGCAGCTGAAGCAAGATTTTTGCGTGCTTTAAGTTATTACCATGCTATGGATTTATTTGGGAATGTGCCTTTTGTAGATGAGACAGATAACCCTGGATTATTTTTCCCAGAGCAAATAATGAGAAAAGACTTGTACAATTGGCTTCTTACAGAATTAAATAGTATTGAGCTATTATTGAAACCTGCATTAACCGTAGATTATGGAAGGGCAGACAGAGGGGCCTTGTTGGCATTAAGATCAAAATTATATCTGAATTCAGAAGTTTATACTGGGCAGTCAAATTATGAAGATTGCATGACTGATTGCGCTTCCTTGATCAGTTTGGGTTACTCATTAGAGCCAAATTATGCTTATAATTTCAACGCGGACAATCATCTTTCACCAGAATTTATTTTTGCTATCAATTTCGATGGTAACCATACTAGAACATACGGGGGGACAACATTTTTGCTTCATTCTCATTTGGGCGGCTCTATGGATATACCATCTTTTGGAACAACTTCTGGGTGGCAAGGAAATCGTGCCACGAAGGCATGGTTTGACAAATTCTCAGACACTCTAGATTCTCGGCGGATGGTTCATCTCGATGGACAAGAAGATACAATTACAACAATCGGTACTTTTACAGAAGGTATCGCAATTACAAAATGGAATAATACAAATAGAGATGGTTCAGTAGGGTCTGAGCCTGTAACTTTTGTAGATATTGACTTTCCAATGTTTCGACTTGCAGATATTTATTTGATGTACGCAGAATGTGCGGCTCGTACTGGTCAGAACATGTCTGCAGGAGTAGGTTATTTTAATTTAATCCGAGAGCGTGCATATGGAAATAGCTCAATGAATATTTCCTCTTTGAATCTTCAAGAAATTTTAGATGAAAGAGCTCGGGAATTATACGGAGAGGGTCATAGAAGATCTGACCTAATAAGGTATGGACAGTTCACTGGAGGTGACTACTTATGGCCTTTCAAGGGAGATGAGCAATTTGGAGCTTCAACAAGCTCACATTACGATTTGTATCCAATCCCCTCAGCAGATATTCTTTCAAACCAAAACCTGGCACAAAACCCAGGCTATTAAATCAATTCTAACTTAATTAAAACAACTATGAAAAAAATCTTTACTCTAGCAATGGCATTAATGATGTCAACAATGGCCTATGGCCAAGTAGATGTCGTATATCATGTGGATGTAGCAGACTATGTTGCTTCCGGGAATACGATTGCTGCAAATGGAATCCGTATTGGGGGAAATTTCGCTACTCATGGAGCTACTAATGGATCTACAGCTATGGCAGACTGGACTCCAACGGACTCAGCTTCTGCAATGATTGACCTTGGGTCAGATGTTTGGCAGGTAACAGTAACTTACCCATCTACATCAATAGGTGTTACACAACTTTATAAGTTTGTCAACGGAGATTGGGGTACCAACGAAGGAACAGACACTTTAACATCTACAATCGCAAGCGGTGGTTGCGGAATCGATGATGGTGCTGGAAATATTAACAGGGAGCTAGTAGTGCCATCAGTAAATGGAACTATACTGAAATTTTGTTGGGACCAATGCACACAGTGTGATGGTTCAAGCGCCTCAATTTCTTTAGATGAGCATATCCTCAATGGGTTATCTGTATATCCGAACCCGACCAATGGACCAGTTTCAATAAGCTTTGATTCCAGAAGTGCAGAAATTGGAATAATCAATGTTTATAACGTTTTAGGTCAAAGAGTTAACACATTTAGCCATAAGATTTTTGCTGGAAACAATTCTGCAAAATGGAATTTAGATTCTTCTAAAGGTGATATGGTTCCAAATGGGACATACCTTGTTGAGGTAATTGTGAATGGTGAAAGATCAATTCAACGAGTTGCTGTGAGCTTATAATAATTCTATTTTAATTATTTAAAGGCCGGTTTAACCGGCCTTTATTTTTCGAAATATCCATGAAATATTTTTTATCCATATTAATATGCTTTTGTTTATCAACGGGCTCTTTAAAAGGGTCTCCAAATATTAGAATAGACCCCCCTCATTGGTGGGAGGGTATGAAAATGGACTCTATTGAACTCTTAATAGAGATCGACCTAAAGGCAAATGAAAATTATATTATTTCAGAGGTGATAGGAGAAAATATATTCTTGGTTAAGGACGAAGAAGCTCAAAATAAAGAATATCACTATTTATCTCTATATATCGATCCGACGGCGTCTGCTCAAGTAATAAAAATAAATGGATGGGTAAGCAATGGAAAGTCGAAAGAGTCGATATCAATTGCCTATGAATTTAAGGATCGCAGGAAAAACCTTCACGAGTTTATTGGCCTGAATGAAAGAGACTTGATATACCTGGTCACTCCCGACCGTTTTGTTAATGGAGAAAAAGATAATGATGTTATTGAGAGCCTAAGAGAAAAAGCTATAAATCGTAACCATGGGGCTTCTCGACACGGAGGAGACCTTCAGGGTTTAACGAGTCAGCTGGATTATATCAAATCATTAGGTGCGACCGCTGTTTGGACAAATCCAATATTAATTAATGATATGCCTGTTTATTCTTATCATGGGTACGCAATTACAGATCACTATAAAGTTGATCCTCGTTTTGGTGGGATGAAGGCATACAAGAGATACTCAAGAGAATTGCATAAGCGAAAAATGAAATTAGTGATGGATATGATTCCAAATCACATGGGGACCTATAATAGATTATTTCAGAACCCCCCTGATTCAAATTGGATAAATTCTTGGCCGAATAATCCAGATCTGGATAAAGATGGTCAGGTAGCTGATGTAATTATAACCAATCACCGCTATGCATCGATATATGACCCTTATGCAGCGCAGAGTGACAAAGTAGTCCTTACAGATGGGTGGTTTGTCCCTTCAATGGTTGATATTAATCAGAGAGATATTCATTTTTCTAATTATCTAATACAAAATAGCCTCTGGTGGATTGAAGAAGTTGGTATAGACGCATTTAGGACTGATACATGGGTTTATCCAGACCCCGTTTTTTTGGATAAATGGTCGAAAACCGTGCATAAAGTATATCCTAGATTTACTATTTTCAGTGAGGCATGGGTAACTCAGAGGGAAGCTCAAGCTTTTTATTCAAAGCGTTATAATTTTTTAGATGCGGCAGCAGATTTCCCAATGTATTACGCATTTAAGGATGCGTTAGAAAACCCCACGACTTGGAAAGGAGGCTTGAATACATTGTACATGAATGTGGCATCTGATTATTTATATTATTCGCCAAAAAAATTCATTACATTTTTAGATAATCATGACGAGGGAAGATTTTTTGGAAAGATTAAAGAGGATATGTCTCTTTATAAAATGGGTATTGCCATGTTATACACAATGAGAGGAATACCATGCTTATTATACGGGACAGAAATATTACTGAAGGAGCTGGATGATCATGGAAAAATTCGAGAAGATATGCCGGGAGGTTGGGGAGAGAAAAAGGGCAAACGAAGCGCGTTTAACAATTTGGGTCTCAGTCAAAATGAAAGAGATGCTCTAAGTTTTGTTCAGAAAATGGGTAAAATTCGGGAATCTTATTCATTAATTAATACAGGATCTTTTCGGCATTGGGCTCCTTATGATAAAGTGTATGCTTACTGTTGGTATGATGATGATGAAATAATATTGGTAATGGTAAACCGAAGTGAAAAGAATGAATTCTTTAACATGGATAGGCTTACAGAATTAAATTTTAAAGACTTGAAGGTTATTCTGGATACTCAGTCTGAAATTGATCCCTATGAAAGGGGTGTAATATTGAATTCGAAACAGGTAGAATTGAACTCAAACGGATTAAAAATTCTACATTTAAGGCGATAATATAAATACAGGTAAACCCGTTGGCATCGTATATTTGGGAAAATATTCGTTAACTATATCGTGATAAATATCTCTTCTAAAGCCGCCCAAAAAGTGTCTTCTCTTATGCAGGAGGATGGGAAAAGCGTGGATTCTTCATATGTTCGAGTTGGAGTTAAAAGTGGAGGCTGTTCAGGTTTAAGTTATGATATGGATTTTGTCGAAAAAGCAGAAGACGGTGACCAGCTATTTCAGGAAAATGGAATCAAAATATTAGTTGAAAAGAAAAGTTTGCTTTATTTAATAGGAACCACACTAGAATACTCTGGTGGTTTAAATGGTAAGGGATTTTCTTTTAATAATCCCAATGCTTCAAAGACTTGTGGCTGCGGAGAAAGTTTTTCTCTATGAGTGATGAAGATAAAATTATTGATGAGGTCACTTCCAGTGATTATAAATATGGTTTTTCCACAAATATAGATTCGGATACCTTAAGCCCGGGTCTTGACGAGGACGTAATTAAAAAAATATCTCACAAGAAAAAAGAACCTGAGTGGATGACAAATTGGAGGCTAGATGCCTTTAAAATTTGGAATGAAATGGATGAACCCGATTGGGGGAATGTGAATTATGAGAAGCCAGATTTTCAAAAGATATCCTATTACTCTGCTGTAAAAAAGAAGAAACTTGATAGCCTGGATGAGGTTGACCCTGAACTATTAAAGACATTTGAAAAGCTGGGAATAAGTATTGATGAGCAAAAGAGACTCTCAGGTGTTGCAATGGACATTGTTGTGGATTCTGTGAGTGTGGCAACAACATTTAAAGAAACTTTAAATGAAAAAGGAATTATATTTTGTTCCATGAGCGATGCAATTCAGAATCATCCTGAATTGGTAAAAAAATATATAGGTACTGTAATACCAAAAACTGATAATTATTATGCTGCTTTGAATAGTGCAGTATTTACTGATGGCTCTTTTTGTTATATACCTAAAGGAGTAAAGTGCCCCATGGAGCTTAGTACATATTTTAGGATTAATGAAGCAGGAACGGGACAATTTGAAAGGACATTATTGATTGCAGATAAAGAAAGTTATGTGAGTTATCTTGAGGGCTGTACTGCACCTCAAAGAGACGAAAATCAGCTGCATGCCGCGGTTGTAGAATTAATTGCTCTTGATGATGCTGAAATAAAGTATTCGACGGTTCAAAATTGGTTTCCAGGAGATGCAAATGGAAAAGGAGGTGTATACAATTTTGTTACAAAGAGGGGTATATGTGAAAATCGAGCAAAGATTTCTTGGACTCAAGTTGAAACAGGATCTGCTGTTACATGGAAATACCCAAGTTGTATTTTAAAGGGAGATAGCAGTATTGGTGAATTTTATTCTGTAGCACTGACAAACAATTTCCAACAAGCAGATACAGGAACAAAAATGATACACCTGGGGGAAAATACAAAAAGTACAATAATTAGTAAAGGAATAAGCGCAGGAAACAGTCATAACAGCTATCGTGGGTTAGTAAGAATGGGCCCTCGTGCAAAAAATGCACGAAATTTTTCCCAATGTGATTCTCTTTTGATGGGCGACAGATGCGGAGCACATACGTTTCCTTACATCGAGGTGAAAAACCCAACCGCGAAGATGGAACATGAGGCAACGACATCAAAGATTGGAGAAGATCAAATTTTTTATTGTCAGCAAAGAGGTTTAAATCCTGAAGCCGCAATAGCACTTATTGTAAATGGCTACTGTAAAGACGTCTTAAATCAGTTGCCCATGGAATTTGCCGTCGAAGCTCAAAAACTTTTAGCCATTAGTTTAGAGGGCTCAGTGGGTTAAGTAAAATAATTATGTTAGAAATAATAGATCTGCAAGCAAGTATTGATAATAAGGTAATTCTTAACGGAATTAATTTAAAAGTTAATCTAGGCGAAGTTCACGCAATAATGGGACCCAACGGTTCCGGTAAAAGCACCTTATCCAATGTTATTGCCGGTCATGACGGTTATGATATTATTAGTGGAGATATATGTTTCGCAGGCGAAAGTGTTTTAGATCTTCCTCCGGAAAAAAGAGCTCATTTAGGTCTTTTTTTAAGTTTTCAATATCCTGTAGAAATCCCTGGCGTAACCGTGTCTAATTTTATTAGAACTGCATTGAATGAAATTAGAAATGCAAAAGGCCAAGAGCCGCTCGGCGCTCCTGAAATGTTGAAATCAATGAGGGAAAAAATGAAAATATTAGAGATGGACAAAGGGTTTCTTAGTCGATCACTAAACGATGGTTTCAGCGGTGGTGAGAAAAAACGAAATGAGATTTTTCAGATGGCGATGCTTGAGCCAAAAATGGCAATTCTTGATGAAACTGATTCTGGTCTAGATATTGATGCCCTTCGAATTGTTGCCAACGGGGTCAATTCTCTGAGAAGTAAGGATAATACTTTCGTAGTTATCACTCATTATCAAAGGCTTCTTGATTACATTGTACCCGATTTTGTTCATGTGTTATTCAATGGAAAAATTGTAAAATCAGGAGATAAAGAGCTTGCGATCGAACTTGAAAATAGAGGATATGATTGGATTAAAAAAGAGCAGCAATAATGAAGGATCGCCTTTCTGCTTTTTATTGGCTGAATGAAAATAAATTTGCTCAAGCCTCTAGTGAGGCAATAACCAATCAGCGAAGAATAGCAATAGAAAAATTTGAAGAAGAAGGTTTCCCCATCCAAAAGAATGAGGAATGGAAGTATACCTCTTTGAAGAAGTTATTTAAACCAGATTACTCTTTCCCATCACCATTCGCTTCAATCGATCAAAAAGAGCATATAGATTTTCAAGACATTGAAGAATTTTTAGTTAATGATATTGATTGCTATAGAGTTGTATTTATAAATGGTCGCTACTCTTCATGGCTGTCAGAAACAACTCATAGTAATTATGATATATGCACATTAGGTAGTGCTTGGAAAAAATATCCTGAGGTCCTTGAAAGTCATTTTAATAATTTGACAAAAAAAGATGGGCCAATGGTTCAGTTGAATACTGCTCTCGCCTGGGATGGTTTATATGTAAATGTGCCTAAGAATATAATCGTAGACAAGCCTATTCAAGTTCTCTATTTTAGTACTGGAAGTTCCCCGATATTCAATCAAACTAGAAGTTTAATTTTATTAGATGATGGCGCTAGTGCTGAAATTATTGAAAGGCACCATTCTCTTTCTCAAACTGAGACATGGACAAATGCTGTGGATGAGGTAAAAATTGGTTGTAACGCTAAAATTCATTGGGTGAAACTGCAACACGATTCCGAGAAATCAGCGCTAACTCAGCACAGTAAAATTAATCAAGAAAAAGACAGTAGAGCCATAGTTCACACGATATCAACGGGAGGAAAGTTCTTAAGAAATAATTTAGATTTTTTATTGAGAGGTTCCGGAGCAGAGGCTCGAATGTTTGGGTTGTCATTGGGAAGTGATAAGCAGCTTATAGACCACCATACTCGTGTGGATCATCTGGCACCAAACTGTATAAGTCATGAGGCATATAAAGGCATTTTTGATGATAATTCACATGGGGTTTTTAATGGAAAAATATTTGTTCATTTAGATGCTCAAAAAACTCAAGCATATCAGCAAAACAATAATTTAGTACTTAGTGAGAATGCCACTATTGACACAAAGCCTCAACTAGAAATATTCGCAGATGATGTAAAATGTTCTCATGGTTGTACAATAGGCCAGCTTGATGAGGATGCATTGTTTTATTTGAGAGCCCGTGGAATTCCGATTAAAGAAGCAAAGGCTTTACTCATGCTCGCTTTTGCAAATGATGCTATTGCAGACATTCAACATCCGAGTTTAAGAGCTAAGCTAAGTGAGTTAATAGGCCTAAATTTAGGCGTTGATATGAGTAGTGCTTTTTGAACGATTAACAATTCTTGGATCTCTATCATAATAGTATCTTAGCATTCTATTTTTTAAATTTCATTACTATGAATCTCTCCTTTAAGCAAATAAATTCCCTCGCTGGTTGGTTAACTTTTTTTATTGCTTTATTTACTTATGTAAGTACACTTGAACCAACTGTTAGTTTTTGGGATTGTGGCGAATATATTGCTACCTCTGTTAAGCTTCAGGTGGGGCACCCACCCGGCGCTCCTGTTTTTCAGTTATTTGCTAACGTCATGTCGCAATTAGCACTAGGTGATGTTACTCGTCAAGCATTTTATGTGAATATGGTTTCAGGATTATCAAGTGCCTTTACAATACCATTTCTGTTTTGGACTATAACGCTTCTTGGTAGAAAATTATTTGACAAAGGACAACTTTCTAGGAGTCAAAAAATAGCTCTAATAGGCTCAGGCCTTGTTGGGTCTTTAGCTTTTACATTTAGCGACTCATTTTGGTTTTCAGCTGTAGAGGGTGAGGTATATGCTATGTCAAGTTGCTTTACTGCGATTGCTTTTTGGGCAGTATTAAAATGGGAATCAGTTGCGGATACAGATGAATATGCAAATCGGTGGTTATTATTGATTGCCTACCTTACAGGTTTATCTGTTGGAATACACATACTGGTTTTTCTTACAATTCCATCGGTAGTAATGATCTATTTCTATAAGAAATTTCCAGAAGTCAATTGGAAAAAATGGGTCTTGGCGAATGCAGCTTCAATTGGAATTTTAGGTTTGGTTTTCGCAGTTATAATTCCTTTTGTATTATCTCTTTTTGGATGGTTAGAAATCACATCGGTTAACACCATTGGCCTACCTAAAAACTCAGGATCTTTATTGGCATTTTTATTAATTTCAGCCATAATTTTTTATGGCATTTATTGGGCTCGAAAAAATAATAAGCCATTAATTTCTCAATGTATTCATGCATTAGTTTTTCTTTTGATTGGTTATTCAAGTTTTGTTGTTTTAGCCATTCGCTCTAATGCCAATACTCCCATTGATGAAAATAACCCTGAAGACGCAATGTCTTTGCTTTCATATTATAACAGAGATCAGTATGGTGATTGGCCTATTTTATTTGGTCAAAGTTTTAATAGTCAATTGGATAGTAAGAGACCATACACAGATGGCCCTCCAGCATATGCCTTCAGCTCAGAGACTGGAGAGTATGAGGTTACTAATGATGGTAAAGCCTCGAAGCCGAATTATTCAAAAAATGATGTTGGTTTTTTCCCTAGAATGTGGTCAGATCAAAATAATCATGTTCAGAACTACCAAAAGTTAATGGGTGTAAAAACTGGAGATAAAATAGAATTCAAAGATCATTTCCGCTTTTTTATAGATTATCAAGTCGGACAAATGTGGTTTCGATATTTTATGTGGAATTTTTCTGGACGTCAAAATGATGATCAAAATCGATATGAATTATCAAAAGGGAATTGGATTACCGGGATCTCATTTATTGATGAAATGCGCTTGGGACCTCAAACTAATTTACCTGATCATTTCTTAAGTAACCCGTCAAGAAACGTATATTTTGGACTCCCATTAATTTTAGGGATTTTGGGATTATACTTTCAGGCTAAACGAGATAAAAAAAATGCGTGGGTAGTAACATTATTATTCCTTTTTACGGGTTTAGCAATTGTGGTATACACGAATCACAAACCATTTGAGCCTAGAGAAAGAGATTATGCTTTTGTTGGATCGTTTTATGTTTTTGCAATATGGATTGGTATGGGAGTTATCGCTTTATTTGAGTGGCTCGGTAAGCACAGATCGACACTATCTGCCGCTGTAATAACTATTATATCTTTATCAATACCGGCTTTAATGGCTTCCCAAAATTGGGATGATCACGACAGAAGTGATCGATATACCGCAAGAGAGATTGCAAAAATGTATTTAAATAGTTGTGAACCAAATGCTATTTTATTTACCAATGGCGACAATGACACCTTCCCCCTCTGGTATATTCAAGAAGTTGAAGGTTATAGAACAGATGTACGAATTGTCAATCTTTCCCTTTTAAATACGGACTGGTATATTGACATGATGAAAAGAAAATTTTATGAAGGCGAAGCAGTTCCTTTAACTTTTGTTAAAAAGGATTATGTCCAAGGGACGAGAGATGTTCTTTATTATCAGGATCTAAAAATTTCAGGTCGCTGGTATGCAAAGGACTTTTTAAAATATGCCCTTCGAAATGATGAAGGAGTATTTTTTACTGCTTTCCCCAATACTCAAAGTCCTAAAAAATTGCAATTTTTTCCAATGAAGAATTTGCGAATTCCAGTCGACAAAAACAAGGTGATCGCGAATAAAGTAGTAGAGGCCTCAGATTCCTCAAAAATTGTTGACTATATCGATTGGAATTGGAATTCGAATGTTATTTCGAAAAGAGACCTTATGCTAATTGATTTAATCGCGAATAATGATTGGTCAAGACCCATATATTTCTCAACGACAGTTGGAAGCTCAGCAAGTTCATTTTTTTGGTTACAAAAATATTTTAGACTTGAAGGTTTAGCATATCGCTTTGTCCCAGTATTTACAGAAGGTTCTGGGAATCAATTTGATTTTGGATCAGTTAATGCAGATAAAATGATGTCTATTATGTACAATCCTGAAGGCGAAGAAAGTAAATTCAATTTTGGGAATATGGAGAAACCAGATGTTTTTTTAGATGAAACTGTAAGACGATCAACTTTTAATTTGCGAATTAATTACGGAAGATTGGCTTCGGAACTATCAAATCGAGGTCGAAATGAAGAGGCTTTAAAGGTTTTAGATTTTGCAATGGAAAAAATGCCCGTTTCTAAGTTGGGCTATGATTATTTTTTCTTGAATTTAATCGAAGGTTATTATAAAGCTGGCGATAAAGAAAAGGCAAAAAGTTACATTGATGAGTTTTCAAAAGTTATGGAAAATGAATTAAGGTTTTATGCTCAGTTTAAGGGCGCAGACAAGAGAGCCGTAAAAAATGAAATTCAAACGGATTTACAATTTATGCAGATGCTTGCTAGAATGTTAATGCAATATGAATATAATAATTCCCCTTTGACACAAGAGGAATATAATAATTTAGAACTGATTCAGCTATACGAGGAATTGGCAGAACTTTGTGGTTAAAATTTTGTTATTTATTTTTAGATTTATCTATAGGTCTAACGTCATAAAAAATTAAAAATGATTTCGGAAGAACAAGTGATTCAAGCTCAAAATAAATGGGGTAGTGGTGTGGTTAAGATAGGTTCATTAAAACACCAAAGAACTGATTGTGAAAATTACACTAGTGAATTTTTAGATGAATTATATGGATTCGAATTTGGTTCGGTTCTTTTTAAGCCAACAAAATGTGAAATTGAGCAATTTAGACCTTCGAAGCAGGAGGCATTGTCTTATTTTATTGCTGGAGAAGATCGTGCCTGTAATGAGGATAATGGATTTGCTATTCAACCATGGACGAAAGTGAGGTTTGAAAATTCAAACTTTATCCTTGAAGAGAATCGTGCAATTGCCATGGGAAACTATTTTTTCACGGATTTGGATAATAATGAAGCTAAAGTAGAGTACACTTTTGGGTATAAACTAATTGATGGTAAACTAAAAATAGATCTCCATCACTCTTCATTCCCATATAGTCATGGCTAGTAGCTCAAGCACTGGCCCTTGTGAGCTTCCTGTGTTAATTAGATAATTTAAACTTCTAATTTTTTTTCGGGTGTTTTTTGTATTTGAAAATAGTTAGATATTTTTTAAAATATGACTTTCGGATCTAGACAATTTTTTCTGAGATTAGCCTGTTCGTTAGCATTTTTTCCAAATGTAATTAATGCCCAGGACAGTGATCTTGGTAACTGGTTAATTTATATCGGAAGTAAAAAAATAAATAAAACTTGGAATTGGCACCATGAGGTTCAGCATCGAAATTATAATGCAATTGGAGATCTAGAACAGCTTTTGTTAAGAACGGGCTTGGGTTATACTACAGAGGATAAAAATCAAAATTTTTTATTGGGTTATGGTTATATATTGTCTGAAAATTATGATGGGTTAGGTGAAAAAAAAACCGTAAATGAGCATAGAATTTTTCAGCAAGTAATATCACAGCAAAGTATTACTAATTTAAAATTCTCTCATCGGTTTCGCCTTGAACAGAGGTTTATAGAGTCGGAATTCAAAATGCGTTTTCGATACTTTTTAAGTGCCAGAGTCCCTTTAGGTACTGATAGTAAATTTTATTTATCTGGATATAATGAACTATTCATTGATCTAGAAGAGGATTTATTTGATAGGAATCGAATTTATGGAGGTATTGGTTATAAATTTTTTGAAGGAGTTAATATTGAGTTAGGTTATATGAATCAGTTTTTAGGTTCTTTAAGTCGTGATCAAATAAATGTAATTATGCTTTTGAACCTTTAACTCTTTGTAACGATTTAATTACAAAGTACCTCTGTTTTCCTGTTCTCTTTCGATTGCCTCAAACAAAGCTTTAAAATTCCCCTTACCAAAGGATTTGGCTCCTTTTCTTTGAATTATCTCAAAAAATACAGTTGGTCTATCCATCAAAGGTTTTGTGAATATTTGTAATAGATAACCTTCTTCATCTCGATCTATTAGAATACCTAA
>ERZ802830.1434-NODE-1434-length-22771-cov-6.98288_pt1 | contig 22771 bp, 27 predicted proteins | sample MGYA00345654_ERZ802830 | MGnify/ENA primary metagenome ERZ802830 (study PRJEB30503, sample SAMEA104212375) | marine metagenome | biome: Westerlies Biome; feature: [SRF] surface water layer (ENVO:00010504) within the epipelagic zone...; material: water...
TAAGTTTATTTTAATAAAAAGAAAATAATAACAAACATTACTGTTTTAGAATAGTGTTTTTAAGCTTTAGTATTTTTTGTTTGTATTCAGGTTTGAAATCTGAAACATATCTAGTAAGAATCTCAAATTCATTTTTGGTTAACACACTCAATATATCTTTTTTGGAATGGATAAGGTAAAACATATACAAAAACACGAAAGCACAATCATAACGATGGATATGTAAATCTTTTTCCATCTTAATCATTTTTTTGTTAAAATTCAATGCCAATGATTGCTTATTAATAAGTTGTGAGTGATTCATATGTAACTTATTCGTTTTGTGAAAATAACTGAACAACAAGTGATTGATCGATTTAAATTTTGCAAAAGTGTAATGATCCCAAATAGAAAAATCATATTTTTCAAAAATGTACTTCCCAATGTATTCGGATTGAAGTATGATTTCATTGAAAGATTTCATAAACTGTAATTGATCTTGAAATGACAACTTCAACCATTGATGCGAATTTTCGTGAATAAGGCACACAATTTGATTCACATCATGGGTGATGATTTCGTTTAAATCTTGTTCAGTCAAGATATTCAGACACATTTCATGAATGATCTCTTCTACATTCATTTCTAAGAACTTTGGTTTCTTTTTAAAATCAATACTAGTTGAATTTACTTGAATATCATTCAAATGATTCATTACCGTACGCAAGTCATTGTTGTTTTCTTTAATAAGTATAGTTAGTTTTTCATAATCTATATCAACATTTTCAGGTATATTTGTAACAACAATTTGGAAACATTGCTTATAAGTGAGTCTTTTAAGATATACATTGACCGAGAACTCGACTTTCATATCAATTGGTTTTTTGTTCACTGTGTGATTGTATACACATATTACACTACATTCTCTAGACTTAATAAAGTCTACTAAGAAAGACAACAAATTCTTATCAATAGTGATCAAGACATCTAAATCATCAATAAATATAATCTTTTCGATAGAGTTGAAGCAGTTTTCAATACTGATGGTACTAGAAAAACATTTACATTTATTTTTAAAATGACTCAAGTTTTCATAATTCGATGAGTTGATTTCTAAAACTTCTCTGCGTTTCTCTTTTAACAAAAGATGTACTAAGGTTGTTTTACCTGATCCAGAATGTCCATTTAATAATATAGATCTTTTGGAAGACTGAAGTCCAGATCGAATTTCTTTGATTGCATACAAAAAATGAGAAAAATGATCAAGATTCAACTCTGTTAGCATCTTTATATATCCCTATAAATGATTAACTTTAAATTTATAAATTTATAAATTTATTTGTTTACCATATCACATTTATTCATCGCTTCTACCCAATGAAATTCTCTCGCACTTTTGCACAAGAAATCATTGTCTTGATAAGCATTTAATTTGTCCAAATTTATAATCAAACCGCTTGTGTCTTCATCTTTACAAATCCAATTGCTCGCACAATTATCAGACAGTAATTTACTATCAAGTGGATTATTCATATCATCGTGCCAATGAAATACAGCTCCATTGGATCCATGCTCAACTAATGGATTACGGTTATCGTGTTTGGTCATAGAAGAAATGAAATGGTAATGATGGCCAGGAATATTGGACATAGTATTACTTTCGGTGTCATAGTTTGAATGACCTACAAATAATACTCTACGATTATCTAGCAAGTCTTCTGGATTTGATCTGAGTATTTGATTACTGGTTTCGGCAAAACCAGTATCTTCATCTACATGAACGCTGCCGTCGCCATCCACAAATGTCTCTGTGTTTGAGTAAGCGTTCATTTGCTCTAACAAGGTCACGGAATCAGTTTGATTAGAATGACTGCTTTTAAAGTTATTATAGAAGGAACCCTGATTACTACTACTAGTAATCAATGAACCACCTACATATCTACGATAAGTATCTTGATCGGGATGATCATAGGAATTCTTACAGATGGTTTTTGGTTCATATTCATCATTTTCTCCTTTAATATACATGGTATCTTTCACCCAATATTCGGGGCAACTATTTAGCTGTTGGGGTTCATTTGCAAGGTCAACTTCTTCTTCTCTAATCTTCACTATATTGTTCAAGTACACAACGCAGTTCATCAATGCGATACCTAAGGATATTGTGAGAGGGATGGTTAAGAATTTTACATTGGGTACAGACATTGTAGCAACCATAACCACAAAGCAAATAATGAATAAAACAAATATAATTATAGTGCCAACATATGACTTCAAAGACACAAGTGTATTCAACATTTAATAAATGTTTAGAAAAAATAGTCAGATGATAAATTACATTTCATTCATATACAAAAATTTAGTACCACTAGAAGATACATGCTTTCCTCTTTCTAAAGGTACTGGCATATATGAAATATCATTAATAAAGCTAAAGTAATGGTTTAATTCAGATAGTATCTTAGGAACCGCATAATCCAATACTTTCGCATTTAACTCCTTCACTTGACAAAGAATATCATCTTCTCTGTTTTTACAATATTGTAAATAAATAGAACGAAGGATAACTTGAAGCTCAGTTTCAGATTGATTATCGATTTTATATTTCCCATTTGTTTTTTCATACACAAGATATCGGATCCCTTCTTGAAGAGCCGCAATGTTTTCTTTTGAGAAAAACACTTGACCTACCTTGGATTCAGAATGTAAATGTCGAATGGATTGTGAAACAAAATGATCTGGGTTTTTGTTTGACTCTTCAAATAATTTATAGGTAGTCAAGTTATTAAAATGGGTTGCATCAATTCTACCATTTGATTTCTTCATTTTTAATAGGTTGAAAGAATAAAAATATGATATTTAAATAAAATACTACATCATGGCCACTATTAATTCTTATTTACTTCATAACCAAATCAAAGATGACTCTTTCAACAGTTCCCAAACGAAAGAGTATTTGATTGAAAAGCTTACAGGTGGTGAATGTTGCTCAGGACAAAACATCTTCAAATACACCATGCAAAAATTAAACAAAAACCAAAAAACCTTATATGGAGATGTTCTTAAAGGTGGTCGTGTATCTTTACCTTCCCAATATTTTGGTGCCCCCAACAAAGGATATGCTGCTGAACAATCCTTCACCAAAACAAGCTCAATGAATCCAACCACTGCCAGACAAGCCTTACCATCTACCTTTTTCTCAGGTGGTTCTAGAATGGCAAGCGTAAATAAATTCTTAGTTGGTGGACATACCCACTCTAAAGACATTCAAAAAGATCTCTTACAATCCTACCATGCGAATATGGATGAATTCATTAATAACATCAAAACGCTCACAGGGGGCAAAAAGATCTACAAAACCACCATCAATAAAGCCTTTAGTCAACTTAAAAATTGAATTTAAAAGTAAATCTTGATTACTTATCAACAACCCACTCCTTTTTCAACTCTTCATTCAATATGAAGTATGTTAAGATGAACCCCCGTGAGCATGTACTTGCTCGACCAGGAATGTATATTGGATCCACAGAAATTGACAAAGTTCATTCTTGGATTCTAGATGATTCCAAGACTTCTATGGTAAAGAAAGAAGTCGATTATATTCCTGGTCTCTTCAAGATCTTTGATGAGATCTTGGTGAATGTTCTAGATCATATGGTTCGTCTCAAACAACAAAATGAAGAGTCTGATAAAAAAATAAAACAAGTGAAGGAAGTCAAAGTAAACATCAATCCTACATCAATCTCTATATATAATGATGGTGAAGGTATTGATATCTGTAAACATGAAACATACAAAGTGTATGTTCCTGAGTTGATCTTTGGCAACATGTTGACATCCACAAACTATGATGATAGCGAAGAGCGTGTGATTGGTGGTCAAAATGGTATTGGAGCAAAAGCCTGTAATATTTACTCCAAGGTGTTTACCATTGAAACCGTGGATTCTAAGCGCAAGCTACTGTACAAACAAACCTTCACAGAAAATATGTCTGTTATTGGAGAACCCAGCATTGAGAAATACACCAAATATCCTTACACAAAGATCACCTTTGAACCAGATTTCAAGAGATTTGGTGTAAAAGAGTTGAGCAATGATATGATCAATTTATACTCAAAGCGCGTCTTTGATATGAATGCTGTATCCATTTCTAAACTCAAGGTGTATCTAAATGAACAACTCTTGGAGAATTCTACCATCGATAAGTACATTGATATGTACATTGGTGTGAAGTCTGATCATCCAAGAGTGTTGGATACTACAGCACAAAGATGGCAAATTGGAGCATCTTATAGTGATGATGGTTTCCAGCAAGTATCATTTGTGAATGGGATTAGTACCATTCGTGGTGGTAAACATGTAGACTATATTACAAATCAGATCACCAAGAAGTTGTGTGAAATGATCACGAAGAAAAAGAAGGTTACTGTAAAACCTCAACATGTCAAAGACTATCTATTCGTGTTTGTCAATAGTACAATCATCAATCCTACTTTTGACAGTCAATCGAAGGAGACATTAACTACACCGATCTCGAAGTTTGGTAGTAAGTTTGATGTGGATGATAAGTTTGTAGACAAACTGTACAAGACTGGTATTGTCGACAAAGCGATTAGTATGTCTACCATGAATGATGATAAAAATTCTAAGAAAACAGATGGTAAGAAACGAACCACATTGCGTGGGATTCCGAAGCTTGATGATGCGAATTGGGCTGGAACTGCGAAGAGCAAAGAGTGTGTTCTCATTCTTACCGAGGGAGATTCAGCGAAGACAATGGCAATCTCTGGATTGAGCGAAGTGGGGCGAAACAAGTATGGTGTATTCCCTCTTCGTGGTAAGGTGATGAATGTGAAGGATACGAATGTGAAGAAGATCAATGAAAATGAGGAGATTAAAAGTATAAAAAAGATCATGGGGTTGGAGAGTAATAAAACATACAATGACATTTCAGAACTTCGATATGGGAAGATTATGATCATGACTGATTCAGATGTAGATGGTTCTCACATCAAGGGATTGTTGTTCAATCTCTTCCATTCCATGTGGCCATCCTTGATTAAACAAGATGATTTCATCACATCGATGTTGACTCCCATTGTGAAGGCAACGCAAGGAAAAAAGACAGTCTCATTCTACAATTTGACAGATTATGAACATTGGAAGGAAGAAACCAATGGTGGGAAAGGATGGGAGGTCAAGTATTATAAGGGGTTGGGTACTTCCACAAACAAGGAGGCAAAAGAGTACTTTAAGAACATGAAATCTGTGTCTTATGCTTATGACGAAGAAAAGACAAATGAAAGCATTGATAAGGCATTCAATAAGAAAAGAGCCGATGATCGTAAATCATGGATTGGAAACTATGACCGTGATTCGATTCTTGATTCAAATGACAAAACAGTCGAATACTCTGAATTTATCAACAAAGAGCTGATACACTTTTCAGTCTACAACTTGGAGCGTTCGATCCCCAGTCTTTGTGATGGATTGAAGAAGAGTTTGCGCAAGATCATGTATTGTTGTTTCAAACGAAAACTACACAAAGAAATCAAGGTAGCACAACTAGCAGGTTATGTTAGCGAACATGGTGCCTACCATCATGGTGAAGTGAGCCTTCAAGAAGCAATTGTTGGATTGGCACAAGACTTTGTAGGATCTAACAACATCAATCTATTGTCACCGAATGGTCAATTTGGTACACGGATTCAAGGTGGAAAAGACTCTGCGAGTTCCAGGTATATTCATACTGAATTGAATACACCTATCGTATACAAACTTTTCCATCCTGAAGATATGCCTATTCTAAACTACTATAATGAAGATGGAATGAAGATTGAACCCGAATACTATCTTCCTGTTCTTCCCATGATTCTTATAAATGGTTCTACAGGAATTGGTACAGGTTTCAGCACAAACATCCCTTGTTACAACCCACTAGATATCATCAAAAACATCAAACTTCTGCTTATGGATGATACTACTTCTATAAGTGATCTCCCTTCCCTTACTCCATGGTATCGTGGTCATACTGGAAAGATCGAAGATGGTGTTAGCTATGGTGTATACAAACGAAAAGACAAAACAAAGATCGAAGTTACAGAACTACCAATTGGTATTTGGACCGAGGATTTCAAGGCACATCTAGAAGATTACATTGATAAGCATCCGAAGGTATTGAAGGATTATGAAAGTCATTACACTGAATCCACTGTACACTTTGTATTGATATTCCATAGTGCTGAGATTGTGAATGGGATGTTGTCTAGAGAAGAAAATAAGAAAGGTAATAAGTTTGAGAATGATTTCAAGATGATGAATTCAAGACCTTTGAACACGAGCAATATGCATCTTTATAATCCAAAGGGTCAAATTCAGAAATATTCTGATCCAAATGAGATCTTGGTAGACTTTTACAGAGCTCGCTTGGATATGTATTACAAGCGTAAGGATCATATCATGGATTCACTTCAACATGAAATGAAATATATGAGTGCCAAGATCAAATTCATTCTTGGTGTAATCAATGAAGAGATCAAGGTAATGAATGTGAAAAAGCCAGTGATCGAAGAGTATCTTATCGAACATGAATATCCACAACAAAATGAAAGTTATGACTACTTGATTAAGATGCCTTTGTATAATCTAACCTATGAAAAGAAGGAAGAGCTCATTAAGGAACTAGAATCGAAACAGGAAATGCTTGATAAGATCACAAACAAAGATCCAAGAATAATGTGGTATGAAGATATTGAAGACTTTGAAACCGCTTACAAAAAATAAGTAGTAGGGTTGTAGTTGGTATTAAAAAATTGATTTAAAAGGATAATTGTTTTCTTATTTAAAGACACAACAATCCATTGATTTTGACAGAGTTAGACGAGGATAACAGAAATGATTACACCCTATCGGATTTCGACGATGACCGCTACGGGGTATATCGGATCGAATGTTAATCTGGACAACTTCTATGAAAATGTAGAAGTGAATGACATTGAGAATGAAGGAATCATCTATGCTGAGTTTGGTAGTAATAAGCATAGTCAAGTATCTAAAGGAACAAACTTGAAAAAGAGGTTTGTTCGTGTAAATGGGAAGAAGCAAGCTTCAACAAGAAGGTTTGATAATTCGATCACCATCAAATACAACATAAAAAACAACATAAAAAACAACTTCAACAATGAAGGAACTGGTTTGGATACATTGAATACATTGAATATTAAAGTTTTCAAGAATGGTAAAATACAGATGACAGGTGTGAAGAGTGAAGAAATCGGGAAAAAGGCCATTGACTCGATCATAAGTCTCATTAAACAATATCAAATCAAAATCACTGAACCAGAACAAAAAATTGTGGATGATTTGGAATGTTTAGAAAACAAGGATTTTTGTATTCACTTGATCAATAGTGATTTTAAGGTAAACATGGAACTACGCAGGGATTTGTTAGCGAATCTTTTGATGGAAAAGTATGCTTGTACTTGTAGTTATGAGCCATGTATTTATCCTGGTGTAAAAATTCAATACTTCATGAATAAGAATAATCGTGACTTGCCTTTGGAAGAGCAAGGTAGATGTATGTGTGAACCTTCATGTAATGGAAAGGGGGATGGTTTTACGACATCCTCGTGTAAAAAAATAACCATATCTATATTCCAAAGTGGGTGTATATTAATTACTGGAGTCACTTTGATTGATCATATTAAAGTTGGATATGAATACATTTCGCAAATCATTAAAGAGAATGAGCAAGCAATCAAGCGAAATAAATTAATCATTGAAGAGCCTACTCCTCTTGAGTAGTTTCTGTAGAAGACATGCTCATAAGAGTGCTCTTTTGAAGAGCGTCTGCTAGTCTTTCCATCTGTTTTTCAATACCTTCAAGGACTTGAGTGATATTTCTACCAGATTTACCATCAGGTTCAGAAGTGTATAAAAATTTAGTTAATTTAATGTACATAGGATCGAATGTTAATAATTGTTCAGTACAAATAGATGAAGTATCGGAGCAAGAATCATCGTCATCATCATCTTTCTTTACTGTAGATTGTTCTTGTTGTTGAGATGGCTGTTGTTGAGATGGTTCTCCTGTGTCGCTTTCATCGGTCTCAGACTCAGACCCGTTCAATTCATCAGCATTGCCATCATCAGCAGCATTATTTGTATCTTTTCCACCAGTCATAACTGGCATTGCTTCTAATGTATTTTGTTGAACTGTAGCTGGTTGTTGTTGCTGAACCATGGCTGTGTGTTGAATTGTTACAGGCTGTAAAGGTGCTAATTGTGGTACTTCCATTGTTGTTAGAGGTTTCATAGTTGATTCTCCTCCACCAGTTTGCTCCTTAGATATGGTTGGAGTCATCATTTGTGTATGTTCTGGTGTATTTACGGGTTTCGTTTCATTATTGAACATACCACCAAGCATATCATCATCATTGACATAGATCACTTTACTGGAACTCATTTTTTTTGTTAATATTTATTTTATATGATGTTTTTAACACAGAGAATTAAATTTCTTTTGAATACAATAATAAGAAAGGAAATCATGAATGCTTATCACAAATTAGTATTGTTGTTATTCTACACAATATTTGCCTTGATCGTAATCTTCAAGAGTAAAGAGTTAACAAAGATGTCAGCAAACCATACCATACTATTATTTGTGGCAGTTTTTGTTTTAACAATTATTACAGTTTTGAAAAATAAGAGATTCATCGAGAAGTTTGAAGAAGAAGTACAGATTCCACGAACAACAACCACTAGTTCTGATGCTGGTGCCAGTAGTAATAATGATATTGATCGCGCGATCGTGTCTAATGAAAACCATAATGATTTATTATTATCTCAATCAGAGATCACATCACATCAGATAGTTTTCTATTATTCTTGCTTCCAATATAGTTCTTTTGATTTCATGAAGAATACCTGGAGCTCAATTGTTAATAATAAAGACAAATTAACAATCAATACATCTGATAATTTGTTCGGAATATACAAACAAAAAGATGGAGTAGATTTGTCAGAGAATGTTATGATTGAGGGTTTGAAATCTGACTCATTACAAATGGGATATTATCGAATGAAACAATTCACCCTGTTTATGTATGTGAACATCCATATGTATGCTAATGATTTCAATACATATAACATATTTGAATTGTATAGTTCAAATATAGAAGGAAATATCGCATTGTGTGTTAAAATAGAATCTAAAAATTTAAAGATTGTCTATGGTGGTATTGAATTACCAGATTCGATTGCCTTAAATGACCATGTAAATACAATGGAACCATTTTTATTAACCATTGTGAAATCCAATGTGGATTCTGAACATAAAATCCAAATATTCATCAACAATGGAGATATTGCTTATCATACAATAAATAATATAGATTATGATGGTATAAAGTATGTTTCTGGAAATAGAAACTATATTGAATTGAGTAAAGAAAAATTCATTGTTAACAAGTATTTAGATCAAGACCATGGCGGATTAAACATGAAATTATTGAATTTCGGAATGTTAAATGTACCTATTAATGTTGACAAAATTAAGAGCATGTATAATAATCTACTTGACCAACGAACCAATCAGTTAAATGAGAATGTAATTGAAACAACAACCAAATTGTCTTCGCAACAAGAGACCATTAACAAACTTGAAGCCGAATTAGAAAGAGTCAATGCGTGCAAATTAAGTCCTGAAGTGTGTGGTCAATGTGTGGGTGTAGATACAAGCAGATTCTCAGAAATACAAAAAGATACTAAATGCTATTCCGCATTTAACAGCAAGTGTGAGCTCATCAAGAAAGATCCTGTATACAAAAACAATGCTGATGAAGAAGAGTTCTGTCGATTCTTATCCCCTCCTGTGGTGATCGAGGCGGCTAGTAATTGTGTCATGGATAATAGCAAACAAGTTACAGAAATGAAAACAATCAGTTTAGATCGGGTATCTAGAACGGATACGAATACTCCAAGTACAAACCAAATTGAAGATATCAAATATCAAGATCTATATAAACCGATCGAGAAACCAGACACAAATGATCAAAATACTCCATCCGAAGAAGACGATGATGCACCTTTTGAAAAGGAATCATCTAAAGAAAAATCAAATGATAATGGTACAAAATCAGAACTAATCAAAGATTTTGTAGATGGTAAAATGAATAAAGATGAATTGTACAAGAATATTATGGATGATTATCAAAAGGATTTGAATAACAAAATAGATGAGATCGAAGAAGAGGAAGAGAAATCGAGTTCATTTGTTGATTTTATGAAATACTTCTTCTTCATGAAATAAATCTTTACCAAAAATCATTGATTGATGTGTTTGTAACTGGATAGGCAGTGTCGCAAAGCAATTGAGATTGAGATGCTACAGTCTTTTCAGTTTTTGGTTTGTAAAATATAGGACTTGTGCGAGTATAAGGATGGGTTAATGATCGGTAAGGAATAGGATTATCAGATAGCTTATAACTATAAATGTATTCTTTACCGTTGATAGAGTAGAGTAAATCGATATGTGGAACTACTTGTGTATTACCAAGGTCATGATAATAAGAATTAGGGTATTTGATACCAAATGAAGCTTTTTTATTTTTGAACAACACTTTCCCTTTATTCGAAGTGTTATCAAATGCTTGCTCTTTATTAAAGAATGGTAAAGCAGAACCACTATAACTTGTTCTGTAATCAGGTGGATTAGGTGCTATAAAATACAAGGTGTTATTATCAATATTTTGTTTGGTATGGATATTGATAATAATGTCATATTTTGAGTGATCCACTTGTTCATAAAAAATATTCAAACAATCCATTTTTTAGTTTAATATATACATTATTAATTTATACAGAAGCATAATTTCTACCAGTACCAATACCTTGATAATCATTTTGGTAGAAGTTGCAAGTTTTCTTATTACATTGTACCATGTTCTTCTCAGGAAGCATAGTGCCTTGATCTTTGGGATCAAAGCAGCAAGATACATTATTGTGGAACATAGCAGTATCTACATGCTCTTTCATAAGACGATTGGCGTTTTGGATAAGAAATTGTCTTTCTTCGAAGTTACTCTTGAAGAGATTCTTAGATTGTTTTTCATAGTCTACGGTACAACGAGTACGGTAGTCAGTAAAGCTTCTACCATCAGACATCCTGATGGGTGGGCATTGGACTTCTGCTTTCACCTTTTTTTGTGATGGTTTTTCACAAGAAGAGCAACTCATATTTTTAATTTAATGATAAGAAAAATTTTCAGAGTTCTTCAATAATCCTCTTAATTAATTCTGCTTTAGCCCCCTTTGTATTTTTGCCTTGATCCTTGAGAATCTTCTTCAATTCTTCATTTGTTTTCTTATAAAGATCTTCTTCATAAGAATTAGTTGTCTTCTTGATAATAATATCTTCATTTTCAGTTTCTTCAGGTTGAGGAGATTCGGCTTGGGTTACTGGTGGTGGAATAGGAAGAGGAGGTACATTTACAGATGATGTGGTGGATGGTGTGGCGGATGGTTCTTCAAGTTGAACTTCTGGTTCATCTGCGTCATCTTCATCACCATTAATTTGATCTACAATTTTCAAAATGTCTTTCGAAGTCACACTTTCCATATCTTCTTCATCTTCAGTACCGTCTTCTTTTTCATTAGAAGGAGGTGTTACCATCATACATACATCACCAACACATACTTGTTCCTCTTTGGGAGGAGGTGGTGTAGCAGCCTTTACTTTGGACAATTCAGCTTTTAAGAGGGTAAGTTCTTTTTCCAAAGATTTTACATATCGGTAAATAATGAAAATACTAAACGCCAATAAGAATAAGAAGATGAGGTTGTTTACAGAAGGAGTAATCTTTACACCAGCAGCAGATCTCTTGTTCATGATTTTAGTAATGTGTGATATATTTTAATGCTTTTTTTGAACTCATTTACACGAATTTTGATTTGATTTCAAGAGCTTTCTTGATGATTGTTGGATCAAAACCTTTGTCTCGTAATAGTTCAAGAGCAATATATTGTTTTGAAACACCTTTCTTAATGACATATGGATATTCAATAGAAATGCTTGATTCGTGGTTTTCATCATTCTTATGTATTTTCACTGACATACAATAACATTCAAAGCTACTTGTTTTACGAAGATTTGTTAGATAGTTCAAATGGGTTGTAATCATACAAATGGTATTGGTATTTTTTGAAATATTTTCTAGAATAGCATATGCTCCAGAAATGGCCTCCACGACATTTGTGCTATTAAAAATTTCATCCATGACCACAAAACAAGGAGCCTGAGCATATTGTTCAATAGCACGAAGATTATATAGACAACGATTCATTTCCGCTTCAAATAATGACTCATGTCCTTTACAATCTGGAATATTGATTTGAGAACTGATGAGATGAAATGGTGTGATTTGAAGAGAAGAGGCAGCAGATACACAAATGGTTTGGGATAAAAGAGCATTCGTACACATCATCTTAATAAATGTTGACTTCCCCCCAGCATTGGGTCCTGTAATGATCGTATTTTTACCAACGAATGTATTTTTTATCGCCTTACTGGAATCAATGTGAATATTCCAAGCATCATTCATTACAAGAAGGGGAGATCCTTCATATGCTAGATATGTAGGATAACACAAACCGAACTTGGATTTTACAATATTAATGGTATCTAGTGCATCAATTAAATAAAATCGATTAATGATTGGAATAAACAATGTAGGATTGATTGTTTTATAAAACTTCAAAAGCTTTCCAAAATGAGAAAAGAGTGTAAACTTTGTATAGGGTTTATAATTAGACAGAAAGGTTAACAAAGAAGCATTCATTTCTTGAAAAGGTTCAGATACAAAACTTGTTTGATAGGACTGTAAGAGTTCTTTATTTGTATCGATTGCTTTCAATGAATGTTGTAGAAAGACAATCGCATTATTCATTTTATCACAGATATACTTGATGATTTTATTGGTTGTCATCGCAATTTGAGTGGAGTTGATGATTCCTTGAAAATAAAAACAGAAAGACAAGATATAAGTAAATGACTGTAATCGACTAAGCATTTTTCCATTAGAACCAAACAATGAATAGATACTAGATGAATTATAGAATGATTTCCATAAAAGCTTGATGTATGTTTTGAAGCTTATGTTGAAAGTCGATCCAAATTTATACTTTAAAACAGCATAAGGTACAATAAAGTATAAGAAAGGTGAGAGAATACCAATAGTAGGAGATATACAAATCTTGTATATATTGTATGAAGTTAAAATACTTTCAGATTGATTCATTCTCTTAAGAATGAAATTATTGAAATAGATACCATTCAATAGATCATTGATTGTATCATCTTTATCTGAGTAAATCCATAAGAAATCTTGTTCCAATGAACGATAATCAATTTCATCATTTATTGGTTGTATAGATGATAGACATTGTTTACGATCATTTAATATCTTCAGATCATGTTGAGGTGTTTTCAATAAATCTTCAATACACTTATGTCCTCCTAAAGTTTTAGTAGCAGAAAAAATATGTAAAAGAGTAGCATCCATGCTCTCATTATCATATGGATGAAACACTTCGAGATCATTAAAAAGATCATTTCCAACTTCAACAGTTTTTTCTAAAGGTTTCAATTGATAAGTCTTATCGCATGAATGAATGATATCTTGGTTTGACTCTTGAAATGTGTCGGTTATAAAAAAACGCTTGATCATTTTACAACAACTAATCTTTTAAAGATTAACCAATATACGCATACACCAATTGCGAGGTAAAATAATGATTCTATAAAGTCTCCATCAAATAGTCCAAAGTTCATTGGATTCTTGAATACTAACATAATTTGAAAAATGATTTGAATGATAAGAATGCGTGACACATCTTCAATAAAAGGAACGTACTCTTTTCCAAGGTGGGTTGTAACATCTAATTCATATAATTGGCAAAAAATTGAGGAACTCATCCTAAATAATTAAATTGTATTATAGAGTAATTTACATAAAATAATTAGCGAATTTGACGATGATCTTCAAAAACCATAATTTCACAATCCCTCTTCTTGACAATGAGACAAATGAAGAACATACTTGTCGTTCTTGGTTTGTTGCAAAAAATATTCATTTAATTGAGCAAGGTGAAATGAATATGAATACCTTAATTGGATATTCTCATATTCATCTTAAAATCGAACTATTCAATCATCAATTTAACTCAGATGTTATGAAGACTTATGAACTCTTGAAGAAGAATTTATATTGTATATAAATCCATCATTTATATTGTATATGACAGTGGATTTAGGGTTTCATGTTTTTACCATTCGTTTTAGCAGAGTTTTTGGGAACGGATTTCGGACTGCTTCTTAATTTAGCACCACCACCTACAGAAGCGTAAGTGGTCTTGGAAGGGCGAGTGTAACCTTCTACAGTTACCGCGGAAGCAGAGCATCCACTGCCACCAGATAAGGATACCTTCTTGGAAGAATTCTTCTTAGCAGAACCAGTTTTCTTGGCTTGATTATTAAGGAATTTTTCGAGACTGTCTTTGGCCAAAATAAGGCCAAAGGGTACCATAAGGTCACTTACATTCTTAGCAATATTACCTCCAGTTTTTTGTTGTTTGTTTGTTTGTCTAGGCATTTTTTATAATATAATATATATTTTTTTTGGACATGAAATTAACTTTCATCATCACTTGAATGATAGTTATAAATATCATTAAAGATTATACTCTCAATAATGAGATTTACAAACTCTGATGATTTTGATTTATTCATAAATCCCATATCTTCGTGTTCAATTTTAAGATGATCATACATATCCAATAGACAATCCATATTGATATCGATGAATGTTTCTCGGACCTCGTCTATTGTTGGATAAGTCATTTTCTTCATTACTGTAATTAATACATTAATTATCTTAAAGTATGTTTGGTTGAAAAGCAACTGATTTAAGAGTAACCTGGTTTAACACTATTAAAGATTATATTATCTCTATCATTCTTGTTGTAAATTGAATAGTCATGACTTTTACAAAAATGCTGTCTTTTGAGGATTGGTATTCTATTCATGAAGACACATTGCTTGAAATATATTCAAAAGTGTTTGATACTATTCAATATAAAACAGATTTGTATTATCCGATAACATCTATGGTGATCAGTGAAGAAGTGATGTTTGAAAAATTAGTATATTATTTGTATAAAACATCAAATAACAAATTCAAGAGATTTGTTCATTAGAATGATGCGTAATATAGGATGTTATTAATTTTTAATTATAATGAAAATGTCAATCGTTATCGATAAGTGCTTTTTACTAGATAATAACACCACAGATAGTTTATCATTAAAATCAGGATATGATACCATGTGTTTTCCGCTCTCAACGCCAAATCCTATTATCCGTAATTTGTCGTGTGATGTGTTGTATAAATTTTGGTTGAAAGAGGTTAGAGATGAGATATTTACAATTATTAAGATCGAGGAACTTATTGAGGAAGAAGAGTGTGATTTTCCTGAACCTGATGAATCAGATACGAATGAAATTAGGACTGGTTTATTATCAAAAATAGAACAAGCAATTGTATTGAAAAGGAAAACACTTTCTCAGTTAGAAAATATTCAAAAGAAATTGTCAGAAAAAAGAGTTTCATTAAAATTAATGGAAGACGCTTATAACGAATTGAATGAATGTATTTGAAAAAATATTATGTTACATTATAATAAAAAATTGTTTTCAAATGGATACTATAAGTATTTTTCGTGGTATGTTAATCATTTTCTTCATTGGCGTATTGGCTTATCTTATATCTGAGTACACCAAAAAGCAACAAGAAAAGGATGAAGGTTTCGAAGAAATTGATGATGTAATTGAAAATGAATTATTGACTCCATCAATGCCTGCCCCTGAACCAGTAAAGCCCACCTCTTCTGAAGATGCTCGTCCTAATGAACCTTTGAGCAATGAAGATTTCAAAAAGGTAAGCTTTAAGACAAATGAACTCCCAAAGGACTGTTTCCCCAAGGACAAATTGACCTCTGAAGATCTTCTCCCCAAGGATGCTGCCAACTCTAAATGGGCTCAAGTAAACCCTGCTGGCCAAGGTGATCTTAAAGACAAGAACTTCTTGAATGCTGGATTCCATATTGGTATCAACACCGTTGGTAACTCCTTGAGAAACCCCAACTTACAGCTTCGTTCTGAACCACCAAACCCCCAACTTAAGGTATCTCCTTGGAACCAAACCACCATTGAGAGCGACCTTAACAGAAAACCATTAGAGATTGGTGGTTGTGAATAAGACCTTTATCGCATCATCCAAAGTTGTAAACACTTTTTTAGGAGTATATGTATCTGCAGTAATCATTTCAAGCTTTTTGTTTTGAATGTATAAGCTATACTTATAATTTGATATTTTTGTACACTCTTGTGAAAGATCGCTTACACACACGGGTTCATCAATCTTTATTAACTTGTATACTTTGTTTGAATGTTGGAAGTGCTTTATGGCATCATCAAAACAGGGATACATTTTGACAAGCCTCTTATTTAAATCATAAATGATATTATTAATCATACAAAATATACTTAAAAGAAATAAGATCTACAACACCATATGGTAAATGAAAACAAATTACATATCAAATGAATTGTTATTGGTGTCGGTGACGAATTTTTACAAGAACAACAAAAGCTATCTAGATGAGATATTGCCAATTATATTCAAGACTTCTAATATAAGTTTACGCTTAATAGATTGGTTTGTAACAAACTATTGTAAAAAAAAGAATGTCATTTTTGTGCAAGACAGAGGTAATGGTAATTTACATTATTTCAATGTATATTCAAATTATCGATCTCAACTGAAAGCTTTCAAAAAGATTAAATTTGATCCTTTTAGAAGAAGAGAAAGGATCGATTTTTATTATGATGAAGACAACTATGTAGAAACTACAATAGGTCAATTGAATTTCTTTAGATGGTTTGTTGAAAATGATCTACTAGGTTATGTGAAGGAACATTATGATGATATAGAGCAAGATATGAACTGTAATCATAAAGAAGAAGCTAGTGGGGATGCAAAAACGAAAGCAAGAAAGCATCTTTCTAAATCGATGCTTAAAAAGATGACTAAATTCTCAGGAAACACAACAATTTCTTTTGGTTAGTACATGATCGATTTGAGAATACAAATCTTCAATATTCCCATTGTTGTATAAATTATGATCTACTTTCAGATCTGAAATTTCTTGTTCAGAAACAAGCTCACTGCTTTCAACACATATATCCCTATTTACTCTGAATATCAAACAAGAATCATTTTTCTTAAGTTCTTCAAGCTCATGATGAAATCGAAGATCAGAAATAACAATATTTTCATTAGATAGAGACTGTTTATGTAATAGATCTTGTATCCAATATTTTCTACCTACATGTGGCATGATCTTATTTAGCTCATATTGAAATACATGAGTTCCAATGAAATCCATTAACCTTCTTGGTGAAACCCCCAATCGTTCATTGACAAGGTCCTTTTTGGAAGACTCTACATCTTCATCATTCAAATCAAAAGCGAGTTTAATGATCGATTTCAATTTAGAAGCTACTTTTACATGAGTATATCCATATTTATGGGATATATATTCAGCCACAAGATCTTTACCTGATCTTTTGAAGCCAGTAATTGCGATTACACTATACATTTGTAAAGTTTTATACATCTATAGTTAATGTTATATTCAATTCATTTTTAAGTATATCACCAAATGTTCCAAACTCAATCATTTGTTTGACTTCTTTGTAGCTACCAATAAACTTTTTATTAATGAAAATCATTGGAAACATAGATGTTTTTGTGAATTCTTTTAGAGAAGATAGAACATCATCCATATCATCTAGATCTGCTAGATTAATGATTGAATAGTTGTTTTCTAAGCCAACAGAATTGAACAGTTCAGCCATTTTGGTACAATTTGTACAACCTGGTATTTTGAAAATTACAAAAGGGTTCTCATCTAGTAGTTCATTCATTCTTCTAGACAAGAGCTAAATATTATAATATAATAATTTATAAATGAATTTCATATTGGTACTGTTTGTGATATTTATTGTAGCATTATTTGGATTGTTTTACTTATACATCATACATAAGAACTTAAAAAGCCATATGGAACATAGTCGTGCTATCAATTATAAGTTGAGTAACAAAACATATAAGTATACACCAAAAGAAGAAAACTTTTTAAGCATATTGTATAGACAATTACATGTGGGGTGAAATCAGCATTTAAATATTAAAGAAACAAATGAATACAATATATAAAAAATGATTATTGTCAAGAATGAATTGCTGAACTCCATTAAAGTATCATTTAATAATCGTGCAAAGTCACAAAAATCAACAAAAAAGATTGGTTTACTAGTGAAAATGCCAGAAAGCAATTTCAGTAATGGTTGTGTACAACAAGCGATCTTTTTGAAACAGCTATTAGAGAACATCGGATACACAGCTGAATATGTCTCTATTGAGAAGAGATACAAACAGATTCATGATATTCGTGATCCTGTATTGTTCATGGATGAAAAAAGTGATTTATCTGACTTCCAGACATTCATATTTGTCTCTTTGAATCTATCGTCACCTGAAAATGATTCTATCATTAAAAATATAAAAAAACATGGAATTATTACCATAAACATGTTATGTGGAAACTTGTTTGTACTTCATCAAGAAGAGTTCATATTTGGACATCATGGTATTATTGAGAAGTTCATTAATGGGTTTTATGATGAGTATTGGGTATTAGAAATGTACGGTTTTATGACTGAATATATTCATCTATTAACCAATAAGCCGACATACCTCCTTCCATATGTTTGGAATAATACGATCATAAACAAATATATTGAAAATCATAAACTAAACTTTGAGCTTGATTACCATGAAGTCAATCGGGAAAAAATCAACATTCTGATATTCGAACCAAATATGAGCATTCATAAATCAGCACTTATTCCATTGTTAATTGCTGAAAACTACAACAAAAATTTTAAAAATAAATTGAATAAAGTGTATGTATTTTGTGGGGATGAAGTGATTCGTAAAAAGAATCAAGGGCTTATCACAAGTTTTAGTTTATATAAGGAAAAGAAGATTGAATCATACGGTCGTATTGTAATGCCAAGCATTATATCTTTAATAAAAAACTCGAATCCATATATCAATGTGGTGGTGAGCCATAACATATTGAATTCATTGAACTTCTTACATTTAGAATGTTTGAATATTGATATTCCTATTATTCATAATTGTAAACAATTTGAGGAGAACAGATTATATTATGATGATTACAATACAACTGCGGCAGTAGATTTAGTCGAAACGGTCCGAACTAATTTCTTTTTAAACTCAAAATATCGTAATGCGAAATACAAAATCCATAAAGAGTTCCATCCAAGTAACTTTGAGAGACAACAAGTATATAAATCACATATCCAAAGGATAACTGGTATTGAAATTGATAATGAAAAGAAGCTTGGACCAGCTGAACATTTAATTGACTTGTATACTAAGATAAGTAAATTCGTGAGTTCGAGAAAAGCCGAAACATCTCTCTTTTATAATGGAACTGGTATCATTATTCTAATTCAAACAAGAGAACAAATACCTTCTCTTAAAAGAACGATCAAGAGTTTGAATGATGTAAATAACATTTATCGTGTCGAAGTGGTCTATCATTCAAATGAAATTCAAAAAGATGAAATCGAGTGTACTGCGATTGGATATACCATTGATTATCTGAACATATCCAATGAATTTGACAATCTCGAAGACAAACCAAATATGTATATGAGTTGTGTCTTTTCTACATTCACAAAAGGTATGTATGTTGAGTGTGGTAGTATATTTGTAGAGAATCCTAAAATATTAGTTGAAAAATACATTAATGATGAGTATAATAGTGTGTGTTTCTATCCATCCTTTACAAAAATCAAACACATGTCAACATTAGATCAAGATGTTCACTATAAGCTTGCGAAGGCAATTACACCTTTTCCTATAAGTACAAATGATTTCATAAGTGACGACAAAGTTTTATTCTTCAACAAAGAAATAGAATCATGTAACAAGGTGTTAGCAACTATGTGTGAATTATACAAGGTGAACAAATACATGGCTCTACACTTAAATATTCTTAGTTTAGTATGTGAATTGAATTTCCAAAATGATAAGAGCAAACTTGATGTAAAACAACATTTGCTTGGTGAAATCGACAATCGATTCAACGGATGTGCTGTATATATGGAAAAGGAACTCATCTTTGCTTACAATAAATTTGCTCCAGACAAACAGAAAGTAATCATTGATCTTCAAGAAGAAGATATTGATTTGAATATTCAAGATGGTTACTTCGTCTTTAGTGGGAAGGTGAATGGCAAAAAAATCCCGAAAGAGTTATTGCCATACATTATATCTTAAAAGTTAAACATGAATTTCAAAAGATATACAATACACACAATCACCGACTAATATTTTGAAATTATAGTTTTTTAAATTATCATTTTCTGGAAAATTTTCAATTGCTTCTACACTTTGCTGTAGAACTTTATAAGCATCCTTTAGTTTTTGTTTTTGAATGAAAGGTTCTTGTAATGAATCATCTGATTGTTCTGGTTCTGGTTCTTCATTAATTATATGATAATGTTCTTTAGTTAATACACGAACTATGGTCATTATTCCAGTGTAACTTAGCTTATCAATAACATACTGAATTTGATCCATAGACAACTTATCTATTTCTACTCGTCTAGTGTCACCTCCATGACACATGACTAGTCCTTTACAAAATAAGTCTAGACAAAATCGGAACAACTCTTTTGTGGATCGTAATGAATTTGCTTCAATAAACAATCGGTTATTGTTCGGATTCTTATGATATATTCGTTCTAATAGTTCAGAATACGCAACCCCTTCGCTTTTTAATTTTGAATAGTCTACAATTTTCTTCATTTTTTTTATGTTATTTTATTTAATATGAAAACTTCACAAATCCGTTCCTCGCTCACTCGTCTCACCTTTTATCGCAAACATAACACAACCACAACTTGTACATTACAACCCAATCCTAAACAAAAAGAATATATCCGCAATATGGATGATTCAAACATACCCCTTGTGTTAGGTGTTGGACCTGCTGGTACAGGAAAAACAATGTTTGCGTGTAAAGTGGCTATGGAACATTTGTTGGAGAAGCGTGTCCATAAAATAATTATCACTCGTCCTGTCGTTCCATTAGGAAATGAATTGGGATTTCTTCCAGGTACCCTCGAGGAAAAAATGGATCCATGGTTAGTACCTATTTATGATAGCATGAAACATAATATGACAGCGAAAAGTATTAACCAAATGGTACACAATAAAACGATTGAAATTTGTCCATTAGCATACATTCGTGGACGAACATTTGATGGCACCTTTCTCATTGCGGATGAAATGCAAAACTCATCAATCATGGAAATGAAAACCCTTCTAACACGAGTTGGTAAAGACTCGAAAGTCGTGCTGACTGGAGATTTAGATCAAAGTGACCTTAAAGATAAGAATGGTTTAGAAGACCTACTTCTAAAGTTACAAAAAGAAAATGATAATGGATTTTTTAAATTAATTGAATTTGATAATAATGATATTGAAAGAAGTGAGCTAGTGAAGTATATTCTTAAACTTTACTCTTTTTATCGTATGGATTCTACTCCTTAGTTACTTTCTTCTTCACTACCTTCTTCTTCGGTTTTACGGGTTCAGGCTCAGGCTCAGGTTCAGGCTCCAATTCATCTTCTGAATCAGGCTCCAATTCATCTTCTGACTTAGCATTTTCATCTTCGTTACCTTGGTCACCGCCACCTTTTTCGGCTGGTTCAAGTTCATCTTCGTCTTCGTCAGGCTGGGCATCATCTTCATCTTCGATTACATTTGTTGTTTCTTTTTTCTCTTTCGAAGGCATCTTTTGTACATCCTCCGTTTCTTCTTGGTTAATCATATCCTCTTTTACATATCGAATACAAAACCCACTAATCTTGTTCGGTGGAATGATTTGAATCTGTTCTGCCTTCCATGACATCCCAAATTTCCCACCTGCTAGCCAAATTCCATTACACTTAATGATAGCCACTGCGCGACCTCCCTTCGTCTGAATGGACTTTGGATCAATCTTTTGATTATTCTTATCATACATCTCAAACTTGTATTCACTATTTACATAAGGAAGCTTGATCTTGAAAGTAGGTGGCCAAGTGGTAGTGATTTCTCCATTCTTGTCCTTTGGGTACTTGATCATTGTCGTATACAATGCTTCGATCACTTCTTTGTTTGGATATTTCTTGCGGAACCAACTTTGCTGATATTCAAACCCTTTTTGAATGTTCAAATCATCAAATTCCTTCATTTTATTAAAGAAGTCCATAAGGTTTGGCTTGCTGTCCTTTCCATCAAAGGATAGCTCCAATGTATGTGCTTCTGTACCACTATCCTCATTCTTATAAACATTGATTCCAAAAGGAAGATAACATTGAGGCGTTTGAATACGAAGAGGATTCTTCTTAAATGATACATAAATCATCTTCCCTCCATTATCAAGCTTCTTTGGTTCATCATAGGTAATCTTTTGCACTTCGAGATTCTTTGTAAGAATGATAGAGTTAGTTGCCATTGTTGTTGAATTGAATGGAAAGAGTGTGTGGTCTTTTAGTAAGAACGAGAACAATCTATAAATCAATTTT